>Ga0153950_1000092_pt1 | contig 36670 bp, 36 predicted proteins | sample TSNJ034MetaG_FD_104737 | JGI IMG/M metagenome (GOLD analysis project Ga0153950, IMG submission 104737) | Attine ant fungus gardens microbial communities from New Jersey, USA - TSNJ034 MetaG | ecosystem: Host-associated > Fungi > Mycelium > Unclassified | place: USA: New Jersey, Wharton State...
CCTGCCGCAGAACACCACGCGGGAGACGTTCCTGGGGGTGGCCAAGCAGGTCAACTATTCGGGCAAGGCCACGTACCGCTCCGGGACGTCCCTCTTCGCGTATCCGGCGACACAGGCGCCGGACAGCTTCGCGCTCACCGGTTCCTGGACCCTGGAGTCCCAGCGCATCTCGGTGCCGCAGGGCGCACCCGCACCGGGTTCGGGGGTCCGGCTGAGTTTTCACGCCCGGCAGGTCCAGGTGGTGCTGGGTGGCGCCGGATCCGTGACCGTGAAGGGTCCTGACGGGGAGAAGACCCTCCAGGTCTCCGGGCCGCCGAAGTCCTATGTGGTTCACCAGGGGGACGTCTCCGGCCCCGGCACCCTGGAGTTGAGGCCGACGCCGGGCGTGCAGCTCTACTCGTTCACGTTCGGGTGAGGTGGAGCGATCGTTTCGCGGCGCCGCACGCGGGGCAGTCTCGGTGAGTGACGGGGGGATTTGAACCCCCGGTGCCGGAATCTCCCACGGTGACTTCGTTGACACAGTGGCCGAAAATGTCAACAGCCCCGGAAACTTCGTTGAGTTTCCGGGGCTGTCTCGGCGGAGAATGGGGGATTTGAACCCCCGAGGGCGTTAACCCAACACGCGTTCCAGGCGTGCGCCATAGGCCGCTAGGCGAATTCTCCATTGCCCCTAAGGGCAGGTATCAGCTTAGCGGACCTCCGGCGAGAGCGCCAATCAGGGTTGCTTCGGCGCCTCACCCCTGGCCGATTTCCCCGACCGCCTCCCTGCCGCTAAGCTGGTTACCGACTCCTCGCGTGGCGTCATCCTGCCGAACTCCCCCAGGACCGGAAGGTAGCAAGGGTAAGTGGGCTCTGGCGGGTGCGCGAGGGGTCTTCTACGTTAACGGCCGGCCCCGTCCGGACCTGTGGACGGCGACTTCTGCTGTCAGTCTCGATTGGTAGGGTTTCCCTGTGACCCAAGCCAGTGCTCTCTACCGCAGATACCGTCCCGACACCTTCGCGGACGTGATCGGTCAGGAGCACGTCACGGTCCCCCTGATGACGGCTCTGAAGAAGAATCGCGTCAATCACGCCTACCTCTTCTCCGGCCCGCGCGGCTGCGGCAAGACCACCTCGGCACGCATTCTGGCCCGCTGCCTGAACTGCGAGCAGGGCCCCACGGACACCCCATGCGGCGTGTGCCCCAGCTGTGTGGAACTGGCCCGTGGCGGAGCAGGCTCGCTGGACGTCATCGAGATCGACGCGGCCAGCCACGGCGGCGTCGACGACGCCCGCGATCTCCGCGAGCGCGCCACCTTCGCCCCGGCCCGGGACCGCTACAAGATCTTCATCATCGATGAGGCCCACATGGTCACGTCGGCGGGCTTCAACGCGCTGCTGAAGATCGTGGAGGAGCCGCCGGAACACATCAAGTTCATCTTCGCCACCACGGAGCCGGACAAGGTGATCGGCACCATCCGCTCGCGGACGCATCACTACCCCTTCCGTCTGGTCCCGCCGGAGCCGCTGCTGGCATACCTGGAGCAGCTCTGCGAACAGGAGAACGTCCCGGTGGCGCCGGGTGTCCTGTCGCTGGTGATCCGTGCCGGCGGCGGCTCGGTCCGTGACTCGCTGTCCGTGCTGGATCAGCTGATGGCCGGCGCCGGTCCGCAGGGCCTGGACTATGAGCTGGCCGTCTCCCTGCTGGGCTACACGCACGCCTCGCTGCTGGATGACGTGGTGGACGCCGTCGCCGCGCACGACTCGGCCACGGTGTTCCGCGCCGTGGACCGTGTGCTGCAGACGGGTCACGATCCCCGCCGCTTCGTCGAGGACCTGCTGGAGCGATTCCGGGACCTGATCATCGTGCAGGCCATGCCGGACAGTGCCGCCACCATCCTGCGGGGCATGCCCCAGGACCAGATCGCGCGCATGCGCCAGCAGGCACTCACCCTGGGCCCGGCGGAGCTGTCCCGCTCGGCGGATGTCACCAATGCCGCACTGTCCGAGATGACCGGCGCCACCTCGCCCCGGCTGCATCTCGAACTGCTCTGCGCTCGTCTCATGCTCCCCGCCTCGGACAGCACAGAACGCGGCGCGGCCGCCCGGCTGGACGCCCTGGAGCGCCGCCTCACTCTGGGCGGGGCTCCCGCCCAGGCAGCGGCCCAGGCAGCGCCTCAGCAGTCTGTCGCACCGGCTCCGGCGAGCGCACCGGCGGCCACCCGGAACGACGACGCCGCAGCGACCTCCCAGCGCCCAGACACTGCGCTGCGTCCAGACACTGCGCAGAGCACCGAAACTGCGCAGCGGCCCGGAACGGCACAGCGACCTGTGGCGACGCAGCGTTCCGCGGACGCCCCGGCGCCCGGTGCCGACGGTTCCGGACGCACGGGCTCTCCTGCCGAGCGACGTGACGCCACGGCAGCGCCGGCGCGCGAAACGGCCACACCCACGGTTCCGGCCCGGGAGGCCGCACCCGAGTCCGAGGCACCAACCGCTGCCGCCCCGGCTCCGCCGGCCACCCCGGCACAGGCCTCCCCCGCGCACGGCGGCTCTGCGCCGTCGTCGTCGGCGCCCGCGCAGTCCCCGGCGCCCACACCTCAGCAGCAGAGCGCTCCGGCGCCCCAGGGCGGCGGAGACGTCGAGGCACTGCGCCGGGCCTGGCCTCAGATCCTGGACCGGCTGGGCAAGATCAAGCGCAGCACCTGGGCGCTCGTGGCCCCCAACGCCACCGTGGCCCGCCTGGGCGGCGACACCGTGATCCTGTCCTTCTCCACGAACGGTCTGGCCGGCGCGTTCGGCCGTGGCGACCACAAAACGCATCTGCAGACCGCCGTCAAGGACATCCTGGGCATGGACTGCCGGGTGGAGGCGGTGGCGGGCGACGCAGCGGCTCCCCCGCCGTCGTTCCAGCCCTCCCAGCCTCGCGCCCAGGAGGAGCCCGCCCCGTCGGCTCCCTCAGCCCCCGCACCCGCCTCGGTGGAGGAACCCCCGGGCTGGGGCGACAGCCCAAAAGCACCGGCTAGCCAGGAGAACATCCCAGCGGCTAGCGGCCCCGGCAGGACAGCACCTCAGCGGGAGGTCCCCGCCGGGGACTTCCACCCCCTGGACCAGCCTCGTGATGAGGACGAGCCGCCTCTGGACGAGGAACCGCCCTACGACGACGGGCCCGCCGACTGGGGCCGGGCCCCCGCCACAGCCGCACCGGCGTCTTCCGCCGTGCCTCGCGGCCCCCGCGGGACCGGCGGCGGCCAGGCTGTCGCCGCGGCACCGTCACCCCGGACCGCGCCTTCTCAGACGCCCGCTTCTCAGGCACCCTCGTCCGACGACCCGTGGTCCCGTGCCCGCGAGCAGTCTCCGGGCCGCTGGACCGTGGGGGCCGAAAGCAATGTGAGCGCCGGCAACAGCGGGACCTCCTCCTCGACGGATTCCCGGGACCCGGATTCCGCGGACCCGGACTTCGCAGACCCTGATTTCGCACAGCCCGGCCCGGCAGATGGGGGCTTCCCTGACACGGGAACCGTGGGCAACCGTTCCCCGGCCGGGGAACCGATGGATGCCCTCCCCCGGGACGCGGCCCAGCCCACCACAGGATCCTCCGAGCCCGCTGCAGACCCCTGGGACCTGCCGGTGGCCACGCCGGGCGCCCCGCAACCGGGCACTCCCTCCGCTGCGCCGCCCTCCGGGACCGTCGCGCCGGCACCCGCGGAGGTACCGCCGTCGCGCACCGCCGAGCCTCCGGCTTCCGGGGACAACGGGCAGAGCCTGTATCAACGGCTCTCCAACAGCCCCCAGGCGCAGCGCGCACGGGAAGAGGCCCGTAGGCCCTCAGAGGCGCCGGTCCGCAATGCCGATGGCAGCGTGGCGGGATACGCCGTGGACGAGATCAGCGCCGATGATGAGACCATCGAGGAATCAAGCACTTTCGGCCGCGCGGCCGTGGAACGTCTGCTGGACGGGACCCTCATCGAGGAGACCACCCTGGACGGCACTCCGATCATCCGCCGCTGACCGCCAAGACTGACATGCATGAAGAGAGGACGCCGTGTACGAGGGCGCTGTTCAAGAGCTGATCGACGAGCTCGGACGCCTGCCGGGGATCGGCCCCAAGTCCGCACAGCGGCTTGCCTTCCACATCCTTGAGGCCGACGCGGAGGACATGCGCAAGCTGTCCGAAGCCATCACCGCGGTGAAGACCCGCGTGAAGTTCTGCACCATCTGCGGCAACGTCTCCGAGCAGGAGACCTGCAGCATCTGCCGTGACCCCCGTCGCGACGCCAGCATCATCTGCGTGGTGGAGGAATCCAAGGACGTCATGGCCGTGGAACGGACCCGGAGCTTCCGGGGCCGGTATCACGTGCTGGGCGGCGCCATCAGCCCCATCGACGGGATCGGGCCGGAGAAGCTGCGCGTCCGGGAACTCCTCACCCGGCTCTCCGACGACACGGTCCAGGAGATCATCATCGCCACAGACCCCAATGTGGAAGGCGAGGCGACGGCCACGTACCTGATCCGCACCCTGAAGCCCATCGGCGTCAACGTCAGCCGCCTGGCCTCCGGACTGCCGGTCGGCGGCGACCTGGAGTACGCGGACGAAGCCACCCTGGGCCGCGCCTTCGCCGGACGCCTCGCGGTCTGAGCTGAGGCCCGTGCACCTGGTCTGACCGCCGGGTCCGGCAGTCCGTCTCACCGCCAGGCCGGCCAGGCCCGCGGTGTCCGGCCCCGACGCCCGGCGCCAGCGCCCGGGTCCTGGTCTCGGCCCGCGCCCGTACTACATTGGCCTCATGGTCATCTCCGGGACTTCCAAGGGCACCCAGCCCGTTCCCCCGCCTGCCCCGATCACCACGGACCGCCTGGTGCTCCGCCCCACCGAACCCGCCGACGCCCCGGCGCTGGCGAGGTTCAGGGGCCTTGAAGAGACCACCCGGTACCTCTCCCACGGCCCGCTGAACTCGACGGAACTCCGGGCCCGGATGCTCGCCGACCAGGCTCACGCCGCGGTCTCCACCTTCACCGTCTTCAAGCACACCTGGGCCCTTCAGCTGCGCAGCACGGGGCAGGTCATCGGAGAGGCCAGCACCTGGACCACACGGAATCCCCCCGAACCCGGACACCTGGAGCCGGGGCAGGCGGCTCTCGGCTACGTGCTGGATCCGGCCTTCCACCGGCAGGGCTACGGCCGGGAAGCCGCCCAGGCCCTGGTGGACTGGCTCTTCACCCGACGGGACATCCGGACGGCCTTCGCGGGGGTCTTCGTGCAGAACCTCGCGTCCCAGGGTCTGCTCAGCTCGCTGGGCTTCACACCGGACAAGCGGTTCACCGCCGAACAGGACCAGAGTGGCAAGGGCCTGGCCTCCGTCCGCTTCCGGCTGAACCGCGAGGACGCGCCGTGGCTGCTGTCCACCATGTGAAGTCATATTCCTGCCGGGCCTGCCCTCGACGATAAAATGAGAGCAGGATTTCCGCGCCCTGTCCGGGGCCGGTCCAGGACACCGAGGTCCAGCCACCCAAGTACCTGACACTATCGAGTGCCATCACCAGTAAGGGTCCATGCATGAGTCTGCCCACCAGTGAGCTGTCCGCAGCAGAACTGACCACCGAGCCGGGAAGCGCCGCGCAGGCACCGGGACACGGCACCACCAAGCAGCTCATCGTCCAGAAGTTCGGTGGTTCGTCCGTGGCTGACGCCGAGGGCGTCAAGCGCGTGGCCGCCCGCGTGGTGGCTGCCCGCAATGCGGGCAACGACGTCGTGGTGGTGGTCTCCGCCATGGGTGACACCACCGATGAGCTGCTGGATCTGGCCGCGCAGGTCACGGATGGCGCCCCGGCGCGTGAGATGGACATGCTCCTCTCCGCCGGCGAGCGCATCTCCATGGCGCTGCTGTCCATGGCCATCAACAAGCAGGGCGCCGTGGCACAGTCGTTCACCGGCTCGCAGGCGGGCATGCTCACGGACGCCATCCACGGCAAGGCCCGCATCATCGACGTGGACCCGCATCGCGTCCGCACGGCTCTGGACAAGGGTCACATCGCGATCGTCGCCGGTTTCCAGGGCATGAGCCAGGACACCAAGGAGGTCACCACGCTTGGCCGTGGCGGCTCCGACACCACCGCGGTGGCCCTCGCCGCCGCCCTGGACGCCGACGTCTGCGAGATCTACACGGACGTGGACGGCATCTTCACCGCGGATCCGCGCGTGGTCCCCTCCGCACAGAAGATCGGCACCATCTCCAGTGAGGAGATGCTGGAGCTGGCCGCCTCCGGCGCGAAGATCCTGCACCTGCGCTGCGTCGAGTACGCGCGGCGCTTCGGCGTGCCGCTGCACGTCCGCTCATCCTTCAGCCAGCATGAGGGCACCTGGGTCCTGCCCAGCCCCGATGACAAGATCACCATCAAAGAGGGAGTTGCCTTGGAGCAGCCAATCATCTCCGGAGTCGCGCACGACCGTTCCGAAGCCAAGGTCACCGTGGTGGGCGTTCCGGACATCCCCGGCAAGGCCGCCGCGATCTTCCAGGTCATCGCCAAGGCACACTCGAACATCGACATGATCGTGCAGAACGTGTCCACCAAGGGCACGGGCCACACGGACATCTCCTTCACCCTGCCGATCGTGGAGGGTGCCGACGCGCTTGAGGCACTGCGGGCCGCTCAGCCGGAGATCGGTTTCGAGAGCATCGACTACAACGCCGAGATCGGCAAGCTGTCCCTCATCGGTGCCGGCATGCGTTCCCACCCGGGCGTCTCCGCCACGTTCTTCAAAGCGCTCTCCGACGCCGGGATCAACATCGACATGATCTCCACCTCGGAGATCCGCATTTCCGTGGTGACTCGCGCCGATCTGCTGGATGACGCCGTGCGCGCCATCCACAAGGCCTTCGAGCTCGACGGCGACGCCACCGCCACCGTTTACGGCGGCACCGGCCGCTGAAGCCGGCGGGCCCACCCCGGTGGACCACGGCGCGTGGGAAGACAGCGCGAACAGCACACGACGACGGCGGGGAACCGCCGTCGTCGTCTGTCTTCAGGCAGGGGCACGGAGCATCAGGGCTGATCAGCGTCGCGCAGCGGTGCCCCGGAGTGTCAGTCCCGGGTTGTCAGCACCGCCGGCTTCCCGGCCACACATCACTTACGCGTCGCGTAGTGGTGCCCCTGGGTGTCGGTCTCGATCTCGAAATGGCTGAGGTCCTCTTCCGAGGCCTCCTCGAACGCGTCATGCCGATGGACCACCGGTGCCGTCGAGTCACCCCGCGCGGCGGGGCCGAACAGCTTCGCTGCGTTCTCCGTCAGGTGCATGAATTTATCGGTCATCGCGGTCATGCCAGCCACCTCCCTGCTCACGCCGGGCAGGCTTTCCGCCCCTGGCGCTTAAAGCAATTTTAAGTCTTGGGAGCGCGAAAAGACCGGCCGGGATCAGGATTCCGGATCGCTCGCGGATCAGCGGAGAGAGTGATCATCCGGGTTGCGAGAGACCACGTAGGTGCTGCCGTCCGGCCGCGTCATCGTCTCCCACTGAAGGGTCTCGGCCTGGCGCTGTGCCAGGAGGACCTTGTTCTCCTCGGTCATTTCATGGTCCAGCGAGCTGCGGTTCGCGGGTCCGAAGACCACCCGGAACTTGCCCGTGGCCCGCATGAAGCGCTGCGTGAAATTCTCGTCGCTCATTTCTCTCCCTCGGTTCAGGGCTTTTCCCGACGCCCTCAGCATAGCAAGATATTTAGTGCACTAACTAATTACCTCCCGCGACGCTCCAGACGAGCCGCACACGTCAGACGATAGGATGAAGCCGTGGATCCGAACGCAGACACAGACCTCTCGCTTGAGAACCAGCTGTGTTTCGCACTGACGGTCGCCTCACGGACCGTGGTCCAGGCATACCGCCCGGTCCTGGAACCCCTCGGCCTGACACACCCGCAGTACCTGGTGATGCTGGCCCTCTGGGACCACAATCCCCTGAGCGTCAAAGAGGTCAGCGCGCAGCTCCTGCACGAGCCGGCCACCATCTCCCCTCTGCTGAAACGCCTGGAGGACATGGGCTACGTCCGTCGTCAGGCGAACGCCCAGGACGCCCGGGCCCTGGACGTCGAACTGACCGCGGAAGGCGTCGCGCTCAAGGAGAAGGCCCGCGCCGTCCCGCCGGCCATGATGAGCCGGCTCAAGCTCACGCGCGAGGAGGTCATGGTGCTGAACAAGGCCATGCACAATCTCATCGAAGCGGCCACCACGAACCACTGACCAGCAGGGCTGCACGCGCCTACACTGGGAGCATCGACCCGGAGCAAGGAGCCGTCATGTCTCAGCCCACACCGTCCAGGACTCCCTCCGGCCTGCGAACCGCCCTACTGGGGTTCGCCGCGGTGGCCACGGCCCTCGCCCTGGTCTCCTGCACCCCGTCCGCAACACCCTCCCCTTCCGGAAGCCCGACGACGACCGGTGGCACCACCTCTGCCGGCGCCTCCCCGGGGCAGACACCCAGCCTCCTGCCCACCACGCCGGCTCCCACGGACGACCGTCCGGCGCCGGACGCCACGGCCACCGCGGACCTCAGTATCAGCGTGACGGCCAAACCCGGCGCCCAGCCCACCGAGACCAGGCTCCTGTGCGCGGGGAAGACCGCGAAGCCTGACGCCACCGTCCCCATCCCGGATGAAGCCTGTGCCCTGGTGGAAGACCACCAGGCCTATCTGTTCCCCACCGCCAAGAGCACCGCCCAGGCCTGCACCCAGCAGTACGGCGGCCCGGCGACGGCCACCATCAAGGGCACGGTCCGCGGCAAGTCCGTCGATCTCTCCCTGAGCCGCGCGGACGGCTGCAAGATCAGCCAGTGGACCTCCCTGGCGCCACTGCTCGGCGAAGCCGGCGCGAACGTCTAGGGCCGTTCCCCCTCACCTCGTAGCGGCGCGCGGGATAATGAGAAGGTGCTCATCCCCCACATCGCCACTGTCCGTGTCCTGACCGAGGACGAGTGGCTGCCGCGCGCCCAGGCACATGCGAACCGGGTGGACCGGTATGCCGCACCGTTCCTGGAGCGACGGCACACCGGTAAGAAACACCCCGTGGAGGACTTCCTCTTCACCTACTACACCCACAAGCCGGGGCAGCTGCGCCGCTGGCATCCCGGAGCCGGGACCGTGCTCCTCGGCGGGGCCGCACAGGAACGCCTGGCGTGGAAGCACTACCGGGAGTTGAGCGACGCGGAACGGACGGGGCTCGGCCTGGCACCGGATGCCGTGGCGGTCACCGTGGACCTGGACGCCTTCCTGGCGGACCGGCGCGAGGCCGTGGATTTCGCCCGCATCATCCTGCGCGGCACTCAGGCCAGACCCGCGCAGTTCGGGTGCTTCGGACTGCACGAATGGGCCATGGTCTACCGCCAGGAGAAGTTCGAACTGCGCCACGAATACCTCTCCCTGCGGCTCGGCGGCGAGAAGACGGACCAGGTGGTGGAAGGGCACCGGATCCGCTGCAGCCATTTCGACGCCTTCCGTTTCTACACGCCGGACGCCGCGCCGCTGAACGAGCTCCAGCCCACCCGGGAGACCCAGCGCGACCTGGAGCAGCCCGGCTGCCTGCACGCCAACATGGATGTCTACAAGTGGGCCTACAAGCTCACTCCCCTGCTGCCGAGCGAATTCCTCATGGACTGCTTCGAACTGTCCTACCGGATCCGGGCCATGGACATGAAGGCCTCGCCGTACGATCTCGCCGCGTGGGGTTACGAACCGATCCGCATCGAAACCCCCGAAGGCAAGGCGGAATACGTGGCGCAGCAGCGGGGCTTCGCCGAGGAGACTCAGGAACTCCGACGCAGGTTCCTGGAACTCCTGGACCAGACCGTCCCGACCGCCCCTCAGGAGACACGATGACCGCGATGGACCTCACCATCACCCTCATCTCCGCCCCCGGAACGCCCGAGGTGACCTTCCGCCTGGTCGGCGGGCCGGAGGGTCCCGGCCCCGCCTCGACGGTGCCGGATCCGCAGGCCGCGTACGACGCCGTCGTGCGGCATGGCGCTCGGCTGCTCCTTCCCGCCCTCCCGCGGAAGGGGGCACCCGAGTCGGCGGCGCGTCCCGTCTTCGGAGGGGAACAGCACGCCCGCGTCACGGGCACGCTCGACGGACGCACCGTGGACCGCCGGTTCAACCGTTCCGACTCCCGGGAGACCACCCGCTGGGACGCCCTGGCGCCGCTGCTGGGCGGACAGGCCTGATCGGCGCCGCGGAGCGTAGGATCCCCGAACCATGGAGTGCTTCGCAGCGGGCAGGACCCGCCAGGACTGAACCCCGGCCGCCGTGTACCGGCCCGGGGTTCCGCCGTGTCCTGCGAACACCGGCCTCCGGGCTCTGGCGAAAGGCCACCCGTGCACTTCCGCAGCCCCACACCTCATGATTTCAGCACCCTGCTCGACCTCACCGTAAGGGTCTTCGAACCGTTCTACGAGGACTCCTTCCGCCCGCTCCTGGGCGAAACCGTCCACGCCGTGCAGCACGGCGCGTGGCGGAGCGACGACCGGTAAAAAGAACGACCGGAACGACGGAAGGGCCGGTGGGATCATGTCCCACCGGCCCCTCCGAGTCACTCGGCGCTCCGGATCAACCGGCCGCCGGAGCATCCTCCTGGTTCAGGTCGGGACGCTTCTGCAGTTCCTGCTCCGCCTTGGCGCGGACCCCGGCATCCGGGCTTTCCGCAGCGGGGGCAGCCACCGAGGCTCCGGTGCCGGTCACCACGACGTTGACGAAGGTCTGCACCGAGGAGCCGGCGTAGCTGACGCGCCCGATGTAGGAGCCCGGAGTGAGACCCTTCCAGGCGAGCGTGACGTTGGCCGTCTTGCCGTTCTTCAGCACGAGCGGGTTCGGGGTCACCGTCGCGTTGCCCACGGAAGCGCCGAGCACCGAGGCCTCCAGGCTCGCCTTGACGGGCTGGTTGCCCGGGCTCGCATAGAGGTTGGCCAGCAAGGTGTACTGACCGGGCTCGGGGTTGATCAGGGAGACCGACTCACTCGCGGAGGCCGTTGCGGCCGTGTAGACCTTGCCGTTCGGGCCCAGGACCACCAGATCGAAATCGGCGTTGTCCTGCGAGGACACCACCGCGAAGCGGGTGAACGGTGTGCCGGCCGGAACCGTCACGGTCTTGGACGCATTGGAGGCATCCGGCTGGTCACCGGCCGGCCCGGGGACCAGCTGGATCTGGGTGGCATCCGCCTTGGAGAGGCCGTCCAGGGTCAGCTTCGTCGGACGGTCACTGCCGGAGGTCACCGGGAAGGTGGCCTTATCGGTGCCCTTGGAACTGGTGAAGGACAGGTTGGTGGCGGCCACCGCGGACTGCGGACGGACCGCGATCGGCGAGGTGACGCTCTTGCCCAGGCCCTGCCAGCTCAGCTGGCCCATCGCGAACTGGCCCAGCGTGGCACCGGCATTCTCGAAGCTGACCTTGAAGGTCTTCTTCTGCCCTGCCGCGCTGAAGTTCAGGATGGATGGCGTCACCTTGACGTTGACACCGGGGACGTTCACCACGGCACGGTACAGGCCGGGGGTCAGCGCGGTCAGCGTACGGGTGACCTCCACCTTGCCCGTCAGATTGCCCAGGGCGAAGGACGGGACGTTCATGTCCCGGGTCTTGGTGGCACCGAGACCCGGGATGCCCAGATCGAAGCCCAGACCCTGGATGTAGCGCAGGTAGTCGTCCTGGCCGGCGTCATAGACCAGCCCGGGGTTCAGGAAACCACCGGGGTTCACCTGACCGGCGCCTGTGGCGAAGAGATCCTTGTCCTTGCTTCCGTCCGCCTTCTTCAGATCCGTCGCAGTGGTCATGAGCGCCGACTTGATGGTGGCGGGTGACCAGTGCGGGTTCTTGGAGAGGGCCAGAGCACCGAAGCCCGCGATGTGCGGCGAGGCCATGGAGGTCCCGGACATCATGCCGAACAGCGCACCGTGCTCGGCGATCGGAGACACGCCGGCCAGCACGGCGACCCCGGGAGCGGCGACGTCAGGCTTGAGCAGATCGGATCCGGAGGCCAGCAGCGGGCCGCGGGAGGAGAACCCGGCCACCTGGGGCTGAGGACCCACCGGGAGACCAGTGGTGTCGTGGTTCACCAGACGGGCCTTGATGGACGGGTTCGCGGTGATCTTGTCCTTGATCTGCTGCGTGGCCGGCGGGTTGACGTGGACGGTGGGCACGGCGTGCATGTCCACGTCCTCGCTGGAGGAGCTCAGATTGACCAGGACCATGCCGACGCCGCCGGCACGCTTGACCTCGGCGCTCTTGGCGACCCGGTCCACCACGCCACGGTCACAGACCACGATCTTCCCACTCACCTTGGCGGGATCCAGGCTGTTGGGAGCGCAGAGGTTCGCATCCCCGGTGCCGGAGGCGGCCTGCCCGGAGAGGACCAGATTGCTGTACGGGACCTCGGAGGCCATGAGGCTGGCTCCACGGAACTTGCTGCCGTCCTCGAACTCCACCGTGCCCTGCAGTTCGCTGGTGAAGGAGCTTGCCGCGACGGTGGTCAGCCAGGGAGCGCCGTGGTTGACGGTGCTCGCGGTGGGGCCGCTGTTACCGGCGGAGACGGAGACGAAGACACCCGCCGAGACGGCGGAGAGGAAGGCCAGGGACACCGGGTCCGTGGTGCTCGTGGCGCTGCCGGAGATCGAGTAGTTCAGGACATCCACGCCGTCGAGGATGGCCTGATCGATGGCGGCTACCGAAGCGGAGGAGTAGCAGCCACCGGTGTCCGGATCGTCGTCCTCCCAGCAGACCTTGTAGATGGAGAGCTTGGCCGCCGGGGCGACGCCGCTGGTGATGCCCATGTCCCGGTCACCCAGGTTGGCCCGGACGTTCGCGTTGCCTGCGGCCGTGCTGGCGGTGTGCGTCCCATGGCTTCCCACGTCGACGGGGGAGATCAGTTCTTCCGGGGCGCGGTGCTCCGGCGGGACGGTGTTCAGGAAGTCATCGGCGAAGTACCGTGCCGAGAGGACCTTGGAATTGCATTCGGTGCCCTCGAAGCCGTCGCCCGCCTGGCAGTCGCCGAGGAAGGTCTCGCCGTCCGACTTGAGCATGGCGATCTTGCCATCCTCAGTGCGGTACGGGACGCCGACCTTGGGCGTGCCCCGCAGAGGCTTGACCTCATCCCCCGCGAAGAACGGGCTGGAGGGGGTGTACCCGGAGTCGATCACGCCCACCACCACGCCCTTGCCGGCGTTCTTGGCGCCGCCGAGCTGCTGCTGCCAGAGACCGGTCTTGCCGGGCAGCTTGAGGTAATCCGTGCTGGAGTAGTCCGGAGCGTATTCGCGGTCCGGGGCCACGGCCAGGACCTTGGGGTCCTTCGCGAGCTTGCTCGCCTGCTCGGCGCTGAGCTGGGCGGAGAACGCGTTCAGGGCCGTGGAGAAGCTGCGCTTGATGGCCACGCCCTCCTGACCGGCCACCTGCTTCTGGACCGACTGGAGGTGCTGGCGGTAACGCTGGACGTTCTGGTTGCCGGCGTCCAGCTTCCGGCCCGACGCCGGCTTGGTGGCTGCCAGGCCTGCGGTGCCTCCGTCATAGCTCGCAGCCGGCTTCTCCGCCAGGACCACGATGTAGCGGCCCGCCTGGAATTGCTGGATGCTGCTCTGCCCGGGCACCACGGTGGGCGCCGCATGGGCAGGCGTCATGACGGCCGTGCTCAGGAGCACCGGGATGCTGACGCCTGCCGCGAGGGCCTTGGTGAGCGCCCTGCCGCGCAGGAAGCTCTTCCCTGTTCTTCTCATGGGTGCGTGAACCTTTCACGAGGGTCCTCCAGTCCCTTGACCGGAGGTGTCATGCCCGACCGGCCGCGTTGTTACGCGGATCACAGTCAGGTTGACTCCTACCCTAGTGGAGCGCCACCCAGTTATGACAGGGTTATTTCACAGTTTGTTATCAGCTGGCCGGATCGTAGGTCAGGCAGTCCGCGCGCTCCGCACCGGGGCCGATCTTCACGTCATGCGCGCCGCACATCAGATGGTCGTTGTGGCGGCACTCGCTGCGCTGGCAGGCACCGACGTGGGCCAGGACCTTGGGCAGGCCGCCGAGCGAACTCGTATCGATGAACGTGGCGCACTGGGCGTGATGGTCACTGCCGCCGATCGTGATGCCGTAGGCCGTGCAACCGTCGTGGTTGAAAGAACAGGCGTCCACGCTGCAAGCGGACACTTCGGTGACGTGGGTGCTCATCATTCCTCCTGGTGGATCGTCGAGGCGGGCGTCCCCCGCTCCTTCCACGGTACGTCCGCCGCCGGCGGTTTGACCGGCCGGAAATGCGCATTTGTTCTTTCACTAATCAGCCCAGCAAGGCCTTAATAACAGGGAATCCGCGCTACTCCACGGCGTCCAGGTAGAACCAGCGGCCGTCCTCCCTGAGGAAGCGGCTCACCTCCTCCTGCACCCCGCGCACGGTACGAGACGACGGCGCCGCGCCGCCGTCGTCGGCCGGCGCGCGGAAGTGCGCGCGGAAGGCGACGGTCCCCTCCGTGTCGAAGGGGCCGCCCGCTTCGGTGCCGGTGATATCCAGCCTCATCCAGCGGATGTCCTCATCGAGCTCCAGCTCCTCGGGCCGGGTGCGCGGATGCCAGGTGGCGAGCAGATATTCCGCATCCAGAACCGCGAACGCGCTGTACCGGCTCCGCATGAGAGCCTCGGCCGTGGGCGCCCAGGCCTCCCCGGCGTGGAAGCGTCCGCAACAGGCGCCGTAGGGCTCGCCGCTCAGGCAGGGACAGGGACCAGGTTCGGGGCTCTTCCGGGCGCTCATCCACATAGCCTAAACACGGCACGAGGGCCCGGGCGCACCCGGTAGAATGGGAGGTGCAAGCTCGCGGAGCGTCGCTGCCACCGTTTTCCCCGCCCCTCATCTCCTCCGGGAGCCCATGCGTGGAAGCGGGAAGCGCGTGAGACGGCAACACTTCCGTGACGGCCCTGGCCTGGGGCGACACCCGGCCCAGGTTCAACGCACGCACGCACACAGGAGTTGCCGGATGCCCCGGATCGTCGTCGACGTCATGCCCAAGCCCGAAATCCTTGACCCGCAGGGCAAGGCCATCGTGGGCGCGCTGCCCCGCCTCGGCTTCACCGATTTCGTGTCGGTCCGCCAGGGCAAGCGCTTTGAGCTCGAGGTCGAGGGCGAGGTGACGGACGAGATCCTGGCCAAGGCCCGCGACGCCGCCGAGACCCTGCTCTCCAACCCGGTCATCGAAGACGTGGTCAACGTCCAGGTCGTCGAGGCCTGACCATGACCGAAATCCCCCTGATCGGCGAGGTCGCGGCTGCGGCCATCGCCCCTCTCGCCGGCGCCCGGATCGGCGTCGTGACCTTCCCCGGCACGCTGGATGACCGCGACGCCGCGCGCGCCGTCCGTCTGGCCGGTGCCGAGGCCGTGTCCCTCTGGCACGCGGACACCGAACTCGCCGACGTGGATGCCGTGGTGATCCCCGGCGGTTTCTCCTACGGCGACTACCTGCGCGCCGGAGCCATCGCCCGTTTCGCACCCCTCATGGGCAAGATCGTGGACGCCGCCAACTCGGAGGCCAAGCTGCCGGTCCTCGGCATCTGCAACGGCTTCCAGATCCTCACCGAGTCCCACCTGCTGCCGGGCTCCATGGTGAAGAACGATCACCTGAAGTTCATCTGCCGCGACCAGGTGCTGCGCGTGGAGAACGCGAACACCGCCTGGACCGCCGACTACACGCAGGGCCAGGAGATCACGGTCCCGCTGAAGAACCAGGACGGCCAGTACATCGCCGACGAGAAGACGCTCGACGCGCTTGAGGCGGAAGGCCGCGTGGTGTTCCGCTACGTCGGCTTCAACCCGAACGGCTCGCGCCGTGACATCGCCGGCATCTCCAACGCCGCGGGCAACGTGGTCGGCCTCATGCCGCACCCCGAGCACGCCGTGGAAGCCGGCTTCGGCCCGGAGCAGGACGGCGGCCACTCGGTGGACGGCCTCGGCTTCTTCACCTCCGTGCTGACCCAGATCGTGGGAGGAAAGTGATGACCCAGGAAACCACTGCCAAGTTCAACATCGACACCGTGGCCCACGCCGCGGGCACCCCCGAGGTCGAACTGCCGTGGGCCGAACTGGGCCTGAAGCAGAACGAATTCGAGGAGATCGTCAAGCTCCTGGGCCGCCGCCCCACCGGCGCCGAGCTGGCCATGTACTCCGTCATGTGGAGCGAGCACTGCTCCTACAAATCCTCCAAGAACCACCTGCGCCAGTTCGGCCAGAAGGTCACCGAGGAGATGAAGAAGGACATGCTGGTGGGCATCGGCGAGAACGCCGGCGTCACCAACCTGGGGGACGGCTGGGCCGTGACCTTCAAGATCGAGTCCCACAACTCGCCGTCGTTCGTGGAGCCCTACCAGGGTGCGGCCACCGGCATCGGCGGCATCGTGCGTGACATCATCTCGATGGGCGCCCGCCCCGTGGCCGTCATGGACCCGCTGCGCTTTGGCGAGATCGACCACCCGGACACCGCCCGCGTCATGCACGGCGCCGTGGCCGGCATCGGTGGCTACGGCAACTCGCTCGGCCTGCCGAACATCGGCGGCGAGATGGTCTTCGACGCCGTCTACCAGGGCAACCCGCTGGTGAACGCCCTCGCCGTGGGCGTCATGCGCCACGAGGACATCCGCCTGGCCAATGCTTCCGGCAAGGGCAACAAGGTGGTGCTCTTCGGCGCCCGCACCGGTGGCGACGGCATCGGTGGCGCCTCCGTGCTGGCCTCCGAGTCCTTCGACGACACCAAGCCGTCCAAGCGCCCCGCCGTGCAGGTGGGGGACCCCTTCGCCGAGAAGGTACTCATCGAGTGCTGCCTGGAGCTGTTCAAGCACTCCCTCGTGGAAGGCATCCAGGACCTGGGCGCCGCAGGCATCTCCTGCGCCACCTCGGAGCTGGCCTCCAACGGCGACGGCGGCATGCAGGTGGAGCTCACCAGCGTCCTGCTGCGTGACCCCACCCTGACCCCGGGCGAGATCCTCATGTCCGAATCCCAGGAACGCATGATGGCCGTGGTGACGCCGGAGAACGTCGAGGCGTTCGAGGCCGTCATGGAGAAGTGGGCCGTGGAGTACTCCTGGCTGGGTGAGGTCACCGACACCGGCCGCCTCATCATCACCTGGGACGGCGAAGTGATCGTGGATGTGGACCCGAAGACCGTGGCCCACGACGGCCCGGTCTACGACCGCCCCTACGCCCGCCCGTCCTGGCAGGACGCCCTGCAGGCGGACACCTTCACCGGGTCCGTGCAGGACGCCGGCCGTCCCGCCACCTCCGGCGAGCTCGCTGCCGCCGTGACCGAGCTGGTCGCATCGCCGAACATGTGCGACAAGTCCTGGATCACCAAGCAGTACGACCGCTACGTCGGTGGCAACACCGCCATGGCCTTCCCGGATGATGCCGGCGTGGTCCGCGTGGACGAGGAGACCGGCCTTGGCGTCGCGCTCTCCACCGATGCCAACGGCCGCTACACCTACCTGGACCCGTACCAGGGCGCACAGCTGGCGCTGGCCGAGGCCTACCGCAACGTGGCCACCGGCGGCGCCGTGCCCATGGCTGTCTCCGACTGCCTGAACTTCGGCTCCCCCGAGGATCCGGACGTCATGTGGCAGCTCGCCGAGTCCATCCGCGGCCTCTCCGACGCCTGCATGGAGCTGGGTGTCCCGGTCACGGGCGGCAACGTCTCGCTCTACAACCAGACGGGCACCACCCCGATCCACCCCTCCCCCGTGGTCGCGGTGCTCGGCAAGCTGGACGACGTCGCGCGCCGCACCCCGTCCGGCTGGCGTGAGGATGGCCAGGCCATCTACCTGCTGGGCACGACGGCGGCCGAGCTGGACGGCTCCGAATGGTCCAAGCTGCGTGGCCACCTGGGCGGCCTGCCGCCTCGCGTGGACCTCGCCGCCGAGCGCACGCTGGGTGAGATCCTGATCAACGCCTCCCGCGACGGCATGGTGGACGCCGCCCACGACCTCTCCGAGGGCGGCCTGGCCGCGGCTCTGGTCGAGTCGTCGCTGCGCTACAACGTGGGTGCCCGCATCGGCCTGGGCGAGGTCGCGGAGCGTGACGGAGTGGACCTGTTCACGCTGCTGTTCTCCGAGTCCCAGGCCCGCGCCATCGTGTCGGTGCCGCGAAGCGAGGAAGTCCGCTTCAACGACATGTGCACGGCCCGCGGCTTCGCCCACGCCCGCATCGGCGTGGTGGACTCCGCGTCCGGAGCCCTGGAGATCAACGGCGTGGACGCCCTCCCGCTCGATGCTCTCCGTGAGGCCCACGAGGGGACCCTGCCAAAGTACTTCGGCTGATCCCTTCGCCTTCTTTGCATCGACTGCTCCGTAGGACGCCATTTTTCACTGGTTTCGGTGGATTCCGGCATCCTATGGAGCAGTCGATGCCCATTTAAGCCGCCCTGCGCCAACCACGTGACGCCAGGGCATCCCGGACCTTCCGGACGGCGAGGCGATGGTCGTCGACCGTGTGCTCCTTCGAAAGCCGGACCTCCAGCCATCCCGCGCGGGCGTACTTCTCCGCTCTCCGGATGTCACGCCCCACTTGTGCTGCGGCGCTGTGATGCTCGCCGTCGTACTCCACGCCCACGCCGTAGTCAGCAAAGGCCAGGTCGGGCTGGAACTCCTCACCGGTCCCGGGAACCTTGACCAGCGGATTCACGAGCGGCTCGGGGAACCCGGCACGCTCGAACGCCAGCCGCATCAGTGTCTCCTGGGGTGAGTCGGCGCCCACTCTGATGAGTTCCAGAGCCGCCCTGGCGGAGCTGATGCCCCGTTTGCCGCGGTGCCCGCCGATCAGACCACGGAGTTCCCCGAGCGTGGCGTGCGGCGCGGTTCGGGGTTCGAATTCCGGCCGCGGGAGCCGGACGCAGGCATCCCCCACCACCACGAGCTCATCGGGCGAGACGACCGCGGCGAGATCGAGCCAGGTCCGGGCCGGAGTCGTGACAGGAACGCCGTGGAGCCGGTTCACCTCCCCCGGCAGCAGCCTGGCGCGGTGAGTTTCAAGGAAGGGCCGCTTGAGATCGGCGGCCGTCTCCGGGCGAACCACGTGGATTCTGCGGTCGCCTCTATCCCAGACAGGCAGGCCCCAGATCCGCGCAGCGGTCCAGAGAGACGCCGCCATTCCCCGGTTCGTCGCCAGGAAGGGAGCGACCCACTCCGCCAGCGCACTGCCGGTCAGGCCCGGAGGCACTCCGTTCACTTCAGCGAGGGACCAGGACCAGATCCCCTTGCCCAGGTGCTGAGCATCCAGACGATTGAGAGTCTTGGCGGAATACCCTGCGGCTGCGGCAGCCGCCGTGCCGAAGGGATTCGTCAACTCCGACGTGGGTTCCGGTCTCTTGATCGTCATGCACCCAAATCAAGCACGGTCTGCACGATGATGCATCGCGATATCCACAGGCCTCATCGACTGCTCCATAGGACGCCACTTCGGGTCACTTCTCCCGGAAATTGGAGTCCTACGGAGCAGTCGATGGGAAAGGGAAGGCCCCTGCCGGTCAGTGTGGGCTGACCGGCAGGGGCCGGGTGGCTGGAACGGACCATGGGGCGAGTCCGTTCCAGCCGGGAAGCGGTGACCCGGTCAAGGGGTCCCGCGGTCTTGCACGCAGCGTCCGGGACAGGGCGTCGGCACGCGATCCTGGCCCGCCGCAGCGTCCAGGCCAGGGCGCCGACGCCTTGTCCTAAGCCGCCACGGTGGTCCAGGCCGGGCCACCTCTGGAAACCCGAGAAGGCCCCGGACCCCCTGCGGGGTCCGGGGGCCTTGCGGGATCTAGCGGGAGGTGCCTTGCGACACGGAGCCCTGCAGCTGACGCTGGAAGATCACGTAGACCACCAGCACCGGCAGCACCGTGACCGTGACGGCGGCGAACAGCGCCCCGAAGTCCACGGCGTAGCCCATCTGCTGCGCGAAAGAGGCCAGGCCCTGAGAGAGGACCTTGGGACCCGCGGCGTTGATGGTCACGGGAATGAGGAACTGGTTCCACAGACCCAGGAAGTTGAAGATCGCCACCGAGGCCAGGCCGGGCTTGGCCATGGGCAGCATGATCTGGAAGAAGGTCCTCCACTCACCGGCGCCGTCGATGGCGGCCGCCTCGGCGATCTCACCCGGCAGGTTCTTGAAGAAGCTGTGCAGGAAGAACACCGTGAAGGCCAAGGCGAACCCGGTGTACGTGACGATCATGCCCGCATAAGTGTTGAGGATCTTGAGGTTCTTCAGGATCCCGAACAGCGGCACCATGGCCAGGAACACCGGGAAGGTGTTGCCCGCCAGCATCAGCATGTAGATGAAGCGGTTGCCCGGGAACTTGAAGCGCGCCAGGACATAGGCGGACATGGAGCCGAGCAGCATGACCAGCACCAGGGAGGTGCCCACCACGATGATCGAGTTGCCGAAGTACTCACCGATGTGAGCGGTCTGCCACGCCTTGACGTAGTTGTCGAAACGCCACTCGCCCGGAAGCGCGAAAGGCGAAGCGAAAATCTCCGAGGAGGTCTTGAACGAGGACATGAACGTCCAGAGCAGCGGCAGGACCACGATGGCCGACCACAGGATCAGCACCACGTGGCTGGTGCCCGCGACAACACGGTCACCGGTCGTGGTCTCGGCCTTGCGCTCCACATGTCCTTCAGGAGCCTTGTTTTTCGTGAGGATGCTCATACCAGTTCCTGATCCTTACCACCGGTCAGCCGGTTCACCAGGAACACCAGTCCTGCAAAGATGAGTGTGGCGATCGCCATCACCACGCCCATGGCCGTACCGACACCGAACTGTCCACGCTGGAAGGCCGTGAAGAACAGCTGCTGTGCCATGACGAGCGTCGAGTTCTCCGGGCCGCCGGCGTTGGGGAACAGCGCAGCCATGTAGACGAACGCGTCCAGTGCGAGGATGCCCAGGTAGATGTATGCCGTCTGGACATTGTCGCGGAGCATCGGAATGGTGATGTTGAGCGCGCTGCGGAAGCGGCCGGCGCCGTCGATGCGGGCGGCTTCGTACAGCTCAGCCGGGATGCCCTTGATGCCTGCGATGAACAGGACCATGTAGAACCCCACAAAGCCCCAGATGATCACGAAGATGGATGCCCACATGGCAGTGCTGGCGTTGCCCAGCCAGGCGAAGTCCTTGAAATTCTGAAGCCCCATTGCCCGGAGCAGGCCATTCAGAAGGCCGCCGCTCGGGTCGTAGATCTGCCCCCACATGATGCCGATGGCAACGGCGGGGATCGTGTACGGGAAGAAGGACACCACTCGGTAGAAACCGGAGCCCTTGAGGCCCTTGACCTGCCCCTTGCTGCTGCCACCCACAGTCACGACAACGGCAAGAGCCAAGGAGAGGATGATCGTCAGCAATGGCACGACCACCAGAAGCAGGATGTTGTTGCCCAAGGCCTTCAGGAAGAGATCGTCATTGAAGATCTTGATGTAGTTGTCCAGTCCCACGAAACCGTACTTCGGGCTGAAACCGGACCAGTTGGTGAAGCTGTAGACGAAAGCCTCAACGAACGGGACCACCACGAAGATGGCGTAAATGACAAGCGGCACTCCGAGGAACACCGCCATGAAGCTGATCTTGTCCCAGGACGGCTTCTTGCGCCGCCGCGGGGCGGCGGCCGCATGGCCGCCGCCCTGAGACATACCTGTCGAAGGCAGGGTCACTTGATTTCAACCTTCTTGATGGAGGAGTCCGCAGCGATCTTGTCGGAGATCTTCTGCAGGCCGTCTGCCAGCTGGTCAGCCGAGGACTTGCCGTCCAGGAATGCGTTCCAGACCACGAGCTGGTCCTTGTTCATGCCGTAGAGGTCGAAGACCTGCCAGTTGAAGGTGTTCTGGCCGGCGCCTTCCAGCATCTTGGTCTGGGAGACCAGAGCGGTGGAGCCGAAGCCGTCCGCGGGGACGGTGCCCTTGACGACGGTCGGAGCCAGCTTGGTCTTGGCGAAGTTGGTGGCCGCGTCCTTGGACAGCATGGCCCGGAGGATCTCCTTGCCACCGGCCTTGTTCTTGGCCTGCGACGGGACGATGAAGGGCTCACCGGCACCGGAGTGCAGAGCCTCGTAAGGCAGCTTGGAGCCCGAGGTGACGGTCGGCACGGGAGCGCCGGTCATCTGGAAGTCCGCCTTGGTCTGGTCCTTCATCTCGTTTTCGATCCAGGAACCGGACGGGTAGAGCAGGGCTTCCTGGCCGTTGGACCACTGCGCCTGTGCCGCGGTGAACTGGGTGCCGGAGCCGCCGGGCTTGATGTGGCCGGCCTTGACGTGCTTCTCCAGGGCCTTGAACACCTTCATGACGGCGTCCTGCTTCCAGGCGTCCGGCTTCAGGTTCTCGATGTTCAGCCGGACGTCCTGGCCACCCTCCTTGATGGCGGAGGCGAAAGCCAGCTCCTGGTAGTAGGTGGCGGCTTCCTTGCCCCAGAGGAACAGGTACTTGCCCTTGGCCTTGGCCTTCTCGCCGAGATCGAATGCCTCGTCCCAGGTCTTCGGCACGGTCCAGCCGTTGTCCTTGAACAGGGAAGCGGAGTACCAGACACCGAAGACGGTGAGGACGTAGTTGATCGCGGCGACCTTGCCCTCGAAGGTGCCGGGGTTCAGCACGCCTTCGTACAGGGTGTCGGAGATCTTGGTGCCCTCGTAGTTGTTCGCTTCGACAACCTCCTTGAGATCCTCAAGCTGGTCGAGGATGGTGGAGATGCCGATCGACTGAGCACCGGAGTTGTCGATCAGGTCCGGCGGGTTGCCGCCGGCGAAACGCGGCTGAAGTTCGGTGGAGATCGCCGTGGAAGCGGAGACCTTGAAGGAGGAGCCCGGGAACTTCTTCTCGGCAGCCTTGGCAGCGAACTCGACGTAGTCGGTCTTGTAGCCGCCGTCGAAGATCACCGCATCGACCTGGGCCTTGTCCGCCACACCGAAGGGGTTGTCTGCAGAGACGTTGCCGGTGGGGCCCGAAGTGCCACTGTCACCGCCGGATGCGCAGGAAGCCAATGCGCCGCCCATGGGGATGACCGCGGCCGTTGCGAGCGCCCCCCGGAGGAATCCACGCCGCGCGAACGGCTGGTTCTGCATTTTCATATCGTTACCTTCCGATGACTCAAAGGAGCTGGGCGGGTCATCTGCGACTTCGACCAGCGTGACCTGGGCCCAACGGGACCCGCGTCTGTGTGATATGCAACACCACCTTTGCGCGAAACGCAATATTTCCTGGGAGTTTTGATCAACTTCTTTCATTGCGATTTCATAACTTGCAGTGATTCCGCGGGTTCCGGGCTTGCCCGGAATCGCCAGCCCGCTCTCAGTTCTGGGCAGCGCCACGACCGCGCCCAGCCCTGAGGAGCCCCTGCGAAAGTCCCGGAAGCACCGGGTCTTTCGCACCTCCCGGAACGGAACGCCCGTCGGATCCTGTGCGCCTGGATGCACTCCACCACGCACAAAATCGAGTAGTCACTACTTGGGAAACGGTTCCCCTGCGGACGATAGCCTGCACAGTACGCGGCACCGCAGTCTCCGGGCAGCCCCCGGAGCGCGTGCAGCGCGCCTGCGGACGGAATCGGGGGATTCACGCCCCGGGTGGCTGGATGACCGTTTTAGGAGGCGGGCATCCGGTGCCCAGGACCCGATCCTGGGGACAGTGGTGGGGCCTGGCCAACGGCATCCCTGTTGCCAGGTCCGGCCCCACCACCCTGTTCGCGGCGGGGCACCAGGCGCGGTCACCCCTCAGCCCCGTTCGAGGAGCCCTTTCCAGCCCAGCTGTTCCTGTTGCCGACGGCTCAGCGTGGCCAGCACCAGGTCATAGGAGTCCTCGATCATGTCCCGCAGCAGCTCATCCGGAAGCCCCTCCAGGACCACCCCGTTCCAGTGCTTCTTGTTCAGATGCCAGGCACCGGTGATCTGCGGATAGCCGGCACGCAGCTGCAAAGCGAGCACGGGTTCACACTTGAGGCTCACGGACAGCTGTTCGGCCCGCAGCCGGGACAGCGCGAACATCTTGGCCGGATGCCGTGCACCATCCACCTCGGACGCCACTTTGAAGACCGAGGTGTCCGGGTCGAAGGGGAATTCCTCCACGGCACCCGGGAACCCCAGGCAGAACTCACGCAACTCGCGGGCGTCCATCGCCGCTCCTCACTGCCAGGCCGCCCACGGCGGCTCTCAACCGGGCACGACGGCGCGTGGTCGCCCGCCGTCGTCGTGCATGCGCCAGCGGGGCGCTCAGGCCCCTGCAGCACCGTCCGTGTCCAGGCGGCGCCCCTGCTGTGCCCAGCGGTGCAGCACCCGGTCCGGGCACTCATCCATGACGACGTCCAGGCCGGCCTCCTCCGCACGACGCGCAGCAGCCTCATCGATCACACCCAACTGCATCCAGATGGCCTTGGCCCCGGCCTCGATGGCCTGATCCACCACGGCCCCGACACGCTCAGAGTTGACGAAGCACTCCACCACGTCCACCCCGCCCGGAACCTCGGACAGCAGCGTGTAGCCCTTCTCCCCGTGGACGTCCTCGCCCTGGGGATTGACGGGCACGATCTCCATGCCCATACGGTCGCGCACGGTGAGGGAGACATCGTAGGCTGCACGCCACTGATTGGTGCTCAGCCCCACCACGGCCCATCGGCCCTTCGTGGTCATGAGCTTCTCGATGACGGCGGGATCGTTGACGTGTGCCATGCCCCTAGCCTAAGCCCAGGTCCGAAGCTGGTCCCGCCTACGGTTGGAGGGGTGCACTTTCCCGGAAGCGGCGCATCGCGCCTCATAGCGAGGAACGAGCGACGCGGCGCGTCTAAGCCGCGTGGGAAAGCGCACCCCTCCAAGGGTGCTGAGGACTCAGTCCTCGATCAGGTCGTGCACCACGATGGTCTGCTCCCGGTCCGGGCCCACGCCGATGGCGGAGAACCGGGTGCCGGAGAGGCGCTCCAGGGCCAGGACGTAGTTGCGGGCGTTCTCCGGGAGGTCCTCCAGGGTCTTGGCGCCGCTGATGTCCTCGGTCCAGCCGGGGAAGTACTCGAAGATGGGCTTCGCGTGGTGGAAGTCCGTCTGGGTCATGGGCATCTCGTCGTGGCGGACGCCGTCCACGTCATACGCGACGCAGACGGGGATCTGCTCGATGCCCGTGAGGACGTCCAGCTTGGTCAGGAAGTAATCCGTGAAGCCGTTGACGCGGGAGGCGTGGCGGGCCAGGACGGCGTCGTACCAGCCGCAGCGACGGGGACGCCCGGTGTTCACACCGAACTCGCCACCGGTCTTCTGCAGGTACAGGCCCATGTCATCGAACAGTTCGGTGGGGAACGGCCCGGCGCCTACGCGAGTGGTGTACGCCTTGATGATGCCGATCGACCGGGAGATGCGCGTGGGGCCGATGCCGGAGCCCACGGAGGCACCGCCCGCGGTGGGGTTGGAGGAGGTCACGAACGGGTAGGTGCCGTGGTCCACGTCCAGGAAGGTGGCCTGGCCGCCCTCCATGAGGACCACCTTGCCCTCGTCCAGAGCCTTGTTCAGTTCGTAGGTGGAGTCGATCACCAGGGGCCGCAGGCGCTCGGCGAAGGAGAGGAAGTACTGGACCACCTCTTCCACCTCCACGGCGCGGCGGTTGTAGACCTTCACCAGGAGCTGGTTCTTCTGGTGCAGGGAACCCTCCACCTTCTGGCGCAGGATGGACTCGTCGAAGACGTCCTGGACACGGAGGCCGAGGCGGGCCACCTTGTCCATGTAGGCGGGGCCGATGCCGCGTCCCGTGGTGCCGATGGCACGCTTGCCGAGGAAGCGCTCGGTGACCTTGTCCAGCACCTGGTGGTACGGGGCCACGAGGTGGGCGTTCGCGGAGACGCGCAGCCGGGAGGTGTCCGCGCCACGGGCTTCCAGGCCGTCGATCTCCTGGAACAGGGCTTCGAGATTCACCACGCAGCCGTTGCCGATCACCGGGATGGCGTTGGGGCTGAGGATGCCGGCGGGAAGGAGCTTGAGCTCGTACTTCTCACCACCGACCACCACCGTGTGACCAGCGTTGTTGCCGCCGTTGGGCTTGACCACGTAGTCGACACGCCCGCCCAGGAGGTCCGTGGCCTTTCCTTTGCCCTCATCGCCCCATTGGGCTCCGACGATCACGATTGCTGGCATAAGATCCTCCCCGAGGATTCGGCAGGGGCGTTGACCTACCCAGCTTAGTCGATAGGCCACCACCGGCCGTGCTCGGCTGCTTCACGACGGTCAGCCGAGGTTGGTGCAGGAGCCGCCCAGACCGCCCACCAGGCCCGGGTTCGCCCGCACCTTGACGGGCACCGAGGGCCAGGTCCCGCTGTTCATGACGATCGCCAGCTCCAGTTCGGCCCCCAGCCCCAGAAGGCCGCCGAGGAGATTCACCGGGACTTCGGTCACGTAGTCCGCACCGCTGGTGGTGGTGCTCGCCGTCATCGAGAATCCCGTCAGGGGCGCCAGCACGGATCCCAGTCCGCTCTGCGAGGCGTACATGGTGGCGTTGCTCAAGGTGAACCCGGCGGGCGGCTTCCAGTAGATGATGATTTTGGCGCCGAGCCCCAGGACTCCGGCGTTGTAGACGCAAGGCCTGTTCAGCGTCGCGGGCGGGACGGTGTAGGTCCCCACACCACTTGCGGAGGTCCATTCCCTGTCCGTCCAGGCCGCGGAGGTCGGGACCGCGGTGATGACGACGGCGCACGCGGCCAGGGCAGCGGCGAGCCCGCTCCTGATCCTCACGATGCTCCTCCGTCCTTCGCGTCGTCACGCACCTCGTTGCTGGTGGCCGTCTCCGGACCACGCCTGAAAGCCGCCCAGAGGGCGGCGCCGGCCAGCAGCACTCCCCCGCCCAGCAGAGCCAGGCGCCCACCGGCAAAGCCCGTCCAGCCCAGGTTATCTTCCGTGGGCGGGCGCGTGGCGCCGTCGTCGTCGGCCTGCGCGGTGATCCCCAGACCGAGCCGCAAGCTGCCCTGCGGAGCCGGCGTGCCCCCGGCGGGAGATTGCAGGGAGACGGCCAGGTACGAGTCCCGTCCGCGGGGCAGCCCCGCCAGCGGCACCCGGGTCTGGGGGTCGACGGACTTCAGCGCCTGCCGGTCCACCCGCAGCACCGGCTCCCCGGGGCAATGGAGCTCCGCCCCCACACCACTGCTCCCGGTCCAGGGCTCGGAACATTCGCGCACGGTGATCAGGTAGCCCCCGCGGGCCGCGAGCGCACCGGTGGCGCTCAGACGCAGAGAGGTGCTCGCGGGAGTGCCCTCCGCGATCCGGAGCCGGAGCTGCCAGCTGTACTGCTGCCCGGGACGCAGTGAGGGGAAGACCAGGGGGTACGGCGAGGACGCCAGCCTGAGGTGCCCGGCGGCGCCGGTCTCCGGGACGGGGGTGAAGGTCACCCCCTGGTCCGCGGCATGGCCCGGCCCCGCGCTCCCCAGAAGCGCGACAAGGCTCAGGAGCAGCACTGCCCAGCGTCGTCCGGCAGACCTCATGAGGACTCCCTGGGCCTCGCCTGCTGACCATCGCGGTGACGGGGCTCCCGATGCGGCCAGAAGGCCCACGTCACCAGGGCGGCGATCACCAAGGTGGCGGCGCCGAGGAACCAGGGGCCGCGTGTGGCCATGACCCAGGAGCCCAGGACGGGAACGGTGAAGATCACGCGCTGCGCCGAGGTCACCTGGTACGGCAAGGGATCCTCCGAGCTGTTGGCGTCGCCCTTGAGCCTGAGGGTGGCCGCACCCTTTCCGGCACCGGGCTCCGGGACCACCGAGACCACGCGGTGCGTGACCAGTGTCTTCGTGCCCTGCCGCGTCACGGAGGCCACCTCCCCGGGTTTGAGTTGGTCAGCGGGCACCCGCACCGTGAGGGACAAGGCACCCACCGGGTAGGAGGGCTCCATGGAACCGGTCCGGAACACCACGAACCCCGCCCCGAACAGCAGCGCCGCCAGGACGGAGAGCAGGCACAGCAGGCCCAGGACGGCCGCGATGCTCAGAAGAGCTTCACGGACCGTCCTGATGCTGCGCGTCAGCACCGATCAGGAACCGACGGTGCTGGTGAAGCGCCAGAGCGGAGTGGTCTTCTTGCCCTGCAAAGCGGGGTCCGCGCCGGTCGGCAGCGTGATCGCGAAGCAGACGTCCACACCGGTTCCCGCGGTGGCCGCATCCGGGCCTGCGGGCAGGCTGATCGGGGTGGCCGAGGTGGCGGTCAGCGGCTGGCCGGCGGCGACCAGGACGGTCCCTGCGGCGCTGAAGCCCGCGGCATTGCACTGGGCCTTGGTCACACCGGACTTGGCCGAGTAGGTCAGGGCCGCATAGAGCGCCGCATTGTTGGAGGGATCAACCACGGGGGTGGCCTGGACGCCCTCAGCGAGAGTGGCCGTCAGCGCCTCGGAACCGATGGCCGCACGGAGCTGCATCGGAGCGTAGACCGTGGTGCCCGGGACCAGCTTGTCGGCGTTGACCGTGAAGGTCAGGGCGCCGCCGTTCTTGCTGCTCTGGTCACTCCAGGCCGCGGCCCCCGCCGCGCCGGTCCAGGTGTTCTGCTCCATGTGATAGGTCTTGGTTCCCGGGCCGCCGGTTCCCGCGTCGTTCTGGCCGAAGACCCATTCGTTGTCGGTCCAGGCGGCGAGCGTGAAGACTGCACCCACTCCCAGGACGAGGCCGCCTGCCAGGATGGCGCGGACCTTCCGGGAACGGAAAGGACGAGTGGTGGACTGATTACCCATGGTGTTGCCTTGTCATTGCAGGTGAGTGATGATCGCGCACCGGGCCCCTGTTCCGCCATGGCGTGCTGGTGCCAGTGCACCATCCGGGGCACGCACTGTCAACCGGTAGTGGACTGTGAGAAGTCATCTTGTCAAGACTGAGACCTTCGGGCGTGAGCCCCGACCTCCGCCAAGGCTCTCAGAACCCTCGCAAATTCGGCCGGGATCACCCATACTGACCGGTAACCAAGGCGCGGCGAAGCCCGTGGCGCCTGGCACCGGCACGCAGGAGGCACCGTGTTCAGCAGTCCGTTCCCCGACGTCGACATCCCGGATGTGAGCGTCCATGACTACCTCTTCGGCTCGCTGGACGAGAAGGACCGGGAGAGGATCGCCCTGGTGGACGGGACCAGTGGCGCGCAGACCAGCTACGGGGCGCTGCTTGCCCAGATCGACGCCGTGGCCGGGTACCTGGCGGCCCACGGGGTGAAGCCCGGTGATGTGGTGGGCCTCTTCTCTCCCAACATCCCCGCCTTTGCCGCGGTCTTCCACGGGATCCTGCGCGCCGGGGCCGCGGCCACCACGGTCAACGCGCTCTACACTGCGGAGGAGGTGGGCCATCAGCTGGAGGATGCGGGGGCCGGGTGGCTCTTCACCATCTCCGCCTTCCTGGAACGGGCGGAAGCCGCCGCGGCCGCACAGGGCATCCCGGCGGACCGGCTCGTGGTCCTGGACGGCGCCCCTGGGCACCCCTCGCTGATGGACGTGCTGACCGCCGGTCATACGGCTCCGGAGGTGAACATCGACCCGGCCACGCACATCGCGGTGCTCCCCTTCTCCTCCGGCACCAGCGGCAAGCCCAAGGGCGTGATGCTCAGCCACCGCAATCTGGTGGCCAATGTCCAGCAGAGCCGGGCGCTCCTGGAGGTCGATGAGGACGACGTCCTGCTGGCCCTGCTGCCCTTCTTCCACATCTACGGGATGACGGTGCTGCTGAATCTGGCCCTGGCCGAGCGCGCACGGCTGGTCACCATGCCCAAGTTCGATCTCACCGAGTTCCTGAGGATCATCCAGGATCACCGGGTCAGCTACTTGTTCATCGCACCGCCCGTGGCCGTGGCGCTGGCCAAGCACCCTCTGGTGGCCGAGTACGACCTTTCCAGTGTCCACACCGCGCTCTCCGGCGCAGCTCCCCTGGACGAGGAGCTGGGCCATGCCGTGGCGGAGCGCCTGGGCTGCCGGATGCTGCAGGGCTACGGCATGAGCGAGATGAGTCCCGTCTCCCACCTGATCCCCCGTTCGGCCGAAGGCGTGCCTTTGGGCAGCTGTGGCTACACGGTGCCGAACATGGACATCAGGATCGTGGACCTGGCCACCGGGGAGGACATCGACCCGCCGGCCGAAGGCGTCAGCGAGCCCGGCCATCTGCTGTGCCGTGGACCCAATGTGATGGTGGGGTATCTGAATCTGCCGGAGGCCACCGCCGAGACTCTGGACTCCGACGGGTTCCTCCATACCGGCGACATCGCCACCGTGTCCTCCACCGGGGTGGTGAGCATTGTGGACCGGCTCAAGGAGCTCATCAAGTACAAGGGCTACCAGATCCCGCCCGCGGAGCTGGAGGCACTGCTGCTCACGCATCCGGAAGTGGCCGACGTCGCCGTGGTCGGGGCGTACGACGAGGATCATCAGGAGGTGCCCAAGGCCTTCGTGGTGCGGCAGCCCGGCTCCGGGCTGGATGCCGCCGGGGTCATGGAGTTCGTGGCGGCCCATGTGGCTCCGCACAAGAAGGTCCACCAGGTGGAGTTCCTGGAGGCCATCCCGAAGTCGGCCTCCGGCAAGATCCTGCGCCGCGAGCTGCGGAAGGGCTGAACCCGGAGCCCTCGGCACCGTCCGTCACCCCGGGCCACTCCCCCGCGCACCCGGTTTCTCCCGGGCGGTTCCTCGCTGAGCTCGCTGTCGAGGGTCTGAGATCGCTACCGGGAACAGCGATCTCGGGCGTTGGGTAGCGAGCTCGGCGGACTGGCGCGGCGGGCGCAGCCGGGAACGACGACGGCGGTGCCACCTTCCCGGGAAGGTGGCACCGCCGTCGTCGTTCAGGCGTCGTTCAGCTCAGCCGCGGCTCAGAGGGCCTCGATGGCAGCCTTCGCAGTGGGGTCCGAGTCGTTCAGGAACTTCTCGATCCGCTCCGGTTCCTCCGGCTCGCCGATGGCCGCGGAGGCGCGTCCCAGGGCGTACAGGGCCCGCAGGAACCCCTGGTTCGGTTCGTGCTCCCACGGGATGGGACCCGCACCACGCCAGCCGTTGCGGCGCAGCGCGTCCAGACCGCGGTGGTAGCCCACCCGGGCGAAGGCGTAGGACTCCACGGTCCGGCCCTCGGCCCAGGCCCGCTCGGCCGCGAGGGCCCAGAGCAACGAGGACGCCGGGTACTGGGCCACGAGCTCCTGAGGATGCGCGCCGAGTGCCAGGTGCTGGTACACCTCGGTCTCCGCAGGCAGCTTCGTGGGCTCAGGCCCCAGGAGGTTCGAACGGAACTCGTCGGACATGCTTACTTGCCGCTCTTGCCGGCGGAACCGAGCTGCTGGGCCGCTTCGACGATACGTGCCGCCATGCCGGCCTCGGCCGAGGCGCCCCAGACGCGGGGGTCGTAGGCCTTCTTGTTGCCGATCTCGCCGTCGACCTTCAGCACACCGTCGTAGTTGCTGAACATGTGGCCGGCCACGGGGCGGGTGAAGGCGTACTGGGTGTCCGTGTCCACGTTCATCTTGATGACGCCGAAGGAGACGGCATCCGCGATCTCCTGCTCGGAGGAACCGGAGCCGCCGTGGAAGACCAGATCGAACGGGTTGGCCTTGCCGATCTTGGCGCCCACCTCTTCCTGGATCTTCTTGAGCAGCTCGGGACGCAGCTTCACGCCACCCGGCTTGTAGACGCCGTGGACGTTGCCGAAGGTCAGAGCCGTGATGTAACGGCCATTCTCGCCGGAGCCCAGGGCCTCGATGGTCGCCAGGGCGTCCTCGGTGGTGGTGTAGAGCTTCTCATTGATCTCGTTCTCCACGCCGTCCTCTTCGCCACCGACGGTGCCGATTTCGACTTCGAGGATCATCTTGGCGGCCGCGGTGCGGTCCAGCAGCTCACGGGCGATCCGCAGGTTCTCGCCCAGTTCCTCGTGGGAGCCGTCCCACATGTGGGAGTTGAAGAACGGGTTGCGGCCGGCCTTGACCTCGGCCTCGGAAGCGGCCAGCAGCGGCAGGACGAAGCCGTCCAGCTTGTCCTTGGGGCAGTGGTCCGTGTGCAGGGCGATGTTGATGTCATAGTTCTTCGCCACTTCGCGGGCGAAGGCGGCGAAGCCGAGGGAACCGGCCACCATGTCCTTGACGGAGGCACCGGACCAGTAGGCCGCACCACCGGTGGAGACCTGGATGATGCCGTCAGAACCGGCCTCGGCGAAACCACGGAGGGCCGCGTTGAGGGTCTGCGAGGAGGTGACGTTCACGGCCGGGTAGGCGAATCCGCCTGCCTTGGCACGGTCGATCATGTCGGCGTAGATTTCCGGGGTTGCGATAGGCATGCTGACTCCTGGTGATGCAACGGGATGGGCCGGACAGCAGGGATGTTGCCGACCGTTTCGCGCTATTTCCGCGTGACTGAACCCATCCTAGCCAGCAAGCAGGCGGGCATGGAATGTGGCCCGGATCATGACGCGGCCCCGTAAGGAGAGCAGGCCACGGAGCACCCGGCGCCGCGACAGCACGACGGCGGCGTCAGGACACACGCTGTCCGAAGACGTGACGGCGCACCCAGGCGTGCATGGCGATTGCCGCGGCGGAAGCCGCGTTCATGGACCGGGTGGAGCCGAACTGCTCGATCGACAAAGTGGCCTCCGCGGCGCGGTGCACGTCCTCCGACAGCCCCGGCCCCTCCTGCCCGAACACCAGGACGCAGTTCTCCGGAAGCTCGTACGTCTCCAGCGGCACGGAATCCGGGAAGATGTCCACGCCCAGGATGGTGAGCCCCTCGCCCTGCGCCCAGGCCACGAAGTCGTCCACCGTGGGGTGGTGCCGGATGTGCTGGTACTTGTCCGTCACCATGGCGCCGCGCCGGTTCCAGCGCCGCCGGCCGATGATGTGGACCTCTTTGGCCAGGAACGCGTTGGCGGTGCGGACCACGGTGCCGATGTTCAGATCGTGCTGCCAGTTCTCGATCGCCACATGGAAGCCGTGCCGCCGGGTGTCCAGCTCGGCCACGATCGCCTCGTGCGTCCAGTAGCGGTACTGGTCCAGGACATTGCGCCGGTCACCGTGCTCCAGCAGCTCAGGGTCCCAGTGGTCCCCCTCCGGCCATGGGCCGTCCCAGGGCCCGACGCCCACCTCATGCGTCTGCTCCACCACGGCGGGCTCCTGCCCCGCCGCGGAGGGCACCACGACGGCGCGTGCTCCGGCGTCGTCGTCCGTGTCCTGTGCGGGGGCGGGCAGGCCGGAGGCGCCGGAGGTCTGTTCAGTCACCCTTCAACTGTAGTGGGACGCGCAGAGCCCGGGCCGTTCGGCCCGGGCTCTGCGCGGAGTGCCGGTCTCAGAGGAGACCACCTCGGACCGTACCGGTCAGGGCAGGATCCACTTGTTGATGCGGTAGGAGTTGGCCAGCTCCGCCATGAGGCCCGGGTGCTGCTCCCAGTAGCTCTGGTGCCCGCTCACGCCGAGCAGCTGGGGCGTGCCCCAGGGCGTGATGGTGAAGAGATTGACGCCCTGAATGGCATCGCCCTGGGAGGTCTTGCACTCGAAACCGACCACCACGGCCAGGCCACGGAGGAAGGAACGGATCTCCGGCTTGGTGGTGCGGAAGTCCGAAGCGCACTTGTGACCCACCACCACCGCCGCGAGCTGTTCCTGGGACATGCCGCTGAGTTTGGTCTCCAGCTGCTTGATCAGGCTCTTGATCTTCGCCGGATCCGAACCATACTTCTGCGACTCCGACTCGGCGAAGAAGGAGAAGGCGACCGAGAGGCCGTCCGCATCAAGCTCATTGGTGCCGGCTGCGGCGCGCTGCATCTCCTCGCCGCTCTCCGGGTCCTTGGTGATGCCGAGGCTGACATCGGTGGACCACGCCTTCAGGCGCGCGAAGCTCGACTCACCCGTGACGAAACGGCTGAACTGCGGATCCCCGTCGGCCGGCGCGCCCGCCGGGCTCTTGTATGCCGTCCACTCCTCGGGCAGCGGGGTGGCTCCGGCAGGCATGGAGCTCGCGGGGTTCGCGGTGTCCTGCGGGGAGGGCTCCTCCGAGGGCTGATCTTCCGGAGTGGTCTCCGGGCTGCTCTGCTCCGAGGCGGTCTGGACGGCCTGCGGCTCCTTGGTGCCGGACAGGGCGGGGATCAGCCAGGCGAAGACCACCACCAGCACCACGATCAGGCCGGCCGCGACGCTGCCCAGCACGATCGCCAGGGTCTTGCGGCTGCCGGAGGACGGAGGCGGCGGGACCGGGGGCAGCCCGTTGCGGAGGACGGTGTGGGCATCCTCTTCCGGGATGTGCACCGGGAAGGACTGCTGCTGGGGCCGGCCGGGCTGGTTCTGGCTCTGCTGGGGCGCCGGGCCGGGCTGCTGCGGGTAGGACTGCGTGGGTCCCGCTCCCGGGTAGGGATTGCCCTGCTGCGGGCTGCCCGGGTAAGAGGTGCCGGGGTAGGGATTGCCCTGCTGCGGCGCACCGGGATACTGGTTTCCCGGGTACTGACTGCCTGGGTACTGCCCACCGGCCGGCTGCTGAGCCGGGCCGGGCTGATTCTGCTGCGGGGAACCCCACTGCTGCTGCGGATTCTGTGGGTTCTGCGGGGGCTGGCCGGGCAGATCCCGCGGGTCCAGCGGCTGAGTGGGGCCGGGGGAAGGCTGTTCTGGCTCGGTGTTCGGATCCATGGGAGGTCTTTTCAGGAGGAGGAGTGAAGCATCCAATTAATCAAGACATTGGATTCAATGGGGAATCATATCCAATTCCGCCACATCCTGGGCTGTCGCGCCAGTCATGAGGGGAATTTCATGTTCTGTTCAGACAGGGGGCGGAACGTAAGGTGGAGACAGTCCCACTTGAGGAGGAACCATGAGCGATGCCGAGCGCAGCCCCCTGCGAAACCACCGGAGCGGTCAGGAGATCGAATGCTGGCTCACCGACATGGATGGCGTCCTGGTTCATGAGAACCACGCCATCCCCGGAGCCGCGGAACTGATCCAGCGCTGGGTGGACACCTCCAAGCGCTTCCTCGTTCTGACCAACAACTCGATCTTCACGCCCCGGGACCTGGCCGCACGCCTGGCATCCTCCGGGCTGGAGGTCCCCGAGGAGAACATCTGGACCTCGGCCCTGGCCACCGCCCAGTTCCTGAAAGAGCAGGTGCACAGCTCCGACAGCGGGAACCGCGCCTACACGATCGGTGAGGCGGGGCTGACGACGGCGCTGCATGAGGCCGGCTTCATCCTCACGGATCAGGACCCGGACTTCGTGGTGCTCGGCGAGACCCGGACGTACTCCTTCGAGGCCATCACCATGGCCATCCGGCTCATTCTGGCCGGTGCGCGCTTCATCGCCACCAACCCGGACGCCACGGGCCCCTCCAAGGAGGGGCCCATGCCGGCCACGGGCGCCATCGCCGCCCTCATCACCAAGGCCACGGGCCGCGAGCCGTACATCGTGGGCAAGCCCAATCCGATGATGTTCCGTTCGGCCATGAACCGGATCGACGCCCATTCGGAGACCACGGCCATGATCGGGGACCGGATGGACACGGACATCGTGGCGGGCATGGAGGCCGGACTGCACACGGTCCTGGTCCTCTCCGGCATCACACAGTCCGAGGAGATCAGCTCCTACCCGTTCCGGCCCAATCAGGTGCTGTCCAGCGTGGCAGCCCTGGTGGAGCAGATCTGAGCCGTTGACCCGCTCCTGCTCACCTGCCGACCCGCGCCCGGCAGGTGAGCACGAAGGTCAGGCGGCCGGGCCCAGCCTTCCCAGTCCCGTGGCGTAGTCGGTCGCATAGACCAGCGTCACGTCGGGACCGGGAGGCAGCAGCGTGGAAGCCGTCTGCGTCATGTAATCGGCCTGGATGTGGACGCTGACGTGGCAGGAGCGGTCCGCCGGGATCTCGAAGGTCATGAAGCCCCAGAAGACCACGTAGCTGCGCCCGTCGATGCTCACCACGGGCATGAACCGTCCCGAGGCCATGACGTTCTGCGTCGTCGCCTGCACGGTCAGCAGACGCCGCTCCCCCTCGTGATGGTCCACATAGGGAATCACCCCGTTGGGCAAGGGATGCCCGGAAACGCTCATGCCATCCTCCTCAGGGTGAGCTCACGGGTGGTGCGCTCACGAGTGAGCGGGCCCGGCGGGCCGGCATCCGGCCCGCCGGAGTGTTCAGACCGCGGGCTCGACCGGCGGCAGAGCGGACCACGGGAAGGTGATCCACTTGTCCGTGCGGCGCCACTCGAAATCCGGCGCCAGAATGGTCCGGGGCTTGGTGTAGAGGCAGACGGTCTTGACCTCGGCTCCCCAGTCACCGATCAGCTCCACGACCTTCGCCAGGGTGCGGCCGGAGTCGGAGACGTCGTCCACCAGGAGGACCTTCTTGCCGTGCAGGGCGCCCTCGTCCAGCATGGGCGGCAGGACCACGGGCTCGGGCAGCACGGTCCCGATCCCGGTGTAGAACTCCACGTTCAGGGCACCGCACGCCTTGGCCCCGAGGGCGTAGGCGATGGAGCCGGCCAGGAGCAGGCCGCCACGGGCGATCGCCACCACCACGTCCGGCTGGAACCCGCTGTCCACCACGGTCTGGGCCAGTTCGCGCGAAGCGTCGCCGAAGGTGTCCCACGTGAGGACTTCACGTTCGGGCTCGGGGAGGACGTCCACCCCGGAATCATCAAGGTTGTTTGCCATGTACCAAAGTTACCGGTGCGCCCGCTTCCGCGGGTAGTCGGCGCCGAACGCGACGGCGCCGGGCACACCGGAACTTCAGAGCGGGAAGTACCGGTGCATGATCTCGTCGAGAACCGGCCGGTAG
>Ga0153950_1000093_pt1 | contig 36160 bp, 37 predicted proteins | sample TSNJ034MetaG_FD_104737 | JGI IMG/M metagenome (GOLD analysis project Ga0153950, IMG submission 104737) | Attine ant fungus gardens microbial communities from New Jersey, USA - TSNJ034 MetaG | ecosystem: Host-associated > Fungi > Mycelium > Unclassified | place: USA: New Jersey, Wharton State...
GATCCGAGCTACCAATAGAACGGCAAGTTACAAGCAAGTTAACCGTAGAATACCCCCGTGCTTTAGGCGGCTTCCAGCCGCCAGTCGAATCCACCGGCTTCCAGCCGGTGGTGGTTCAATTCCGTTCCAAAAGTTATTTTCAAGCCGTCGAACTCAACTATGCTGCCGAAAGTATTTGACGAATTGGCTTCTGTTTCTGCGACATTGGACTCTTGAACTTCTTGCGGCACAGGCCCAGCAACGCCGCCGCACCCGCTAAACATCATGCAAACTGAAAGCACACACAATATTAACCATTTTACATTCTTCATTACTATTCCTCCTAAAGTTTTTATAAATCCTAAAATACCTCACCGTGACTGGCGATAGCCCGCTCAACTTGGGAACGAATTTCATTATAGCTGCATGGGGCTATGTCATTCTTCTTTAGAAATGACAAAGATACTTTTTTCAGCGTTGGAGCAAGAGCATTGAGAATAGAGGTCGCTACAATATAAAATTCCCATTGCTCAAGGTCAAGAGGGTTTAATGTCTGCTTGTCTTTATGGGCCAGCAAACAAAAGACATATACATCCGCCTGTCGCTTCTGTTCTTTTGCGTATTTCCCTGTCGTAGCATCCCATGCGGTGGAACGGGGCATTCCAAAGGCAATGTACGAGTCTTTTTCCTGATACCATGATTGTAGGTATGCAGCAGATTTTACTTCAATGCCCATGCCCATAAATTCGAGGTCAAAGCTATCCCATGTAGGGCTTATCTTGTCTGTAACATCCAGAGCGGATGCCACTATAAACTCCGCCAGTTTGCCGCGCTCTGTGTTGTTGATGATATCGGAATAAGCCCATGACCAAAAATCGTGTAAGGTTTTGCCTGTTGATGCCCCCTGCATTACAAATGTTTCTTTGCCTGTCTTTTTGTCCACCATGTCTCTGCATACCTCCCAAATGAAATAATTATGCAGCACCATTATAACACGATATCTTTCTATTTGTAATACTTAATGATATTATTGTGTAATATAGAATGAAATTAACTAACCATCTATAATGTATTAAGAGGTGCATTATGGATAAAAAGTTTGTTGTTACGCCAAAAGAAGATAAATCCGTTATTATGACCATACGCATTGAAAAAACGCTTCAAGAAAAATATGATAAGCTAGCCAATGACAGCAATCGCTCACGAAACGAACTGATTAACATGGCGTTGGAGTTTGCAATCAATAATCTAGAGTTTTTAGGTAAATAGCGGGGCATTACCCCACGACAGATTGAAGGCCCCTCAGAGCGCATATAGCTAATCGAGCGGGTTGAGCATAAAATACAACAATAATGCTATCTGCGGTGCGCCAAGGCGGTCTGATGAAGGCTCGTAAAATAAAAACGCTACAATTATTACAAAATGCTATTGCAAAAGGTTGGTAAATATGCTATAATGAATTTAATAAAGTTATCAAGATGATAATGAGTTAACAATCGGTAAGCCGTTGTTAGTGCCTGAGAACAGGAAACTAATGGCGGCTTTTTTTGCGTTTCCGCTGCCTTAGGAAAGGGGGTGAAAATGTGAAATCAAAAGCCGGGTTGGATGGCCTTAATTTTGAGCTAGAATTGCTCGGGATTGGAAAGGACAAGTATTTAGAGCGAACATGGTTATATAATCATGACGGAGTTGGATATGCTTATGTTGAAATCAGGCAGGGCATGTTGTTCGTATATGTCAATGCGCCTATGATAATACGAAAAGACAACATACAGCCTCTGACGTTGTTAGATGCCATAAGAATTGAGGTTATCAGAAGTGGCTTAATAAGTAATTTACAGAGTCTGCTGGATGCAAGCGGTATTCGGTATGAGGTGAGCAAAAGCCGCCTTAAACAAGTCGAGTGCAACATAACGCTCAAAGTGGCTGGCAAGAGTACATGTGGACAGGTTATCAATCTTCTTAATAGAAGTTTTTATGAGGACGTCAATGTTGTATTTCAAAATGCTGATAAAAAAAAAATCTTGCGGTTAAAATGTGTAGTAACATTACAGATTATGTAATAATTTCTACGTTTTATCTGGAGTGGTTCAAGTAGCGATTTATTGACAAAAAGTGTTTAGCGTTATTCAAAAGTAGATTCAAGCATAAAATCGGCAGAAACATATTTTACTGTCTTGTGCATAAGTTAGCACACCTGTAATTATAAAAAACAATAAATTATCAATGGCGGGAGGTGTGGTCGTGCCTTTTCAAAAGGGCCAGTCCGGAAATTCCAGCGGCAGACCTAAACAGACGCCCGAGCAGAAAGGGCAGAATGCCTTATTTAAGTCCTTAATCAAGCAGGCCACGGTTCCGGCATTGCAGGGCGTTATTGAGATAGCGGGTGAGATAGGTAATAAAGACCGTCTTGCTGCTTGCCGCTATATCATAGATAAGGCTTACGGCGCAAATGCAGTATTTGTTACGAATGATGAACCGATAACCATTAACATTGTCCGTCATATCTCCAATGATGACGAAACAGATGATGATGGCTGGGATTAGCAGCAACCCATAATTACCGTTGTGGACAGACAGAGGGTGCATCAGGAATCATAATAGTGTGCCCCCTATCCCGTGTTTACACATGAAAAGCAAAACCCGCTCCGGTGCTTTCTAGCAGTCTTAGCGGGTAGCAAGAGAGGAAGAATCCCATTATGAAAATTGAAAATAACAATAAATATTATGCTAAGAACAGCAGAACGCCAAGATGGCAAACGGTAAAAATTAGATAATGGGGTTTTACGTTTGCGATTATATTTCTACTCGTATCTGGTAAGGCCCCGCGTAAAGGGGTAATTGAAATGACAAATACCATTCCAAGAGTAGTGTCTATCAGAGAAGCATCCCGCGAGACAGGGTTATCATATCATTGTATTAGCCGTTGGTGTCAAGAGGGTAAAATTGTGAGTGTAAAAACAGGCAACAAGTCTGTTGTAAATCTTGACAAGTTGATAGAGTACCTGAATACAGGAAAAGTCAGTTGAATAGCTGTTATCAGAAAGTGTGCATTTTGACCCTATTGGAAAGTGTCACAGAAAGAGTATCAAAAAGTAGCAAAAGTCGGTTTAGATTATGCTCGTCGAACATGTGGTCTTTTTGAGACCATCGTGTTAAGATATATTCATCAACCAAAATATGGAAAATGGTGGATGAAGAATGAAGTATGTATCATATCATCGAACAAGCACTAAAGAGCAGCATCTTGATAGAGGAATTGCAGAAATTACAAAGTATTGTGCGGACAATAATATTCGGTTGCACAAAAGCAAGGTCTATACGGACCAACAGAAGAAATCCGCTGTGTTCAGCAATAACGCCATAGAAAGTTACGAAAATAGCTTTATCAGGATTTTCAAATATCTGGGTACAATGAAAATTGAAGATATAAAGCCTGTTGATATAACGAATTTCCTGCTTGCCATGCAAACTAAAGAAACCATAATACGAAAATTCCGCAATGGTAAAATCATCATCACAGACAAACCCCTATCCTATGGAGCGATATTGAAGCATTACACGGTACTACATAGCATTTTCACAGATGCGTACAAAACAGATGAAGTGGTACCAATCAACCCTATGGATAAGGTGTCCCGTCCGGTTCCTCGTAAGGATGACGAAGTAAAGGAAATGCAATACTATTCCGTAAAAGAAGCAAGGCATATATTGAAGTGTTTAGAGGAAGAAACCTTGCAATGGCAAGTAATAATTCGGCTTATGCTGGATACTGGCGCAAGGCGCGGTGAAATAGCGGGTTTACAGTGGAAAAACGTGAACTTCGATAACTGCACAATCAAAATAGCCAACAATCTGCAATACACAAAGGCAAAAGGCGTTTACGACACCACGCCAAAGGGTAAGAAAAACCGTACGATAGATGTTGACCCGGATATCATGTCCCTCATGCGTCAACTGAAAAACAGCCAGATAGTCAAAGCCCTCAAAGATTATTGCTTCACTCAAGGCGACGGAAACCCCATATTCCCTCAGACACCTACAAAGCATTTGAAAGCTTTTGGCAAAAAGCATGGCGTTAAAAATCTACATCCCCACGCTCTGCGGCATACGGCAGCCACCATTGCCATTGTAAACGGAGCGGACATATCCAGCGTATCTGCCAAGCTTGGCCACGCTGACAAGAGTACCACACTAGATATGTATACACACGCCGACCAAGAAGCAATCAAGAAAGCCAATGCGATATATCGTCAAGCACTTTATCAAAAGCAGGCATAACAAAAAGACCGCTCTTAATTGAGCGGTTTTCCTGCTATTATCAGGAAATGCCTGTTGTCTTTTTGTTGTCCTTTCAGCGAAAGCAAGTTGAGACAAAAGAAAACTTTACATCTTAATAATGCAAATTCGATGATAATTATTCAAAAAAGATATTGTATGAAGCATAAAAGGAAAAAGCAGCTCCCGCACTTGCCTAAGTGCGAAAACCGCTTTCTAAAAGGATTTTTGGAGCTGATAACGCGATTCGAACGCGTGACCTCGTCCTTACCAAGGACGTGCTCTGCCGACTGAGCTATATCAGCAAATTGAATAATTATTATTTTTATTGTAATCAAGCTCTAGGCGGGAGCACATCCTTACCAAGGACGTGCTCTACCACTGAGCCACAGCAGCATATGAAAATTAATACATTTTTCGAACTGAACCCCGTAAGCAGAGCGCCCTTTTACCAAGGACGTGCTCTGCCGACTGAGCAATAACAACAAGTGGCAGGGGTAGAAGGACTTGAACCCTCGGCACGCGGTTTTGGAGACCGCTGCTCTACCAACTGAGCTATACCCCTATATACGATAAGGGCAAGTATCGGGATCATGGCAACCCCGGCGAATCCACCCGGCAATGTGGGAGCGCGCTTTGCCTTTTCCGCAAAATCTTTCACCACTAGGCTTTCCCATACCGGCCGTTTCATACGACGAAAACGCAATTGGTTGCAATCGGCTCTGCCCCATACCGCCGGTTACGACTGCGTCAACAGGTAATATTCTAGCACATTTACGATTGTAAAGCAAGACCTTTTATCACATTTTCTAACTTTTTGTGTGGGCTGTCCGGTGTTGTGGCCTGTGGCTGCGCGCTGTTCCCGGATTGTTCGCGCCCTGCCGGTACCGCGGCGTCAATTGGCATTTGTCCCCGCGTAGACGATGCGTTTCACAAGGACGGGGTGCCCAAGAAAACGGGCATAGAAAACCGCCGCACATGCGTAGCGCATGGTGCGGCGGTTTTGGAGCAAGCAGTGTGATTGGGTTACGCCTTGCTCTTGCCGCGCCGCGACAGAACACTGATTCCGGCAAGTGACACGCCCATGGCCACAAGGCAAACAGTGAGCATGGTGGTCTCGGCGCCGGTGGAGGGGTTGCTCTCTGAGGTGAGGACCGGTGTCTCGGAGGTGGGCTCATCCTCTGCCGGCATGGTTTCGTCCGCCGCGCTGGAGGTGGCCGCGCTGGAGGTGGCTTCGCTGGAGGTGGCTTCGCTGCTGGAAGCCGCCTCGCTGGAGGAGGTGGTGTCGCTGGAGGAGGAGGTGTCGTCGGCGGCGAAGACCGCCATCTGGATGCCCATAATCAGCATCAAAGCCAGCGCGGCTGCCACAATTCTTTTCAGGCTCTTTTTCATAATCTGTCAACCCTTTCTGTTTGGTAGTGTTTGTCGAAAGCCTGTCCTTTGGATCAACATTTATCATAGCCCTATTATGTGTTGTGGAAATGAGAGTTATGTGAACGTTGTGTGAAGACCGACCAACCGCGAACGCACCGCAGGGCCCGGAGGCAATCGCTTCCAGGCCCTGCGTGAAAACCTATAAGGCGGGGAGAGTGGTGTGATATCGCCGGTACAAGGCCGGTGTTAGTAGTTTTCCGCCTTGATCTGGAAAAACGCTTTGGGATGGTTGCAGGTAGGGCAAGACTCAGGGGCCTTTTTGCCCACGACGATGTGGCCGCAGTTCGCGCACTGCCAGATCATGTCGCTGTCACGGGAGAAGACCAGGCCGTCCTTGACGTTGGCCAGCAGCTTTAGGTAGCGGGCCTCGTGCTCCTTTTCCACATTGGCCACCAGCTCGAACAGGCTGGCGATTTTGTCGAAGCCCTCTTCACGGGCAGTCTTGGCAAAGCCGGCGTACATGTCGGTCCACTCGTAGTTCTCGCCGTCGGCCGCGTCCTTCAGGTTGGTCATAGTGTTGGGGACCGCGTCGTCGTGAAGAAGCTTGAACCACATCTTGGCGTGTTCCTTCTCGTTGTCGGCGGTTTCCTGGAAGATGGCCGCGATTTGGTTGTAGCCCTCCTGCTTGGCCTTTGCGGCATAGTAGGTGTACTTGTTGCGCGCCTGGGACTCCCCGGCGAAAGCTGCCATCAGATTTGCTTCGGTTTTGCTGTTCTTCAGATCACTCATGTCGATTCCTCCATTTTATAAAATTCATTCTATGGCTTCTATATCCTTACCGAGACATACCGGGCAAACGCCCTTAAATACGATGTCGTGCTCGTCGATCCGGTAGCCTTGGGTATTGCCGATTCGCAGGATCAAATCGTGCTGAAAGGGAAGCGCGGCGTCCGACACCCTGCCGCAGGTTTTGCAGCGAATGTGGTAGTGGTTGGACAAGGTGTGGTCAAAGTGGTCAGCTGCGTCGGGCACCTCCACCCTGCGCAGCTTTCGCTGCTCCACCAGCAGCTTCAGGTTCCGGTAAACCGTGCCCTTGCTCACGGCGGGGTGCTCCCCTGTGATATGGGCGAAGATTTCCTCCGCCGTGGGGTGGTCCAGCTGCATGGCGGCTTCCAGAACCAAGGATTTTTGGACAGTGTTGCGTTCATTCATGGCATCAATTCCTTAATGAGATTAATTCTTGATAAATATATTATATTATATCGAATTGGTTTTGTCAAGTATTATTTTAAAAAAGAAAGCCCCGGATTTCCGGGGCTTCAGACTGTGGGCATAATTCTGCCGCAGGTCTAATGTATAATTTGTGGCGCCGGTGTGTGGTTTGACTCAACCGGCATAGAGCATGATGATTGCCAAAACTGTCGAGACGCCAAGCCCCGAGATAACCGGAATGAAATTTTTGCGCACCAGATCAGCGGGGGAGACCCCTGCTACGCCGGCGCTGGCAACGGCGCCAAAGGCCCAGGCGCTCAGACAGCCGCCACCCACGAAAACCGCGGCGACCTGGCCGAGTCCGCCCAGCGTGGCCACATCCAGGCCGGCGGGGATTGCCAGGGAGGCTGCCAACGCGCCGACAAGCGGCAGCCCCGAGAAGCCGGAGCCGTCCAGCCCGGTAATAGCCCCCACGACTACGATGCCGATGGCCAGCGGGATGGGGCCCAGCGGCAGGGCCATGGCGAGGGCATTGCCCAAATCAAACAGCAGGCCGGGGGCGCCTTCACCTAAAATATCCACGGCCAGGCTGGGGGAACCCAGCATGAAAAAGCCGGCGATGGGAATGACGGGGGCAAAAATTTTGATTGCAAAGAGCAGGCCTTCCCGCAGATATTCCACGATTTTTTCCAGAGAGTCCTTTTTACAGTCCACAGCGGTGGCTACGATCAACAGCAGCGCCGCGGTGCCGCCCAGCAGGGCTGTAGCACTTCCGCCGATGATCTTGCCCACGCTTTCGACAGAGCTGCCCACGATCATGCGCACGATGATGACCAGGAAGACCAGCGGCACGCCCACGGCGAAGACCTTTGCGTAGGGCGGGGCGTCCACAACAGCTTTCTCACCCGCCCGATCCAGCTCTTCACTGTTGGCCTTGCCGCCAAGAATGTCCTTGCGGTTCAAAATAAACGCAAGCGCCAGCGCCACGAGGCCGGTTATGGTCGCAAACAGGGCCCCTTTGCTCAGAACATCCTCAACCGGGATGCCGGCGTTGTTGGCGGTAATGGCAGGGGCGCCCTGCAGCACCATGTCGCCGGAAAGGGCCATGCCGTGCCCGGCCAGGTTCATCGCCATACAGGCGGCCAAGGGCTTCAGTCCCGCTGCCATGGCAATGGGGATCAGAATTGTGCCCACCAGCGCGGTGGCTGGGGTGGGCCAAAAGAAAGTGGCGGCGATGTACATAACGGCCGCGATTACCCAGAAAGCCACCGCAGGCTTTTTCACCAGGTTTGCGGCGGGGGCGATCATCATCTTGTCTGCGCCCATGTTACCCAGCGCCTTGAGCATGGCCACCATCAAGGCGATGACCAGCATGATGTCAAACAGGTCCGACCCTGCCGTCATCATAGACTTGAACACAACCTGTGTGCCGCCAATCAGGCTCTTGGAGTATACAAGACCGATCACGAAAGTGCCAGTGATACAGGGTACCACAACCTCGCGCTTGCAGATCATAAGTACAATAACCGCCAGTATCACGAGCAGGTAAATCCAGTGTAAAATCGTTAGCTCCACCAATTGTTAAGTTCCTCCTCTAATTAAGTCGCACCTCACGTTTTATGTCGGGCTCATGCTTTTTTTGCGAACACCTGGGTCAGGCCGGCTTTTTCCACCTTTTCTTTGATCTCGCCGATATCGGTGATGTACAGGCCCTTTGCCTGCATGCGCTTGAAGTAGTTGGCGCCGGAGAAAGTGTACTTGAGGCCCAGGCCTGCTTCGGTCTTCATCTCGTCGTTGACATGGGAGATGGCGTCGCCGATGCACAGCTCCTCCGGCAGGATCAGCAGCTCTTCTCCGGCCAGCCAGCGCGCCGCGTTGTGCCCGGCCAGCGTGCCCGTGACGATGGCCTCGGTGTGGCCCACCAGCAGGCCTGTCTTTTCGCCGCCGCAGAACAGGTTGTTTACGCCGATTACCTGCAGCGCGTTGTCCCGCGGGGAGAGCGCCATGTACCGCATTGAGTTGCCGTTGTTGCCCGCATAGGGGTCCTCGTAGCGGGCGCTTTCAAAGCCGGGGATCTGGCGAAGCAGATCCAGGGGATAGTAGGGGCTCATGAGCTTGGCGTGGCCGGTGTCCAGCAGGATGATGTTTTCGGCGAACTCCTTGAGCGCGTACTGCTGGCAGGCCTTGCTGGCCAGCAGGCCTTCGCCCTTGCGCAGCTTTTCGGGAATCGGGATCACGGCCACGCCGGTTGCGTTGAGCTTTTCCGCGATTTCGTGGCTCAGCGATTCCTTCAGCAGCTTGCAGGAGCCGCTCATGGCGCCGATGGAGCCGTCGGCCTTTTTGCCCATCACCTCCTGCACACCGGCTTTGCCGGCCAGGCTGATCCTGCCGCCGAAAGAGGGGCAGCGCAGCACGCACATGGCGCAGCCGTTGCCGTACTTGATGCAGTTGTTCATAGGGCCGGCCGTGCCGGTGGCGTCGATGAACACATCGCCCGTGATCACCTCATCGCTGTCCAGCGTCACGCTTTTGATGCTGCCGTCGGCCACCTCCGCGTCCTTCATGCGGGCCTGGGTCATGATTTTCACGCCCTTTTGCAGCAGCAGCTCCCGAATGGCCGGCTCGATCAATGCGATGTCGTACAGGCTGGCGTGCTTGTGGCCGGGAAACTCCATGTTCGTGTGACGGCAATTCTTGTCGATCACCTGGAATACCTCGCCGCCACCCATGGCAATGGCCTCCTCGGTGGCGGTGAAACGGCCGTTGTTGCGCATGATGCCGCCCACCAGGCCGGTGCCCAGCAGCATGTCTGTCCGCTCCAGCACAGTCACCTCGGCTACCCCGGCGTTGACCGCGGCCACCGCGGCGCTTACACCTGCCCAGCCTCCACCCACGATAACTACCTTTGACATTTGAAATCCTCCTTCAATATAGTATAGTATGGTGAATACGAATATGAATGGATATCTTGCTTGTGTCCTCCATAAGATAAGGAAACAGCCTCCCCCTTTCGCTCATCAGTGATGAGTAGCATTTGGGCAAAAAACGCCCCGCAGCGCGGAAATGGCGTGTTACCGGTGTCAGCTTTTCCTGAAGATCACCAGCTTGCTAAGCACATAGTTTACGATAATCACAATCACGTTGGACACCAGCTTGGCCAGCCGGTCGTCCCAGCCCAGCAGGTAGACGACCGCGTATACAAAGGCCAGGTCCAGCGCCAGCGAAAACACGCGGGCCAGCACAAAGGACACGAGCTCGCGCCCAGCGGCGGCCGCGCCGGTCCGGGACTGAAACACAAACCGCCGGTTTGTGTAGTAGGCGAACAGTACCGACAACACCCACGCGGCCAGGTTCGCCGCCGCGATGCGGTAAGCGCCGTCGGGCAGCAGGGTCCGGCAGAACAGGTACACCAGGTAGTTGACCGCGGTGGTCAGCACCCCGAAGACCAGGTATAGAAAGACTTCGCGGTATTTCTTCCAAAGAGCCTGCATTCGGTCCATCACGCCGTCGTCAGCTCCTAACAATTTTCGGACAAAGGCTTCGCGCCTTTTCCCTCGGCGGATTGTTCCCGGTTTTCCAGCTCGCTGCTCAAATAGCGCTGCTCTTTCAGAATAAAAGCGCCGGTGATCAGCATGGCGGTGATATCCGCGAAAGGCGCGGCGTACAGCACGCCGTCCAGACCGAGGAAGAGCGGGAAGATGGCAATGGCGGGCACCAGCAGGAACACCTGGCGGGTCATGGTCAGCGTCATGGATTTGAGCGGCTTGCCCACGGCCTGGAAGTAGCTGGCGGAGGGGATCTGGAAGCCTGCAGCAAACACGCAGCACAGGTATGTGCGCAGCGCCCGGGAGGCGTATTCGTTGAACTGATCACCCATGTTGCCGAACAGCCCGATGAAAGTGTGGGGTGTGATTACGAACAGCAGGTTCACCGCCGCCGAAAGCAAGGTGGTGATGGACACCACGGTCAGGTAGGTGCGTCGCACCCGCCTGTAGTTGCCCGCCCCGTAGTTGAAGCCCAGGATCGGCTGCGCGCCGATGGCCACGCCCAGAATGCAGGAGATCAGAATGCCGTTGATCTTCATGATGATGCCCATGGCGGAAAGCGGGATATCGCCGCCGTAAGCCGTGCCCTGCCCGTAGCGCACCAGCGTGTTGTTTAGCACAACATTTACCAGCGCGTTCGCGATCTGAGTCATGAAGCTGGAGGAACCGTAGGCAGCGATCATGCGCACCAGATTGCCGCTGAGCCGCAGGGTTTGCCGTTCCAGCCTGGTGTAGCGGGCCATGCGGACAAGGTAGGCCATCACGAGCAGGCAGGACACAATCTGGGAAAGCACCGTGGCAATGGCGGCGCCCCGCACCCCCATGTCCAGGGTGAAGATGAAGATCGGGTCAAGGATGGTGTTGAGCACCGCGCCGGAGGAGGAGGACAGCATTGAGTAGCGGGGGCTGCCGTCCGCCCGGATGATGCCCGACAGAGCGGTGCTGCTCATGGAGAAAGGGGCGCCCAGCAAAATCACCGAGGTGTATTCCACCGCGTAGGGCATCACGGCGTCGGTCGCGCCCAGGAACCCAAGGATCGGCCGCAGGAACAGTGTGCAGACCAGGGTCAGCAAAATGCCCACGCCGAACACCAGCGTGACCGCGTTGCCCGCGGTTTTGCGCGCCGCTTCGGGGTTGCCCTTGCCCATCTGCAGGTTGATGTAGGCCGCCGAGCCGTTGCCGATCATCAGCGAGAGCGCCAGCATCACGGTCACCAGCGGGAACGCCACCGTTGTGGCGGCGTTGCCCAGATAACCGGCAGGGCTGCGGCCGATGAATATTTGATCCACAATGTTGTACAGCGACATGACCAGCATGGAAACCAGACTGGGGATCACGTATTTCGGCAGCAGACGGAAGATGGGCTCGGTGCCCAGGGGATTAGGCGCGGCGCGGGCATGATTCATGTTTGTTTCATTCCTCTTTTTTATTAAGCGCCTGCATGAAAACATGGTGGGTGTTGCTTTGGCGTTCAAACATCACATTTTCGCAGGCACGCAGCAGCAAAGCGTAGAGCTGGGCGCGCTCATCCTCGTTGAAGCCTTCGGTCATGTGCGCGTTCACAATGTCATAGTGGTTGAGGATCTCGCCTCTTGCCTGCATGCCCTTGGCGGTGGCTGTCAGACGCAGGGCGCGTTTGTCGGCCGGGTCCGCCGAACGGGTCAGAAAGCCACATCTTTCCAGCTGTAAAACGCCCCGCGTCACCGAGGACTTGTTCAGAAACAGCGTTTCGGCCAGTGCGTCCTGGTGGATGCCCGGCTCGTTGCACACGGTGAACAACAGGGGATACTGGCCAGGCCTAAGGCCCAGGGGACGCAGCTGCCGGGACAGTGCCCAAAGTTGGTACCGGTGCAGCACCGATACCCATTTTCCAAGTGGTCGCACATACGTAATAAGCTATCACCCCATGGTACAAACGGTTGGGAGACAACGGTTGCGTCTGCAACCGTTTCGTTTGCATAAAATATACTATAAAGTGAAGAGTTTGTCAATCAATTCAGTCAATTTTTTTGTTTGTTGTGAATTATGAAAAATCCCTTGTAATTGCGCGGGAATCTGCTATAATCTAGTTTACGAATGTTTTGACCCCAAATAACCAGGAAAGGGCCGTGATGATAGGGTTGAAAGAAAAGATTACTCTGTACGGATTCAACAATCTTACCAAGACCTTGAGCTTTAATATTTACGATGTCTGCTACGCGAAGAGCGAGCGGGAAAAACGGGATTATATCGCGTACATCGATGAGGAATACAACTCCGACAGGCTCACGAACATCTTGTGCGAGGTTTCGGATATGATCGGCGCCCATGTGCTGAACATCTCCAAGCAGGACTACGACCCGCAGGGCGCCAGCGTTACGATTCTGATTGCAGAGGAATCTCTGGCGCAGACAGTGGCGGAGAAGAAGGACAGCGTGGTGGGGCACCTGGACAAAAGCCATCTCACGGTGCACACCTACCCGGAGTTCCACCCGGACAACGAGGTATCCACTTTCCGTGTGGACATCGAGGTTTCCACCTGCGGCAAGATATCCCCGCTGAGCGCGCTGAACTACCTGATCGGCTGCTTTGACTCGGATATCATCAATGTTGATTACCGCATCAGAGGCTTTACCCGTGATATCAGCGGCAAGAAGTTTTACAAGGACCACGACATCAACTCGATCCAGAACTTCATCGACGAGAACACGCTGGCCAAATACGACGCCATCGACGTGAATGTCTACCAGTCCAACATCTTTCACACCAAGATGCTGATTAAGGAGATCAACCTGATCGACTACCTTTTCCACACCGACCCCTACGAGCTGCCGCCCCAGACCAGAATGGATATCAAGCAGCGGCTTTACCGCGAGATGACCGAGATCTACTACGGCACCAACCTGTATTGAGCGGGATGGAGAGCGCACAGCACAGAGCGCCGATTTATGAGGCGCTGAAGAAATACAAGGACAAGCGCATTGTCCCCTTTGATGTGCCGGGGCACAAGCAGGGCAGGGGCAATGCGATTTTGCGCGATTTTTTAGGGGCTCAGGCTCTGGCGGTGGACGTGAACTCCATGAAGCCGCTGGACAACCTGTCCCACCCGACCGGCGTGATTATGGAGGCCGAGACCCTGGCCGCCCAGGCCTTTGGGGCCCACAGCGCTTTCTTTATGGTGGGGGGCACCACGTCGTCGGTGCAGGCCATGATTCTGGCCACGTGCCGGGCCGGGGACAAGCTGATCCTGCCCCGGAATGTACACCGCTCAGTGACCGGTGCGCTGATTCTGGCGGGTGTGACCCCGGTGTATGTGAGCCCGGGCATCCACCCCCGGCTGGGCATCCCGCAGGGCATGGACACCAGGGAGGTGCTGGCGGCTATCGCGGCCCACCCCGAGGCACGGGCCGTGTTTGTGAACAACCCCACCTACTATGGCGTGTGCTCGGACATAAGGACCATCGCAAGGGCTGCCCACGATGCGGGCATGCTGCTGCTGGCCGACGAGGCCCACGGCACCCACCTCTATTTCGGCCAGGGGCTGCCGGTTTCCGCCATGGCGGCGGGGGCGGACATGTCCGCCGTGAGTGTCCACAAAACCGGCGGCTCGCTGACCCAGAGCTCGCTGCTGCTGGCCGGAACGGCCATGGACCCGGACGAGCTGCGGGTGGTGATCAACCTGACCCAGACCACCTCGGCCTCCTACCTGCTGCTGGCATCGCTGGACATTGCCCGCAGGAACCTGGCCCTGGAGGGCGAAAAGACTTTCGCCCACGTGCTGAAGCTGGCGGATTACGCCAGGCAAGAAATCCACCAGGTGGGGGGCTACTACGCCTTTTCCCGGGAAATCGCGGACAAGGTGTGGGCCCACGACTTCGACCGCACCAAGCTGAGCATCCACACATTGGACATCGGCCTGGCGGGTGTGGAGGTGTACGACATCCTGCGGGATGAGTACGGCATCCAGATCGAATTCGGCGATATCGGCAACATCCTGGCGATCCTTTCGGTGGGGGACAACCACTACTCCATTGAGCGGCTGGTCTCGGCGCTGTCCGAGATCAAGCGCCGTTACGAGAAGGACAAGGCCGGCATGCTGACCCACGAATACATTGTGCCCACCGTGGAGCTGACGCCCCGGGAGGCCTATTACGCCAGAACCCGCACGGTCCCGCTGGAGGCGGGGCTGGGGCGGGTGTCCGCCGAGTTTGTCATGTGCTACCCGCCCGGCATCCCGGTGCTGGCCCCCGGCGAGCGCATCACCAGCCAGGTGCTGGAATATATACGCTACGCCAAGTCAAAAGGCAGCCTGCTCACCGGTACACAGGATCTTTCACTGGAAACCATACGGGTGGTCGAGTAGTCTGCGCGGAGCTTTGTCTTTCACGCGAAGTATGACCGCAGGCACGGCCCCATGGGAGCAAACAAGATAACCCAATCAACAGCCGCAACGCAGCCCTGCTATAAACGCAGCCCCATAGGAGCAAGCAGGGCAACGCAATCGACGGCCTCGCATCAGCGAGCCGCCGGGCACCCGCGCAAGCCACATATAAAAAATTAAGCCAAACACCCCAAAATACAGTCTATATATAATGTAGCAAGGAGCAATATGACATGGAATTATGGTACACTGAGAAGCACACCGAGGATGTGAAGCTTTCGATCCGGGTGGAGCGCCAAATCTACCACACGGTCAGCCCATTCCAGCGGTTGGATATCTTTGACTCCAGGGATTTCGGCCGCTTCTTTACGCTGGACGGCCTGATGATGCTGACCGAGAAAGACGAATTCATCTACCACGACATGATCGTCCACGTGCCCATGGCCACTAACCCCGAGATCAAGGATGTGCTGGTGATCGGCGGCGGCGACGGCGGCACGGTGCGGGAGCTCTGCCGCTATGAAAGCGTGCGCCGCATCGACCTGGTGGAGATCGATCAGCTGGTGGTGGAAGCGTCCAAGCAGCACCTGCCCTTTACCGCCGGCAGCCTGGAGGACAGCCGGGTCACGGTGTTCTACGAGGACGGCCTCAAGTTCATCCGCTCCAGAAAGAGCGTCTACGACCTGATCATCGTGGACTCCACCGACCCCTTCGGCCCCGGCGAGGGCCTGTTCACCAAGGAGTTCTACGGCAACTGCTGGAGCGCCCTGGGGGAGAACGGCATCTTGGTGAACCAGCACGAGAGCCCCTACTATGACGAGGACGCTGCCCAGATGATGCGCGCCCACACCCGTATCAAGGAGTTCTTTCCGGTGTGCAGGGTGTACCAGGCCCACATCCCCACCTACCCCTCGGGCCACTGGCTGTTTGGCTTTGCCTCCAAGCGGCTGGACCCGGTCGCCGACCTGGACGCGGACCGCTGGAACGCGCTGGGGCTGAAGACCAGGTACTACAACACAGCGCTGCACACGGGCTGCTTCATGCTGCCCAGCTACGTGCTCGAGCAGCTGGAGGAGGGGAATCGTGCGTAATCAGCCCTACGCCTTCATCGGCTGTGACGCGGCCTACGCCGACGCGCAGTGGGTGGTGTTCGGCGCCCCGTTTGACTCCACCACCTCTTTCCGGCCCGGCGCGCGCTTCGGGCCGGCCGCTTTGCGTGCTGAGTCTTTCGGTATCGAAACCTACAGCCCCTATCAGGACCGGGACCTTGCGGACCTGCAAGTCTTCGACGCGGGGGACCTGGAGCTGCCTTTCGGCGACCCGGCGCCGGCGCTCACGGCCATCGAGGACTTCTGCGGCCGGGTGCTGCGGGATGGGAAGCGCCCGGTCATGCTGGGGGGCGAGCACCTGGTGACCCTGGGCGCGGTGCGGGCACTGGCGGCGGATTGCCCCGGGCTGCACCTGCTGCATCTGGACGCCCACGCCGACCTGCGGGAGGATTACCTGGGCCAGCGGCTCTCCCACGCCTGCGTGATCCGGCGCTGCTGGGAGCTGCTGGGGGACGGCCGCATTTCCCAGTTCGGCATCCGCTCCGGCAGCCGTGACGAGTTCGATTTTGCGGCGGGGGGCGGCGTATTCATGCAGCGCCTGGACTGCGCGGGATTTGCGGAAAAAGCCGCGCTGCTGCGCGGAAAGCCGGTGTATGTCACCATTGATCTGGACGTGCTGGACCCGTCGGCGTTCCCGGGCACCGGCACCCCCGAGGCCGGGGGGATTTCCTTTGCGGCGCTGCAAAATTGCATAGCTGCTTTGCGCGGCCTTGACATTCGGGGCTTTGATCTGTGCGAGCTTGCCCCGGGGTGCGACCCCACCGGCATTTCCACAGCCATCGCCTGCAAGGTGCTGCGCGAGATGCTGCTTTCGGTGTACGCGTAAAATTTTTCGGCTTGTCTCATGGGAGTTTTTATGCATTCCACCATCGGATTTTGTCGGTCCGCCAATGGTTTTTTTCTGTAAAAATTCTTTCAACCACTGTGGAAAGAGTGTAAAAATTCGGTTACAATCATGTTAATTTCCCCCGAAAACCCCAAAGTTATAAACATTTTCAACCAACTTTTCAACAAAAGGAGCCGCATTCCCGGATATCCACAGGTTTTTCCACAAATGCGCTTGTGGATATGTGGAAAACTAAATTCGCGGGAATTATGTTACAAACCTGTTAGATTCATTGACAGAAAATGAGATTGTCGTTATTATAAAAAGTGGCTTTTTTTTGTGACGCCATTTTGGAAATCATTTCCTTACAGAAGCGGGAGAGCGCATGAGAAAAACAAAAATAGTCTGTACTCTGGGCCTTGTGTCCAAGACGCCGGAGGTCATCCGCGGGCTGATGCGGGCCGGCATGAATGTAGCGCGTTTCAATTTTTCACACGGTACCCACGAAAGCCACAAGGAGCTGTTCGACATCGTGACAGCCTGCAGCGCCGAGCTGGGTCTGCCGGTGGCCACGCTGCTGGACACCAAGGGACCCGAGGTGCGCCTGGGCGAGTTCGAGGGCGGCGGCGCCATATTGGAGGCGGGCCAGCGCTTTGTGCTGAGCGCCCGCCAGGTAAAGGGCACCAGCGAGATCGTGTCCTTTTCCTACGCGGGCCTGCCGGGTGATGTGGAGCCGGGCTCCGCCATCCTGCTGGACGACGGTCTGATCGAGCTGCGGGTGGACAGCATCGAGGGGCAGGATATCCTGTGCACCGCGCTAAACGGCGGCTTCGTCTCGGACCGCAAGGGTGTGAATGTGCCGGGGGTGCGCCTTTCCATGCCCTACCTGAGCGAGAAAGACCGGCAGGACATCCTGTTTGGCATCGAAACCGGCTTTGATTTTATCGCGGCTTCCTTTGTGCGCGGCGCCCAGGATATCCTGGACATCCGCAGCATCCTGCATGAGCGGGGCGCCGACGATATCCGCATCATCGCCAAGATCGAAAACGCCGAGGGCGTTGCCAATATCGACGGCATCCTGCGCGTTTCGGACGGTGTCATGGTGGCCCGCGGTGATATGGGGGTGGAAATCCCCTTTGAGCAGCTGCCCGAGATTCAGAAGCTGATTATCCACCGCTGCTACAACGCGGGCAAGGTGGTGATCACCGCCACCCAGATGCTGGAGAGCATGATCCACAACCCGCGCCCCACACGGGCCGAGGTATCCGACGTGGCCAACGCGATTTACGATGGCACCAGCGCCATCATGCTGTCCGGCGAGACAGCGGCGGGCAAGTACCCGATCAGGGCGCTGGAGACCATGGCCCTGATCGCCGAGCAGACCGAAAAGGGCATCGACTACAAAAAGCGCTTTCGCACGCGCTCGGCGTCGCTGGACGGCGACAACGTGACCAACGCCATCAGCCACGCGGCCTGCACCACGGCCTACGACCTGAGTGCTTCGGCTGTAATCGCGGTGTCTATCAGCGGGCAGACCGCGCGCATGATCAGCAAATTCCGCCCCGATATCCCGATCGTGGGCTGCACTGTGTACGAGCGGACCTGGCGGCAGCTGAACATGTCCTGGGGCGTGATCCCGGTGATGACCGAGTACAGCGACGACCTTGACAAGCTCATAAGCCAGTGCGCCGAGGCCGCCCAGAAGCGGGGCGTTGTGCGCTCGGGCGAGATCGCGGTGGTGGTCACCGGCGTGCCGCTGGGCATTTCAGGCACCACGAATCTGCTCAAGGTCCATGTGGTGGGGAATGTGCTGGTGTCCGGCCAAGGCGTGAACCGTTTGACCGCCTGCGCGAGCCTTTGCGTGGCAAGCGGCGAGGAGGAGGCCAGGGCCCGGTTCCAGCCCGGCGATATTCTGGTAATGCGCGAAACCACAAACGCGGTGCTGGACCTGATCAAGCAGGCATCCGGCGTGGTCACCGAAGACTCGGGCATGAATTCCCACGCCGCCGTGGTGGGGCTGGCACTGGATATTCCAGTAATTGTTGGCGCCGGCGGTGCAACAAATCTTTTGAAAAGCGGCACTATAGTAACATTGGATGCAGAGGCAGGAGTCGTGACCGGCTCCGCCGTGAAGAAATAGCAATATTGTATCCACATAAAAAAAGATCGGCAGGGGGCTCGCCCCCCAAGCGCGCTGTTTAGGTTCGGTTCTAAGGGCGCGGCGATCTACTTTCGGAGGTTGAAGATGAAAAGCAAGCGAAACCATATGCCCTTGTTGTCCCTGCTGATAGCCCTGCTGATGACAGTGAGTATGGCGGGATGCGCAAAAGCACCCGAGGAGCAGCCGAACGAAAGCGAGGATTCCTCGCAGCAGCAAATCGATCTCGCCAACCTTGTGTTTATGAACCCGCTGATCCCGCCCGAGGGCAGCATCCTGCGGGACGACGCCCCCAACCTGTTGCCCAAGGTCAAGGAGGCGTACGCCGAGAACAACCACGCGGTGGGCTGGCTGCAGGTGCCCAACACCGATATCGACGAGGTGGTCGTGAAGCACCCGGAGGACAAGAGCAATTCCCAGGCCTATTACCTGCGCCGCGGTTTTGACAAAAAAGCCAACCAGTACGGCACCTACTTTGTGGACTACCGCAATAAGGTGGACCAGGGCCGCGAGAGCTTTTCGAAAAACACCGTCATCTACGGGCACAGCTTTACCGACAACATCGACGGCCTGAAGATGGACCAGATCAAGAGGCTTCGCGCCAGCGAGGAATTTGCCCGCGAGAACCCCTATGTCTTTTTCTCCACAGAGGAAGAGAACATCGTGTGGGAGATTTTCGCCGTGTATGACACCACGGTGGATATGCACTACAACGACCCCGATATGACCGGCGACACGTTCATGGAGATCGTGAACGACGCCGTCAAGCGCTCCTACTACACCTATGACGTGGCGGTCAACGCCAGCGACAAGATCCTCACCTTGTCCACCTGCACCTACAACTATACCGCCGTGTATCCCAACAATTTCCGCTATGTGGTCATGGCCAGGATGGTGCAGCCCGATGAGAAGATCAAGGAGGAAGCCACTCTCACCGTCAACGCCGAGCGCAAGCTAGCGGCGTAGCAACAATTCCAAACAGGACTTACAGCAAGGGGAGAAAATAAGAGCACGGCAGCTTAATGACGCATGAGCTTGGTGCTGTCGGCCTTTTGGCTGACAGCACCAAAATTTTGTAAATTTTCTATAAATACCGTTACAAGCATAGATCTTGATGTATACTATTATTGAGAAGAATGATACCAATCCGCATTGATGGCAATTGCAATAAATAACCGACTATTGGAAAAACATGTAAAAATACGGCCTGTTCGCTTTATGTCGGCAGGCCCCAATAAGCGCTAAACCAGGGACGCGTGCGTGGCGGCCCGTGGATTCTATAAGGGTATGATACTATGCAAATTCGAAGAGAGAAAAAACGCGGCAGATTCGGTGGCGCGATGGCGGCGCTGCTTTCCGTGCTGGTGATCACAGGCACCTCGCTGGGCCTTGCCTACCTGTGGCAGAACGCCGAGAATTTCCACATAGCGGGGGCCCAGGCGGAACCGGACGCCGGGCAGAGCGCCCAGAGCCGGGAGGAGCCCCCCGCCCGGGACCCGGAATCCCTGGCGGAGCCCCCCGGGCCGGAGCCGGTCTCCCAGGCGGAGGAGCTCCCCTCCGAGCCGGATGAGCCGGCGGAGGAGGTCCCCGAGGCGGGGGAGATCACTGAAAACCGCCCGCTGGCCGCGACCGGCGCGGTGCCGGAATCGCCCAAGGTGGACAACAGCTATTTTTCCGACGCGATCTTTTTTGGCGACTCGCTGAGCACCGGAATCCCGCTGTATCAGATGGCGGGCAACCCGGACACAGTGGCCTATCCCGGTGTGAACCCGGAAAGCGCCAACACCGACGAGGTGATCAACACCCCCGACGGCAAGATGACCCTTCTGGCCGCCGCCAAACAGTACGGCGACAAAAAAAAGGTGTACATCATGCTGGGCGGCAACGGCCTGTGGATGGGGGAGAAATCCTTTGTGGCGGGGTATCAGACCTTTATCGACGGGGTAAAGGCCCAGTACCCGGGCGCGGTGATCTACCTGCAATCGATCATGCCGGTGACCGTGGACGCCCACATCCGCTACGAAAGCGCTGACAACGAGGTGATCCGCAGCTTCAACACGCGCATCCAGGAGCTGGCGCGGGCGAACAACGTGTACTACCTGGATGTGGCCCAGGCCGTGATGGATGAGAACGGCGTGCTGCCCAAGGAGGCGAGCCCCCTGGACGGCATGCACCTGACGCCCGAATACTATGTTAAGTGGTTTGGCTACCTGAAGACGCACACAGTGGAGGACAAAAAGAGATGAGGCGTTGCAGAATGCGATTGACCGCGCTGGCCGTGCTGGCCGTGGCGGTGCTTTTGGGCGGGTGCGGCTCCCACACGCCCGCCAGAGACATCGACCCCGGTCAGGCGGCCGACGCCATTCTGGAGCAGGTGACGTTCCGGGACAGCCTGATGGAGGCGACAGGGGACACGGCAAAGGCCTTTTACGAGCTGGACGACAAGGTGAGCGGCTATGCCATCTACGTGAGCGGCTCCGGCGCAACGGCCGAGGAGGTGGCGGTGCTCAAGGTGGATGACGCGGCGGATGCCGCCCACGCGCAGCAGATCCTTGAGGCCCGTGTGGACGCGCTGTCGACCATGTTTGCGGGCTACCGGCCGGACGAAATGATAAAGCTGGGGGCCCCGGTGATCGAAACCAGGGGAAATGTGGCGTACCTGGTGCTCTGCGATGAGCCACAGCAGGCAAAGGATGCCATCGAATCCCTGTACAAGTAGCGGCGAAAGCTGAGATGCGCGGCGGAGGTGTGGTGCTTTGGTGGGTGAGAGTCTGGCAATTGTGGTTGTGATTGTGGTGATGGCCGCCATGTACAAGCACGCGGACAAGGGGCAGATCGCGGCGTTGGCACTGCCGCTGATCTGCGTGCCCTGCGGGCGGCTGCTCAGCGCGGTTGTGCTGAGTTCCGGCAAGATGGATACGCTGGCCGGCTACATCTTTGTGGTGGCGGGGCTCATGGCTTCAGTGGCGCTGTGCACGCTTCTGTCCATGCGGATGCGTGGCCGCCGGGCGCGGTTGGTGTACCTGGTGCTCAGCTTCATATTTTCAGGCGCTCTTTCCATCGCCTACCTGCTGTAGCGGGCCGCGATTTTCCCGTCTAAAAATGGCCATGCCCTCATATACTGTTACTGTGCAGCGCGCGGAAGGAGAGTGAGGGCGCATGGACTTGTGCTGGCTGTTTTACATAGGGCTTTTTTTGATTGGTATCCTGCTGTTTGCATGCTACTCCCGCACCGGCAGGATGCTCAGGTGCATGTTCTTTACCATGTGCACGGGGCTGCCCGCCCTGGTGATTTTATGGATGGCCAAGGGGCTTTTGTCGTTTCCGCTGGCGCTTACGCCTTTTAGCGTGCTCGCATCGGTGCTGTTGGGCATTCCCGGCGTGGTGGCCATGCTGGTGATGAATCTGATGTAAAATTAATTGCCGCTCAGATCCTCCCGCCGGCGGCAAATAAAAAAATGCCGCGCTTTTTCATTGCGCCGCGGCAAAAAATAGGGTATACTAAATACTGCGAGTGGGCTGGGAGGCGGCGGGGTGTTTGCCCCGAGGAAAGTCCGGGCACCGCAGGGCGGGATAGCTGCTAACGGCAGCCGGGGGCGACCCTAGGGAAAGTGCAACAGAAAAGTACCGCCGGAATTTTCCGGTAAGGTTGAAAAGGCGAGGTAAGAGCTCACCAGAGCGGGGGAGACTCCGCTGCTGTGTAAACCCTATCCGGTGCAACACCAAATGGAGCGGCACGGTTGCCCGCTGTGCTCCGAACGTGTGGCTTGACGCCATGTGGCGACATGTGGCGCAGATAGATCGTTTCCCACGACAGAACCCGGCTTACAGGCCCGGTCGCTTTGCCTTGGGCGAAACCAAACGGGATAGGGCGCCGCGCCCTGTCCCTGTGATCCGATGGTCAGAGAATGAGGCTTTACAGCGCTGTTTACACAAGCGGTTGGGAGGGATCGGGTTGATTACATATCGGCGGATGGACGCGTCCTGTCTGGCGCGGTACGACGAGATTCCCGTGCATCTGCGGGTGGAAAGCGTTCTGGAGCCGCAAAAGATGGAAAACGGCCTGGGCGGCATCCTGTTCAAGGAGGTGCCGGTGGAGCCCCGCGACAAGGACTTTGCAGGCTACGAGCGGGCGGCGGAGTTCGGTGAGCTCTACGATATTGCAAATTGGGGCTTCTTCATGGCGTTCGACGGCGAAAAGCCGGTGGGCGGCGTGACCGTGGCGGCCAAGACCTCCGAGATCACCGAAGGGCGGGACGATCTGTGCATCCTGTGGGACATCCGCGTGGACGACGCGTACAAGCGGCGGGGAGTCGGCGACGCGCTGTTCGGGATGGCCGTGGATTGGGCGCGCGCCCAGAACTGCAGGCTGATGAAGATGGAGGCCCAAAACAACAACGTGCCCGCGTGCAACCTCTATGTAAAGCACGGCGCGCTGCTGGGCGAGATCAGCGAATACGCCTACGAGGAGCTGGAGCGGCAAAAGGAAGTAATGCTTGTCTGGCATTTGAAGTTGTAAAACAAACGGCCGATGCGGGTTTCACCGTGTCGGCCGTTATTACACCCTTTATATTTTCTAAACTTCATGGTATAATACTATACTGAACATCAAAACCCCAAAACCGCTTAGGAGGAACCAAAGGACATGAGTAAGAAAACCTACTACATCACAACGCCGATCTACTATCCATCCGACAACCCGCACATCGGGCACTGCTACACCACGGTGATCAGCGATACGATGGCGCGGTACAAGCGAATGCAGGGTTTTGATGTGATGTTCCTGACCGGCACCGACGAGCACGGCCAGAAGATCGAGTCCAAGGCGGCGGAGGCCGGCATGGCCCCCAAGCAGTACGTGGACGGCATCGTGGCCAGGATCAAGGAGCTGTGGAGCGTCATGGGAATCACCTATGACCGCTATATCCGCACCACCGACGACTACCACATCCAATCGGTGCAGCAGATTTTTAAAACGCTTTACGACAAGGGCGAGATTTACAAATCTGTCTACAAGGGCGCCTACTGCAAGCCTTGTGAGTCTTTCTGGACCGAGAGCCAGCTGAAGGACGGCAAATGCCCCGACTGCGGCCGGGTCGTGGAGCAGGCCGAGGAGGAGAGCTACTTCTTCCGCCTTTCGAAATACACAGACCGCATCCTGAAGCTCTACGAGGACAACCCCACCTTCTTACAGCCCCAGAGCCGCGTGAACGAGATGGTGAACAACTTTTTGAAGCCGGGCCTGGACGATCTGGCGGTGTCCCGCACTTCCTTTACCTGGGGCGTGCCGGTGGAGTTTGACCCCGGCCATGTGGTGTATGTGTGGGTGGACGCGCTGTCCAACTACATCACGGCGCTGGGCTACGGCAACGACCGATATGACGACTTTTCAAAATACTGGCCTGCCAACCTGCACTTGATGGCCAAGGAAATCATCCGATTCCACGCCATCATCTGGCCCGCGTTGCTCATGGCGCTGGAGCTGCCGCTGCCGGAGCAGGTATACGGCCACGGCTGGCTGCTGTTTGGCGGCGACAAGATGTCCAAATCCAAGGGCAATGTGGTGGATCCGTTTATGCTCTGCCAGCGCTATGGCGTGGACGCCATCCGCTATTTTCTGCTGCGGGAGATCCCTTTCGGGCAGGACGGCAGCTTCACCAACGAGGCCTTGATCGCCCGCACCAACTCCGACCTTGCCAACGATCTGGGGAACCTGGTGTCCCGCAGCGTGGCCATGGTGGAGAAGTACTTCGGCGGGGTTCTGCCCGCCGGCAGAGAAGCCGGCCCCCAGGATCAGCCGCTGCTGGATATGGTCCGCGGCCTGCCCGGCCGGGTGGAACGGGAGCTGGACACGCTGCAGATGCCCCAGGCTCTTGCCGAGATATTCCGCTTTATATCCCGCACCAACAAGTATATCGACGAGACCACCCCCTGGCTGCTGGCCAAGGATGCGTCCAAAAAGGACCGGCTGGCCACCGTGATGTACAATCTGTTGGAGTCGATTCGCATAGCGGCGATTTTGCTCAGCCCCTTTATGCCCCATACCAGCCCCGAGATTTTCCGGCAGATCGGGGCCACGGGCGACATCGCCACCTGGGAGAGCGCCAAGACCTTTGGCCTGCTGCCCGCCGACATCCACGTGAAAAAGAGCGAGGCCCTGTTCCCGCGTATAGACGCGGAGAAAGAGCTGGCGGAGCTGGAGGCCATCAGCGCCGCCAAAAAGCAGCCTGAGAACAAGCTTGCCGGGCAGGCGGCTCCCGAGCCCGCCGAAAAGCCGGAAGGAGTGGCGACGCTGATCGAGATCGGCGACTTCGCCAAGGTGGAGCTGCGGGTGGCGCGGATCACCGCCTGTGAGCCGGTGAAAGGCGCCGACAAGCTGCTGCGCCTGGAGCTGGACGACGGCGCCGGCACCCCCCGCCAGGTGGTGTCCGGCATTCACCCGTGGTACAAGCCGGAAGCGCTCATTGGCAAAAAGATTGTGCTGGTGGCCAACCTGAAGCCCGCAAAGCTGCGCGGGGTGGAAAGCCAGGGCATGATTCTGGCCGCCGACGCGGGGCAGGACGTGCGCGTGATCTTCGTGGACAGCGACATCCCCTGCGGGGCCAAGATCCGATAATCACCAGCCCCCGAAAGGGGGCTTTCTTTCCGCCCCCAGCCCGCGTTACTTTGTGGTGTACCCCGGCTTAGGGGTTCCTTATTCTTGCCCGTCGCGGCGAGCGACAACTAACACCGCGTAGTGCGCCAAGCGGCGCCGCAGGCGCAAAAGCAAAGCCCCACGCCAAGCAAAAAGCCCCGAAAGGAAAAACAGCCATGCAAAATATCTTCGATTCCCACGCCCACTACGACGACAAGCAATTCGACCCCGACAGGGACACAGTGTTGTCCGGGCTGCCCGCAAAAGGTGTGCGCTATGTGATGAACGCGGCCTGCAACCTGGAGTCCGCCCGCGCCGGCATGGCAATGGCCGAACGGCATCCGCTTCTGTACTGCTCGGCGGGTGTGCATCCCCACGACGCCAAGGACGCCCCAGAGGACCTGGAGGAGCAGATCACCCGGCTGGTGAAGCACCCGCGCGTGATGGCGGTGGGGGAGATCGGCCTGGACTACCACTACGATTTTTCCCCCAGGGAGCGGCAGCGGGAGGTGTTTTCCCGCCAGCTGGCGCTGGCCATGGAGCTGGACCTGCCCGTGATCGTGCACGACCGGGAGGCCCACGCCGACACGCTGGAGCTGCTGAGGCGCTACCGGCCCAAGGGCATCGTGCATTGCTACTCCGGCTCCGCCGAGACGGCAAGGGAGCTTGCAGGGCTGGGGCTCTACCTGGGCTTTACCGGCGTGATTACATTTAAAAACGCGAAAAAGGCGCTGGCCGCCGCCGCCGAGGTCCCGCCGGACCGGCTGCTGATCGAGACCGACTGCCCCTATATGGCCCCCGAGCCCTACCGGGGCAAGCGCTGCGACTCCTCCATGCTGGATCGTGTGGTGCAAACGCTGGCCGCGCGCAAGGGCGTTCATCCCCAGTGGATGGCGGACCGGACGCTGGAAAACGCATGCGAAATTTACCGTGTCGCGCCGTGATTTCCTTGTAGAAAGTTTATGGATTTGACATTGAAGTTCCGCCGGTTTTGTGATACCATAAAAATGAGCGTTGAATTTACAGGAAATCTTGCCGATATATATGGTGAAGATCGGAGGGATTTTATTCATGGCGAAGAAATTTGCAACCATTCTGCTGGCGTTTGTGGCAGTGCTGGGGCTTTGTGTTCCGGCCTATGCCACGGCGGGCGGCTTTTTCGAAACAGGCGGCTACACGCTGACCGACCCCGTTTCCTACATCTTTGAGACCGACGAGGCCGTGCTGGTCTACAACGGCCAGGTGGACACAAGCCCGGACTACACCGAAATTTGGACCGGCAGTGTCCTGTACGTGCCGATTTATATGGACAATGTGGACGCGGGCACCTACGGCATCGCCACCGCTAAAAAGATCAAGGACGACAAGGTGGATGTGCAGTATAAGGCCACAGTGGGCGCGCGCTATGTAAAAAATGTGTCAGTTGTGGACGGAAAAAAGGACAAGATCAAAAACCTGCCGGCCGGCGTCTACGCCAAGATTGAATTCGCCGACAGCTACGACGCCACCTCCTACACCAGCATACAGATGATGCTGGTGCTCTCGGTCAACAACGTGTCCTACCAGGAGAGCCGCGTGATGCTGGAGTGCGACTTTTCCAACCGGCTGGAGTTTATCGGCGAAAACTCGGTGTATGGCGCCATGGTGCCCACCCGCTTTAAAGTGGAGCAGTGGTACGACGGAGAGGCCACCTTTGATATGGGCAAGGGTGTTAAGTACACAGCCAGAGTGAAGAAGAGCGCCCGTTACACGATCGATTTCACACGCGAACCCGATTACGACATAGAATACATGTACCCCGACGCAAAGCTCCAGTTTTATAATTTCCGCGGAAATAACGACACCTTTGAGTCGGTGGGCAAGCTGGTGATCCCGGTGGACACCAATGTGTTCAAGGACCCGGACAGCGGCCAGCCCCGCGTCTACGCCTACGAGGTGCTGGCCAGCAACCAGCTGAAAGCCCTGGGCAGCGAGAGCGCCTCCTACGACAGCAGGAAGAAAGAGCTGACCATCAACACCAAGACGCTGAACCACTATGTACTGTCCAACGTCAAGCTCAAGCAGGCCGTGGAGGAGGAGCAGGACAGCACGTTCCAGAGCGGCTACGCCAGCGATGTGCAGGAGGCGTCCAGCGAAGCCGCCGCGCAGAGCACCGCTTCGGGCAACGCGCGGGCAGCCTTCGCCGCGCCGCAGCAGACCGCCCAGTCCCAGGCGGCGGATGCGGCCGACGCGCCGTCCACCGGCAATGTGACCGATCTGGATTCGCCCAACACGGGCGGCAGCATGATCCGCAACGGCGTGCTGATGATCAACGCCGACAACCGCAGGGGGGAAAACCCGTTTACAGGCGCTGTCTCCCCCGCGCCGTCAATGGCGGTGTTGGGCCTTGTGGCAGGCGCGGCGCTTTGGACATGGGCCAGACGAAAATGGCATGAATACAGGCTTTAAAGCAGATTGCGTGTGCGCATAAGAATGCCCCACCGTTGCCGGCGGGGTATTTTGCGTGTACCACGCCGGAGAGGAACGAAGCATGAAAAAAGCATTCAGCACAATGATTGCCCTGGTGATGGCGCTGCTGGCCGGCGTGCCCGCCCTGGCGGCCGACGCCGAGATCACCGGACTTTCGGACAATTTTGGCTACGGCGGCTACACCGTGAACGGCGGCGAATTGAAGAGGGGCACCAGCCTGCGGGACTGGGAGTACCTGGGCACTGTGATGCCGGGCGCCGAATACTTTCTGCCGCTGCGCAGAAAGGACTTTGAATGGGGTGAGGACGGCGCCGAGCTGCCCATCAACGCGCGCTATGCGCAGGAGCTGGGCATCAGCCTGTACACCACCATTGAGCGGGGCGACACCGTGATCGAGTCGCTGAAGCTCGTTGAGCGGGGCGGACAGTACGGCATTCTGCTGAAGCTGGAAGACACGCTGGTGTCGGTGGAAAAGGAAGAGTTCGACATCCGCGCCAAGCTGCTGGTGTTCGACACCGAGTACCCGGACAGCCAATTCCGCGTGCGCGGCAGCATGACCAACAACAAGGTGACCGTGGGCGCCTACACCACCAGCTGCTCTTTGGGCCACGGCCGCTACGCCTTTGGCTACGACAACATGAAAAATGTGCGCTTTGACCTGGGGGCCGGCGTGAGCGTCAGCTCCGACATCAGCCTGGGCGAAAAGCTTTACGGCGGCGCGCGGGCCGCCGCGGACGATCAGGACCGGGCCGTGCTGAGCAAGCACCCGCAGATTGCGCGGACCATCCATGTGGAAACGCTGAACCTGACCGGCAAGGTGCGCATCGACCCCGGCGAGCTGGGCGTCTGCCATGTGTACGACGACACGCTGGAGTATCTGGGCACCACCAACCAGACGCTGCGCATGAGCGGAAGGTACTACCTGAGCCCCACAAAGCTGTAGTATACATATCGCCCCCCGGCATTGGCCGGGAGGGCGATTTTTACAACATCAGTTCGAAACATTCGTTTATATTAACGGAAGCGATACCCATAATTCGACACACATATGTATAATGTGACAAAATAGCTATTGAGTTGTCCCCGCCATTTTGCTAATATAGCTTCATTACAAGTTAAAGGGGACTCGACATCATGCGAAAACTGATATCTTGGCTTTTGGCGGCTGTGTTGGCGCTGGGGCTGATGCTCCCGGCCTGGGCGGCCCCGGACGATGTCATCTTGGACATCAGCACGGAGCGGGGCGCAACGCCCCCTGTCCTGGAGCCGGGCGACTGGAGCAGGGACGCGGATCAGGCGATTCTGATTCAGGCGGGTAAGGAGCTGCGCTTTGCGGTGTGCCGAGATAACTTCCGCTGGCAGAGCGGCGCATCCGGCGGCGTGGGCGTCCCCAACGGGGAGGGCGTCGTGTTCGACCGCGCCATGCTCTGCGATTACGATGTGTGGGCCCAGGGAGACGCGCTGCCCTTTTTCGGCGAGCCCCGCCTTGTGGTGGAAGGCGGGGCGCCGTACATTATCTGCACGGCGCGCACACCCACCATGGGGCAAAAGCTTACGCTGTCGGTGGCGCTGTGCAAGCCGCCCCAGAATGTATCGGAGAGCGAAAAAGTCAGCCGGGCTGTCGCGACACTCAACGTCTTGATCGATGTCGCCTCCGGCGGTCAAGACGGCGGCAGCGAGACAGACGGCGGCCAAGGCGGCGGCAGCGGGACAAGCGGCGGCGAGGGGGGCGACGGCGGAGAAAGCCGGCCCGAGAGCGTAGAGGGGCTGTGGGTTGCCGGTCTTGCGCCGGGGACTCTGACCGACGCCGCGCAGGCCGCCCTGGGGGCGTTCCCCATGGCCTCCGCGGGGGAGTCGCTGTGGATCCCGCTCACTGCCTCCTCCTTTCTATGGAACGGCGGGGACGAAAACGCCGTGCACCCGCGGGACGATGCCCCCGTGCGGCTGAGCCAGCTCACACAGGCCACGGTGGATGTCGCGTGGTCCGAGCACTCGGAGGTCTCGGTGGTCAAATGGGTGGGGCTTGGGGAGCGGGCCGGGCGGGCCGGCATCCGCGTGGAGCTGGCGGCCGTGATCCTGTCCCTGGACGAGGTGAGCTTCTCATTGGATCTGTGGCTGACCCACGCGGGGCAGAGTGGCGAAAAAACGGGCATTGCGGGCGCGGTCCGGGCGGAGGTCCTGGAGCCGGACGCCGGGACCGGCTGGCTGGACATCTCCGGGGGCCAGGCCGTTTGGCCTGCCTCGGATATCGCGGGAATCGCACTCTACCTGGGGGAGGGGGTGACGCTGCGGATATCGCTGCGCCAAGGCGAGGGATACTGCGGCGTTGCGGTGTGTGACTCCGCCCCCGACCCACAGCAGATGCCGGGGCTTCTGCGGGTGTACAGCCTGTATGTGCTGGGGCTTTCACAGGCGGACAGCGTGCTGATTGAGAGCGCGCCGGACAGCGGGGTCTACGACGCGGGCGGCAATTATCTGGGTGCGGCATCGTCGCCGCTGCCTTTCCGGGACCGCTATTTCCTCTGCGACAGAAAAGAGCAGGGGTCGATCACTACTATAGGCAGCTCCGGGATCTCAAGCGGAGGAGGCGCGTCCTCCTCCAGCCGGGGGCGGGAGCCGGGGGCGGGATGAAAGCTATCCGCAGCCGGCCACGGCCGAGGCGCATGCGCTGTCCGGACCCAACGCCTACGACAATCCGGGCACCGACCGGTGCCCGGAGACCGCCAGCCCGCGCAAGACGAGAATCAGGACAAAATAATTCTCACCCGTTGCAGCAAAATTTGAAAATTTCTCCACTTATTACATGAAAGCCATGTCAAACCTGTGACGGGAAGCGGAAATAAGCAGCGCAAGAGCGCGGTAGCAGTCGCTTTTGCGGACACCAAGGAGGAATAAGGAATGAAGCGGTTATTATCGCTGATGCTGGCGGGCGCTTTGGTGGCGGGCCTCACCACGGCGGCGTTCGCCGCGCCCGGCGGAAAGATTACCGGCGTGCGGCAGGCAATCAGCCAGAAAGACTTCAGCGGTCTGGAGGTGAGCCCCGGCAGGATTTTTGACCTGCCCCTGACGGCGGATATGTTCGACTGGGAGGAAGGTGTGGGAGCGGCCAACGAGGCTGTCACCGAATCCCAGCTTAGCAGCGGCAAGATCGACATTAAGGTCAGCTACGCCAACAACAAGAGCAAGGATGTGATCGACAGCATCAAGATAGCCTCCAAAACTATTTCGGGCATCGACAAGAAAACCGCCTACATCAAGGTGGAATTCAAGGAGGATCACACAGGCCTGGAGGAAAAGAAGTTCGAGTTCACCATCTATCTGACCCACAGGAGCAACCGCATCAAGGAATCGGCCATAACCTTTGAGGGCGTTGTGAAAAAGGACACCCTCTATCTTGAGAGCGACGAGGACTCGGTGGATATCTCGGGCGGCGAGGTGGTGGAGCCGGAGAGCTACATGCGCAGCGTGGAGGTTTACATCGGCGCGGGCATCACGATCACAACCAAGATGTTCAAGGACAAGAAGTACTACGGCGTGGCCGAGGAGCTCGTGACGGAGGAGGATTCCAAAATTCTGGACGCCTACCCCGAGATCGAAACGGTCTACACCCTGAAAACTGTGAATCTGGACAGCGGCAAGGTGTACTTCGATGTGGAGGATACCTACCATGTATACGATGAAAAGGGCAAATACCTTGGCACTACGGATAAAGATTTGAAGTACTCCAACAAATACTACCTTTCGGAGGAAAAGATCAATATCTCCAGCAAGAACTCCTCGTCGGACGACGACGATTACGACGACTACGCGGAGGATAATACGTCCTCGAGATACTCGCCCGTGGATGAGACCGATGAATATATACCACCCGTTGACTACTCCGACTACTCAAGCACCGACAACCCCAGCACGGGGGCGGGCGGCGCGCTGAGGATCATTTCCGCGGTGGGTTTCGCGGTTCTGGCGGTGGCCATAGGCGCGAAACGGCGTTGGTAAAAAAATATTTCAATTTGATTTTTCGCATAGTGAAGCCCTAAATCGGGAGTCGTCCGAGAAAAATTACAAAATAGTTACAAAAAGTAAAAAAAGGTATTGCATTCTCTGCGAAGATGTGCTATTATATACCTGCGGTAGGGAACGACTGGAGAGTGATTCCCTGCATACTCAAAAAACAATGCTATTGAACTTTAAGGAGGAAATTTCGAATGAAGAAAGTATTATCCTTAGTACTTGCAGCTGTGATGGCTTTCGGCATGAGCGCCGTTGCTTTCGCTTCTGATGTTGAGGGCAAAAATCTCCTCACATTTGGCGCTTCCAGCGTAGCCAACAATGACTATGTGCGCCCTGGCGACAAGGTCCAGATCATCTACTACGTGCTTGAAGACGGCGCCGGTTCCTATTATGATCTGACCCTGACTGCGTTCAGCAGAGAGAAGTACACCCTGAAGAAGAAGCTGTCCAAGGGCGGCGAGCTGCTTAAGGAATGCAAGCTGAAGAACGTTAGCCGCGTTCCCGACGGTTCCGGCGGATACCTTACTGACGCCGCGGGCAAAGAAGTGAAAGGTGTTGTCATGGAGGCCGAGTTCGCTGATCCTTTTGTGAGCACCAGCGACAAAGACTTTGACTACACGTTCTATCTGGCGAAGAGCGGCACCAAGATGGCCGACACCGAGAGATACCTGGTCGGCACCATGGAGAACGAAGTTATTGAAGTTGACGAGGACGACGAAGTGAACCTGTCCGAGGGTCAAGTGGCCAAGTGCATCACTTACACCAAGGCTATCCAGGTTGACACCGGCAACGGCCTGTTCATCAACACCAAGATGTTCGAAGACAAGAAGTACTATGCAAAGTCCGTTCAGGACATCACCGCTGCTGACGATGAGATCATCGGCAAGTACCCTGAGATCGACACCATCTACACCCTGTACACCATCAACATGAACAGCGCGGGCAACACCGTTGAGTTCGACATTGATGACACGTACTATGCGTACAACGCTGACGGCAAATACATCGGTACCACTAACGATAAGCTGCCCATGAGCAAGAAGTACTACCTGGCTACCAAGAAGATCGACATGGCTGGCGTGGAAGAGACCCCTGCCGACGAGACCCCCGTTGATCTTGACAATTCAGTCACTGGGGGCGACGATGTTCCTGCCAACCTGAATGACAACCCTGGCACCGGCGCTAACGGCTTCGTGAATGTTGCTGTTGCTATGGGTCTGGTTGCTCTGGCTGCCGCTGGTGCGGTTTCCCTGAAGAAATAAGATTCCTTTAAAAGGAAGCGCAATTCTCAGGACGACTAGTACAATTCAATGAAGCAAGCGTCCGGCTACTCTCCAAGCCGGACGCTTTTTGTTTGCCTTGAGCTGCAAGGCAAACACGGTTCCGGAAAGCTGTCTTAGCTGTAGTATGCGGATGCCGCGGCGAAATATACGCGGCGGATGCGAAAAAGAGCGAAAAAAAACGGTATATGGCTTTTTGGCCATATGCCGTTTTTACATTGTATGCCTGCTTATGCCGTAAAGCGGGATGGGTTGATCTTTACGCCCGGGCCCATGGTGGCGGCGACCACGCAGGACTTGACGTACTGTCCCTTGGCAGCGGCGGGCTTTGCCTTGACGATGGCGTCCATCAGGGTGTCCAAGTTCTCCTTGAGCTTGTCAGGGCCAAAGGAAACCTTGCCGATGGGGCAGTGGATGATATTGGTCTTGTCCAAGCGGTACTCGATCTTACCGGCCTTGGCGTCGATCACGGCCTTGGCCACGTCGGGTGTGACAGTGCCTGCCTTGGGGTTGGGCATCAGGCCCCGGGGGCCGAGAATTTTACCCAAGCGCCCCACAACGCCCATCATGTCGGGGGAGGCGATGACCACGTCAAACTCCATCCAGCCCTCTTTTTGGATCTTCTCCATCATGTCCTCGGCGCCTACATACTCGGCGCCGGCCTCCTTGGCGGCGTCCGCGCCGTCGCCCTTGGCGAATACCAGCACGCGCACGCTCTTGCCGGTGCCGTTGGGCAGCACCACCGCGCCGCGGACCTGCTGGTCGGCGTGGCGGGAGTCAACGCCCAGGCGCACGTGCAGCTCAACGGTTTCGTCGAACTTGGCCTTGGCGGTTTTTATACACATCTCCAGCGCCTCGCCTACGTCGTGCAGGGTTTGCCTGTCAAACAGCTTTTGGCTATCCTGATATTTTTTACCGTATTTCATTGACCTTTCTCCTCCCGCTTATTGCTCGACTTCGATGCCCATGCTGCGCGCGGTGCCCGAGATCATGCGCATGGCCGACTCCACGCTGGCCGCGTTGAGGTCGGGCATCTTTTGTTCGGCGATCTTGCGTATCTGGTCCTGAGTGAGCTTGCCAACCTTGTTCTTGTTGGGCTCGCCGGACGCCTTGTCCAGACCCAGGGCCTTTTTGATCAGCACCGGGGCGGGGGGGGTCTTGGTGATGAAGCTGAAAGAGCGGTCCGCGTACACGGTGATGACCACGGGGATAATCAGCCCCACGTCGTTCTTGGTGCGCTCGTTAAACTCCTTGGTGAACTGCATGATGTTCACGCCGTGCTGACCCAGCGCGGGGCCTACCGGCGGCGCCGGAGTAGCTTTTCCGGCGGGGATCTGCAATTTGATGTAACCAGCTACCTTGTTTGCCATTTAAAAATGCACCTCCAAAATTTGTGGTTGATGTCGAAGCAGGTTGGCTGCCTCTCCCACCGGCGCCGCGGGTAAGCGGCGCCTACTCTAAAAAAAGAAACTTTTTTAAGCCAGTTTGCCTGCGGGCTGGGAACCTGTACTTATGAATCATGCATACAGGTTTTCAGTCCAGGGTCTCCACCTGATCCAGCTCCAGCTCCACCAGCACGTCCTTGCCCATCATCGAAACTGTTACGCGCACCAGGTCGTTTTCCGGCTCGATGGACTCCACCGTGCCGATAAAGCCTTCCAGGTAACCGTCGGTGACCTTGACCGAGTCGCCCACCTGAAAGTTGACGATGATTTCGCGCTTTTCCACGCCCAGGCGCAGAACCTCCTGCTCGGTGAGGGGAACAGGCTTGGAACCGGGGCCCACAAAGCCCGTGACGCCGCGAATGTTGCGCACCACGTACCAGCTGTCGTCGGTCATGATCATCTTGACCATCACGTAGCCGGGGTAGACCTTGCGCTCCACCTCTTTGTGCTCCTTGGCGCCGGTTTTTTTGTTCTCCTTGATCTCCACCACAGTTTCGGTGGGGACACGTACCTCGTTGATCAGGTCCTGAAGCTTGCGGTTTTCCACCGCTTTTTCGATGTTGGTGGCGACCTTGTTCTCGTAGCCCGAATAGGTGTGCACCACGTACCACTTGGCGTCAGACATAGTGTATAACCCCCATCACGCGCCCACGCCGAGCAACAGTGTGCGCAGCCAGACGAGGATGGTGTCGAACGCGCCGACAAGCAGGGCCGCGATCATCATAAAGGCAATGACAACCAGCGTGTTGTTGATCACCTGTTTTCTGGTGGGCCACACAACGCGCTTCATCTCGCCTCTCATGTCGCGGATCGAGCGGCTGATTCTGGCAAAAAGACCGGGCTTTTTGCCCTCGCTTACATTAGTTGACAATCATTTCCCCGCCTTTCAAGCTACTTCGTTTCCCGATGGGGCGTGTGTTTGCGGCAGAATCTGCAATATTTGCTCATCTCCAGCCGGTCGGGGTCGTTCTTTTTGTTCTTCTGGGTGTTGTAGTTGCGCTGCTTGCACTCTGTGCAAGCCAAAGTGACCTTAACTCTCATTGCGGCACCTCCTGATAACCGGAATTTTTTGCCTCCCTCGTGAAGGGGCGAGTCATGTTGTTTTTGGACATAAAAAAATAAACCCTTTTTAGAGGTAGCTCCACTATACCACAGAAACGCGGCCTCGTCAACAAAAAAGTGTGATTCTCACCGCAATAATGCGTCTAAGGACAAGGAACGGCCACATAAACTGGAGTGTTCCGGATGCGCCAACGTAAAGAGCCGGCCACATTCCTTTTACAAAATCATGTTTTTATGATATGATTATATCTGTTTGCAAATGATTTTCGGCATGGCCCCAAAGGACATGCACACTGTAGGCAATTGCGAAAGTAATCCTTGAAAATGGAAACAAAGCACAAAGTGAGAAAAGAAACCAAGAAAAACGAAGCGGCTAAAAAAGGGCGCAAGAAATAAAGGTTTTAAACCATATGGGTAA
>Ga0153950_1000094_pt1 | contig 36063 bp, 45 predicted proteins | sample TSNJ034MetaG_FD_104737 | JGI IMG/M metagenome (GOLD analysis project Ga0153950, IMG submission 104737) | Attine ant fungus gardens microbial communities from New Jersey, USA - TSNJ034 MetaG | ecosystem: Host-associated > Fungi > Mycelium > Unclassified | place: USA: New Jersey, Wharton State...
TGCTGTAACTATTATACTATACTGATTCAATTTTTCAAGTCTGCCAAAATGTATAGATATTGGGAGGTTCGCTTTGCGTTGCCCTTTTACACTTTCCAAACCGTTAGATGCTTTCATACTTCTGTTTTTTGCAATGGGCACGATGGAGCCGATCAATGTGATACCAACACCCAATGCGCCGGCCAACAGGAAAGTCCCTAAGCCCAGCTCCGGGTGCATGGCGATACGCGGCGCGGCGACAAGGAATATTGTTTTTATTTCCAGCCAGGAGATTATCATTGCGATGACCGCGCCGATAAGCCCCGATGAAATGCCTTCCGTCAACGCCATAATCATGTCCTGCCAATTACTCATGCCCACAGATTTATACATCGCGGTGGCGCGCCGCTTTTGGATATAGTTGATTAACAGGTTGTTGATAATCCCCACGGTAGCCAGAATGAGAATAAACCATGTCAGGTTTTGCATCGGCTGCAAGAACGCGTTGACTGTCCCAAGACCGTCCTCGGTAAACTCCTTAACCGTCCGGCTCCAGTGATTCGTATTGCCAAATAAATCCCGTATCTGAACCATTACTGCGTCGGGGTCAGATGCGGTGTACCCAACGATACCGTATTTTTGAGCGCCGAAATCGTCTACCGCACAGAAAGAGGGAATTACCGCGTCGGTATTGGTAGAACGGATTTTGAAACTGCCCAATATCGTGTAATCATAGCTTTGCCCACCGGAAGTAAGGCTGACCGTTTCGCCCGGCTGAACACCCGCCCTTTTCATGCAATCCGATGAAAGTAAGATAAACCTCCCGGTTCCAAAGGTAGATTCCATACTCAGGCGATCTTCTTCTTTTTCATAGGACATAGCGAACATTTCACCATATAGGGATATATCCTCCGTTCCTTCCACACGGGACAATGTGGCGCCGTTAAGACTCATGATATTGTTCATTACCCGTATGGCGATCATTTCGTCAATCTCGTCAATTTGCGCGATTTCCTCTACAAATTCGGAACTCATGGCAGCGTCGGTAAATCCGTCCATCTTAGCGCCGCGAAAAACATCGCCGATATATACCTGCACGAAATTACAAACAACCGTGACCGCAATAATTGAGGATATACTGATAAACAGCAAAGTTATGTTTTGTTCGGTATTTTTATTGCCACGCATGTTTCGTGCTGCCAGTTTCCCTTCATTTCCAGGCAAAGCGCCGTATATGCGTTCCAATACCACAGATACGCCGGAAGTAAAGATGGGGATGGTAATGATGGTTGCGGTCAGTAGTCCGACAAGTGAGAAACCTCCGGTCAGGAACAAGGCGGCATCGCCTAAATGTTGGCCGATACGCGGCAGAATGATTGAAAGCACAAGCAATATCCCACCAAACAGGAACAATTTTATATTGGACGTCTTTTTTTCTTCCACATTACCCAGCACCACATCCTTAACCGGAAGGCGGCTGGCCCGTTTTACGGGAATCCAGGCAGAGAGTACCGATACGATAGCTGCCACGGCGCAGGACAGGATAACGCTTCCCGGCGAAACGATCATGGGAATGTCAATGCCTTGTGACAGTGAATCGCCAAGACCGTTCAGTAAAACCCGGAGAACCGCAAACCCAACAGGGATACCCAACAACGCACCCACTCCCCCATAGACAAGGCTTTCAAGCATCAGGATATTGGTAACGGTTTTTTCCGTTGCCCCTATGCTTCGGAATGTGCCGATTACAGGCAGCCGCTCCAGTGTAATGACCTTATAGCTGCTAAAAATAATAAATACGCTTATTGCCAGGGAGAAAAAACTAATTAGGAAAAACGGCATGGACTTTTGCCGGGCGTCCGCCTCTACCTGCGCCTCGTTCACAACACGGTTTACACTGTATTTTTGAGAGAGGGCTTCTTTCAGCTCTGTTTGTAAGCTGGCTGTATCCACGCCATCCGAAGGCTCAATCAGAATTTCGCTATATCCTTCGCCGGAACCGAGAATAGCGGATAGTGTTTCAACCGGAACAAGAGCATTAAAGCCCCGTGTATGCCGAAGAAATACCGTGTCATAAGCCGCAATCGCAGCTACCGTAAATTCATATGCTTCACCGTTAATCCATAAAGTAAAGCTGTCGCCTTGTTCCACACCGAATTTCGATGTAAACCGATCCGGTAAGACAATTTGATTACCGGTAAAATTTATTATCTCGCCTCCATCCAAAAGGCGGGGTTGATTGATGTTTGCAAGCTCCCGGGGATCAGCGGCAATCACATCAAAGTTTTCATAATAGCCATCCTCTTTATACAGCGCCATTGTAGCCGGACAACATTTCCAATAAATTGGGACAAAATAAATGAGAAAAATTAAGCCGTTTCTAAGAACTATTTCTAAGAAACGGCTGCTCCTTTGAACAAGGATTATTTCTGCTTTTGGGATCTCTCTTTTTTCTGCTCTTCCCGTCTCTTTTTCGCTTGATTTAACATAAATTGTGTCCCTGCTATCATAGCGGCTGTATTCATCATAGTGATCCTTTTCCTGCCTTCATTAAAATTCGGCAATGCTGAATGTACATTCTTGATTGTAAAGAACATCACCTGCATACAGTTCGCATGACGGTAAAATCCAGCAGCCAGTCGGTACAACACCAAAACAGGTATAGGCTTTGCCTTCATAAATCTGGAATTTATGCCATTCATCCCTATATAAAAGAGTGGCATAAGTACTGGTAGAACTTAAGCTCGTTCCGATTTGAACAGCAATTTTCCTCAAGGGATATTCATTGGTTGCCACCTCACCAAATTCTAAATGTAACTGGATGATAACGCAAATGGGGTTGCCTGAATTATTTCGCCACACAGGTCCATATGTAATATGGGAAGCTGTGGCGAGCCGGGTACTTCTAAGCTCATAGGACTGGGTAAAATCCAGGCAGTTAAGCCCGCTTACTTTTTTTATCGCTGATAGTTTCGATGTCAGGAAAATCTTATTCCTGATTTCATCATAAACAAAGGCTGTGTTGGCTATCTGGATTGAATTATTCCCAAGACTAGCCTGTGGGGCGGTTGGTGTACCCAATAAACTTGTATTTCTTCTTATATGGTAAAGCGCACTTGGTGTAACAGCTTTCGTATCATCAAGGCTATCTGTGTCATTTGATAGCTGTACAATCCCTTTTTGAGATAGCGTAGCATCTTGAATCTCCTGTTGTGGCGGAAGTTGGCTTTCCGGAACCTTTCCGGCGGCATCAAGCTGGGCGATCCCATTCGGCTGTCCGATGGAATTAGTTGCCTCTTCCAAGTGTTTTTTATTGTAATAGGTATTGTTGAAAAGCTGTTCAATCTCTACGGCCATTTCCTGGCCGTCTGCCATGGTTTCCCGATCCCACTTCCGGATCTGATCCGTATATTCCGGGGGATTCTTTTTATCACAAAATGCCATCTTTTAAGCCTCCTTAAAATATTTCCGACATTTCATAACTTTGGGGGATATCTGCATCCTTCCCCTTACGTGAGAATGTTCGGTAAGCAACCAGATCCCCTTCGGAATCGAATAGTCCGATTTCTGAGATTTCTTCTCCAACCAGTTCATCCGCTCCAATCGTAGCAGCATAACAACAGGTCGTTTGCTCTGGGTTAGTAAAAACACGGGATTCTATTGCCTTCTGCAGCAGCTGATGATAAAGATTTATCTCAAGGCCAGTTGCCTCCTTTGGCTGTCCATTTTCATCAACTCCGCCGTTTCCCCATGCCATATGAGTAATGGAAGGGAGGGCAATTTCCCCCGCATGGGCCTTACAAAGCTTTTTTCTTCCGATCACTGTCATAATCCCTGTGACTGCCATAATAATCATCCTTCTTTCTATCAAATTTATAAGAGTGTTGTTCCGCCGTTTAGCTTCCGGCTGTTATCTAAATACCAGGTTCCATCTAATATATTTAAAACCGTAACACTGGCTTCATTACGGATTGCTTCTGAGACTGTCATGGAAAGCTTTATTCTGGCCGGAAGCAGCTTCTGCGGGATCAAACGATAGTAAGGATAACATTCCAGCAAGAAACGAATCCGGTTTTCGTAGCCACTCCATACCTCGTACCCGGCAAAATAGGCAAATAAATAATTATCCTTTGCGCTTCCCGGTTTGATTTTCCGGATCTGGCTTTTTAAAGTATCCACATTGATAAAGAGGGTGTCATCCAAAGCACAGTATATTTTTACCAGAAATTCCGCCCATCGCTTACGGTCCAACATATAGTAAGGAATGATTTCCCCATTTACTTCCAAAGAGATCAGGCACAGCTTTAAGCCCTCCATTGTTCCCGCTTGGGCTGCAATCAGTGCTTTCATGGAAAGTCTTGTCCGGTAGCTTTCTGCTGTTTCATTTAAAAGCCGCGGCATATCCCGGTCCTGTCCGTGCACCGGAAGCATGATTGGACTTGCACTGGCTACGTTAGCCTCATCACGGATCCGAAAGACATCTTCTTTCATATGGTCAAAAATGCGACCGATCACCTTGAAAAAGATGAAAAACTGGTTGAGTACCTGCCTGCCCTTCTTTAGCGGTCCAAACAGAAGGTCATACATATACTCTCCAAAGGTATCAAACCGTTTCATTGCTTCACTCCCTTATCACATTGACTGTCACACTGCCAAGAATCAAGACCTTGTCACGGGATAGCTTCACATCCTGATCGGGTTCTATGATCTGGGCGTTCGTAGTTTCCTTATAGCCATTTCGTATGGCATAGTTTAAATCAGAACAGATTAGCTCATAAAGCTTTCTGCCCTTTCGGACGGAGAGGTATTCTGATATCAATGAGGCGGTTTTGTTTCTTGCTTCTTCATCTGTGATCGTGTCACTAATGGTGATATTGACCATGATGTCCTGTGGAACGGTCACGGAGCTTTTCACGAGGACATCATCATAAGGTCCCGTGATCTTACTGACTGCTTCCCGGACATTTTCCAGAAGTCCCTCGGTCGACTGGCCCGCCGTACCTGTAACAATCACATCCACGGTACCCTGCCCCCTGGGGTGGTTACAATCAGCCTGGGCAAATAGAACCCCCGGCACACTTTCGGCAGCATTGATAAAGGTGTCTTCAATAGCCCGCATGGCAAGCTCTGACCAGGCTCGCAGGGTTCGGCTTCTAAGCCCTTCATCATCTTCCGTATCACTGCCTTCCCTGACAATCCATTTTTCTCCGTTATGAATCTTCAACTCACCAAGATAGATCAAACTGCGGGTGATCTGCCCCTGGGAAACATTATAGCGGGAGCCTTCCTTTTCCGCTTCGGCCAGGACATCCACACTCAAAGCCCCTTTCTGCAAAACGGCACTTGATAAGGTGATAAAACGGAGCTCTTCTCCATTGATATCCTTTTCCGTTTTAAATATCTGGCCTTTCCCGATCTTGATTGCCTCACCGCTTGCTTCCAGCCGGGTCAGGGTAATGTATCCCTGGGTTTTCTGTGCCGCCTTGCGCTTTTTGGCATAATCAGCGGACTTGATGTCAAGCCATACGCCGGAAGCGTGAGAGATAAACATATTGTTAAGAACCGTTCTTAAAAGCTCGGTAAATTCAATTTTGACCCGGAGGATAATCATTAAAAGGGTGTAAAAGATCCCTCCGGAATGAAAGTTTGTTATAACGAAACCTTCCTCCTTCAGTTCTGCGACGGTTTCGTCTTTCAGCTCCATTAAATCCGGAACCGGGAGAATCGTATTCAGTATTTCTTCATCAATCAATTGCTTTCACCTCCACACTGACGGCATCAATGACTACGGTAAGTTCTCTGGCTTCTTCTTCCTCCGCAAACCGGAATGAGCAGGAAAGGAAGAAAGTATCATCTTCGTGGCTAACGCTTACCTGGATTGTTTCCGGAAGAATAACCTCCCGTTTCTGCAACCCCAGCTTCGCCCGTTGAATCAGCTCAAGCCGTGTAAGCTCATCATCGTTTGACTGAATAAAATCGTAGAGTCCCCAGCCAAATGCTGCATCATAAAATAAGTCCCCCGGCTGGGTAAGTGCTTCCAGAATGATGTTTTGATATAGGCATTCTAAATTGCTGGTCGTAGGGGCATCTCCATTTGCCGCAGAAGTAAGTTGCCAAAGATCATAAAGCCGGATATCTGTATCAAAAAGACCCGTCATAGGCTTACCTCCCCGATGATCGCAGGGGCTATATCTCCATAGACCAAAGAGATTGCAACAATTGTTCCGGCTTCAAATGCAAGCCGTGAGCGGATTCCCGGTATAGGTGGAAACGACTCATCCAGATTTCCAAAACGATCAATCACCATAAGGCAATACTCATAATAAAACGCTTTATAGTGTGCTTTGTATGTTTCTCCGCTGTCTTCATTCGTGATCTCCAGTTCTGTTATTTCGTAGGTATCAGAGAGCTTTTTCACTGTAGAGATTTTTGCCAGGATAACCGCAGGAAGCTTTAAATGTGCATAGTCCTGCGAGATCGTCGTTTGCATGACGGTTGCCATCATTTCTTTAAGCATGTTGCAGCCTCCTTTCTGGTGTTCTAAAAATTAATTATCCTGCTCACTCATAGTCTCCAAGTTCTTCCAGGATTTCAAAAACTTCATCCTCATCTCCGCACCAGAGCATATCCACCCCGATATTCTCTAAGGTTTCAATTTCTAACTCTGGAAAGGATTCATTGATCTGATGTTCAAGCCCAGGTTTGTCACCCTCCCGCCCATACGGAGCCGGAAGCATGGAAAAATCAAATATCTGTTCCCTGAAAACCAGTTCATGCTTTTCGATATTGTTTTCATAACTCCTCGTATATTTTGCCATCTTTATATGTCCTCTCTTTCTCTAAATTTTAATTTATCCTACTACTTTCACGCGATGCACCTTTCCACATTTGCGGCAAAAGAATCCATATTCACTTTCGATATGCCCCATTTCTTCAATTCCCTTGTATGCTTTATATTGAAATGAATAGGCGTGTCTGCATAACAGGCGTTCTAATAGATTTCGCACATTATCACCTCCAACTTAAATTTTCTTGACCGATTTTAGCCAAAAACTCTATTTCTGTCTGCCACCCCAGCGGATTATCAACATCGTTCCACTCCCAGCCATAATCAAGACCTACGTCTTCGTCAAAAATAAATCTCGTGTAGGCGTGTGGGTCTTTATCGCTCTCGTCCGGAAACAGGGCGCTTAAGCTGTAGTAAGCTGGTACGCCTTTGAAAAAATATGTCTGTGGCATATCGCCGTAAGCGGCTCTCATCGCTCCGGCGGCATTGTTTTCGATTATCGGGCCTCTTGCCACAACTTCCTCTTTCGTCAGCGTGCATTCTTTCCGACTGCAAAATTCACACATCTAATCCACCTCCAAAAAATAAATGCAGGTACGAATAAAACCTTCCTCATTGGTCATTGACACCACCTTGACCACCTCCACCTCTCCGCTAAACTGTGGATGTATGATCTGGATCTTATGAGAATGCCTGACAAAAGGAGCAGCAACTGTTAAAAGCTCCCAGACACTCCCGGCCCTTGTTAGGGATAAGATATTGACTCCGTACTCAAAGGTGTATATTTCTTTCTGTTCCGGTTTTTCTCCCCAGTAAAACACACCTCCGGAAAAGAAAAAATGTTGCCTGATTCCCCAGGCGGAGTGTACGGTGTTAATGGCCTCAATGACATTCATCTGCCGGATCGGAACCTGCTTTTTTTCCGGGTAAATATCAGAAGAGAGCTTCATTTCCGTTATGCCTGCCTGGGTAAGAAAGAAGGAGATCATCTCCTGGGGCGTTGTGTCAAGAAAGGTGCTGTTGATCGTTGTTTCCTCAAGAAGCAGCATTTCATCCTTTACGCTGATCTCATTGGCATAGGTTCCCATATTGTAGGGTTGGGCAACATACCCGGAAAAAACATCGTCCATGACCTCCCCATACCCGATTTTAATGAAAACATCATCTTTTTTAGCAAGGCTTATTTCCTGCTGGTACTGGCCCGTAAAGCGTATTTTTGCCCAATCAAAATAAGATGTTTTGGAAGAATAAATCTCCATCTCAATTCCCTGGGTGAAACAGTAGGGACCGACATAAGCCGCCATCATGGGGTTATATAGTTCTTGTAGTTCCATGGGTTTTCCTCCTAATATGGCATTTGATTGATACGGTTTAGCGCATTTGTGGCACCTGCATTATCAATGGCGGGAGACTTTCCCCGGTCTTTACTTAAATAGTTTTGATAGGATTCTGTTAAGCCGCTTTGTGGGTTTTGGGAACTCTTAGTACTTTTGGAGCTGCTCTTGGTTGCCGTGATTGTCTGTGGAATGTATTCCCAGAACTCAAGCGTAACGGGAAGCTGATTCTTTTTATTTTCTGCTTTGTGTGTCAGCCCTTTAAACAGTACCGTGCTGATATCATGAACCGAGGTATCCTCGCTTACAATGGAAATTGGCTGCGGAATGGTCTGACCGGGGGCCCGGAAGACTTCCCGCAGGACCCCGAGCCGTTCATATTTGGTCTGTGTCGGAGTATCATCAAGAATTAGTTCAATGGTGATTTTAGCATCCTCATAGCCCGTCGCCTGCTTGGGCTTTGCAGCACTTCCTTTCACTTCCTGCTCATCAATTCTAGCCGTTTCCTTGATCTCAATACTTTTAAGAAGACCAGGGAGGACTACACCATTTGCCTTGATGACCTCATCCTCTACGTAAATCATAGCTGTCCTCCTCTCTTTTCTTAAATAGCTTCAGGAGCGGCAGTTGAATCAACCATGCCACCGCTTGCGTTTGTATAGTCCTCGATTTCCTTTAAAAGACTTAAAAGAAGAGGAAGCTCCTTGATTTTGGAGAAGTCAATATTTAAAAGTAGTTTTTGAATAACAACACCTTCTGACGAGCTGCCCATGCTGCCGATGCTTTCCTCATCCTTCCTGGAACTGTCAGCGTTAGAAAAAGACAGTCTTCTCTCAACAGGACGTTCAAGTGTTGCCTTTTGATCCGGTTCTCCGGAAAGCGAAAGCGCAGTTTGTGTCTGGGAAAGGCTCGTCTCTATTGCCTGTGACGGTGCGTCCTGAGCGAGCGTGAGACCATGAGCATAGGTTGTCATGGTTCGCTGCCCGGATAAGGTAAGCGTTGAGAGGGGGCCTTCCTTGGCATCAGAGAAGGGAAGCATATTCCGGATCTTTTGAAGTCCTCCCTTAACAGCATCTACCGCCGAAGAAAACCCGTTTGTAATGCCTTGCGCGAATGTAGTGACAACCTTCTGGCCGGAGTTAAAAAACCATGTGGCCGCATCTGTGACGTTGGTCTTGATGTTCTCAATTCCCTGCCCGAACTTTGTGCCAACCTCTGCGATCTTGGCCCCGATGCCATCCCGGATTGCGGTGATGCCACTGAAGAACTTCTCCTTGATTGCTGTGAGTTTAGCGCCTGTCAGGTTATCAATGAAGGTATAACCCGCACTGTAATAGCCCTTGATGCCCTCCATCGTTGCCGATGCGACACCCTTAATCCCGCCGCCGTTAATTTCATAAGCCGCTTTCATATTGCCAAGCTTTTCGGCTGCGGTTGCTGTCGCTGCGTCCATGACATTCCCGACAATGTTTCCGATCGGGGTGAGAATGTCAGTAAACTTGTTTTTGATTTCCGTGAGCTTACCGCCTGTCAGATTGTCAAGGAAGGTGAAGCCGGCTGTATAAATACTCTTGACACCCTCAATCGCTGCGGCTGCTACACCTTTAATCCCGCCGCCGTGCGCTTCATAAGCAGCCTTTATACTGTTTAATTTCTCGGAGATGGTTGCTTTTGCCGCTCCCAGGACGTTTCCAAAGAAGGAAGCTATCCCGCCGAACACGTTCTTGATCGCCGTGCCCGCTGCGGAAACTCCCGCTTTAATTGCGCCCCAGATTGCCATGACTCCGTCACGGAACCATTCGCATTTATTCCAGAGCAGCACAATCACCGCAACAAGAGCCACGATCGCGATTACAATCCAGGTGATCGGGTTTGCAAGCAGAGCCGCCGTAAAGCTCCATACCCCGGAAATAAGACCAGGGAGGGCAGTCGCTGCCGTGGTGATTGCCTGTTTTGCCATATTTGCAAGACCGAGAGCAAAGTTCTTGAGGGCGGTTGCTCCGCTGATTGCTGCTGTCTTTGCCATATTTGCGACACTAAGTGCGACGCTTTTCACGCCGGATATGGCTCCGGCTCCGGCCGACCGTATGACGGAAAAACCTTTTTTAATGCCATCTCCAGCATACATGCCCATGATCTGAATGGTTTCCAGTGCCGACGGGATACCCCTGATAACTCCTATAAAACCTTTAGCAAGCCCTGCCGTCTTGGTAAAGACGAGTCCCACGCCACCGACGATGGTGATGGTGGTGCCCGCCACGGTAAGGAAACCGCCGAGTGCAAGGACAACCTGCATGATTACTTTTACAAGCTCCTGGTTTTGTTCAATCCAGGAAGCAACCTTTGTCAACACCTGTTCACCTTTGCCCATAAGTTCATTAACAGTCGGCAGCAGGGTATTTCCTATGGTTTCCGCTACGTTTTGTATTCGCTGCTGCAGCCGTTCAAACCGTTCCGGTTCTGTCTCCTGCATCGCCGAGGCCATGTTCTCGGCAACGCTTGTACCTTTACCCATGACGTCATACATTCCGACGATATTATCCTGGAGGTCGCCGACCTTGTTGTACATAAGGTCAATAAGAGCAACGGCTTCCGTATCTCCGAACGCTTGCTGCAGCTTCATTTTTTCGGCTGCGTCCATGGTATCGCCGAATTTGCCTCGAAGTATCTCAAGGATTTCCGGCATACTAAGAAGCTGATTGTTTGCATCTGTAAAGGATAGCCCCAGGGCTTTACCGCCTTTTGTCGCAGAGCGGAGGAAAGCTTTGTATTTTGTGCCCGCCTCCGCACCACCCATTGTGGCTTGCAGCATACCCAGGACAGAGAGCTGTTCCTCCAGTGGTATATTTGCGGTCGTAGCTGATGCACCCAGGGTCTGAATACTTTGTGCCATGCCGGAACCCGATGTTTTAAATGCCCGGACACTTTCAGAAATGCCCGCCGAGAACATGGAGCCGAACTCCATATCCGATAAATCACCGTAATAGTCCTTATAAATTCCGTACCCTGTAGCAAAAAGCGATGTCATTTCCGAAGCGGTGGCTTTTGTTGCTTTTGCCGTCAGGGCAGCAAGACTTGTGAATTCTGCTATGCCTTCATCGGACAACGAGGAAATACCGCTCTTAATGTCATAGGCCGCGGTTATAAAATCAGCCTTACTTGTTCCTGACCACTGATCAGAGAAATTCCTGGCTGCGGTTTCGACCGCTTCCAGGTCCTTCACTCCCAAAGAGGCCAGTTCTCCGATTGCCCGCCGTGTCTCAAAGGTAGCCTGTACTGGTGCGAGGGCTGCCTGTGTGATCTGGGAACCAACCTCCTGCATGACCATTCCTGTTTTGGTCATGGTCCCAAACGTCTGACTCATTTGATCCAGCTTGGAAACAGTATTTCCCACACTGGATGAGACGCCTGCCATGGGTCCCGTTAAATTGTCAATCATATTCATAATCAGAGACAACTTGAATACGGACTCTAAACTCATAGATATTTTTCACCTCCTGTCAGTATGGGAGGCAGCACTGCCCGAATTGAGATAAGGATATCCTGGTTATTCCGAAAATGCGGATAGAATAGCACGGGTAAGAAGGTTCTCTTCCAGCTTTTCTATATACCGTGCTTTTGCAATGTATCCGATAAATTCCTCGAAGTCCATTGTCTCAACGTCAAATCCCTCTAAACAAGCCGGAGGAAGAAAGCGGTATATTTCCAAAAGCCCGGCCTCCACCACGTTCTCCTTAATCTCCGCGAGCCGCTCGCCTAGAGCTGCTTCAAATTTGTCTGCTTGGATAATCCCAGAAGACCTAAAAGCTTTTCTCCGATGGATATAGCCAGAGCAGGGAATTCCTCAAGATCAGCCTCTAACGCCGCCCTGCTTTCCTCCGCAACATTATCAAAAAGAAGAACTTTCAACGATTTGGTTGCCCCCTGGGATGTTGTTTTTACATAACGGTCATAACTGCCTGTAGTTGGACGTTTAAAGAAATACTCCACGGTTTTCTCAGTTTCGTCGTCAACCTCAATCGTTGCCCCGATCTGGTAAACCCTGCCGCCATATTTTGCTTTCAGTTCTGAAAGGTTGGGTATAACCGGAGTCTTTGCACTTGCCTGAAGGGCTTCCTCTTTTGTTACCTTTGTTATATCATTCATGATCTGATCCTCCTGATTTTTATCGTTTATTTTGAGATAACGCTTATACCGGTTCGACACCGTCCTGGATTACACCGCCCACAATCATCAAGTCAAAATCGACGGTGAGTTTCTTATCTCCCTGGGAAGCTTTGTTGCTGCGTTTGGTGATTTTAACCTTTCTAAGCTCATCGATATGGGTGCGCTCGCCTTCATTGGCATAGCTGACCACGATGGAGGGGATATCAAGTTTGAAAAAGGGAACTCCTTTTCGTTTGCACCAGGCCAGGAAATCATCGTAATCATCCCGGAGCATGGATATCTTACCGGATGACTTGTAGTTCCCGGTACCGTAGCCTCTGGGGCGGTTGCCTTTTCCATAGGCTTCTTCCATCTCAAACTCGTCATCATAACTGACTTCCTGAACATTTAATACAAGGCCTGGGATCTTTACGTCCACATCTCCCCAATCATAAGATTTTCCATTTACTTTTAAAGACATGTTTTTTATGCCTCCTTTCTTATTCTCCTGGTTTTGCCCGGCCAAGATCTACCTCAATTTCCCGTATGTAACCTCTGGATAGATATCGGATCTTGATGCGCATGGTCTCATCCTCTAAAATGGTATCTTCCTGTCCTTCTAAAACAATGATCTCGGCAGAGCTGATTTCCTTGTTATCAATCATTCGCTGAAGCGGTGGGAACATAAATTTCGCCCGCGTTTCCAGCTCACCCTGGACATCTTCAAGGTCAATATCATCACTTAAAATCAGGAGGGCTTCCTTACGTGTTTCCCGGATGATCTTATTCAAGACCCGGACATCCTCCGCATAGCGGTAATCACTTCCATCAGGCCCCATCATTTTTGCATGATACACAAAAAAGTCATCCAGTCCGTCGTATTCGCGAAAGGTTAAAAAGCCCGCAAGATCAAGCATTTCGATGATGACGCTGTCCATCCCTGCCGGGGCCAGTTCAATAAGCTTTGTTTTGGGAATTCCAAAGCCTGCCTCAGCACGGGTCTTTCCGATGGAGATCTGTACGGAAGCAGTCGCATACAATCCGGTGACAACGCCAGCCAGATTCACAAGCTGTGTTCCTCCGTCAAGCCTTACCAGGCTTCCCCAGGCAGCTACCACCTGGATATTGTAGTTTTTTACTTTCTTCCGGTCCGTCTCCATTTGCAAAGCCCAATTCGTTAAATCTCCCTGGGCATCGGCCTCTGGAACGGGAGATTCCAGGACAAAGAACAACGGCTTTTTGTGGATATTCATAAGTTCCAGCTGTGCCTCACTGACTGCCTGCCAAAGGGAAGGAGTACTTTCCCCTACGATATGGACCCCTTCATGCTCCGTGGAAAAGTTTTTAAGCTTATCAATTGCTGCAAGGACTTCTCCGTTCGTCATGGCCGGGGCCGTCGTCTCAAAGGAATAGCTGTCACCAATTAAGAAGGAAGATGGCTTCTGTTCTTCTACGGTGGCCTCTATGAAGTTCAATGTCATACCGGTTCCGGCAAGATCATAAATGCCTGTCATGGGAACTGTATTTTCATCCGAATAGGTATTTCCTCCATCAATTGACACAGTAAAAGAGGCTTCATTTAAACTCCCCTGAGCAGTAATTTTCACTAACACCGAAAAACGGTTGGTAGGGTTCCCTGATACAGTAAGGCTGCCGCTTCCGGCAGCATCCTTTTTTACTTCCCCGATCGTTCCGGGCGTTACCGTATTGACCGGGATGCAGTATATACGGTTTGCCCCAAACTGCACGGAATCCATTGCTGCGTATGCCAGGGGTGAAAGGCCAAGCCGCTGTTTGATTGTTGCTGCGCTCATTCCACCGGTTATGACGATCGGCTTATCAGAAACGACCGGGGACGCACCAATCTTTACATGAAGCCCGTCACCTGTGGAGGTGGCCGCTCCTAAAAGGCCGTCTGATACGGTATGGGTAACATCTCTTAACATTTATCTTGCCTCCTTTTTCTTGACTGGTGATCCGCTCATGGGAGCTGATTCAAATTGACGGACAGATGAAAGGAACGCTTCCTCGCTGATTCGTCTGCCAGGAGCCCATCCCATTGCCGCACAAACGCCTGCAAAGACGGCCCTCCTGATTCTGTGTTTTTTACGGAGCTCGTCAATTTCAAAAAGCTCCGGGGTTTTTATTATTTCCCGATCTGCCAGGTCAGGCAAAGCATCGGGCGTCTGGTTTTTAATCGCCATCTTTTGGCTCCTTTCCTTTTCGCTCTATGGGTCCAATTTCGACCCTGGTAATCGTTCCGGTTCCTGTATCTTTATAAATGCCACCTTCAAAACGGATCTTTACTTCAACGGCCACCTTTGCCTTTAGTGTAGAATCATCGTCGTAAGCCCATTCTGCGTCATCAACCTCTATCGGTACAAAATCCCCGGAAACCCAAATCCCCCGATCAAGGCCGGAGATCAGCTTTTCCAGCATGATCTCAACGGCATCGGCAGTATAATCTCCGATAATGACCGAGAAGGTGAGGGTTCGGTCGAAAACCTTTCGTCGTTTATTCTTAGCTCCTGCTTGGTCTTTAAAATAGGTTTTTGAGCCGTTTCTTAAAAAGGTTTCCGATCCGAAAAGCACTGCACCCACATGACTTTCCGGACTGCGTTCTATGGATTTTTTTGTGGTATGAGGCTTTGTTTTCAGCCCAGCCTCCTTGAGCTTAAGAACAAGATACGCCTGTGCCTGTGAATACATCCGCTATTCCTCCTGTTTCGCAAGAAAGTCCTCGATCGCTGCCTTGATTTCTGCCATGTCATCATCATCAAGACCAAGGTAAGGCCTGGCGGGAATTTTGATCTTCACTTTCTTTTTGACGAACCAGTCACCGTCAATCTGAAAGCGGAGGGCTTTTGCTCTCTTGGCCCGTATGATGCGCCCCTTCTCACCAAACTGATGGGTTGCTGCGTGTTTGACATTGGTACCTACCGCAAACCCGGAAGCATCCGATTTTGTCCGGATAGAGTTGCGCAGCTGGGCCGTCTGTACCAGTGTTTTCCCTCCTTTGTCCTTTGCCCTGGTGGATTGCTGCCAGGCTTTTCCGTCCGGCCCCCTGCTTCGTTTGAATCGTTCCAGTGTAGAGTTTCGGACCACTTCCCCCAGATTTTTATTAATTGCCTTTTTATCAAGCTCCGAAAAGCTCCTGATTTTCTTTAGCAGGCGTCGGGTATCCCCTTCCAGCCGGATGCTATACATGGTCACATCCCTCTTAAGCTTCCCCGGCTAAAAAAGCGGGGGTTTGATTTTACAGAAAATCCGGTCGTGGCAGCGCTCTGGGGATCATCGGCTGGGGCTCCAATGGAGACCTTTCCCTCTGCAACCAGGGTGAGAAACTTAATCGCGGCATTATAACGGTTGAGATAGTTCTTTTCCTCGGTGCTCTCATCAATCCCATGCCTGGAATAAAGGTTATACACAGCCATGTCTTTGGCAAATTTATTAATAACCTTGGGGGTAAGGCTTAATGGAACTGCGTATCGTTTGGCAAGGTATCCGTCAATTTCTCCTCCGGCATCCTCAATGGCCGAGGAAATGATCGGCCCGATCCGGGCCTCCCGTTCTTCCGGGTCGTCAATGTAGTCATTTCCAATAATGGTGTTTAGTACGTCTTCCTTTAACATTTCCCGGACTTCTAATAACGTGCAATAGCCCATATGGTTTTCTCCCTTCTGGATCTAACCTTTTTCCTATTCCATTAGCCCGTACTGCCATCGGAACCCCAGGCCATCTGCCAGAATCCAAAGCCAGCGTTTCCGCGGGAATCTGCTCCGTAAATGTAAGTCTTTTTAAAAAAGACGTTCGGGTCTGTTTCATTGGTCAGGCCGACGAATTTTGCATCCTTTCTCTTCTGATAAATCAAAGGCTTAATCGGTCGGATCGTGCAAAGCAGATACCAGGCATTATCCTGACCTGCGAGCTGTGGGACTACCATAGCCTCGGCAGTTCCTCTCATGGTGTTGGTGCTGCCGGAGATGAACTCACTTGTTGTAATTGTTAGGGCCATACCTTCTAAAGAGGGTGGCACAACAAGTAAGTTTGGTACCAGGTTAAGCGGGCGGCCCTTTGAGTTGGTCAGCGACATAATGGCCGCGCGGGCGGCAATATAGGATTCCAGGGAGAGCTTCGCCGTGCCTTTGTTTGAAATGGTTTTTTTACCGATCTGATGATTTCCTGAAAAGAAGGGCTCCTCATCATAGCACTTCGTAGAAAAGCCTTCCTTCAGCAAGCCAAATACAAGTTCATCCGGATGCAGGGCAGCTGCCTGGCCCAGCATTTGAATATGCGGGGTATATAAACCGATCTTGTCATCGTCGATGGCATTACGGGGGACTCCCACGGTCAATTCAAAATCTTTGTTTTTGATCGTGTAGTCAGAGCCGGAAAGGTTTTGAATTTCCCGGTCTCCAATCCATTCCCTCATGCCGGGAATGTCACCGAGCCATGCATAGGTTTCTGAATCGGCTGTGGACGGCGTTACGGTAGCCACCCGTTCGTAAAGGGGCTTGATCTCATCGAACGCTTTGTTAAACAGGGTATTAAAGCCGATATAAATGCCCCTTAAGTTTTGGGAATTAATAATCATGGTTATGTCTCCTTCTTTGGTTTAAGCTCATGCCGGATAGTTTAAGGCAGGGTTAATTTCAACGGCTACACCGGAATTATCAATCCGGACCACCAGGCCAGCAACGGAGCTGCCAGTCGCTAAGGTTGTTACAGTCTGATCATCCTCTATGAAGCAGGGCTTTAATATATGGGCCGGGGTGATCTTATTCGTCTGGGTCTGGGTGTTATCGTAAACAAACACTCCGCGGCTGACACAGATCACAGCGTCCCCGTCTGCACCATTATTTACGACTGTTTCCTCCGCACGGCCTGCCGCTGTCAGGTTTTCGGCCTTTTTAGCTGGAATGGCGAATCCGTTTGTATCAATCGCCACCAGGGCGCCCTGATAGATGGCAGTGTTTCCTTTGACCGGGAGGGCGAGTTGCTTTGCACCGTTTGCAATTTCGGATGTATCTCTTTCCCTTGTTAATGCCATAATGTTTTACTCCTTTCCGTATTTTTTCACATCGTCAGCAGTTACGCCTATCTGTTTGCACACAAACATGGTAGCATCGTCAATCTCATCGCTTTTTAAAGCAAGCGGATTACCAGTGACAACTTCACCCAGGGGCACGATCTGAGGGGCCTTTGCGACAAAGGATTCAAAGCCCTTCGGGTCGCTTAAAGCGTAGCCTTTCGCCCATTCCGACTGAGCAGGGGTAATCTTGCCGGATTTTAGTGCCAGGGTTACCGCATCAGAGGCTTCCCGTTCCTGATTCTTTTTCTTTAGGGAATTTAACTCCTCAATGATATTCACGCCGTTTATGGTGCCGCCTTTCAGCTCCATAATTTTTGCGCTCACATCATCGGCGGCAGCTCCGGCCTTTAAGCCTAAAAGCTCGCAAACCGCCTTGTTAGCAACTACCTTTGTTTCCTCCTGCTCCTGGGTGCCGTTTGCAGCGGCCTCCTTTAAGCTTTTCGCCTCATTTAGCGCCTTTCCAAGAGCCTCCGTGATCTGTTCTTCAGTTGCATCTTCGCCAAGCTCAAGAAGCTTCGCTATGTTCTTTAAAAGATCCATGTGTTCGTATCCTCCTTCAAATGTGGATGAATTGACGATCGGGGTCATGCCCTCAATCGCAGGTGTGTTTGTAAGGGCCAGGGAGTGGAGTCCCGTTGCCTTGCTGTCCGTTTTCCGTACAGTAATCACCGGAGAGACATAACGGTATTCCCGGTTTTTCAAGTACTCCGCTGCCTGGGACGTCCATTCAACCAGAGCCTTGATCTGGCCGTCTTCCAGCTTTAGCTCCTTTACCCACCCGGCGGCGGGAGCCTGGACCCCCTTTAAGGTCTGATGTTCATAGTCAACAACTAAGTCAACGCCCCGTTTGGCAATCTGGGCTTTCATTTCCTTAAGGCTTTCCTCGTCAACATGGAATTCTCCTTTTGAGCTGATGATATGCCCTACGGGAAGAATCGGAATGACTTCCGGGACTCCCTCAACTTCCAGCCCTTTTAAGATAATGTAATCCTTCATGTTTGGATATCCTCCTTGTGATTGTTTTCTATGGCGTATAGCCGCGTTAGCACGCGTGATAACGCGCCTTTCCTGCCATACCCCTGGAATTACCCCACACCCTTATTGGTTGATTTCCATGGCTCGCTTCGGCGGGATCTGCCCGAGCCGCTTTCGATATGCCTTTGGTATGCCTTGACGAGAGGTTTGGGATATCCTTTTAAGTCCGGGACAAACCGTACCTTTGCCGGATTGCTCTGAAACTGTAAATCAGGAGTAATATACACCACACGGCCATCTGGAAGCCCGGCCACCCGGGGAGCTTCCGTTTCCACGGAAAGGCCTCTTTGTTCCACTTCCCGTTTTGACAGGCTGCGCACCGTGCAACGGCATCGAAAACCGTTAGGCGGGTACCAGGTATCCCAAATAGGGGAATCTGCCGGAAAAACCTTCCCGTCCATGGCTAAATGGGAGGGACGGGTATGGCTGTCATTCACTGCGTCATATTGCCAGAAGGGCCGCATGGCTAAGACATCCGGATCTGTCATCTGCTCGTAATGGCCGACACTGTAAGCAGTCTGGATGTTGGTACGAAAGATGTTATCAGCCTGAAAGGATGTGATTCCCTCATAACCCTCTGACTTTAAGAACTCGTTCATGTTAGCCTGAAACTGCGAGAGGGTATTGCCTTCCTCCAGGGATGCCAGAATTTCGTCATAAAACCGTTTGAGTATCTGTGCCTTCGTATATCCGCCGACCGTGAAAGCGAGGCTCCTGTACTCATCGGCAAGTTTATAAAACTGCTTTGCGGTGACCGGAACGCGTTCTTTGAAGTAGTTGGCAGCCTCATCAAAGGTCATGTCCTCTCGGGTGAAGAGTTCGTCAATCTCATTCATGGTTCCGTTGCCCTCCCTTCAAGGTTGGCATAGACCATGACCTTTTGAAGCAGCTCCTCCACTTGGGAAATGTCCATGGCCGCATAAAGTCCGGCGACGGTTTCGTCGTCCTCCATCATGTCACGCAGCTCCTCCAGACTCCCGGCTTTCTCAATGATTCCCAGAACCGGGGAGAATGCTCTCTTGAAGCTCCCCGCGCTTTTCTTAATAACGGTGTCGGCAAGCCTGTCAATGCGTTGCTGTGTTCCTGGCTTAGCTTCCGACTCTGCCCCGGGTACGGGCTGGGTAAGTGCGAGCTGCGCCGCCTGGTCGTGCTTGAAGGGAAACATTCCTCCGCCATAAGACGGCGATGCAATTTCGTCACCTTCCTCCGGTTTCGGAATGGAGAATTTTTTGTAAAGATAGGAGGTCGGGATTTTTAGCCCGGTCTTTTCAATCAGGGTGCCGATAATCTCGGCAGTTTCTTTTAAGTCCCCGGCTTCCTCCGCATCAAACCGTATGTAAGGAATGCGCTTGTCTTCCCCGTAGTTAAAAATAACCAGGGGGCGAATGAGGTCCCGGCGGAGTGTGGCCGCCAGTGCTTTGCAGTCGGCGACCGTCAGGTCATGCCGGACTTCATTGTGCGTCTTACTCTGGGCGTAACTGCCGCCGCCAGAATCTGAGGTAAGTGTCTGCCCGAGTATGGCCTTGCTGATCTGCTCGTCGCAGTACCGGGCCAGTTTTTCAAACAGGTCGGTTGAGCTGGCCTTCTCGGTGGTAATGAACTCAATTGTTGTTCCTTCCGGGATAATACCCGCCGCGTCTGACCCGATCTGGATCAGTGCCTGCATGAGGGCAATCTTATCCTCGTCGCTTGCACCGGGCTGGTATTTTCCCAGGCGGAGCGGCATTCCGTAAACTTCCGAAAATGCGACCCAATCCTTAACATCATAGTTCTTGAACAGGTACATCCAGGAGACGACCCGAAGGATACCGGCTCTTGAAGGGTGTCCGCTGCGGGCCTTATAACGATGGACAATAAATTTGCTGTCCGGAAGCAGGATACCCGATGGCGCTTCCTCCGTGCGGATCTTGAAGGAATCATCCACGCTGTCCCAGAAGAACCGCTTTTGGTGTCTGGAACGAACATCGTTTACAACAACATGTCCCTCATCGTAGCCCCACATGATTTCCGAAACGGCAAAGCCCTTGCCGATCGCATCGAGTAAGTCAGTCATTACCTCCTCAATGCTTTCAATGCTGTTAAGCTGTGCTTCTACGAAATTGGCAATTTCTTTATCTTGTTCATCATCGCTGTCAAAGGGAACGACTTCAAAGTCGAGGCCGGTGACCGCGTTCTTGCGGGTCTGAAGCTGGGAAAACAGGTGGGGGTCCTTTTCCTCAAGTTCTTCAAAAAGCTCCATCTGACGCATGACATCACCGGAGTCAGCCTCCTTAAAGATTTCTGCAAGCTTAACTGGTGTGAGGCCGTTACTTGGATATTCGCTGTATTTGTCCGTTACCCGGGCAACGGTGAGTTCGGTAAGCTCCGGGCGGCAAAGCGGTGGGGACAGGATGCCGCGTGTCTTTTGGGAGCGTTTCTTCTTGCTCATCGTTTCGCCTCCTCAATGCGCTGCTGTGCCTTTTGATAATGTGCGTCATCAAGCTCAATACCAATAAACCTCCGGTTAGTCTTGTGTGCTGCAACAAGCGTGGAACCACTTCCCGCAAACGGGTCAACAATTAAGTCTCCCGGCTTCGTGACTGCCGTGATAAGGTTTGCCAGGAGCCCCACGGGTTTCTCGGTAGGGTGAACCATCCGGGAGCTTGCGAGCTTCTGGCAGGTGATTAAGTCTTTCGGCCTGTGCCCCGGAAAGCTGAACTTACCCTTTACCGCAAAAATGATATTTTCATGGGTCGGTGCGAACTGCGCTTTTGTATCACCCATTCCGTGGGAGACCTTATCCCAAATGACTTCACTTTTTACGATAAATCCAGCGAGCCGCATGGCATCAATGAATACCTGTTCCACGTCCCAACGGGTGAAGCAGACAAGGCAGCCCCGGCCAGAGTCCCCCGACTTTAAAACCCGGCAGGCATCATATAACCACCAGATGAAAGGTGCTTTATCATTCATGACGCTCGCATTTGTTTTGGAGTGGTAATTGATGCCATATGGCGGGTCAGTGATGATCGCGTCCACACTTTCAGCCTCCATCTGGCGGAGGATGGTTAAGCTGTCCGCGTGAATGATCGTGTTTTCCTGTGGCTTCATATGCATCCCCTTTCTTAGTAGGCTCCGCGCCCAAAGCCCAAAGTGCGGGCGATAACGGATTTATAATCAGTTTTTGAACCGATCTTAACATCAAGTGCAAGCTTAACCATCATTTGCAAGCCGTCCGGGCCGTCGTCGTTCTTTCCCATCGGATACTCTGTCATTTGTTTTAAGAGTGTCTTATGCTTTTTGCTGAACTTGATATAGCCGTTTTTCACGAAAGGCTGCAGGCTCTGAATACGGGCGTCCTTATTCTGAACGCTGTTAATCTCCACGATTGGGAGGTATTCGCCGACCTCTGCGGATTTCTGCCGCATAATTTCAGCAAAGTAATATTGAAACTGTACAGTCTCGACGCCAAACTGGTAATAGGGCCTTTTGTAATCCCGCTTTAAGCGGCGGCTGTTCTCTATTGCATCGGCGATGATCTGGTCAGGCTTACGCTTGTCAATGTCGGCTATGACAATATACATATATCCCGTCTTTAAATCCTTTGCCAGAGCCCCAATAAACGAGGTATCCGACTTTTTGTTCTTACCGAGTGACGGGTCATTCGAACCGATAAAGACAAAACGCGGGTCAGAAAAATCAGGCGGTACCTTTCCGTCATCATCATAGAAGTCAAACCATTCCTCCTGGAAAGTGCAGTTCTCCGGGTCGATCGGATCGTTCTGGATTTCTGAGTTAAAGCTCGCCTCTCCCTCTGAAACACGGATAACCATAAGGTCATAATAACTTAACTTTGCTTCCCAAAGGACAGCAGTGCCTTCCAGCATGGCCTCCTTGTTCTGTTCAAAGAAGTCCGCCGCGTCTTCCTGCCTTGCGTCGTTCTCCAGGTCGGTATAAATAACCTCCCATGCGTCCCAAAGAGCGGTATTCCTGGCAAAACTGATAACGCCCTGATACTTGACCGTCTTATAGCTGGGGTTCTTTGCCACATTCGCCAGGAGCGCATCAAAGTGAAGCAGGGTGCCGATGTAAACAATATCCGTGTAGGTGTCGCCCGCCTTCGATACGGCCTTATAGAACCAGTTACGGAGTTTCTTTCGTTGCTCTGGCGTATTGACGTTCTCATCGTTCTCCAGGTCGTCACACAGGATAAGGTCGGGCCTCCATTGCTTATGACGCCGTCCACGGATTTTCTTTCCTGCGCCCAGGGCTTCGATCTTGGTGCCATTGGACAAAAGAATGACCATGGCCTTCCAGACCTTTCCCTGTAAATCGCCGAAGTCTTCCCGGAGAGCGGCATTTTCTTCAAACTCGGTTTTGATATCGGTCAGAAAACCCTCGGCCTGTTCCGAGCTGTCCGAAAGGATAATTTCATAATGCTTGTAGGCGTATACCGCCGCATGAATGGAGTCCTTGAATGTGAATGTCGTGGATTTTGCATGACCACGGGGAGCCTCGATTGCTCTGCGGCACCCGTCCGCCCGGCTGATTTCCTTTGCGTCCGTGTATGGGTTTTTCCCTTTTAAGACGCCGTTCCTCCATATCCTGTCAAGCTCGGCATGAAACTCCGGACTTTCCCGGATAAAATAATGCGGCAGGTACGCCCGTCCGAAGTATTCAATATCAATCGCCCCAAGCTTCCGGCGCAAACCCTTCGGCCCGGTCAGCTCCTTTCCGGCCTGAAAGTCCCGGAGGAGTTCCGCCCGGAACTCGGGGAAGTTGCCGCTCCCTGTGACATACTGTGCAAAGAGCCGCCTCTGGTACTCCCGGTTTGCAAGAGCCTCTCGGTCTTCCGGCTCGTCCAGCCTTTCGATATATTCGTCAAGGTCAATTTTCGCCATCAGTGACCACCTTCTCCCTTGCACGGGCCAGAACGGAACGGAGCTCCCCGGTAAGCTCCGGGTGCTGCTTGATTGCCGCCATGAGTTCGGCTTCCATCTGGTCAAACGCAACCTCGGCCTTTCGCTTCATTTCCTGCCGGACACGTTTTTCATACGTTGCATTGCGGGACAGGGAAGCAATGAGCCGCCCGGCCTTATCAAGTGGCATTTCCTGAAAGTCGTCTTCCGCCGTGGACACCCTTTGCATGAGACCGTCCATGAGAACCATACTCGCAGCCTTGGTATAATCAAGGTCAGGGTGTTCCTCCACCGCCTGGGCAATCGCCTGGGTGCGCTGCAGCGTCTCAGCGACACGCTGTGCCGCCTGGTTTGACCGGATCGCATACCGTCCGATCGCTGACTTACTGATATCATGTCCCTGCACCTTCAACCAGAGGGAGAGCTCTTCGTAGGTATTTGCCGTATCCGCAAGCTTTCGGTCGAGCTGCCCCTTTACATCATCCGGGAGCCTGTCGATGGTGGAGCTCACCCGGGTCCGGCGGCGTTCCTTAGACATCGACGCCAGGATCGTCGATGGTGCTTTCCACCAGGTCAACACCCTTTCTTGTAAGTTTAATAACGGCGTCCCGTCGATAGGCGTTGTAGGCGTTCGCCGTGCGGCCCGTAAAAGAGATATAGCCAGCTTCTTCCAGGTACTCTAAGTGCTTGGAAATATCCGGCGAGAAAATCAGCCCGTCACCGACCAGGGCATTTGTGATCTGTCTTACAAGAAGGGCATTCTGATTTCCTTTTGCCAGGGCCCGGATGATGTAGCCCCGGATTGCTTTGTTCTTACCGACTTCCTGTTCCTGCATATCGTCCATATATGCCATCTTTTCCTATTCCTCCTTTCCTTTGGATACCCCCGCACCATAGAGCAGCTTATCAAGCTTATCCTCCACGCGGTTCATGATACGAATATAATCCTCTCTGGTAACGTAGATAAGAGGAAGGTCTGATTTCAGGTCGTTTAGCTCCTTACTGACTTCCCGAATATCAACGGCATTTTTTTTATCCGCATCCTCAAGGGTCGTAAGGGTTTTTTTAATAAAAAACGTCAGGGATCCGACCGTAAGCGTACAGAGCAGGGACGCCGCTGCTCCAATGATTGCAGTGATCTGTACTACGTCCATAAACGGCCCCCCTTACGGGCTTCCTGAAGAGAGCAGTTCCCCCTCCAGGGTGAAATAGGGATCTTCCAGTTTTACCCGGCGGACCGCATCTTCAATGCACTTGGTTAAGTAATCATCAAAACTACCCAGATTTTTTGTGATAATAACCTGGGCATCCGGAGTGATCGCCGCCTTCACCTCTAAAAATGTCTGCCTTCCCAGAGCAAGCAGCTTCTCCCGGTCGCTGTTTCCAAGCCTTACCGCTTCCCGCAGTGTCTTCGCCATGGTCTGCTCCGTAGCACTCACCGATTTAAAGGCCAGGTTCTCCACATCCATAAGGGCATCATTTAAGAGCTTACGGGCTGAGTCACCTTCGATCTGGGAAGTCTTTGCTTTGGCCATGTTGATTCCCACGCGAATGTAGTACGCTGCATAAGCACCGACCAGGGTAATGACCCCGAGAGCCACATTGACCAGCATTTCATTTGCCATTGTCTGAATTGCCTGCATTTGTTAATCCTCCTTCTTGAGAAAAAATAAGAGTATGAGCTAAGCTCATACTCTTAGGGTAATGCATATGTACGGAACACTCCATAGGAAGCGCTTCTAAGAATTATTTCTAAGATGCTGCATTAACTTCAGGCTGTTTCATAAAGACAAATGTCGTCTCCGCTAGTAGTTCGCTCTTGGTTTGTAAACCCTGTTACCATTAAGAAACTCCTCTTCCTTTCGTTGCCTTCCCAAAAGCTGCCGCATCTTGTTAAGGGTTGCTTTATTATTTGGTTCTTCAAAGAAATTTACAATTAGCTGGTTCCGCTTTACAGTGTCTTTGTTCTCCCTGCGCAGCTTCCGGCTCTTAAGAAGCTTTGTAGTTATTTTATCCGCCTCTGGTCTTGATTCTGAAAACTCCAGTCCGTGGAGCAGATCCTGAAGCCTTTTATCCTCCTCGCTGATGATATCGCAGGCAATCCGGTATTCACTTGTGCACTGATCCACAAAATTCAGAAATTCCGACATCTGTTTTGCCGGACTGTTTGTATCCTTGGCCATCCGGTTCCTCCTTTCTGTTCAAGCCTGGTTTGTCAGTCATTTTCATGCTCTGTCTGCGGACAGGTTTCTACATCAAACATACAAATCTGTCCTTCCGGATACCCTTCCCCGCAAAGCTCTTTTACCCACCGTACGGAAAAGCCGTAACGCCTGGCAAGTTCCGTATGGTTATATCCGTTAAATTCGGCTTTGAGGCGAGCTTCCCTTATGGGGCGGACGAGGCTTTCCGGCTTCGGAATATAGACCGTTGTACCGCCGATTACTTCGGTAAGCTTATAGAAGCTTTCTATCCCGATTGCCTCCGCAATCTGCGTGTACAGTTCGCTCGAAAGCATATCAAGCGTCAAATCCTTCGATAGTTCCTTCATTGTCCCGCCTCCATTTCCTGCTTTTACAGTTTTGTCAGGTTGCTTATATGCACGGCTGCGGTGATGTCCTTCCCGATGCCGATGACGATACGGTTTCCTTTCACCTCAATCACATCATAAACCTCATGATATAGCTGAAAGGTTTTGCTGGTTCCGTACTGGACGGCCTTTAATACCCTGACCTTATCCCCTTTTCTGATTGTTGCCGGAACGGCCTGGGGAGTTTCCTTCTTTGAATTTTCCAGGTCTGCCGCATGAACGGCAGCGGTTACGTTCTTTCCAATGCCGATGACGACACGGTCACCCGCAACACTGATGACATCATATTCATTGTAATAGAGACGGAAAGGAGCACCAGAGCCATATTGTACCGCATTTTTTACCACTACTTTATCCCCTGGAAGAAAGCTTCCTGACACTGTTCCGGAAGACTCACCGGAATCTATGGCAAGAATCCCGGAAAGCAGGGACAGGATAGCTGCTCCATAACCGTCTCCTGGGACAGCCCAGCCCCGGCTCTGGGGATTGTCTGACGCTCCAAGCCATTCCACATAGGGAGCGCAGCCGCGGGCGACCAGGTGAAAGCGTGGATCAACCTGGGGGCTATTTAGGGGCGAGGTGGAAGCATAGGCTTTTAAGTGCTGAATCTGTGCCCGGATGCCTTCCTGCGGAGTGGAGAAGCTCGCCGCATTCCCGACCGCGTTCCCATTAAGGGCTCCGATGCCTGCAAAATTGTTTTGTGTCGGAAGAACGATGCCGCCATATTTGAAGAAGCCCGTCTCCTTAAGGCTCTGGGCGAACGCAATATCACCGCGAACGCCTTCCATCCGGCCTTCCTCCAGAAAGATCTCCGCAAGCTGTTCCAGGGTGCAGCCCGTAAGCTGTGGGGAGGCGTTCCTGCTGCGGCAGTAAAGAGCCATCTGGGCAGCGGTTGCCGCTGCGCTTCCCATGATGGAAGTCTTTCCATTCACGGGGGCAGCAGGATCTGCACTTACGCCGAAGTGTTTCGCCAGAATCTCGGCCTCGGCGACTGCGAGCCTGGCAAGGTTGGTCTTATCAGATAGCCACTCGGTCGCCTTTAAGTTGGTGTGGAAGCTGTGCTCAATGAGCATATAGTAGGGAACGCCTACGGCGCGGGCTCCACGGAGTACGCCGTAATATTCGCCGCCCGAGCTGTTTTTCCTTGTTGCGGTGCGTCCGGCCTGTTTTGTGCCCATAAGCCGCCCGACCTCCTGCGCAATCGCAAGGGCAAGGGTGTCGCTTCCGTTCAGGTTATCATAGGCCCGGTAGACAACGGGATAATCCACGCTTTCTGTGGCGCAAGCGTTGGAGTGCAGGGAAATAAACACGTTGCAGCCCTTTGCGGCTGCGCCCCGGCTGTAGACGGTAAGGTCGGTATCAATGTCCGGCCTGGTGGTGATGACCTCGAAGCCACGCTTCTCAAGCTCTGTTTTCAAAAGCAAATGGAGCGTCCAGTTCATCGCGCTTTCAAAGTAGGATCTAAGGACAGGGGACTGATTATAGCCTGTGCCTGCGTGCCCTGCGTCCAGGCAGATGGTTGTCTTATTCATTGTCTTCTCCTTCCTCATCAGGAGCGTGAAAGATGAGCTCCTGATCAACGTCATTGACCTCCGGTTCGGTATCCAAGATAATAATGACCGACTCCAGGGTTTTAGCTGTCTCCGGTTCCGGGACCGGGGTGGTTGTTACTTCCGGCTCGGTTACCGGAGCGGTCTGTGTGTTCTTGTCTTCAACCATGATTTTAACCTCCTATAATTTTGTGACGGGGAAAACGACCTTTTCGACATACTCCCCGATGGTGTATTGAGAGCGGCCCTCCTGGGAGAGCCCCTCCATAAACTTTTTGGTTTCCATTGCAATTTTTAAGAGCTTGAGGACGCCGACCTGTTCGCTTGTGACTTTCCGCATATCAGGGCTCACCATGCAGCTGATCGCCTTGTATAAATAAAGCGTGTCCTCAATGCCTCCAAACTCCCCGTCAAACTCGGCAAGGACTTCCTTTGCAAACTGCTTTCGGTTGAGCCGTGTCTTGTCCGGGGGAATGATGCCTTTTTCCTGAAGCTGCTTTTTTATGGCAGCATTCTCGGTTCTTTCACGTTGTGTGAGTTTCTTTTTCTTCCTGGGTGTCGCCACTTTGCGCCTCCTTTTCTTTTTGACGGGCAATCATTTTTTTGAGCCCTTCGATGACCTGGCTGCATTGTGTCGCTGTGAGCCATTCCACCCGGTCCACATGGGTGACACGCTTGACAAAGCCGTTAAGCCTCCTGGGATCGTCATTCCACCCCAGAACGTCGCAAAGGGCGTATATTTTGCGCCGCTGCCCTATCGTGAACTCGTTGCCGCCCTCGTCGGTGCGCTTTGCATGAACATCACGCCTGATACCGTCCTTCATGTTTTGCAGGATACGGGCGACGGTGTTTAGTTCCCCCTGGGTGAGCTTTCTAAGGGACTCCTTGCCCGTTTCCCGGTACACGACCGCGTGAAGGTCATCTTCACTAAGCCCGAGCTCCTCGGACTTGGCAATCGCCCAGAGGGTGCGGATGGAGGCGGGTGTTCCGCCTCGCTTATTTCGTGCTGCTGCCATTCCTGATACCTCGCTTTCGTATTGCCGCCCCCCTTATGATCCGGGGGTGGCCATGCGTTCGATCTTATCCTTGAACACCTCATAACCGAACTCGTCTTTTTGCTTCCAGGTTGCGCCGACTGCGTTGACGGTATCCTCACCATACTTGCGGAGGCCGTCCCTGCTGACCTTTTCCTCGGTGATGATACAGTCCGTCATCTGCCGGGCCTTGAGTCTCCTGATAATCTCCGCGAGCTTTTCCTTTGCCTTCGGGAGGGAGATTGTGGTCGAGAGCCGGAAGCCGACCTCACCATAATTCAGGGGCTTTGTTTTCGCCTTTCCAAGCTCGTCCCGGTGGTCGGTGACAAACTCCTTGATATCGCGCTCCAGTTTGGAAATACGGTCGGAGTGGGGCTTGCTTTGTTGTTCGGCGATCTTCTTTGCGCCGATGATCTGCCGATTCATTTCTGCCTCAATGTCGCCCAGGTTCAGCTCTGCCTCCGCGATTTCACGGAGAGCTGCGTCAACATCCTCCCAGGTCTTGAGGGCAGGGGCTTCGGTGATTCGTTTTCTTGCCATGTTGTGGCTCCTTTCTTGGTTGGTTTTGGTGGCTGGTCGGCGGGAACCTTCCCGTCTTCGTTGTCGTACAGGATATATTGCTTTGTAACCATTGCGTAAATGCCCAAGGGCAAAGTTACTAATAGGAAGGTGACGTCCTGCTCCTCCGGGGTTGTGCCTGTCCTTGCAAGTGCAACCACTGCAAAGGAGATCAGCACCAGGGCAAGCCCTAAAAGTCGTTGTTTTCTCATTTTCATTGTCCATCCTCCTTAGAGCATCATCATAGCGGACGCCTGCTCAATGACCTTGAGTGTAATCGTGTCCCTGCCAGATTGCTCCATGATGCGGAATACATTGGAGAGGGTGCGGTCAAGGAGTCGAAAGCACCCCGTTTGCATGTTACAGGCGCGGGCCCTGAATTCAGTCATTGCCTCGGGTTCGATATCATAGCCCGCAAGGTAGTCCTCGACTTCCTTCTGGGATAGCCCGCGGAGGGATGCATAGAAGTCCACCCGGTTCGCCATTCGCACAAGGTAGGTCTTTATAGTAGCTTCGAGCTTCGGTTCCCCGGCAATCACAAGGCCGACATCGCTCTGGTCAAAGATTGCCCTGAGTATCTCCATCTTTTTCGCCGTGTACTTGCTGATGAGTTTATCCGCCTCGTCGATAATGAGGAGATAACCCTTGTTTACATTGAAGAACTCCCGAATGCCGTTGACTCTGCGCCATATGGTGCCGTAGCCGGAAGGAAGGCCGAGGGCGCGTTCCATTGCTTCCACAAGGTCGCGGCTGCTCATAGTGTCGTCACATTCAATATAGGCGACGCGGGGGAGCCTGGCGTACTGTTTAAGGGTGTGGGTCTTGCCGTAGCCGCTACGCCCGACTACAATCCCGAGCCCGATGAACTCCTGGCAGGACTGGCAAACGCCGAGCACGGCGGTCGCGTCGTGGCTCTCGAAAAACTGCGGACGGACGGCGGTGGTCGCTTTGGCCCGTTCCTGAACTTCCACGGCTTCGCCTGTGTGCTGTGCATACCACTCGGCGAGCTTTGTTTCCAGGCCGTTCGCGTTGCTGTCATACTTGCCTGAGAGATAGCGGGAAACGGCGGTGCGGGAGTAGGCGACCTCTTTCGCCAGGGCTGCGATACTGGACTTTGTGGTGGCGAGGTGGTCGTTGATTTTTTCTGCCAGGCTCTTGCCCGGTACGGTGTAAATGATGTTATTTTTAGCTGCTGTGACTTCCATGGTAATCCTCCTATTCATTGATGGCTCTTAACCGTGCGAGAGCCGATTCTGCTTGTTTTGCAAGGTATTCGTCCCCGGCTCCGGCTTTCCTTCTGCGGGGAGCTGCTTCCAGTTGTTCCTGCCGGAACTCCTTGTCGATGGGGAGTGTAACAACTTTTTGATTGCGTTTTGCTTTTATGGTCAGGTCGATCTTGCCGACTGCATCTGTCTGTCTGCCTTCCTCAAGCCGTGCCTCATAAGGAGTGATACGCTCCTCAACAAACTCTGTAGCTTCCCTGATCTGTCGTTTCTGATCTCTCATGTGTTTTTCAAGGGCCTCCTGAGAAACATGGCGGCCAAAGGAAAGAACTACAGCGGAAGTGGCCTCGCATATCTTCCGGCCTTTCTGGTCATAAACATAGAGCTTGGTAACGTCGTCGATATCCCATTTGATGCCGACTTTCTGACCGATGTACTTACTGAGCTCATAATCAAAGTAATTGACGTTAAATCTACGAATTCCGTAGTTGTATACGGTAGCAACGTCTGCCTTCATGAGCAGCATAGCTGCATATTCGCGGGGTGGTGCTGCTTTTTCATAGCGGAGGCCGTTCTCAAAGAGTTCTGCGGGTGTTACCCATTTTTCATGGTTGGCTACCAGTCCGCCGTGACGGCGGGTGTGGTATTTTTCTTCCTTCCACTTCACCCAGAGCTCGAAAAATTCTTCCATCGTAAGCAGCTCCCCACGCTCTAACATTCCGTCAATATCCTTGTTTCGCTTGGCATGGGTCCTGGAGCCTGTCAAAGTTCCCGTATAGCTTTCAAACCACCGGGAGAACTTATCGCAGGCAGTCTTGAAAAAGCGTTCAATGGGCTTGTCCCATGGCTGATAAGGAAGGGAGCGCCCGATTTCCTGTATGCCGATGCTCTGGCAGAAACCGACGGTCTCCGAGTCAAATTCAATCTTACGTTTTTTGCGGCTTGTTCCGGTCAGCGTTTCGGAGGTAAAGTCCTTTCCGTTGTCTACATGCACAATTTCCGGAACGCTTCCCACATCACCGTATATCATTTTGACAAAGCTCTCCTTAATGGTCTGGGAATTGACGTCCACGCTCATGATATCGCCTAAAATCATACGGCTTTTCATGTCCTCCCACGCGGTGAGCTTTGGTCGTACTGCCTTAATTTTGCCGTTCGGTGCCGTGTACTGCACCCATACATCGAAGGTATGGGTATCACCCACCAGATACTCCATAACTTTGAGGGAAGCGGTTTCGCGCCGTATTTTAAGCATCCTTTTGTTTTTCCATTCCCGGTTGCCGTTGGCGGCTAAGAAGTGAGCCGACTCTGCACCAGGCAGCTCCATGAGGTACTTGACATACCGGGCGATCGTCTTTATGGAGGGGTAACTTACCCAATCCCTTTTGTCTGCCTGGTCTTCAAATGCTTCATAAAGCATTTCAATCGTACCCAGATTCCCGGCGAAGCATTTGTCAAACCAGATGTTTTCTATGACGGCCCGCTGTTCCGGCGTCAGACTTGGGAAGGTGGCTTTTTCCTTCGGTTTCCGGCACAAGGCCAGAGCCCGGAAGTAATCGCGGTTCTGCCCGTCCTCTTTTTCAAGTTTCAAGGCCCAGGCATTCGCCTCAAGGACGGTCTGGACGTATCGGTAAAGCGTCGGGGTGCTGACGCCCAGACCCAGGGCATACCGTTCAGCGTAAGCCGTGCGATCGTCGCCTTCATATTCGATAAAGCTCTGTACCTTCCCTGCGAGCTCAATCGCTTCGTAATACTGTTTCTTACGGGCTTCTATGTAATGGTTGAGGTCATACTCAACATACCAGGGAGCCGCGTCCGTTCGTTGCTCTATGATGACATCCCTCCCGTCTATTTTCTGCTTTGCCTTGTGCGCCTTCCTCGCCTTGGTGGTGAGGGAGGCTACAGAAACAAGGACTTGTTCTTTGCCGCCGTTTTCGCGGGGCTGTGTTTTGGTTTTGTATAAGCGCGGATTACGGGCAATTTTCGAAGTCAATCCCGTATAGCTGATACCCTCTAGCTCTGCCGCCTCCTTGAGCGTGATATAGATTTCTGACACTTCTGTCCCTCCCTTCTATTACCGCTAGGCTGCGATTGCTTTTTCGACCTTCCGGGGATCGAGTTCGAGGGCCGCGACGATTATCCAGAGGTACTTGTCGCCGGAACGGGTGCCATTTAAAATATAGGATAAATATTGAGGGGCGACGCCGATTGTCTCGGCGAGCTCCGCTTTTGTCATGTCCTTATCGGCGAGAGCTTTGACGACCAGTTTGCCGAAGCGGGTGAGCTTTTTGTTCGGTCTTCTTTGTAAGGTTCTCATCGCGCTCCTCCTTTCTGTGTGATGTGGTTCTTAGCTTTACTTCCAGACCCTCCCGGGGTATAATGAAAATGGAATTTTTAACTCCGGGAGGGAGGTGATTCTTGTGACAAAGCGTGATAAGTATATTAAGGAGATGGCGGAAACGAATTTCGTGTTAGGCTTAACTACTTCGATGTATGCTAACGAGATCGGGGCGCGGGTCTTGACCGAGCTCCTTATCGAAAAGGGAATATTTACATACGAAGAGTGGTTAGCTGCCATGAAACGAATGAATGAGCGTTTTGTGGATTTGCACGTTCATGACTATGACGAACACTACGAACCCGACTATCTCAATTTCAACCCTGATACGGAGTGAGTTCACCAATGTCTATGCCTTCTATCGTTCGTGCAAAAACAGTTATTGGCTTCACCTTGACAAGAACTCTCTCGCCTATGTGTTTTGCAAGTTCCTGACTGCCATACCTTTTGTCCTCTACGCTGACGCCAAGAACAGAAACAAATCGCCGTGGCCATTCCAGAGACGTCTGTTCAGGCGTCTCTTCTTTTTGTGGTACGAATACGCCTTCGATCACTGCACTGATTGGCTCTCCTTTAATCAGCCATGCAAGCCAACATTCTTGGCAAGATATTTTGTCGCATTCAATGAGGAGCACAGGTGGGCAAGGCTGTGATACAATATCCGCAATTTCTTCCGCTGTTGTAGAAGTATTATTGAAAAGCTCAAGTCCTGTCATTCTAATCACCCCCTTCCCAACCTGGAGAAACAATCCGAAGAAGCTCCTCGACTAGCTCACAATCCCGAGCGGCTTTATGCCATTCGTCCTCATAGCCTTCTTTAGGCTTGGTCATGGCGTAATTTGCAGAGAAACAAAAAAGGTTGTGCGATGCCATATCACGTTGTCGTTTCAAATATTCCAATGTTACGGCGGTGTCATTGACCTTTATCGGTACGGCTTCGTTACCCAAAGGGGGCGTCCCCGTTGGCTCAAACGTGGCAGAGTCAACAAAGCAGTCTTCAAAGTCCAGGAGTCCGATCTGGTGCAGAGCAGCCTTAAAGCCGTAAAGCTGATGTCGTGCGGTCATAGGGTTCACATTGAGGTAATGGCGGCTTGTAATCTGCTGCGTAAGAGCAGCCTCCCACCCTGCTATCATAAGCTGCGGCTCAACCGTTTCCTCTTCGGTGGCTTCATCTGTCTCCTTGACGATGGTATAAGTGGTAACAGGCTCGTCCACTTCAAGCTCTGACGCAAGACCGCGTGCCTGTTCAACGGCTTCCTCAATGGTTTCCGCGCTGTCATACTCCATAATCGAGCGGTCTGCTTCAAGGCAACCTGTGTAAAGCTCGGCGTCGATAACACCAAAATTACCGAGGCAAGTGTCAGCCCATTCGCGGAGCTCACGATCATTGAATTTGACTATAAGATAGCCGTTAATTTTCTTGATTTTTCTCATTGCTGTCCTTCCTTTCCGCTCGGATTATCCGAGCTGTGCGGGTAATACCCTGATTTTGTTGCTGATCTTATGGAGTAAAATAAGTTCTCCGTCCGGCTTTTGCCTGACAATAAGCCAGTTCTCCGGGGACAATCCTGCTTGTCCGATTCTGACCTTCTGTTTCCTGGTTGGTTTCTTCCCGTGGCGCAAGGCAATTCCTCCTTTTCGTGTTTTCTTTTGGGCGTAAATGTGATACACTTAAAATTGATTTATTGTTAAATCTTGCATAATTCACATTATACCCGCATATAAGGGTGATGTCAATAGTTTTTACGGGTGTTCCACCCGTATTTTTAAGGAGGGATTGTGTGTTTGTTAGTATCTTGAAGGATTTAAGGGCAAAAAGCGGGTTTTCACAAGCGCAACTTGCGAAAGAAGTGGGAGTTTCTCCTGGCAATATAAGCGATTGGGAGGCAGGAAAAAGCAAACCTGGATACTCTGCACTTGCAGGCCTTGTTCGCGTTTTTGGTGTATCAGCTGATTATTTGCTTGGATTGACACCCGTAATCAAGGGCATCGAGAAAGCGGATAACGATGACGACCTACCGCGTTTCGAGGTATATTGTGATGGGGTGCCGCTCACAGAGTCAGAGGCCGATCTGGTCGCTATGTATCGGCTATTGCCGGAAGAACATCGAAAAGAGTCATTTGAATTTATACATTTCAAATATTCCCGCTTCGTTGTGGGTGGGGAAAAAGAGTCAATTTACTCAACGTATTCAGACACGAAAGAACAGCAAAAAAGCGCCCCCGATCATGGCGATAAAACCAAAGGCGGAATCGCTTAATTTTTTGTACTTAAATGATTTAGTTTTAAATCTAAAATATGCGTAATTGAAAAAGAATCAACTACATAGGGCATCCTCGATAAATCCGCGTAAACTGGGCAATTACGCAATTACGCAGTTATTTCAATTTTGCGTAATTGGTTTTTGAGTTTAAAGCCTTTATTTTATTACACCTTTTGCTATATAGTAACGCTCTTTGTAACGCTACTATTGCGCCGATCGTGCGCCGAAGTCTGCTCGAAACGCCTTTTTTATGCTTTTTCCGTTACATTTCTAACGTTGTAACGCTGCGTTAGCACGCTTCGGGCTATTGCCAGAAGGTGGCGCCTCTGATATAATATCCTCAAGGGCTGTGATAGCCGTCTTCTTGGTCTTGCTGTGACTTCCGAGATGGTATCAATCGGCCCTTTCTGCTAAACAATAACCCTCGTGAATGCCCGATTTAAGCGGCTTTCGGGGGTTTCCTTATATCAATTCGACTTGGGCGCGTTTGCGGCATCCGAACCCGCTATGACATAAAAAAGACGTCGCTCGCGTCGACGCCGTTTTTTCTCAAGATTGTTGATAACTCATGCGGTTTTCCCGCCTGAATATTGCCGTTTCCCACGTAAATAGCGGGTTTTCTCGCGGTCTCCCGACTCTTCCCGGTTTATCCCACCTTTCTCAAATATGTTGTCTCTCTACAGCCATCGTCTCGACCATGCCAACAGCATGATTTATGGAAGGTAAATTTGGAATATTGTCGCTTGTAATCCAGTTTTGATTACCTTCCGCATCAGAAACAAGGGACACCGACAATGTGGCGCTTCCGGCCATACCACGGGACATTTTACGCTGTGCCTCGGCATAGCTGTCACCAATGCACAAGGATACAAACAGTAAGGTAGTGGACAGGATGATGGACAGCAGCATAACCGCGGTTCGCATCTTTGTGTCTCTGATATTGTTTAGAATGTATTTCAACATGATCTTCATTGAAATGCCCCTCTCTTTTATTGGATGCCTTGTAACAAAGCATCCTCCACCGTGTTCAAATCAACTTGCGCTTGTTTGTTTTTCATTTTCCCACCACCTTTGCCAAAAACAAAAAGGCTGCAAGCTATTTCTCGCTAAGAAGAATATAAGCTTGCAACCTTAATCTATCTTTCAGCTAACCTTAATTTAACCTTAATTTGTGATGGGGCTGGTTTACAATCCCGGTAAACAATATCTGATTGCCGCCGTCGTATGTGTTTCCA
>Ga0153950_1000095_pt1 | contig 35775 bp, 30 predicted proteins | sample TSNJ034MetaG_FD_104737 | JGI IMG/M metagenome (GOLD analysis project Ga0153950, IMG submission 104737) | Attine ant fungus gardens microbial communities from New Jersey, USA - TSNJ034 MetaG | ecosystem: Host-associated > Fungi > Mycelium > Unclassified | place: USA: New Jersey, Wharton State...
CTCTTCCGTAAACTCCTCCAGTCCTAAAAAATACTGCGCATACGGATTCTCACTGATGTATGTGAGCGTGCTTCGATCCCGCAGCTTTTCCTGTTCCTTGATATATATTGCACCAAATGCAATATATATCAAGGAACAGGGCTTGCTATGAACTTGTGCCTTAGGCTCAAAGTTCTTTGCGCTTTTTGCCTCGACTGGTTTTGCACCGTAGTTTTACGCGGTTGGATCAAATCCCAAGCTTTCAGCAGACCCTACTTATCATCGCGCCTTGTTCAATTGTTCCCTTCGCAAAAGCAGAAACCGTTTCTCTCTGGCCATTGGGTGCAACTTGCATCTTTGCATATTGCGGATGACCTTTTTCATTCAGCGAAAATCCCACCAGTACAATCGAAAAGAGTGTTCCATACGGGGCAAATGCCTGCCGCCGGATCCAGGTGAATATATTTGAGGATGCCGTGCGGAGAAACCACGAGGGAGAAGGCACACCGGAATACAGAGCAGTCCTGTCTCTGCGGGCAGATTTGGTGTGAGGGAAGCTTTGCTGCGCAGAAGGTCCGGCATAACCTAAGACGCCTATTCAGGCGAGGCTTGGAGGCAGCGGAAGACCACTGCCCCTTAAACCTCAAACGCATGGTAAGATGCCTGGGATAGTCTTCCGGATACTTGCTTTTTTAACGATATTGCTGCCGATCTTTTCCCGCTCGCAAAAATATAGGGGTTTGTCAACACTTGAAAATGTCCAGAAGTGCCGGGGAGGTCGGCAAGAGGAGAGTATGGCATAGGGATAGCTTCTTTCGGGGAGGAGTCAGCGGTTATTGTTTCAGTTTAGATGGGAAAATGGGAGGTCAATTGCGGGAAGAGGGGGGTGTTTACAGATGGAGCGAAATGTGTTATATTTTATAGGGTAAAACAGATTTTTCCCGATCAATGCGTTGATTAAGGGTGTTATTATGATTTCGATTTTGATGGCGGCTTACAATGGCGAACGGTTTATTGCTGAGCAGATTGATTCCATTTTGGCGCAGACGGTGCAGGATTTTGTGCTGTATGTGCAGGATGACTGTTCCACCGATAAAACCTTTGAAATTGCCCGATCTTATGCAGAAAAACATCCGGGCAGGATTGTTGTGAAGCGGAGTCGGGTTAATTCGGGCAATGCCAAATATAACTTTATGGAGATGATGGTAAGGCATCGGGACGAATATTTGATGCTGTGCGATCAGGATGATGTATGGCTACCCGATAAAATTGAAATTACTCTTAAAAAAATGAGGGAAATGGAGGCTGTGTACGGCAGGGACGCGCCGTTGCTGCTACACACGGACCTGCAGGTGGTGGATGAGAACCTCCGCCTGATTCATCTTTCCGTGAAAGAGATGATCGGGACGGCTGAGATTTTCAGCCTCCGGCAAATGGTTTTGCTTAACAATGTAACCGGATGCACAACTCTGTATAACCGCGCCTTGGCGGAATATTTGCACATCGTCCCGAATTTTTTTGTTATGCATGACTGGTGGCTGGCACTTGTGGCAATTACTTTTGGAAAAATGAGCTATGTTCCGGTGGCAACCTCGCTTTACCGCCAGCACGGGAGCAACAGCATCGGCGCGCGCAGCGTGCATAGCTTTAGGTACAAGCTTTATAAAATTTCACATATGCGGGAAATAAGGGCCGCTTTGTTTGATTCCTATCGACAGGCGGGGGAATTTCAGCGTATTTACGACCGCGTGCTAGATGACGGGCAAAGGGAGTTTCTGCGCACATATGCTTCCCTGCCGGAGCTCGGAAAGCTAGGGAGGCTGTTTGTTATGCGCCAGGAAAAACTGTTTCGCAGCGGTGCCATGAGGACGCTGTCCCAAATTTTTTTGGGATAAGCTTTTGAACCGGGGGAGTTGGCATGTTTTATTCGGAAAAAACTTCCACGCGTGTATTGCATGTGGTTGATACGCTTTCTCCCAGCAGCGGGGTTTGCTCCGTTGTGATGGATTATATACGAAACACCGATCGTGTGGGCTGTAAAATTGACGTCGCCACGCATAAAAGCTGTGATAAGGATTTGGCCGAGGAGATTTTCTCGTTTGCGGGAAAGGTCCATCGCCTCCCGGATATTTCATGTTCTTCCTTTTTAAAGTATAAAAAAGCCTTTGCTGATGTGCTTTCGAAACACCCCTACCCAATCGTGCACGGGCATGTCGCCAACTCCGCTTTTTTATATATGCGGGAGGCGTCACGTTTGGGAGTCCCGCACCGCGTTATGCACGCGCACAGCACAAAAGGGTCGTCCTCCCTGCCCAAGCGCTTGCGCAACAAGGTGCTTCAGGCCGGCATACCGGTGTGGTGCAACCATTATTTTGCCTGTTCTGTACCCGCCGCCGAATACCTCTATCCGGCCGGCATACGGGAGCAGGCCGTTGTTTTGCCCAATTCCATAGACCCGGGGCGTTTCCGGTATGATCCTTCCATACGCGACGAAGCGCGCCTGGAGCTGGGGATCAAGCCCGGAGAGTTTTGCCTAGGGCATGTTGGCCGTTTTGACAGGGCCAAGAACCATGGTTTTCTGCTGGATATGTTCGCGTCGCTTCAGAGGCAGGCCCCATACAGCCGGCTTGTGCTTGTCGGAGACGGGGACCTGGAGAACTCGGTCAGGAAGAAAGCGTCGGATCTGGGAATTTCCGGGGCGGTGGTTTTTCTTGGGAGGCGGAGCGATTCGGAACGTTTATTTCAGGCGTTCGACCTGTTTGTAATGCCTTCTTTATTTGAGGGGTGGGGGCTTGCCGCGATGGAGGCCCAATGCGCAGGGCTTCCCTGCCTGCTTTCCGATAAAATCCCGTCTGCTGTCAATTTAACCGGAAACGCAGTGTTTTTGCCGCTCGGAGACCCCGGCCTGTGGGCAAACGCCGCGTTAAAAAACACAATCGGTTTCGAGAGGTGGGATCAAAGCAGGAGGATCGTGGAAAAAGGGTTGGACGGGGCCACGCAGGCGGAGCGGCTAGGGAAGATATACCGGGAATTTCTGCAGGGAATGTGACGGAATTAATCGCAAGGGGTTGCATGATTTTATGACGCCTTGTCAAAACGTGTTTTTTTTAGTATAATAAACGAATAATAAATGAGGGGAAGGCAGCTATGAAAGGAATTGTCCTCGCCGGAGGGGCAGGTACGCGGTTATATCCATCCACCGTTGCCTGTTCTAAGCAAATTCTGACCGTCTACGACAAGCCCATGATCTACTATCCCCTGTCCACCCTGATGCTGGCGGAAATTCGGGATATCCTGATTATTTCCACGCCTAGGGACGTGCCTGTTTTTCAGGAACTTCTGGGTGACGGAGGCCAGCTAGGCCTAAACCTTTCCTATAAGGTGCAAACGGCTCCCCGTGGTCTGGCCGAGGCGTTTATTTTGGGAGAGGAACACATAGGCCGCGACAATGTCTGTCTTGTGTTAGGCGACAATATCTTTTACGGCTACGGCTTTACACAGAGGCTCAAAGCCGCGTCTGCGCGGGAAAAGGGCGCCACCATCTTCGGTTATCACGTGAGCAATCCCGGGGAGTTCGGAGTGGTGGAGTTCGATGGCGACGGAAACGTGCTGGCCATAGAGGAAAAACCGACGGAGCCAAAATCCAGTTACGCGGTGCCAGGGCTTTATTTTTATGATAACCGGGTGGTTGAGAAAGCAAAGAGGCTGACCCCGTCGGCGCGGGGGGAGCTAGAGATCACGGCGTTGAACAACGACTATCTCGCCATGGGAGAGCTCAAGGTGGAGCTGTTCGGCCGCGGTATGGCATGGTTGGATACCGGGACCCACCGCGCCATGCTGGACGCCGCCAATTTCGTGGAGGCGGTGCAGACGCGGCAGGGCCTCTATATAGCCTGTCTGGAGGAAATCGCCTATCGGAATAAGTTTATCGACAAAAAACAGCTTCTCGACCAGGCGCGGCATTTTAAGTCCACGGAATATGGGCAGTATCTTTACCATGTGGCGGAAACCATTAAATTGAAGTAGGGAAAGAGGCGTTTATGAAGGTACTGATTACCGGTTGCAACGGTCAGTTGGGTACTGAGCTGCGGTACGTTTTAAACCGGGGAATTTCCGAATTGGGGCCTTTGCCGAAGGCGCTCCAAAACGCACAGGTTACCGGCATCGGCTCGGACACGGTGGATATCTGCGACCAGCAGGCGGTTAGAGATTTGGTTCGGGAAGTCGATCCGGATGTGCTGATCAACTGCGCCGCCTACACAAACGTGAACGGTTGCGAGAGCGACTCTGACACGGCGTTTCGGGTAAACGCCCTCGGCCCGCGCAATCTGGCCGGAGCTTGCCGTGAAAATGGCGCAAAAATTATCCACCTATCAACGGACTATGTCTTTTCCGGAGACGGGAATATGCCCTACAACGAGTGGGATGTCTGTAGCCCACAAAGCGTATACGGCCATACAAAGCATCTGGGTGAGTTGTATGTGCGGGAAATAACCAGTCAATACTTTATAGTGCGCACAGCGTGGCTGTACGGATATGCCGGCGGCAACTTTGTCAAGACAATTCTAAAGACGGTGCGGGAGCGCGGATTACTCAAGGTTGTGGATGATCAGCGGGGCAACCCCACCAACGCGGCGGATCTGGCCCACCACCTGCTGAAGCTAGCGGCGACGGAGGAGTATGGAATATACCACTGCACCGGGAACGGGGAATGCAGTTGGTATGACTTTGCCCTTGAAATCATCAAGCTATCCGGCATCCATTGTGCCGTCAGCCCCTGCACGACGGAGGAGTTCCCCACCCCGGCAAAGCGCCCGGCTTACTCTTCGCTGGACAACCGGATGCTGCGCTGTACCGTGGGGGATGAAATGCGAGATTGGAAGGACGCGATTGCCGCATATATGGCGAATTATGACAGGAAAAGAGGGGAAATTAGGGCATGAAAGACTATCTTGTGACCGGCGGGGCGGGGTTTATCGGCTCCAACTTTATCCTTTACATGCTCGAAAAATATGAGGATATCCGCATTGTAAACTTGGACAGGCTCACCTATGCGGGCAACCTGGAAAACCTGAAAAGTGTGGAGAAAAACCCGCGGTACAGCTTTGTGCAAGGAGATATCTGTGACAAGGACGCGGTGGGTTCGCTGTTCCGGACATATGCTTTTGATTACGTGGTCAACTTCGCGGCGGAAAGCCACGTGGACCGTTCGATCTCCGGCCCGGAGGTGTTTGTCAAAACCAACGTGATGGGTACCGTAAACCTGCTCGGTGCAGCGAAGGCCGCTTGGCAGGAGGGGGAGGACGCCTACCGGGAAGGCGTCAGGTTTTTGCAGGTATCCACCGACGAGGTGTATGGCTCGCTGGGCCCGGACGGTTATTTCACCGAAACTACGCCACTGGACCCCCACAGCCCCTACTCCGCCAGCAAGGCGTCCGCTGACCTGCTTGTGAGGGCTTGGGCTGATACTTATAAGCTGCCGGTGAACATCACCCGATGCTCCAACAACTACGGCCCTTTCCAGTTCCCGGAAAAGCTGATTCCCCTGATGGTCAACAATGCTCTGAACCATAAAGAGCTGCCGGTCTATGGAGACGGTATGCAGGTGCGAGACTGGCTGTATGTGGAGGATCACTGCAAGGCCATCGACATGGTAATCCGCAGCGGCAGTCTGGGAGAGGTTTACAACGTGGGCGGGCACAACGAGCAGTACAATATAGAAATTGTGGAAACGATCATCGCCTATATTAAGGAAAATGTGGATCCTGAGGTGAAGGAGCATTTGATCCGGCACGTCACCGACCGCAAAGGCCACGACCGCCGCTATGGGATTGATCCGGAAAAGATCAGAAAAGACCTGGGCTGGCGCCCGGAAACCCCTTTTGAGGAGGGGATCGTCAAAACCATCCGCTGGTATCTGGACAACAAGGGGTGGATGGAAAGGGTGACCAGCGGCCAATATCAACAATTTTATGAAATGATGTATAAAAACCGTTGACAAATAGGAAGGCGAGAGGCTCCATATGGGGAAATTCGAAATAAGGAAAACAGGCCTGCAGGGGCTGGTTACAATTGAGCCGACCGTATACGGGGACAACAGGGGCTTTTTTATGGAAACTTGGAACCGGCGGGACTTCGAGCAGATTGGCCTGTCCTGTGATTTTGTTCAGGATAATCTGTCCAGCTCAAAAAAAGGCGTTCTGCGGGGACTCCATTTTCAGAAAAACCATCCTCAGGGAAAGTTGGTGCATGTTTTGGTCGGGGAGGTTTTTGATGTCGCGGTGGATATCCGTAAGGAAAGCCCGTCTTTCGGCAAGTGGTTCGGAACGGTCCTTTCTTCGGAGAAAAAAAATGTGATCTATGTGCCGGAAGGGTTTGCCCATGGTTTTTTGGTGCTGTCCGAAACAGCGATGTTTTCTTATAAATGCACCCGTTATTATGACATGGTCGATGAGGGTGGAATTATCTGGAGCGACAAGGATATAGGCGTTGAGTGGCCCGTGGAAGATGTTTCCGAAATTATCCTGAGCGAGAAAGACAAGCTGTATCCTATGCTTAAAGATTTAAAGATAAAACAGGCGTGATGCCGCCTTGCAACGCGCGCGGGTTTTAAAGCGAAGAAGCTCTTTATGAGAACACCGTCAGCCGTCAGAAACGAAAGCGCTCCCCGTTATTCGTTGTTTTCCTGTTGCTCAGAATATTTCCTTTGCGGCAAAGCTGCCGATTTTTCCTTTTAAACAGGAAATTTCCTTTGATTTGTTTTCATGGTGCGCATCTCGGCCAAGGTCTGAGCCGCCGTTAAAACCACTGCGAAAATCCAAAACCCAGAAATTTGGCATACCTAATATGATAACTGTTGCTTTTTGTTCCGCGGCGGCGGTCGTTTTTGCTGCCATATAACCGTATGGCTTTCCAGAGTATATATTTATGTGAACGCCTCCTTTTTTCATAGTATTTGAAAATATTATGTCAATATGCAATAGCAGCGGGGGAAGGAATAAGGATATCTGGTCCGACAACTCGCTATAACCATCATTTTTGTGTTTTGACTGCCGTTTGTCTAGCGGCGGGTTGTTGACATGAATGACTGAAGTAACATATAATGAAACTTAATATCCATGCGGATGGGTATTGTAGAATAATGGAACCTATTCCCGCCGTATCCCCGTGTGGCAGCCGGATGATATAAGGGACTTAACGAAAGGAGGCAAATATTAAGATGGATATACCATTCTATGATTTATCGAAAACACATTCCCACATACAAAATGAATTGGAACAAAACGTTTTGGATGTTGTGCGTTCGAACTGGTTTATACAGGGAAGTAACGTAACTGAGTTTGAAAAGGAATATGCCGGGTATTCCGGTGTAAAACATTGTATTGGCATTTCCAACGGACTAGACGCTCTGCGTGTAATTATTACCGCCCTTGACTTGCCACCGGGCAGCGAAATAATTGTTCCGGCCAATTCTTTCATCGCCTCCGCTCTGGCCATAAGCTATGAAGGGTACAGGCCTGTGCTTGCCGACGTACGGGAAGAAACCTTTTTAATTGACCCTGACAGGATAGAAGCGGCGATTACGGAAAAAACGCGCGCCATTATGCCGGTACACCTGACCGGAAGCTGTTGTGACATGGACGCCGTCCTTGAGATCGCGGAGCACCATAATCTTTATGTAATAGAAGACAACGCCCAAGCCCACGGCTGTATCTATAAGGGTAGAATGACGGGAAGTATGAGCATCGCCTCCGGGACAAGTTTCTATCCGGGGAAAAATCTTGGCGCATTGGGCGACGCGGGCGCCGTAACCACCGACAACGACGCACTAGCCGAAAAAATACGAGCGTTCATCAACTATGGTACGAAGACACGATACCATCATATATACAAAGGATATAACACCAGATTGGACGAAATCCAGGCGGCCGCCCTACGCGTGAAGCTCCGCCATCTGGAGGATTGGAACAAGCAGCGCAGGAGGCTGGCGGCCCGTTATATGGCGGAAATAAAAAACGAACTGATTGAGTTGCCTCAGGTACCTTTTGACTGTGTATGGCATTTATTTATGCTCAGGGTCAAAAACGGTCGTAGGGATGAGCTGAGGGAATACCTTGAGTTTGCGGGGATCCATACGCTTATCCATTATCCGATTCCGATTTCCAGGCAAAAGGCTTATGCCGGGGAATTCGATTCAGACCTGTACCCTGTGGCGGACAAGCTCGCGGGCAGCATCGTCAGCATTCCCCTGTTCCCGTATATGGAGGATGAGCAGCAGAGATACGTTATTGAAACGATTACAGAATGGAAATAATATCTGGGGAATCATGATGAAAAAGCTTTCTATAATCACGCCGCTGTATAAAACCAGGGACCATTATCTCACGGAAGCGATGGAACCGCTTCAAAAGTGCGTGGGAATGATCGAATGGATTTTGATAAACGATTCGCCCGACGATCCGGGGTTATCTCGGAATCTGAATAAAATATACGATCCGAGTTATATGGTGGTTGCAGCAAACGAGAAAAACAGCGGTATTTTCCGCTCGTATTACAACGGGTTTATGCTGGCTTCGGGGGAATACTGCTGTATTTTAGACCACGACGATATCTTATATCCCCAAAATATTTTGGAGGCGGTCGCGGGCGGCAGGCCGGATATCGCGTATACGGACGAATACAAATTTATGGACGGGGAAGCCGGTACAAAACTGGATATCTACAGGAAGCCGGATTTCGACGTCCTGAGCTCCTCGTTTTATTTTTATACGCACCATGTGACGGCCATGCGCACCGGGATTGTGAAGTCCGTGCTGCGGAATAAAGGAGCCGATTGCGGGTATTCGTCTCTGTTTGATATCCATTTGATGCTGGAATACCTCCATTATTTTGTCGGGAAGGATTTGGACGCCGTTCATGTGGACAGCGCGGACTATGGATGGAGGGTGCATCCGGACAGCACGTCAATGAATCTGGGGCAGAAAACGGAGGGCTTTTTTGAGCGGCTGAAAAAAACAGAGCAGTTTTTAAAGGAAAACGGCGAGACGCCCCTTGTCAATTTACATAGCGAGATCGGATACTATGTGGAAGGGAGGTTCCTCTCCGTTTTTGACGAGTTGAAGCTTCCCCTGCCTGTAGCTAAATTTAAGGAGTGCATAGCCGGTGGGATGAATTTTGAAAGCGGCAGATATATTTTGTGGCATAATTTAGGGGATGACGTAAAGAGTATATGTGAGGGGGACTGGCTGTTTCTCCGCGATCTACTGTTCAAAACGCCGCTTTGCTACCTGCGCCGGCAGCGCGCCGGAACCCTGTTTTTTCCGATGCCCTGGCAGCACGGGCTTATTGGGGGCGTAAACATGGAGAGGCATATTCCCGATGTTCCTTTTATAGTGAAAAAAGAGCGCGGCAACGTTATTTCGTCCGGGTTTAAAGGGCTTTTTATTGAGGACAAGCAATCCCGAAACGAAGAGACGGTAAGCTGTATTATACAAAAAAGAAGTTAGATGGGGTCTGAGAGCATGGATAAATGTCACGTTTTTTTGCCCGTTTACAACGGGAATCGGTTTTTAAGGCAGACAATCGATTCCGTTCTCGCGCAAACCTGGCTGGACTTTGTCCTTATCATATACGACGACTGCTCTACGGACGATTCGGTTGATATAATACAGGGATATGCGAAAGAATATAAAGACAAAATCAGGTTCTATAAAAACGAGCGGAATCTGGGGGTTGGCAATACCCTGTACAATTGCTACAGGGACAACCATGACGCCGGCTATTTCGCGATGATCGGCCACGACGATGTCTGGCCCCCCGACTATTTGGGAAAACAGATAGGTGCGCTGGAGGCGTCCGGCAGTATCGTGTCGTTCGCGGAGATCGTTTACGTCGACAGGACTGGAAAGCGCTTTAACGGAGATATATTCGACCATAACCGGATCCACAAACTGGACAGGCACGAGCTTTTTTTGTCCCTGATAAAGGGGAACTTCTTGTGCGCTCCGGGCTCCGTGGTCAAAATATCCGGAATGGAAGAAAAGATCACGGAATTCTGGGGCTATAACAACGACAGGCTTCAGGATTATGAGCTTTGGCTTAACATGTGTATGCAGGGTGCGTTTCTATACAACAGGAACGCCGTCTGCCATTACCGGTGCCACGGCGAAAACTTCAGCGACGAAACAAAGCGCGTAATTCAGGGGAAAATGGAGTTTTACAGTACGATTCGAAGAGTGTTATTTTCCCCTGAATTTATTCATTTTCTTGAAAGCGCGAGGGACAGGGAACGGTTTATCGATACTTTGATCGACCATATTATGTATAACCTGCCCTACTCCAACCTTTTAAAGGTGCTGCTGATTGATTTATGCGAATATTTGCTTAACAAGCGGTATCACACCCCAAAAATGGTGGATACGCTCATGCTGATGTACATGGATTCGGGAATGACCACAAAGTGCCTGAAAGACGGACGGTCTCTTCCGGCCCGCATAGAACTGATAGAATGCGGCAGGGTAACCAATAAGTCTTTTGTGGAATTGAAAGAAAAAAGCAAAAATTTTGTGGTAGATGCTGGGCATCAACTTATTCACGCGAGGTCGTTTTCCATCGCGCAGGTTGAAGCCCTTGAATACCTGTTGAACGACGACAGTTTTTTTTGCAGCATTCTGAACAACCAAATGGCCGTGATTTGCGAGGGGAGCGATAAGGAAAGGCTAGCGGAGACTTATCCCAATATGCTCATTCTGGACGATGGCCTGAGCGCCGCGCAGATGGAGAGAACGCTTATTTCTTTCGTTGAAGACCATACGCATATTTACCGCAACGGCTTGTTCGACATGATAGCTTTCAGCAATACGCCGGAAATCGCTCTGCGCAGAATCCGCCTGGTAACCGATGAGAAAACGATCCGCAGACTTAAATACCTCGACTATAAAGTGGAAGCCGCACGGTATTTTACTTCGGAGGGCGATCCGGTCGGTACGATCGAATCCGATCAGGACTGCATCCTGTTGGAGGATAACTTGCTTGAGGACGGCGTTCTCCAGATCATATGCGGCACGGACATAGACATCCGGATCCGCGTCATCGTCAATAACAAGATTTACGTATGCCAGGATATCCTTGTGGATGACGACGGGGAAAAAAACATGATCTTCAGCAAGCTGTGTTATTTCAACAATCCGATTTTGCCGTTAAAGGAATATAAAATGAATTCCTTTCAAATAATGTCGCTGTACATCTCAACGCAAAACGCCTATAACGCGCTTGTCCAGTCCAAATCATACAGGGCGGTCGTCCTGACAGGGGAACTTATCCGGAAGCTTCATCTGGAAGGGGCCGCGCGGTGGGCGCTTAATGTGCTGAAGAAAATCTATCATCTATTTAATAAATAACGGAATGGTGGGGCTGACATATGATTGAAGGGGCAAGGATGCTTGATTTTGAAATACACGGCGACGAGAGAGGGTCGCTGGTCGCCGTTGAAAATAAAGATATAGGTTTTGAGATGCGGCGTATCTATTATATCTTTGATACCAGCCGCGACATAGTGCGCGGCAAACACGCCCATAAAGATTTAAAGCAGGTTTTTGTATGCGTCCACGGCTCCTGCGACATACTGTTGGATAACGGAAGGGAAAAGCAAGCCATACGCCTGGACACACCGAATGAGGGTATTTTTGTTTGCGGCTTGATGTGGCGGGAAATGATGAATTTCTCGGATGGCTGCGTACTCCTCGTCGTGGTGGATAAGGAATATGACGTGCAGGACTATATCTATGATTACGATGAGTTTATTAGGCAAATCATCTGAAGAGGAAACACGCGATGTCGAAATACAATATTGATATCAACCTGGGCGACAATACGTCTTCCGGCAAGTTGCTGCGCCATATCACCCCCGGCAGCACGGTGTTGGAATTTGGGTGCGCCAACGGGCGGTTTACCCATTATATGAAGAATGAGCTAGGGTGCAGGGTATATATAGTGGAGTACGACAAAGACGCGTTCAGGGACGCGGCCGCGTACGCCGAGGGCGGTCTGTGCCAGGACATGACCGCATGGGGATGGTGTGAGGAGTTTAAGGATATATCCTTTGACTATATTCTTTTTGCCGATATACTGGAACATATTATGGTGCCCGAAGAAGCGCTGAGTCGGTCGAAAGCGCTTTTAAAGGAGGAAGGGAGCGTCCTGATATCCGTTCCCAATATCGCGCACAACGATATCCTTATGTCCCTTTACGCCAATTACTTCCAATATACGCGCATCGGCCTGCTGGACAGGGATCACATACGGTTTTTTGCCTATAACAATCTCTGCCAAATGTGCGAGGAAGCGGGATATGCGGTTGTCCATAAGGACGGCGTTATTTTAATGCCGTTTGAAACCGAGCAAAATATCGCGCTTTCCCAGGAGCAAATGCTGCGCCTTAAGGAAAAGCTAGCGGAAAAGCCAATGGGGTCGGTATACCAGTTCGTTTTCCGCCTGCAAAAATCCGAATATGTCAAGCAAGCCGGAGTTCAGCCGGAATCCAAGCTTTTCGGGGATACGGCCGATTATGCGGGCTCTTTTTATTTCGATACCGGAAAAGGCTACACCGAGAATGAAAAGCGGACAATTTTCGGAAGCGGGGCCGGGGATTCCTCCTTTGCCTACCGTCTGCAGTTGAGCCCGGACGTGAAAGCCGTCCGCTTTGACCCGGTTGAAGGCATGTATTGCATTATCGACCATTTGCAGGTTAACAGCAATGCCGGGCCGATCAGGCCTCAACCCGTCAACGGCTTCGAAATAGGGGATTTCCATATATTTATCTCGACCGACCCTCAGTATCAGCTGGATCTGAAAGGCATGGCCGTGACGTGGATCGAAGTCAGGGGCCGTTCTTTCCACACGGGTGATTTCGCCTTTGTGGAGTTGTTCCGGCAGGTATACCGGAGGATTGCCGAAAGGGAAGCCGGTGTGCGCCTGCCAAACGAAACGGCCCCGGAAGCAAAAATATGCCTGGATGTCGATGGCAAGGAAATCGCAATCGCGGTAAAGCCGCAAAATAAAGGGGAGAGCCTGTCTTGTTTTACAAACCTAGACACGCCGGTCGGGACGCTGTGCTTTCATCCGGCCGGGGACATGTGCTGCATCGTCCGGGATATTAAAATAATGAGCGGTATCGGCGATTTGGATATTTGCGAAACCAACGGCGTGAGGATAGGCGGGGGGTATTTATTCCCCAATGACGACCCGCAGATATGGATTCATCTGCATGGCATGAACCCGGTATGGCTGGAAATAACGGCCAGCGTTCAGACGTTTGAAAGCAGGGAGCTTGTGGAAGCTTTTAAGCGGCTGGAGCAGGAAAGCGTTTCAAGCTCGGCGATGGAACAGCTGGTTAAAACCAATGATTCACTGTATGAGGACTCCCAGTCGAAGGATGCTTTAATAGAAAGGCTGCATGCGGAGAACTGTCAAAAAGACGCCCTAATGGATAATAATAGGCAGGAATGGCAGGATAAAATTACAAACAAGGATCTCCTTTTGGAAGAGTTTGAACAGCACAGAAAATCGCTGCTTGAAGAACTGAACAACCTTTATGGCATACGGGAACAGAACGGCTTTTATCTCACGGAGAATAAAAGATTGCAGCAGATGGTCCATGATTTAAAACAGTCCTCGAGTTGGAGAATCACGGCGCCGATGAGGATGGCGGCGACGCTGATCCGCAGGCTGTTTTCCCCGAAGCCGGGAGAATAGCCTGAAGAAACCGCGGTGCCCCGGCGTCGGGCCAAAAACGGCAGCGAAAGGGAAGACGTTAATATGAAAAAAAGGATACTCGTTACCGCGGCGGGCACAGCGACCGCCTGGCATATCTGTAAAGTGGTACAGGAGCATTTTAAAGGAAAATTTGAGGCGCATGTCTGCGACGTCAACCCTCCGGAGCTTGTCGCGGCCTCCTGTGCCTGCGACATGTATCACCGGGTTCCATACATTTCGTCGCCACATTATTACTCGCATATGCTGGATTTGCTGGACAAAAATCAAATAGATGTGATCATCCCGCTTATTGACCAGGATTTGTTTATATTTTCCGCCGATAACAGGGATCTGGCGGACAGGGGAATTCTGTCCACCGCCCCTGTTCTCGAAACGGTACGGCAGTTTTCAGACAAACGCGCCCTTGCGGAGGTTTTATCGGCAAACGGGCTGCCCACGCCGGCGGTAATACCGGCCGGAGCCACGCAGGCGGATAAAGAATATGTGGTAAAGCCGGCGATAGGCTGCGGAACAAAGGACTTCCGCATTATCAAAGGGAAAGATTTAAAGTTTTTAAAGCTTCCGTACGGCGAATATATCATACAGGAAAAATGCAACGGAGAACGGACGGAGATTACTGCCGAGGTTTTTCACACACGGGAATCAACGATGATTTTCTGCAGAGAGCGCGTTGAGACGAAAGCCGGGGTATGCACCAAGATGAGGCCGACAGCAGTCCCGGATATCGAGCGCTATATTTATACGCTGGCCGGGCTTGCCGCGTTTCCCCCGGCGTTCTGCCTGCAGTTTTTACATCATGACGGAGCATGGAACCTGATTGACTGCAACCTGCGTCCGGGGGCGGGAACGGGGCTGTCCGCCGCCGCCGGGTTTCAGCTTGTCCGGGCACTGTTATTGCATATTTTGGGTGAAAATCCGCCCGACGGCCTGTTTCATGTGGATCAGGCGGTAAAGAGCGTGGTGCGGGTTTATAAAGAAGTCGTAATGAGATGAAGATATTCTGTGATCTTGACGGGACGATTATCGACAGCTCCAAAAGGCATGTACTGCTTCTGGAGCGACTTTTGAAAGACAACGAAATACGATATGCTAAAGAACAGCTTGCGCTTTACATGCCCTGTAAGGCGGGCGGCAAAGGCACAAGAGCCTTTTTGACCGATATTCTGGGCCTGGATTCCCGAAACGCAGCGCAAATTGCGGAAAAGTGGGCGGAAAACATTGAAAACGCGGAATATTTGCGGTATGATTTGTTATATGATGATTCCATCGCCGCGCTTTCAGCGATGCGGGAGATGGGAGACGTTTTTTTTCTGACCGCCAGAAAAAACGGAAAAGGCCTGTATCACACCATGGAGCGTTTGGGGATCGACCGGTATGCGCGCTGCGTGTTTGTGGTATCGCCATATCATGCCACGGACAATAAGTATGAGGCGGTCAGGGCCATTGTTTCCCATGACGACATACTGATCGGCGACACGGAGGCGGACCTGAATGCGGCCGGGCGCCTTGGGATAAGCTGTTACATGTTAAACAGGGGGTTCCGCAGCGAAGCGTACTGGCGGGAAATAAACGTAAAATCCTACGACGGCCTGCTTGAGGTTCTGGACAGTATTCAGTCCAATAATGTAAAAGGGAAAGAGGGTGTGTTTAAATGAGCGACGATGTGATAACCGAAAATGAGTCGCAGCATTTTGCCCCGTCCTGGAGGCTGGCCCTAGCCACCGTATTAGTGGTTTCCGCTTTTCCGGTTTTTTTCCTGTACTTCAATAATATAGGAAAAGTTGGCCTTAACGAAACGGTTTTGCCTTTCCTGCGGTATGCCGCGATTGGCTTGTCGGTCTTTTTCGTTTCCTGGCGGTGTACGGGGTCTGTTTATAAAAGCTCCGTAATCTCGGCGCTGTTTATGCTGTTTTTTTATAATTACATCTATATCCGAAATTTTACCGAAAAATGGATGCCCTTTTTACGGTATTGGCATGTACTTACATTGGTGGTTTTGTTGTTTTGTGTGTTGGCTGCAGTTACCATCCGTTTATTAAGGGATGAAAACCTGATTAATATCTGCAAAATTTTGTTCCTCACGTTTTTCGCGCTGATCGCGGTCAATTTTATCACAGCTGTGCCCTCCATTGTAAATATCATATCGCTGAGCAATACCGGCGGGGAGCAAAATCAGGTCCGGAACGAGACGACAGTCCCCCATACCGGAGATTCCCCAAATGTGTTCTATCTCCTCTTCGATGAATACTCTTCCATCAGCTTTATAAAAAAATACTACAATTATGACAATATCCCGTTTGCGAGGGAACTGGAGGAGCTAGGGTTCAACGTATCCTACTCGAGCGCGAACGATTCCTATTCCACAGTGGTCGTTACCGCCAATATTATTAATCTGGATTATGTTGTCAGTGAAAAGAGCTTGCCTGAGGAAATATCCCGTCGGCGGGGCAGCGGGTATCTGTTTGATCTTTTCCGGGAGCAGGGCTATACGGTAATGGGGCTGGGGGAAACCGCGGATTATGGATTGCCGCCGGTACAGGGCAGCCAATCTAGTGCGGCGTCCACGGTGGAAGGCACGACCTTTATGGGGTTGCTTTTAAAAAACACCCCTTTGTATATTTTTAATTTTGATAAAACTAATGAAGTGGCGGAAACCATTCTGCAGAGCCTGGATTACCTAAATAGTAAATCAAACTATGAGAACACGGCAAACACCTTTACATTTATGCATTTAAAGCTGCCGCATCAGCCTTTCCTGTTTGACGCCGGCAGCGCGGCGGTTCCCGAAACCGAGTGGCATAACTGGAAAGATCAGAAATACTATCTCGGGTATTATCAATACGCCACCGAACAAATGCTTGCCGTGGCAAAATCCCTTGTCGAGGCCGATCCGGATTGCATTGTCATCATGCAATCGGACCACAGCGCGAGGGCTGCTTCTCAGCCGGATGTGATATTTGGCGAAGAAGATAAGTGCACCTGTTTTAATGCGGTTTACTATGCCGGTGAGGAACTCGACATCGAAGGCATTTCCGGCCTCAATACGGTACGCGCCGTTCTGGACAGGCTTTTCCCCCGGGAGCACTTCCCCCCCATCGATTACGCTTAACTTTGAGAGGCTGTATCATGAGAAAGAACCACATCCAGATAATTGCCGTTATCATATTGATCTTACTGTGGCTTGTATTATCGAATACGGTCATTGGGGCGGTAATCAACAGAAACAGGCGTGTCAGTAAAATAGAGGATGTTTCCGCACTCATAAAAGACATGGTTTTTCTTGCGGATGATATCCCTTATGTGACCAATTTACTGTTTGATGAAATTACTTATGATGATTATGCGTTCTGTGAAACGGAAGAGGATAACAGCAATAAGGAAGTTCACGTGCTGCTGCGTTCCGAAAATAACATCTATATGGTTGACTCAGATTTGCATAGCCGCGCCGATGCCATTAATAACTTCCCAAACAGGGATGTACAGGGAACCAATCATGGATTTTCAACCGGATTTTCCATGCTTGGGTTTCCCGGCGGGGTTTACCAGATTGGGGTATACTGCAAGGAGAACGATGAGAATTATGGCGTTATCTGGACAAAATACTTTTTCAAAAAGGATGCGTCCGGCGTCAGCAGGTATATTCCCAATGCCAATGAAAAAACAGATTTACCCGTGAGCGATCAAGCCGTATCGAATTATAGCATGGATCATCTCAAAATTATAGACGGCCATCTCCAGATTGAGGGCTGGGCGGTACAGCGGGGCTTTGAATCGTCGCAGGTCGCGGTGTATGTGGAGCTGGAGAATCTCGAAGGGGAAACAGCGGTATTCGATACAATACCAGTTATGCGCCCTTCTGTCGCTGAATTACTGGGGAACGATGCGTATCTTTGGAGCGGTATCATTTCAGATATTAACGACCCTCGATTCCTTAAGCAGGAACAGCTTAAAATGCGGTTTATAACGGAGGCCGGCGAGGAAACATATATAACACCGCGGCGTGTTTATGTAAGGGATTCCGACGCGGCTGGTTCTTATGCCGTGGAAGGGACCGACGGGCTGGCTCCCAACGCCAATGAAAAAACGGATTTAATTTTAAGAGATAAAGCCGTGTCGAATTATCAAATTGAAAGCCTTGAGGTTGTGGACGGCCATCTCCAGGTTGAGGGCTGGGCAATGCAGCGGGGATTTATATCGTCGCAGGTCGCAGCATATGTGGAACTGGAGAATCCTAGGGGGCAAACGGCGGTGTTTGATACAAGGCCGGTCGCGCGCCATGATGTCGCGGAGTTCCTAGGGGACAATACGTATCTTTGGAGCGGTATTGTATCAGATATCGACGACCCGAGATTTTTGGGGCAGGAACAGCTTAAAATGAGGTTTATTACGGAAGCCTGCGAGGAGACATATGTAACGCCGCGGCATGTTTATGTAAGGGATTCCGGCGCGGTCAGTTCTTATGCCGAGGACGGGACTGACGGGCCGGCTCCCAATGCCAATGACAGAACGGATTTTACCATAAGAGATAAAGCCGTGTCGGATTATCAGATGGACAGCTTCGTCGATGTGGACGGCCGTCTCCGTGTCGAGGGCTGGACAACGCAGTGGGGAGTGAAGTCGTCGCAGGTCGCGGTGTATGTGGAACTGGAGAATCTCAGAGGGCAAACGGCGGTGTTCGATACGAGGCCGGTCGCGCGCCATGATGTCGCGGAGTTCCTAGGGGACAATACGTATCTTTGGAGCGGCATCGTATCAGATATTGACGACCCGAGATTTTCGGGGCAGGGACAGCTTAAAGCGCGTTTAATAACGGAGGCCAACGGGAAGACGCAGATAACGCCGTGGCATATTTATTTGAAGGAGTCCCCGGAACCCGGTTCTTACGCAAATATCCGGATAACCGGGGGATCTCCCTACGCCAACGAGGAAATGGATTTAACCGCAAGCGATAAAGCTGTGTCGAATTATCAAATGGACAGCCTCGAAGTCGTGGACGGCCATCTCCGTGTTGAGGGCTGGGCAATACAGCGGGGAGTGAGATCATCGCAGGTCGCGGTGTATGTGGAACTAGAGAACCTTAACGGGCAAACGGCGGTGTTCGATACGAAGCCTGCTGCGCGCCATGATGCCGCGCAGCTCCTGGGGGACGACATGTATCTTTGGAGCGGTATCGTTTCGGAGATCGAAGACCTGAGATTTCTTAATCAGGAACAGCTGAAGATACGGTTCATAACGGAGGCCGACGGGAAGACATACGTAACGCCGCGGCATATTTATGTAAAGGATTCCGATGAATCCGATTCTTACGCAAATGTTTGGACAACCGGGGGAGCTCCCTATGCCAATGAGGAAACAGATTTAAACATAAGCGATAAAGCCATGTCGAATTATCAAATTGAAAGTCTTGAGGTTGTGGTTGGCCATCTCCAGGTTGAGGGCTGGGCAATGCAACGGGGATTTACATCGTCGCAGGTCGCAGCATATGTGGAACTGGAGAATCCTAGGGGGCAAACGGCGGTGTTTGATACGAGGCCGGTCGCGCGCCATGATGTCGCGGAGTTCCTAGGGGACAATACGTATCTTTGGAGCGGTATCGTTTCAGATATTGACGACCCAAGATTTCTTGACCAGGAACAGCTTAAGGTGCGATTTATAATTGAAGCCGACGGGTGGACATATGTAACGTCATGGCATGTTTATGAATCGGATTCATTGGAATCCGATTCATCAGAATCGAAAAATCGGGACAGCAGAATTGCTATAAAGAAGGAGACGCATTTTCGCCTGATTGACAACGGCTTGTCCGGCGGAAATTGAGTGTTGAAAATGGAGCAGATGATTAAAATTCCACTCGTTAAATATTGTCTTATTGGAATTACCGGATATATGGTCACGCTGTCTTTGTTTTGGCTTTTGGTGGGAAGCCAGTTCAGATGGAGCTCTGAAACAGTCGTATTTCCAAACGGGCATGCCGTTATCGGCGAACTGGCTGACGGAACGGAAATCGTGCAGTCTTTTATTTCTCCCATGGATGAGATTGAGAGGATAGAGGTCTATTTTGCAACATGTGCCCGTATCAACAGCGGATTGCTGACGATATCTGTTCAAGATCTGGATACCGGCTTTGAGTATTTACGAATGGAACTGGACGCTGACGCCTTTTTGGAGGATACCCGGTATGACGTGCTGCAGGGACAGACGCTGCGTGACGTATCTCACCGGAGGCTCGGCGTTGTGTTCCGCGCGGACAGCGCACCGGAGCGCGCCCTTATGCTTTATCAGGATAACACGGCGCGGGACGGCTATACATTGGCAATCAATGGCCGGGAGTCCGTGGGAACGCTGACCATGGAGATTGGGGGCAGCAGCAGAACCTCCTTTAACCGCAGCTTTATGATATTCGCCATTGCAAGCTCCTTGATTTTGGCGGCCTATTGCGTGAATTTGATTGCCAGGCAGCGGAAAGGGAAGAAATCATATGGGCTGAGTTTCTTATACAATATATCCAAATACCGTTTTTTGCTGAATCAATTGGTGAAGCGCGATTTTAAGGTGAAATATAAGCGTTCGGTTCTGGGCGTTCTCTGGAGCCTTCTTAACCCGTTAATGACCATGCTGATTCAATACATTGTTTTTTCCACGCTGTTCAAGTCGTCGATCAATAACTTCCCCGTATACCTGTTAATCGGCATCATCTTTTTCAGCTATTTCACAGAAACCAGCAGCCTAGGAATAGGCGCCATCGTGGACAACGCGTCTCTCATTACAAAGGTATACGTGCCGAAATATATTTTCCCGGTTTCCCGCGTATTTTCCTCTTGCATCAATCTTATGCTTTCATTAATTCCGCTGGTCGCCGTTATCGGCATTACCGGCACGGCGATCACGCCTCAGTATCTACTGCTCATACTGCCACTCGTCCTTATGACGATGTTTTGCCTCGGCATGGTGATGCTGCTGTCCTCCATCATGGTGTATTTTAGGGACACAAGGTTTCTCTGGAATGTTTTAAGCCTTTTATGGATGTATGCGACGCCGATATTCTATCCCGAGTCGATCATACCCGAAGCCATACTGCCTTTTTACCGGCTTAATCCGATGTATCGCTTTATACAGTTTGCCCGCATCGTTGTTTTGGAGGGCGTTTCCCCGCGCCCGAGAGTTTATTTGGCGTGTTTTCTGTCGGCCGTTATCCCTTTGATAATCGGTATCCTAGTATTTAAAAAGCTGCAGGGAAAATTTGTTTTATATATATGAAAGGCAATGCAATGATCATAGAAACAAACGGGATTTCCATGATGTATAAGCTCAACGCCGGGCGCTTCAACAGCCTGAAAGAGTACTCCCTCGCCCTTATTCAGGGGAAGCTGCATTACGATGAGTTCTGGGCTCTACGCGACGTCAGCTTGCAGGTTCAATGCGGCGAGATTGTCGGGGTTATCGGCAACAACGGGGCGGGTAAAAGCACGCTTCTGAAGGTGTTGTCGGGAATTCTAAAGCCAACAAAGGGGAATGTTGCCGTGAACGGCAATATCGTGCCCATGCTGGAGTTAGGTTCGGGGTTTGACCATGAGCTGACAGGAAGGGAAAACATTTTTTTAAACGGAGCTATCCTGGGGTATTCCAAAGAATTCCTGCTAAGTAAATACGATGAGATCGTGGACTTCTCGGAATTGGGCATTTTTATCGACCAGCCACTCCGCAACTATTCCTCCGGGATGCTGATGCGGCTGGCTTTTTCGGTCGCCACGATAGTGGATCCGGAAATATTGATTGTCGACGAAATTCTGGCGGTGGGGGACGACCGGTTCCAACGAAAAAGTAAAAATAAAATGCTTTCCATGATGGGCGGCGGCACAACGGTGTTTTTTGTTTCTCACAGCCTCGATCAAATCCGGGAGCTGTGCGGCAGAGCCATATGGCTTGAAAAGGGCGAAATAAAAATGGACGGGGACATGCTTGAGGTATGCGACGCCTATGCGTGCGCTTCCTCCTGATAAGACTGTGTTCGTGAAGCCTGAAAGGCAGTGTTTTATAAAAATGTCAAGGCCGACGTCTTTTAGATGCCGGCCAGGTTTTGTGGCTTATGTTTTTTTCAGGCCGCCCTGTGATGCTTTTGGGGGCATCTGTTGCAGGCCCATTATTTACTGCCACCTGCACTCCGCTGTTTCCGGGGAATGAGGAGAATATGGCGGTATGTTCTTTATAAGCAACTTATTCATATGATTCTTAATGCAATATTTTACCTTGGAAGACATCTTTACCTTTGATTTTTTACAAATTAATATGGAATCCTACTAATCGCTATCAAAAAACTTGTCTTCCGCCCCATATCTTCGCGCAAACGCTTCTATAACCTGCAGACCGGCATATCTGGCCAGAGCGCATAAACCATCCTCGTAAAATCTCCAGCAGTCCAAAGGATAATTCAACTTTTTAGATACCTGAGATACTGGGAAAACGCCGGTCCGAGCAGGATCAGAAAATTCAAATGGAAACAAATGTATAGTCAAATTTTCTAATGGAAGGGAGCAACGGCAATAACACAGTGTTCAACCGAAGCGGACCGTCTGCACATTCTGGAACAAAATGAAGAAAAACAAGGTGCTGCCCTAGTCTAGGCACATTTTATCCACAGGGTTGCTTGACCATCAAGAAAATCAGACAACGAATCCCATCTGTTGGTTCGATCTTTCGCCATTTCAAAGGATTCCTCCATACAGTCGTAGGCGGGATAATTCTGTCGGTCAAGACATATCGATATTTTCCATGCGGTGGTAAATTGTTTGTATTGCAGGCACATCCACTGGTGCTCGAACAATAAGTGGTCGACTAAAAAATCAGTGCTCTACCTTGGAATGCGCGCACTGCTATATAGCACGTAACATGACGCCGCCTTTCTACGCGCTTGGGCGCTGTGCCATCTACGGGCATTATGGCGGATTGGAATCCGGCAGAATGATGAAATCAGGTGAGTATGCATGAATTTTATTATTAATATCTTAGGTTTTCCCTTAGGATACCTCATGTACTTTTGTTACATAGTCGTAAAAAACTATGGGCATGCAATTATTCTTTTCACTCTATTGTCCAAGGCAATCCTATTTCCCCTGTCGCTGACGGTACAAAAAAACTCCATCCGCATGGTGAAAATCCAGTCCAAGTTAGATGAAGTTAAACTTCGCTATGCGGGCGATAAAAATCGAATTGCGGATGAGCAAATCAAACTGTATGACAGCAACAAATACAGCCCTGCTATAGGTTGCCTGCCTACACTGATTCAAATCCCTCTGATATTAGGGCTTATTAATGTTATTTACAATCCTCTGCAGCACTTATTACATCTCGGTAAGGATACGATCACACTCTTGGCTGGCAAAGCCGCTGAAATTGCAGGCACACAAAGCCTAGGTATGGGGGAGCACCTGTATACTATTGATGCGATCCATAATCCTGAAAATCTGGCGACATTTGAAACTCTGCGCAGTTATATTCCGGACTTTGACAATGTGATTATGCAAATCCAACAATTTGATCTCAATTTCCTCGGCTTTAACTTGGGAATGACCCCATCAATTACTAATATAACTATATTGACTTTGATCCCGATTATTTCCGGGCTGACTTGCCTGCTTATGTGCCTAATCCAAAATAAAATTAATGTACTCCAACGGGAGCAAGGCGCTGTCAGCCAATGGGGCATGACTTTGTTCCTTGTGGTATTTTCCACCTACTTCCCATTCATTGTTCCGGCCGGAGTAGGCCTTTACTGGATATTTAGCAACCTGTTTTCCATTGTGGTGATGTTCCTGGTCAATATCATCATTGACCCGAAAAAATATATTGATTACGCCGCCCGCCCACAAAAAGTCGTATTGAGCAGAGAAGAAAGAATGGTACAAAAACAAAAGCAAAAGGAAAATCGCCTTCGCGAGAAATCCGATAACAATCGGTTTTACTCATCAGACAACGAAAGAAAGCAACTGGTGTTTTACTCCGTAAAAAGTGGGTTTTATAAATACTTTGAAAATATCATCGGCCACATTCTCGAACATACGGAGATTGTTATTCATTATGTTACCAGCGATCCGGACGACGCAATCTTCAAAAAAGACAATCCTCAGATAATCCCGTATTATATTGGAGAAAAGGCACTCATTCCATTTATGATGAAAATGGATGCTGATATGGTGGTAATGACCATGCCCGACTTACAGAAGTACCATATCAAACGATCTCTGGTGCGCAAGGATATAGAATATTTGTATATGTTTCACACAGTGGCCAGCATGCACATGACCTTGCGGGAAGGCGCCGTTGATCACTACGACACTGTTTTTTGTGTAGGACCGCACCAAGTGGCGGAGATACGCAGGACGGAGGAATTGTACGAGCTCCCCCAAAAAAAGCTGATTGAATGTGGCTACGGGCTCATCGACAATTTGACCGCCGCCTATGAGTGCATGCCAAAACGGAAGGAGGATAAAAAGCAAATTCTAGTTGCTCCGTCATGGCATGAGGGTAACATTATGGAGTCTTGCCTAGACAAGCTGTTGGAACAACTTCTGGGGCAGGGAAATCGTGTTATTGTACGCCCTCATCCGGAATTCGGCAAGCGTTTTCTGTTACAGCAGAAAGCCATTGTGGATCGATACAAGCCACAGTTTTGTGACGATTTTATCATTGAAATCGATTTTTCTTCCAATCAGACAATTTATCAATCGGATTTGTTGATCACCGACTGGTCCAACATTGCCTTTGAGTTTTCTTACAGCTCTAAAAAGCCATCGCTATTCATAAATACACCTATGAAAGTAATGAACCCGGAATACGAAGTGCTGGAAATAACACCGCTGGACGTCACGCTACGGGATGAGATCGGCTGCTCCGTCGACTTGGACAAGCTGTCCAATGTGGCGGATATCGTGGAGGAAATGCTTGAATCTCCGGATGAATACCGCGGTAGGATAACAGATGTGGTAAACCGTTATCTCTTTAACCCCGGCCGCAGCGGGGAAGTAGGAGGCGGGTACATTATAGAAGCTCTAGAACAAAAAAAGTTGTCGCGCGAACAGGAAGAACAGGTATAAACAGAAAAGAAGCCTTCTTAGCTTTTTCTGTCAATACCTATAAAACAGTAGTCAAGATATCCTTTACCATTCCAGGCGACAAATCCACGGGATTGTTGTCCATGCGGCCGCCAGTAAATGCGCATTCCACAATGCCGCCCAGATCTGCTTTCGTAATACCGAAATTGGACAGGCGTAAAGTTAGGATGTTGCCGCAAACTGTATCCAGCCAGTTCTGTATACCGCCATATTGCATGAACAACGCCTCTATCTCTGTGATATCCACTTTCTGCGCGTTGATGGCCGCAACCGGCGCTAAAGTTATTGCGACGGCAAAGCCATGCTCAATTCCAAATTGTGCTGTCAACGGGTAAGAGATGGAGTGGCAGGCAGTTGTCTTGGTTTGGCTAAAGGAAAGCCCTGCGATTAGAGATGCAGTACATAAGCTTTCCCGAAGCCGCAAATTATCCGGTTCTAAAAGGACTGAGATAAGGCTTTCCGTGATAAGTTGTATAGAACGAATCGACAGTGCTTTTGAAAGTGGATTGGTTTCCCTGGCCCAATAGGCTTCCACCGCCTGGCAGACTGCATCCAGCCCAGCGGCCAGCGTAAGCTTGGCTGGGAGAGACACGGTAAGCTCCGGTACCATCCATACCGTTTTCGGTTTAAGCCAGGGCGCATCCACTGAATATTTCATGCCGCTGTCTGAATCCCATAGGGTAGCCCATTGGGTCACCTCGCTGCCGGTTCCTGCGGTCGTAGGCACGGCAATTACAGGTATCGCGTTGTCTTTGTTTTTGAGATAGCTTTTCTCTTTCACCGCTTCTATCAGTGCGCCGGGAGCCTTCAAGTCCTTCATCCCGGAGAAAGCGCTGACCTGTTTTGCAAGATCCATGGCGCTGCCTCCTCCGATTGCAACAATCCCGTCTATATCCTTCCCTTTTATGATCTGACGCGCGCGTGCCACGGTTTGCTGTGTTGGATTGGAATCTATCCGTGAGAACCACAGGATCTTCTCTGTGTGTTGTAACTCCAAAAGCAACGAATCGATTCCCCACCGTTTTGCTCCACTGCTGCTCACGATAATTAACGGCATGCGAAAGGGGAGCAAAACCAGCGCATTTTGAAATTGCTGCATGCTATAATACCGTACATATCCGAAATTCATGCTCTCATGCCTCCGGTATCAGCGTCAGGATTTCCCTGATCGGCATGCACATTTGCTCGTCCGCCTCTTTCGCCCTATGATGCGTCAGAATCAGCTCCGCGGTTTTTCTCATGGCCGGAAAGGCGCTGCGCGTAAGCTGATTGGCATAGATCACTACATTAATGCCGTGCTGTGCAAACTCTTCCTCGGGTACCGAGTTGAAAGTAGAAGGTACTACTACCAGCGGTGTGTCGGTGTCTTTTTCGCGGAATGCTTTACAAAAAGCAAATACTTCATCCGATTGTTGGCGTCGGCTGTGGATCATGATACCGTCGGCGCCTGCTTCAATATAGGCAAAGGCCCGTTCTAAAGCATCCTCCAGAGGCTTATCCAGGTTAAAGCTCTCAATACGGGCAATCAGCATCATATCCTTTGTCTTTGTGGCACATTTGCCCGCAGAAAGCTTTTCGCAGAAGTGCTCAATGCTGTCTTGCTCCTGTTCTACCTCAGTACCGAACAGGGAGTTTTTTTTGAGCCCCACCTTATCCTCAATGATGACAGCAGACACGCCGATACGCTCCAGCGTGCGCACCAGATACACAAAGTGCTCGATCTGCCCACCGGTATCACCGTCAAAAATGATCGGCTTGGTGGTAACCTCCATGATGTCATCGATAGTACGGATGCGGCTGGTCATATCCACCAATTCGATGTCCGGCTTCCCCTTAGCGGTGGAATCGCACAGGCTGGAAATCCACATAGCGTCGAACTGAGATACTACACCGTTCTTCAGCACCTTGACTTCCTCCGCTAGCAGGCCGGTCAGACCGCTGTGCGCCTCTATGGCAGTAATCAACGGCTTGATACCAAGGAGTTTTTTCAATCTGCCGCGCCTGATGTCGGGAATCGAAAGCTGGGAACGGGCGTGCTGCTCCAAGGCTTCAAACTCACTGTTTCTGCTGTAGGGATATTCCCGCAGCTCGCCGCTCCACTCTCTCAGGACTTGAATGGCCTCCTCGCGTACGGACGTTTGAAAACCTGTCTGCCAGTCGTCTCCGTGGACAAGGTAGTCTGGTTTTAATTGCCGCAGGTTTTTCTCATAGGAAAGGGTATCCTGCTCCACCACATGGCTTACCCCCACAATATTTCGCACGATCTCCATGCGTTCCTTAGCGCTGAGCAGGGGGAATCGTTTGTAGCTTGCCACCACCTGATCGGTTAAAACGCCGATGGTCAGTTCTCCCAGCTTGGCTGCTTCCCGTATAATGTTGATATGCCCGCCATGAATGATGTCGGTACTGAAAGACATGTAGACTTTCTTCAATTTAATTTCTTCCTCTCTTTCTACGTAATTCCCTGTAATAGATGGTTGATATGCGCCAGATCCTCCGGCGTGTCAATTTCGGCGCACAACCTGTCCCGTACGTCGAAAGCGTGGATGCGACACCGGTCGCTGACACGGTTCAGGGCATTTTCGGCGTAGCAATCCCTTTTCCCATGTGCAATAAAATTCTCGATTTCTTCCAACCAAACAAGCCAATCCTGCTTTAACAGCCTGTACAGTGGCTGGGCTGCCAATGCGTTCTCAAAAAATTCCACACCTACAGCTTGAACACAAGTGCCTTTAATCACTGCTTTAAAATCCTTTTCAGGTAGCAGTAGTGTGGAAGAAACTGTCATGGCGCTTTGAGACTGACGAAGAAGTTCATCCAAAACATAATCGGAAAAAACGAGATCGCCGTGAAGCAGAAGAATATCGTCGATTAAATACTCCCCTGCCAGATGAATGGAGTAAATATAATTGGTGGAGGTATAGTCCGGATTGTTCACAAAGGTGATGTTTGCGGTCTTGGCGCTGTTTGCAGCATGTGATTCTAACACGTTGGCAAACGGTCCGGTGGTGATAATAATATCCTTTATGTTATAGCGTTCCATTTGCCTGATCTGCCGGGCCAGGATAGTATCGCCGCTGGCAAGTTCCGTCATGCACTTTGGATGTCGGGCTGTTATATCTCCCATCCGCTTACCTAGGCCGGAATTGAGTATCAGCGCTTTCATTGTTTTCCTCCATTTGCCAAACATTCCATAAACGCCTGTTTGTTTTCCTGCGCTGTGGTGGTTGGACGCCCCAGATCCACTCGGGCACCCAATGCTACCATGACTTCTACAAAGTTAGGGCCAGGTTGGTTCAGGGCCAGATTCAGTATTTCACGCAAGGACCATTCATCGTCCGCTTTATATGCATGGCTATATCCACTTGCAAGGGCGATTTCGGTCAGCTTCATGGTATCGGCAACCGTAGGTATGCCGCCCACGGTTTCGTGGGCAGTGTTATTGAGCACCACATGAAGATAGTTTTCGGGATGCCGGCTTGCTACCACGCCCAGAGCCCCCATGTGCATCAGTATGGCACCGTCACCATCTATGCACCATACACGGCGTTGTGGTTGCTGAAGCGCGATCCCTAGGGCAATCATAGCGCTGTGCCCCATGGATCCGACCGTGAGAAAATCATGGCTGTGATCCTGTATGTTCTGTTCGCGAATTTCGAACAATTCCCGGGAGATTTTTCCGGTGGTGGATACTATGACATCATCACCCGCCGCCTGTGCGATTATCTGTACTGCCTGTTCGCGGTTGAGATGGTATTTATTGAGATAGGCATGCTTGTCGCCGGAAAAGGTCCCTTTCCTCACCACAAAGGCGGCACTCTTCCCCTTTGTAAATAGTATAGAAAAAGTTTTTAAAACCCCGTCAACTTCGCTGATGGTAGTATCCTTATCGATCACAAAGGTTTCTATCTCCAGAGTATCCAGCAACTTCAGCGTTACCTCTCCTTGAAAGATGTGCTGCGGTTCATCTTTGACACCAGGCTCTCCACGCCATCCTACCACAAACAGCATGGGGATACCGTATACCTTGGGGTGTGTCAGTGATGTAATCGGGTTAAGCGCATTGCCAATGCCGCTGTTTTGCATGTATACGCACGGCACTTTCCCAGTGGCCAAATGATAACCGCTGGCCAGTGCCACGCAACCACCCTCGTTATGGGCCACGAGGTGGCGCTGTGGAGCTATGCCATATGTATTCATCAAATAATCACAAAATTTTCCGAGCAGGGAATCGGGTACCCCGGTAAAAAATGAAATGCTGTGTTTTTCAAGCACTTCCATAAAAATGCCGATGTTCAAGATAGATCCTTCCTCTCTCATATATTTACTTGCATGTTCCTAAATCTTGACGTATAATAATTGGGGAGTAATGTTTTTAATAAGGAGTTATTTCAATGAAACGTTTTTTTAGCGCCATGTTCCTGTTTGTCGGCTTGATGCTTACTTTTGCCGTGAGTGCCGCCGCTTACCTCGATCCCTCCGCCATGACGTATGTGATCCAAGCGGTTGCCGGTGTGGTGATTGCAGGCGGTGCTGCCATTGTCATCTACTGGAGAAAAATCAAGTTGTTCTTCAAAAAAAAGAAAAAACCTATCGCGAAATCTCAGATGAAAGCACAGGAAAAACAGGAAGAAAACGTCTAAGTCTGTATCGTTCCAAATGTATTTATCGTCCAGAGACGGAACACTATATTGCCTTTTATGCCCGATTTCTCCAAACATCCCACATTCCGGCTGTCAATGGATTCGTCCCGATTGTCGCCCATGACAAATACCTGTCCATCCGGTACGGTAAGCTCCAATGGCCACCGGCTCCATTCCGTATCCTTAAGATATGGTTCATTCAGCGGTTGGCCATCAATATAAACGCCATCTTCATCAATTTGAATGATTTGTCCCTCAACCGCAATAATCCGCTTAGTCAAAGGAACGCCAAGCGGATTGTCTTTACCGACCAGCACCACGTCACCCGGATGTGGTACATACCCTATTTTCCACACCACTACGATGTCGCCATTGCATAAAGTATCCTCCATGCTGAGTCCGTTTACAATGGCAAGTCCCGCTATAAACTGGATGAACAGTACAACTGCAATAACCTCGATCAGATAAAAGCGGATTGATTTCCAATATTCTTTTTTTAACTGCAATTTTGCCATTTTTTAATATTGGGATTATTTCTATCAATTCCCTCTCCATATGAATTCCTTGATATTTTTATTATACTATAAGTACAGGAGAAAGTCGATAGACTTATCTGATTAGCTTTTAAGAGGTTTGCGTCCGTGGCTAATCCCTGATGTTGCTTTTTCTTAGTTGCTACAGCCCCTCTCCCGTACTGCATATAGAATAATAAAGTATTATACACCTATTGACAACTATATATCGTATATGGTAATATATATGTGAAGTTGCTTTTAGTGTGTAGCCTCTTGTGGGGTATTACAGACAGGTAGTTATTTTTATAAGGTAGTGCAGCAGGCAAGCTATGTCTTGTTGATTGCGATTTTTATTTTTTAACCGGAATAATTGGCTGAAATCAAGAGAATGGAATTGCTCCAAAGCAAAGGCTTTGGACGTTTCATTCTTTTTTTATGCCACAATGCCATTTGAGATCGTACAGCAAAGCATATTATGTACTTGATGAGAAACCAAAACGGCCACAGTGCTTGGAAGATTATAGTATAGGCAGTAGTTGAAAAATTTGTTGAATTGGACACCTGTTTGGCGATGACAGGAGCCTTGCTCATCTCCGGCGATTGCGTTTTAGGCAAGCCGGACGAATGACCATGGTAACATCGCAAGGAAACGTTTGGCAAACGTCCCCGAATGGAGAAGCCGGAAAATACACGCCGCCAGCAACTCCATATTGTAAAGTAGGGCGGTAACAAAACGCTATGCGGTTATCCTCGCTTGCTATACTGGCAGGATTGGCGTTCTCCGGGGAGCAAAAAATGCTCCGGCCTTTTATAAAAGGCTTATCGGAATCAATACTCAACGCATCATTTCTTAACGAGACAGTTTACTCAGCAAGTCTAAGGAAATAAAATCCATACATGCAAATATCCTGTTTAAGCCGACCTAAAATGCCCGAAAGCCGCCGGGCTTGCCCGCCCGCGAAAAGTCAGGTATAATGCCCACATAGGGATGTGGGAACGAATGGTAATCATAAGGCGGTATCGGTTAAAGGAAGCAGATAATAAGGTAAAACAAGTAATCAGTTATGAAATTAGCGCGTGTCCGATATGCAGCGGCGAGATGAAAGTGATCGGAAGCCGGAGCCGGATGGTAATTGACAGCGGCGGTACGACGCTGTCAATTACCATCCGGCGGCTGCGTTGCGGGGGAAATTGCGGGAAGATTCATCACGAGTTGCCGGATATGCTGATACCATACAAAAGGTACTGCGCCGAAACAATAGAAAAGATAATAGCCGGTGATGAAGAAAGCGTGAGCTGCGATGGAAGGGCGATATGGCGGATTAGAGCTTGGTGGGCGGCGTGCATCCTGTACTTTGAAAGTGTAATGGCGTCATTGCGAGAGAAATATGGGGTGGAGTTTTGCATGTGCGCGCCGAGAGAAATAGTCCGCGCGGCAGCAAACGCCCATTTATGGCCGCATACCCGCTCGGCGTATATGCCCGCGTAGAATTGTGATATGTTCATACCAGCGAACTCCAAAAAGAAAAGGACTGGAGGAACTGGCATGAAGGACACGCGTAAACCTGAAGAAATAGCGGTGAGGCGGCACAGAATCATCGCGCCCATCATAGCCGCCATGGAGGAAAAAGCAGACGCGGCTAAAATCGTGTTGCTGAAAAAAGAGGCGTATGAGCAATACGGTATATCACGGCGGACGCTGATGCGCTGGCTAAACGGATATGGGGAGAAAGGGTTCGAGGGGCTGAAGCCAGCCGGACGGGTAAGCAGCGCGCCCGGCGTCATATGTGGTGTTTATAACTTTGAAATCAGTTAGTGGAAATGTCTATTATAAAAAATCTTCATAGCATTGAACGCAACGATGGTGTATAATGGTTATACGAACCCTATAACCACGTTGTTTCAATCAAAGGAGGATCGAAAAATTGAAACAACAAATCTATAGCGCGGCCCTGTATCTGCGCTTATCCCGCGACGACGGCGCCACGGGGGATTCTGGCAGCATCAAAACCCAACAGATGATGCTGGAGCGCTATTGCGAAGAGCAGGGCATCCACATTTTCGACCGCTACATAGACGACGGCTTTTCCGGCCTGAACTACGACCGCCCTGCATTCCAAAGGATGCTGGAGGATATCAAAAGCGGACTTGTCAATTTCGTCATTACCAAAGATTTGTCCCGACTCAGACGCGATTATATCCAGACAGGGCATTACACTGAGATATTTTTCCCGCAGCACGGCGTGCGCTATCTCGCGCTGAACGACGGTGTAGACACGCTGAACGACAATAACGACATAGCCCCGTTCAAGAACATCCTCAACGACATGTATGCCAGGGATTTGTCCCGCAAGGTGAAAACCGCCAAGCGCACGCAGGCGGCACAGGGCGCTTTCATCGGCCCCCATCCGCCCTACGGCTACCGGATGTGCGCGGACAACTGCAATGTGCTGGAAATCGACGAGGAAGCGGCCCCGGTAGTGCGGCATATCTTCCACATGGCTCTGGACGGAATGGGCGCGGTCAGCATCGCGAAAAGGCTGCGGGAGGAGAAAATCCTCACACCGGCGGCGTATAAGGTCAGCCGGGGTGACACCCGCTTTGCCTATCTGTTCGAGGGAAAGCCGGAATAATCGCTGCGCTACCGATGGGCTTATACCACTGTGCGCCGCACGCTCAGCGACAGGGTATACCTCGGCCACATGATCGGACACAAACGCCAGGTGCTGCACTACAAGACTAAGCAGCGGGTGGCGGTGCCCGAATCGGAGCAGTTTGTGGTAGAGTACACCCATCCGGCGCTGGTCAGCGAGGAGGACTTCGAACGGGTTCAGAAGCTCATCCGCGTCCGGCATTCGCCGATTACCTTTCCGGACGACAACATCTTCCGGGGGCTGCTCTATTGCGACGAATGCGGGCACCATATGAGTATGGCGCACAAACCTTATCGGGACAAAACGACGGCGTATTACCGTTGCATGTGCCATTATCACTACCCGGAGCAGTGCGGGCACACCCACTACCTGCGGTATGACGACCTGTATCAGCTTGTGCTGCGCAATGTGCGGCAGATCACCGGCTTGCTGAGCGGCCATATGGACGAACTGGTGAAGCGCCTGTATGAGCAGCAGGAGAAAAGCGGAAACAAGCGCATCCAAGCCCAAATCGACAAGATGGAAGCGCGGCAGGAGGCGATTACCGTTATCATCGGGCAATTGTACGAGGACTTTGCCGCCGGGCGCGCCGCAGTGCAGAGCATTAACAGCTTGCTTGCGAAGTATCAGCAGAAGCAGGAAAAGCTGTCTGTGCAAATACAGTCCCTGCGCGGCAGTCTGGTGGAATGCCAGGACCCCGCTGCCGGTTGCGCCATGCTGCGGGAAGCGGCGGCAGCATATCTGGAGGTGCAGGAGCTGGATGAAAATTTGCTTCACGACTTAATCGATCGAATCTACATCGGGTACTGGAAAAAGAAGCGGGACAAGTGGGAGCAGGACATTTGCATTGCGTACCAATTTGTTGGGGAACTACCGTTCTGATGTTCCGCGCACACCCGAAATTCCGCATCAGTACAAGCTTTTCAGACCGAGTTTTCCAGCCGACCAGTCGACAGGTAAACTCCTAAAGAATGGGCACGGTAGCTTTTAACAAGAAAAAGCATCATAAGAATAGTTTTTGTGAACTATGGAGTGCTTTAGCACACAGCTAGTAATAATGCTATTTACCGTGTAAGTATGTGTTCCTAATATTTTATTCATTTTGCGCGGCTTAACCGTTTTGATAAAAAGCAGGGCGACGATTCCCTCGCCACCCTGTAATATTCTTAAGACTTTAAAATAAGCTCCCTCGCCTTATCCCGCATCTCCTGCGTAATTCCGTCGTTTATGAACAATTTCTCATTAATATGTATCATAACCTCCAACTCCAAATCCCGCATGGCTTCCGGGATGATTGCCACTTGCTTATCCGTAACATCACCTCGATACAATAAATGTTTTGGTCTGCACGTATATGCCATAAAATATAATCTCCTTTCTTTGCAAAACGGCTTTATCGAATTGACGCCAAATAAATCTCCGTAACATCCTCCCGCTCATGTCCAAGCCAACGGCTGACCTGCAAGCGAGCAACCGCTTCCGATTTTCCTTCCGTAACCAGCTTTTGATAAGCCTCCACCGCAAACATGTGCCGAAGCCCATGAAAGGTGATCTCTTTCCCGCACGGCTTGCTTTGTCTGGGCAGACGATAATCCGCTATGAACTGCTGTAACTCCTTAATAGCGAGATGCGTCTTCTTACCCGGCAGAAGCAGCAGCTTCTGCCCTGGCGAAGTACATTCCAACAGCTTTTTCAACACTACATCTGCTTCCGGGTGACTGGGAATATCACGGATTTTGCCGCCTTTTCCTTTTACAGGAAGATATCCGTTTTTCAAGGCCGCTCTGGCAATTGCGGTGTCAATCCGAAATACCTCATGAATCCGAAGCCCAAGATATCGAGCCAGATACATCGCAGCCGCATAATCGCTCCGATTCAGCTCGTTAGCAATGGAAACCATATGCGTAAATTCCTCCTCCGTCCAGGTGCGGTCAACGCCGAGGAAGTTGCGCTGCTTCAAATCAAATTCATCGTTGTCAGGCAGCGGATGCTTTGCCTGTGGAACCTGGTCATGCCAGAACCGAATCGCCGCGAGGTCGGTCTTGATTGTCGCGGCAGACAGGTCATTCTCCTGCATATGCGCGACATAGGCCGACAAATGCTTGCCGTTGACATTGGCAATTTTCTGTAGACTATATGTAGTCGCCAAGAAAACGAGAAACCGCTTAAAGGCGGCGAAGTACCGCTCTCTCGTTTTGTAGCTGCCTTGGCGGCAATGACGAAATAACTTCTCCGCCTGCTCCATGAGCGTTTTGATGCATCTATTGTTTTGATTCATGCTGTCTCCTTTCGATTTTGAATAGAGCTACCCCATTGGCAAACTAGGCGTTTCCTGCGAATTTCCTGTGTATGCCGCCAGGTTTTTGGCTTTATAGCAGAATTAGCATTGGCTTTTCCGTCTCTGTCTCCACCTGATATTCTGTTGTGATGTTGAGTAATTGCGCCGCGTTGATTCTCTGGAATCAGGAAGCAAGCTTCCTGCGGCAGGCGCGAACCGGAGCATTCCGGTGCAAATTGCATGCGCCTTTCTTCCCGGGGCGAAACGGATGGGAAGAGGGAAAAACGATCCCCGTACAAGAAAGGGGTGGGCAGGCCGTGCCCATGTGGACTCCCGTCGGTCTGCCTTTTCCGGGCACGGCCGGAGGAAATGGATTTTTGCGGCTTTGCCGCTGCTTTTATCACGCACATGTTTTTCTCTCCGTATTTTATTTTTTGTACACCAATAAAAAAGCGAATTAAATTTTTAAAAACTCAAAATTCAATCCGCTTTTTATATTCTTTTTACCGTTTTAAATTTTCTTGTCACGCAAAAAGGCGCAGTACACCCTTTGTAGGGAGTACTGCGCCCGAAAAGCTTCAATACAGCGGCGCCGAAGCCGCCAACACCGGAAAGTCCAACGAAAGACTCGTATCAATTACACTATAGATGCATTATATAGTATTAATTTAAATTTGTCAAGCTATATATTGTGTTATTTGTAAATCAATGTCGTCAATTTAGCAGGAAGCGGTAAAAAAGCTGACAAAAAGCACCGATATAATTCATATAAAAAGCGAATTGACAAAAAGAAGCCTGCAAAACAATTGAAGTGGATACCCAACA
>Ga0153950_1000096_pt1 | contig 35766 bp, 37 predicted proteins | sample TSNJ034MetaG_FD_104737 | JGI IMG/M metagenome (GOLD analysis project Ga0153950, IMG submission 104737) | Attine ant fungus gardens microbial communities from New Jersey, USA - TSNJ034 MetaG | ecosystem: Host-associated > Fungi > Mycelium > Unclassified | place: USA: New Jersey, Wharton State...
ATAGGTTACAAGGGCAATCACGTCGTAGACAGCTCAGCCCTGCCCCCTTCAAATCCACCTTGGTCAGCTCGATTAATCACCGCACAAACGTTACCTTCTTAAACACGTTTAAGGTTCCAAGATGCGCGTGTAAACTGGGCGGAAAATATGCTGCACCACCGTTCCAATGCCAAGTCAGCCCTCGTCCAGATTAGTGAGAGATACTCGCGGATTTCCATTTTTGCGCTATTGACACTGCCGTGACAGCTGAGCCGAGTTCGGAATTCCCTGTCGTACACACGCGGCTATGCTCGTACGCCGAGCTGTATCAACTTGTCACAGCCCTGGTCTCCGCCCTGTTACAGCACGGAATACAACCTGGGGACCGTGTTGCATCGTATTCATCCAACTGTATCGTGAGTCTTTGAACGTTCACACATGGTTGTGATTCTCAACATCACTTTATGATTCACATCCTCAGGAAAATGTGGCAGCTTGCCTTGCTACAGCGGCTATTGGTGGTATCTGGGTCAGTGCCGCCGCCGACTTCGGATCAGAAGGCGTTTTGGAACGGTAAGAAATAGCAAACATGATGTCACGGTAATTTTTACTTTTATGTGCCTTCGGTCAGCTTCGAACAGGTACAGCCCAAAATCTTTTTTGCGGTTGATGCTGTGGTGTAAGTGGTGTTCCTTTGTCCTGTTCGGCTGATATCAGATCTTCTGTGAACTTGCGTGTACAAAAATATCACACTGATTCATCCACTTTCACAGCTATAATCAGAAGGTTCACGATCATATATCCAAATTATCTCTACTACTGGCACGTCTCTCCACAGCTAACGAGGGACATTCGCCAAAAGTTATCATCATCCACGCTATTCCTCACCCTGAGGATCGCTCTTATTGGTTGGCTGGCTGGCTAGGATGGGAGACATTTTTGGATGAGGGTCGGAAATGCAAATTAGGTCTTACTTCTGAAGGAGAGATAGAATGGAAGCGTCTTCCTTTTGATGCACCCCTTTGGATCCTCTTCAGCAGCGGGACCACCGGGAAGCCAAAGTGCGTTATCCTTCAAAGAAATACATATCTCCAAGATACTAACTCTTCTAGGCCTATTGTTCATCGAGCAGGAGGCATGCTGATTCAGGCCAAGAAAGAATTCATTATATGTGGTGATTTACGATCAGAAGATGTTTTCTTTTACTATACTACCACGTTCGTTGTCTCTTATCTTGATTCCCAGAAGGGTTATCTCTCATTTCCTACAGGGGTTGGATGATGTGGAACTTTCTTGTCAGCGGATTATGTACAGGAAGCACTCTTGTCCTGTACGATGGCAATCCCTTGCGTGATCCAAGCCTGCTGTGGAACCTCGTCGATGACCTTGGCATATCTATCTTTGGGACTAGTGCCAAATACCTTCATCAGCTTTCGGTGGGTGTTTCCTTGGCGTCTTAATTTCATTCTTAATAGTGCCCCTAAAACTTACAAACGTGTGCTGCTTCTTGGAACAAGTAGAAGGTTTACCAACCACGAGAACATCACAATCTCAGTACTCTCCGTCAAATCTATTCTACTGGCTCCCCGTTGTCCCCGCTCCTTTTCGACTTCGTGTATGAACATATCCGCCCCAATGTATTACTTGGTTCTATTACAGGTGAACTGTCCATCACACTATATGGCGTAATGGTGACTGAGATTCCCGCTCAGGTGGCACGGATATCTGTTCTCTGTTTGCTGGTATGAACACAGCGCTGCCCGTGTACCGAGGAGAGATACAATGTCGAATGCTTGGCATGGCTATCGAAAGCTTCTCACCAATGGGGAAGTTAAATCCTCCAGATGAAGAAGGCGAGCTAGTCTGTGTGAAGCCATTCCCTTGTATGCCAATCGGCTTCTGGCCTCTTTCTGGTCTCGACAACGATGAGGATGTGGCTGCGGCGCAGGCTAGGTTCCAGCAAGCTTATTTTTCTGAATATGAGGGTGTTTGGTGTGAGTTTTTCGTTGTTTCCCTCGTTTGTCTAATCCATCGTTCTTAAGTCCACGGGGATCACATCATCATCACACGGTCAAAGTCCGGAAATGGTGGGGGGATTATTATGCTTGGGCGCTCAGACGGCGTACTGTGAACATTCTCCCACACATGACATGATACTCGTGGGTGCTGATTGACTTCTAGGAATCCTGGAGGTGTCCGCTTTGGATCATCGGAAATATACGATGTTCTTGCTACATGTTTTGTATCTGCAGATTCCCCCGTGGATGCTGTAGCCGTCGGGCAGAAGATTGATGGTGGCGCGGATGAACGTGTTGTGCTATTTGTTAAGCTTCCGCCAGGCCAAACCTTGTCCAATGACCTTGAACAAAAGATTAGATTAGAGATCCGGAAAAGGAGAAGCCCACGACACGTCCCAGCAAGGGTAAGTGTTTTATCATACAACATCAGAGGAGATCTATTATCACAGTCTTATAACTCCTTTTCAGGTGATTCAGGTCCCTGACGTTCCTCATACTCTCAATGGTAAACGTGTGGAAGTCTTAGTCAAGAAGGTGGGTCCAACTATCCATCAATACATCCTTAGTCACTTCATCTGTTTTTTTTTTGGCTCAGATTATCAACGGTGCACCGCTCTCGAGTGTCAACTTAGCCACACTGTCCAACCCGGAGTGTTTGAAGAGTTATCAGGACATCGGGGAAATCCTTCGCCAGGAAATTGATGGATAATGATCATTCATTTCACATTTTCTTTAGAAATTCAAACAGAGATTTAAACAGCAAATTGTACGTGGTGAATTTGAAATCCTATAAATGTGGGTTCGATAAGTGTTCGATCAGTCTTGAATGTGGCTGTGCCATGAGCCTCGAGGATTGTTCCGTAACACGAGGACTCAAAGGGGCAGAGTACCTAGAAAATTTCCTGCTGGGGCCCCATTGTGGCAACCTGAATTATCAGCCTCATCTTCTGCGTGTTCGAGGGTCTTCCAATAGTCTACTAGACTGACTCGGGCCAGTTACCTCCTGGTGACCGACTTCCTACCACGCCGACCGCTTGCTGGGCTTCACGTTCCATTGCCTCGTTGTTTTCATCCAGCTATAGCTTTATCATGGCTCACCAAACTACATCTTTCCCCGGCCGCAACCAACAATCTACCAGTGAGCGTACAAGATCCCGCATGCCGTCACTGTTCAATACGATCCGTGCTATCCTGTATGGTACGTAGGATATCTGGACACATCGCGGAGCACTTGGCAATTGAATCTATTCATATGTAGGGGTTGTGCTACTATTCACTGCCATTTGTTTGGCGATGGCAGGACACTTTCAACAAGTTCTGGTAGCCTCCGACCTCAGTTCGTTCTTCTTGAGTTTTGATCTTTTTGGAAGTACTTACCACCTTCCGGATCTTAGCGCGTTTCGTTCCTTTTGCAATCTTTGTCTGCGTCGCTAGCATGTTGATCTTTATGACTCTGTGCGTTCGATCTTGACCAGAATCACATCACCACCGGCGGATATTAATTCAACCTTTTCCCTTAGCTTGGTCTTTAGTTATCTTCTCAAAGAACGCAATCCGATTTCAACAAGAATTGAGCTCTCGAGTCTGGGACTTGCAGCAGTTTTTTGGCTGGGTGAGTTTACCTGATAGGGCTTCCTTGATTCATAATTTGACAGGCACGATTAGTCCTCGGAATTTACCTTACAACCTCAGAATCTCAGGATGCAGACGTCGAGTGTTTTTCTTCAGATGATCCTCAAATTGCACTGGATGCCGAGGTCACCAGTTGTGAGTGCTTCTATTGATTGATTCTTCATGCACCCTAAATTGACATTGGCCAGTCCGAACGGAGCATTACCATGCTATGTATCGTGTCCTCAACGCCTTCGCTTTGATGAATGCTGTTCTGAGTGAGTATTGGATACGTTGCCTTCTCCACGGAATGCTGACTTGTACCCAAGTAATTTTTGCCTGTCTCACACTCTTATTTTTGGCCCTTCGACGACATCGCAATGGCGAGGATCACATGTGGCATGGTCCTGTCACCTCTTGCGCTTGGTTTAATACGTACGGCAATTTGAAGAAGAATAAGCAGGCCAAGACGAGCAGTTCAAGTATTTTACCTGTCGCTGTGACTAAGGTGGAAGCTCCCGCACCCCCGATGAAGGATAAGTCAGGCCCGGAATCTCCACATAGAAAACAAAGTTCGCATTCAAGGAAGGAATATGCCTCGGAGAAACGCTCTCGACTGAACGTTCCTCCTCCTCCGTCAAAGAAATCACCGACCCGTCATGATTCGGGACGGTCAGGCACGTCGAAGTCGAGCACAGTCCCGAGGTCCTTGAAGAGTGAAATTGACAATGGCTTGATGCTTCACCCGAATGATCTCAAGCGATCCCGGCAATGAAACATATAGACGGCGCATGACGAATGTATCACTAGTTTACGATCAGTGAGGATTGTCGCATATGAACGTTACATGATGATAGATTCATCAGCACCTTGCTATCAGATGGCTAGAGCAGTATATCACTGACATACAATATTGAATATGAATATCGTGAAATAGCCATAATATCCTGATTCAATGGCTTTCTCAGTAGATATGTAGACGAATGTCACAGCTCATGAAAGGGCCAAAATAGAGAAGGCATCACGTGGAGCTGATAGGTGAAATGCAACACAGCTCAAATGCGCGAACAAACTCAAGTTCACTTTATCGCTCAAACTAACGACGTGATAGCCCTAACGATTTTTTATGACTGTACGATTCGGAAACCATAGGCTCGTTTTCTACGGTGAGAAATTAACCATTTCGCAGACCGGGGTCTGAATTTGATAACCAGTTGCCGTTTTCCTGCTGTCGGGTTGGTATCCCACGATCGTTGAGCACTTCTTTTGAATGGACGTTTCTGCCGTATGATATTTATCTTCGTTGTCTAGGAACGGTTTTAGGTCTCGCTGCTCATCTCGCTAGCCAATTTTTGCCGAGTCTCCACCGTAATGTTCTTTCACTAATCATATGATGACGACCTGACCTCCGGGCGATAGAGGATTTCACGATCTTCTCCCTTGTGGTCCCTGCATTAACTATATTTGTGTTCCTTCTGCTGTGCGTTTTGACCTCGTATATTGTTGGGGTTTGACTGAAAACATCTGTGCCATAGCTTGCAATGGGCTCAACCCCGTCTTGAAGCCGTGGCACTCTTCGTTTTGGGAGTTCTTTGGCTTGGTAATGTTGTTTTCCTGTCAATAAAGACGTCAATGGCTCAATAAATATTGACAGCGATGGGAGCTTGGGCGACGTGAGTAATGATATAGAGGTCTTGGGAGCAAATTACTAAACTATAATTTATAGCGATGTGATTGGCAACTTACAGTGCGATAGCTTGGGTAGTGAGACGATTCAAACCCACACCGGTCAAAGTACATTCGACTCAAAATTTCAAACTTAGTATGCTGACCACAGTAGCAGTGTTAGAGAGACAATGGTGTCGGGAAATGAGAGTCATTCAAGCTTTCTCCTGGATGGATTTTGTTCTCTATGTTTTTGCACTGATTATTCTTATCGCTCTTGTTTCCCGTGCTCAAGCGTTTGGACGATACAATATCTGAAGAGAGCCCATTCGAGGTGCCGCTTAACTTTGTTCTCACTTAGATTCAACCTGACTTGATATTTAGAATTGCCCTGGTTTGGTGAGGCACCTGGGTACTATAACACAGCTGCCACTGGAGTAAACCCGGTTTATCCGGTCATGAGCCAGTACCCCGGTGGGGTACATCCTCAAATTCAACCTGGTTCTGCTCTTGTTGTGCAACCAGGTGTCAATGGGCAACTGCCGACTATAACTCAAATTCCCATTGCTTCGAATGTTTGAACAAACAAAGCGGTAATGATCTGATGAACTAATCAACTTCTGTGTGCTTTCGCGTAGTATACCGCATTTAGTTAGACAACGTGCCAGGCCTCGTGTACGTGTTGTAGACTCAACAAACCTATGTCTAGTTGCTTTCACCTATTACCAACACTCAGTCCGTATATTACTCTGTGATGCCTCTCTTTCGTGATAACCCCATACGTGCAGGCGCAATTGGTGAGTAGGCAAAGTCGGGAAGGCGTTGAATAGTTTGATGATTTGTCTAGTTGCCATGACGCTGTTCGCAGGTCATTATGCTACCAAACTGATGTCTGCAGTATGTGAGTCGTCGTGGGCAGATACACTACGGAGCAAGACAGCTGATTAGAAATCGGTACTTGTGCTATCCCGAAAAACTGATAGCGTTGCATTTGACACAAACATCGGTTGCCATCTTGGCTATCGCCTCTCTAATTGTCCTGTGAGTGCAATTCTTCTAGAGATAAAAGAGGATGCTCAAATGACTATAGGGTGACGTTGCACAAGAGGAGAGAGGCAGAATTTCTTTCCCAAACGGAACAAGAAGCGATTTTGATTGGTGGAGTAGCTTTATTCTATATTGGTGAGCTCGAGTTCCGATTCCGAATAAAGTTTTGTTGATCGCAAGAGCAGCGGCTTTGGTTGCATGGCGAGGTTTCCGAGGTGAGAGTTCGACAAGCTCGAGTCTCACCACCAATGCAGCCTCAAAGGTTGGAGGCAAGTTCCCGCACGATTGGCCGTGTGGGCCCAATGATGTGTACTGCATGGTAGAGGAGTACTGGTAGACGTTTGATATTAGTATTTCCACTTCCAGAATAGATCGGGTTCGGAACAAGAGTGATCGGGAAATAAACAAGGGGCTCACGTGGGCACGCGTTTCTCATTCTGCTGTACGCCCGGTAGACACGTCTTTTGTCTCTTGCCACCAACTTCATCCCTCTACGTCTTCGCCGCCGTCCTTTCCGATGCCGCTCAAATGCGAGCCATTATGTTGTTTTGGCTCTAGGTACAGGTGCACTTATTACCGCTACGACAGCATCCACTTATCCTGTTCCAGACTCTATTTTACTTCCTTCTCTCATCCACCTCCGAAGCCTGATATCCTCAACAAGCTCGCCGCGGAGCCAGGTAATCAGCCACAAGTCCGCACATGCCCTAGAGGTGGCCCCTCTGTTTCTCCAGACGACAATGCCATATATTACTACTTCACGATCGATGACCAACTCCTTTATCTCTCCTTCTTTCAAGATTGGGGGCCACTCAATATTGCCATGGTCTACAAGGCATGTATCTACATCCACGAGCTTCTGGAGGTAGGTGTATTGTCGCAGCGTCGTTACCTCATGTTCCTCACGTGTATCACCCTCAGGATAAAGAATTGGCTCAGCATCGGCTAATTCTTTATTCATCAGATGATCCGCGCAAGAAAGCCAACGCCGCTCTACTCGTGGCACTATACGTTGTAGGTAAACCCCTATTTTCGGTTAAAATTTCAAGACTCGAGTATTATTCTGCAGATGATCGTTCAACGGCGAGCACCATGGGAGGCATTCCACCCTGTTGCTGAGTTAGAGCTTATGCCATTCAGGGATGCGGGACGGGGACCCTCGGATTTCAACCTTAACATTCAAGATTGTCTGTGGGGTGTCTGGAAAGCAATGCAACACGGACTATGCGACATGAATGAATTTAGTATTGAAGATTATGAATATTATGAGAAGGTCGAGAATGGAGATTGGAATTGGATAACACCCAACTTCATTGCTTTCGCCTCCCCCGTTGACACCAATTGGATTAAGCGCCAAAAGGAAGACAAAGCAGACTCATCACTTATCGCCGCTTCCCGAGACCTTGCCTTCCAGCGCAAATTGCCCACTCCTTTTCTCAACTGCTTGGATTATTTTGAGAAACGGAACATCAAACTTGTTGTACGTCTCAATACTGAACTTTACGACAGAAATACCTTCTTGGATCGCGGAATCGACCACATGGAACTCTATTTCGACGATGGGACAAATCCAACTGATGAAATCGTTCGGACATTCATAGATGTTGCGGACAAAATTGTAGAATCAGGAGGTGTCATTGCTGTTCACGTATGTTAATTTGGTCGCGTGTAGGAGAAAAGCTAAATTATGTGATAGTGCAAAGCTGGTCTTGGCAGAACAGGGACACTGATTGGTGCATATCTCATATGGAAGTATGGGTTTACGGCTAACGAAGCCATTGCATTCATGCGTATCATTCGGCCGGGCAGTGTTGTTGGACCACAGCAACAGTATATGTACCTTAAACAACTAGAATGGGTCAAATGGTCTGCCATGGATGAAGCTAAACGACAAGTAGCCTCAGCCGCCAAGTCCAGCATCGTCACACCGGCAACACCACCGGCAGAAACAGACGATGAAATGGATACTAGATCGATCACACCACCAATAAATACCGTTTCCCTACCTCCAGTCACCCCGAGTCGTCATATAGCCTCAGCAACAGCTCAGGCAAAAGCGATCGTGCCTCCTGGTCAGCCACGTAAAACTCCCAAGACCAAACGAATGGCTGAGGAGACCGAAGAAGATGATGACGATGCCCTTCCAGCAATTCCGCCTCTGCCAACCACCCGTAATAGATCAAAGACTCTGTCGAAGGTACCTAATATTAAAGATGTTGCGGCAACAGAACAGCGGCCAATCCGTGTGACGCGATCTACAGCTGGTGCTGCCAATATCCGGCGGGCAGGAACCGCAGCTGCAACATCAAATGCAACATCTATACCTGAGTCACCCGTGAAGGCGATCACCACGAGACAGGGGCCTCATAAAATCCCTCGACTTGCCACCACGAGGACAACTGCCGCTGCACGTGCTGTAGCAAGTGCTACGTCGAGACAAACCACCACACGTGCCTTCACGTCAACCACCACACCTTCTCGACTCCCGACACTTATGTCCTCAAAACGCCCTCACCATACTTCATCACTGAGCGAAGTAACGGAAAATATCCCTCCAAAGGCCCAAGAGAAATCTGGCGCTGACGGTTGGGTGAACAACACAGCTGTGGTCGGTAAGACATCCAAATCCGACCGACCAAACCTGAGAAGCGTTAGACGTCGACGCAGTAGTTTCAGTAATGCCGATGTCGTCGTTTGAGCCATTGTCATTACCAAGTTCCCTCTTATGTTTTTTTTGCGAACAATTCCCCTCCCCTACTTGCCATCATCTGAGCATCATTTCCCATATATCTGACGTCTATCTATAATACAGAAATGAAGTGGAATTGTGTATTTGGGCGATTCCAGATGGAATACTCATTCGGGGAGTCCACTAGTTGCCGAAATTCGAATCCTCGGCCTTATTGGATTATGACTGAGCTGAATACTTGTGAATGCATTCCAAGAACCAACGAAGGTCCTCTGGATCAACGCCTGGTGTAATGCCATGACCTAGATTCGCAATCCATCTCCCTTGACTTGACTCAAAACTGTCAGCCGTACGCTTGACGGCACCTTCGATGGCATCCCTGCCACCAAACAAGACACTAGGGTCCAGATTTCCTTGGAGAGTAATTTTATTTCCAACAATCCGTCGAGCCTCTGTAGGTTCAATGCACCAGTCAAGACCGAGAACCTCGTATTCTCCGTGTTCCGCTAGAAGTCCGAGGGAATGATTGGCACCTTTGGCGAAACATGTCATTGGCACAACAGGAAGTTTTTGGGTAACCAAACAATTGCGAACGCTTCGAGCTATGTGTTGAAGTGTTGGAAAGGAAAACAATCTGAAGTCATTTGGGGATAGCTCCCCTGCCCAGGAGTCGAAAACTTGCAAGAACTACAATGACTCAGTAATTCCTCAATGACGACTGTCATAAAAAGTACCTGAGCTCCAGCTTTAACTTGACCGACAAGGAAATCAACACAGACATCGGCAATTCTCGAAAGCAATGCTTTGGATTCCTCCGGGTATCTGAAAAGCCACGATTTGGCCTTTTGGAACCCTTTACTGCCTCCCCCTTCAATCATGTACGCAAAAAGTGTCCATGGAGCACCACAAAAACCGATCAAAGGAACTTGACCTTTGAGTTCCTTCCTTGTTAGGGTGATAGCTTCGAAGACATAACCTAACTCCTTGTTGACGTCAACCACAGGTGATAATTTCTTGACATCTTCAGGTGTGATGAGTGGTTCAGGAAAATGTGGGCCCGGATTCATCTGAACCTCCATCCCCATTGCTTGTGGGATGACAAGGATATCACTGAAGATAATTGCAGCATCCAGAAGGCCTGCGTAGCGTTCAATCGGTTGAAGGGTTACCAATGTCGCAAGTTCTGGCGTTCGACACACTTCGAAGAATTCATGGGATTCACGAACTTTCCTGAATTCTTTTCCAGCGAGAACCGATGCAAGAAAGGCATCAGAGTTCTGGAGACAAATAAGGGATCTCGAGAGTGATACCTGGTAAATATCGTCCCGCTTGCCGCATCACCCAAACGGGTGCTCGTTCAACTTCCTCTCCTATAACAATGTCAGCTTTTCATGAAGTAGTATGGTAAACTTACGATACCTCGAGCGGCACGAAGTAAAAGATCATTCTTGAGAGGCGGGAAAGCTGTTGCCATTGTAGAAATCTCACTTGATAGTTAACTCATTGTTACTCGCCAAGCCATCAATAAGAAAACCAATACGAACAAGATAATACACCAAGAGGTGAATTTTGTTATGTAGGGGTAGGGATCAATCACATCTATATGTATGTAAGCTAGGATCTTCTCACGGATAGCTCATAACCTGAAGCCTCGACTATCAACAGTGCTATATGAACGACCCAAACAAGCTCGTTGAAGAGTAAATGCCGGTTTTCATACCCAAGGACAGCGGGTAACATGGTTCTCCAGGTTCAAGAAGTCGGGTGAATTCGACCGCATACGCAGAGAATTATTTGCTGAATTTCAAGGCCATGTAAGTATTGCCCCTAAATCAAGTAGTTGTGCTCTCAGGCTACCCCCTCAGAAAGACCTCGCGTCATTCAAATCGCGCATTGAAGATGTCGCTCAGAGACGGTTGACCAATGATCATAATCTATTGTATATGCCTCAGGAGTTTGTCCACCGAGAATTGATGCAAGAATTGGAAAGGTCAGTCTGCTTGCTCCCTTTGTGGTTTTTTGAATTCAAGCCTTGAAAGATTTTCAATTGTTGAGTGTGCAACGTCGGAATTTCTCAATGACCCCAAACTCTCGGCGAGAATTACTAGTTCCTTGGAAAGGCTACTTGAGGATCGTGGCCTCGTGGTAAAAAGTGCGCTCTTTGCATTCAACGTCGTCATTTTCTCCCTGATAATCTGGACCAAGAAAAGCTACATGATGTATCACCAGGCGGCGAGAGGGACGAGGAATCCCATCTCCCCCCGTTAGGAGAAGGAGCGCAACAATTACAGACTTGTAGGAATAACCCAGATAGCGTATCTGCAATTTCTGGAGGAACAGTACTATCAGTGTCAAAACAACAACCGGAGAATGATAAAGACCCAGACAGTATGGACGTGGATGAAGACTAATATCCAGTACAGAGAATAGAATTGTAAGCTAAACTACAAAATATCAATATTCGCTGGTGAACAATGGGATCAGACATGGATATGCAAAACTAGAGAGCAGATGCAAGCAGATGCGCATAGAAGACGGTAGTAGCCTACCCTCATCCCACATTAAATATTTAACTCAGCTTCGACCAAAGAAATCACGCTTGAATCTCGGGGTTTGATCGAACATTGGAACGGCTTGGGACGGCTAAAACGTTGTCAGGGTAAGTAGCACTAACAACGAAATTATGGCTTGCCTGATGGTTCCGGTTGAATATTCGTGGACAGGCTCAACAGTCACGCCATCCACTACGAGTTTCTCTATGTCCAAGGCAGCCAATGAGATAGCACATAATATAAAAACCGAAGCATCGGCGAAGTGAACGCCTAAGAGGGGCATTTAATAATCAAAAAATTGACGAAGACTGCAGTGCGCATACCAGGGCACACCCTTTATCAGAAATTGATCAGCGTAATGACAATGAATCTATTCATGACACTGACCTTCTTCCAAATCCGAAGCAGAGTTCCCGAGGATCCTGTTCAATGACACCTCCGTTCGCAGAAGCAAGAAAACGTTCCGGTCGAAATTCATCAGGTCTACTATACACCCTGGGGTCATGTGTAAATTTCCTTATAGGAGATGAGTTGGGACCTTAAAGTTGCAGGTACTCCCTTACCATATATTCGGAATAACAAGAGTACCTTTCGGAATAAAATAGCCCTCATGGACATCGTCCTGCGTGCTACGATGAGGGACGGCTGAAAACTATCGGTGATTTCTGTCGCATGGTGCGAATGGAATAGAAGCAAACCTGCGGGAACGACAGTGTACCACCTGAAAACCTCTTTTACCAATGCATTGATATAGGGAAGAGATTCACGGTCTTCAAAAGTTGGTAGCCGATCAGTACCTATGACTTCGTCTATTTCTGTCCTTGCACGTTTTGCAACTCCTGGATGCAATGCCATAGCAAGGAAAAAAGAGTAAATAGCGGAGACAGTCTGGCAAATAAAGGTTCAGAATATATTGCTCATAAATTTAACAGACCCACCGTATCGGAAGCTCCTGAATATAAGCTCGCGGCGCTCCATCTGATATCTAGTTCCTCTTGCTGGCTGAGCACTTTTCCACCCAGGAGTGCAGACGTGAACGATGTCCGTGCTGTCCCAGCAGCCTGTCCAGAAAACGTGAACTCCCTCATTCCGCTCAATAATCACGAAAAATTTTACCATTTGCTGCTTGACAAACTCGAATGGTTGACTGACCATATCACACAATGTTGATCCCCAAATGACTGCCTTGTGGCGGAAACCCGCGCCGGGAAACCAGAGGGGGATGTGACGTACTGGATCCAAATAAGCTGATTTCCTAATTGACGAGGATCAACTCACGCGCTGGGACGAGATCTACGAAAAATCCGCCCGGAGCCGTTGCGAGGGAAAATTGCTCCGTTGCCTGATCTGCAAGCTGCACGAAGGGGTCCTTGGATTCTTGTACTTCATATCCATATGTGATGCGTAAAACGGTGGCCCCGACAGCTCTAAAAGCGATTGCATGAGCCTAAAGCAGCAGAAATACGGAGATCTGAGTATACCTCCTGATGTGCATAGCTAGATTGTCAGGGTCATTGAACACTCGGCGGAGGAATCGTAAACTTTCTGCTTCTTCGATGAAACTAAATTGCTTCATTGCAGCTGCACTTCCTATAAGCTTATAGAAGAGGCGCCTGTAGCGACGGAAACGGTCGCCATATGGGAGAAGGACTAGGGTGTCTTTCCAACCCACGAGTTCACCAGCCATTTGGAGTGTTGGCCGATCTGAATATATGGCACTTTTTTTGTCTAGCATGTCAGTTGCTACCTGAGCCGAATTGATAATGACGAGTGGTTGTCCCAGCACGGTGACAGAACATATGTCGCCTTTCCAGTCTGACTGTGAGGATATCTCTCGGTTGTCAATAAGATAGATTAGTTACCGTATTTTTCACCCCATTTGGCGAACGTCAGCCACTCCCTTGAAGCAGGCATGTCAAGAATGTTGCCAACTAGAGGTAGACCTATGGGACCAGGTGGTAGGGAGAGCGATGAACCCTTGTGAAGCAAAGAACGAAGGACAAACAGGCCCACGAGAGCGAGAATGAAGTCTAGAAATATTAAAGGACCGACCGACATCGTGTAGACGGAAAAAGAGAAACTGAAGGAGCGTTTGTAAGGTATGTCGGTGCGAATTTGTGCTGAGCGCTTTTAAGTCTCAAAAAGCCTCAAGCTTAGGATCAATCCCGAAAAGGTACTTTTCAGTTCTTCTTGATCCTTGTTGCACTGTCATCGAAGTCCGCGGTGAAGTCTCGACGTATGCCATCTGAAGCTATAGGCACCACCACGAGGCAACGACAGATATCAAAACATCGGACAGAATCTGTGGATAGTCGGCTCAAGAATGGCATTTCAATGACCCACGAAACCCATGGGGGACATCAACCCAAGCCAGGGGCAACAGCTATCCTCGATGTGATGTACATGAGAACACGAGAGCGGACGACATGAAATGCATGGCGAATCTGATTATGTGACAGCGCAACTCCACCAAAAACGAAATCCTTGAGTACAGATAAGAGTGTCATTTGGCTGCAAGAAGGTTCAACGCGAGGTGCAAGGCACTGTCAGCGAACGGGGATCGCAAAATTGGTGTTCTGCCTAGCGCTTGAGTTTCAAATCACTCAACTTCCTTGACAGGGAAGCTGACGACGAGCCCAGGAAGGTCCATCACTTGCGCATCGCCTAGGTATTGAGTAAGAAATTCCTATCGTTCCCCGGAATTCTATATCCATGAATCCCAGATGCAGTTACATCTAGTGGAGTGAGATGAACGAGACGCTTAAAAAATGGTGTTTGTTTATCGTTTCGAGACTGATGTATTACATTCATTCATGACGCCCTGACACAAGATATTGAACCAAAGAAAGTTTCCTATGTATATAATAGATATGGAGATAAAAATGATAGTACGTGCCTGCAATGAAGCAGAGTGTGCAAGACTTTCCTAGAGCTGAGCAGTTTGGCGATCTTTCACTGGTCGGCTTCCTGTGAATTTTCCGTGATACTGCCTACCCCGAAAGAAGCGGAGACCTGAGACATGCCCAGTTATGGCGAGGAGTGTGTCATCCTAGAAGACACTTTCCCCGGTGGTAGGCTGTAGTTGTCGTTACTGACGAGGGCGCTCGAGACAGCGAAAACATTCACCTGCTCACCTCAAAACCTGGAACACGATGATCTCTGGACGCCTCTTGAGCAGCATCAATCTTGATCGATATATTGGTAGATCGCTATTTTCGGTGTCAATCAAGGGACAGCGACCGAACGGGCGCGACCTTACCATTAAAGCGGATGTGTTGAAGGTTGGTCGATAAGATTTTGTTGCTGTCTGAAGCGAGAAGGAAAGCTCATCGCTATCTTCTCCCAAACCTCTGATAGTTATCCGAGCGTTAAGCGTAGCCAATACAGAATTGCTATACACTAGGATTTTATTAGAATCCAATTGCTAAGAGGGAGAGGGACACCCTACGTTTTCCCAGACTGAAATAGAATGCAACATAAATGAGTGTATCCCCCCAAGCAAGAATCTGAGAGAATCATTTAATCGAAATTCCTCCAGAGGAAGACGACCCAACTCACGGATACAAGTGATGCAATTGCACAAATGCTAGTCAAAACACCTGTACTTACAGTAAATGCAATCTACATCTGGATGAGATTCTTCTAACTGCACAGGGACAAGAGACCTACAAGCCAAGTTATCATCGTATTGGACCTGCAGAAATGGGGGAGAAGTTAACCTGTGACTTAGTAGACTATAGTCAAAAGGCTCACCTCTTAAAGCCTGTTCGTGACCGCTGGAGGAAATAAAAAAGAGAAGCAGCGATGAGAACGTCCGGCAATACAGCCAGGATATTGACTGTCATTGAAAGTCCCTATCAGTCAATAGGCGTCGGCGAGCAAGCAAGGAGGCAAAGTGGAGAGCATGTCCGACCTTGAGTGCCTTCAGCTCTTCCCAGTCATTTAACCGGATACTGTGGTTATAAAGATCTCAATGTGTCACATAAGAAGGTATAACTCTTGCCCACGCTTTAGCCGTGAAGACTGCACCAGGAAATGAGTATCGAAACAACAAGGACATGAGTAATGGATTTTACCAACAGAACAGCCTATTGGAAAGAATTAACAATCAATTGCTGTATTTGTTTTGTATCTTTACTTTGCGCACGTACCAAACTCGGCGACAACCATGCAAGCCTAGGTGATCATGAGAGAATTAGTGGTTGGTGGATCACGCTTACGATGATCCCGGTTATGACAAGGCTGTTGCCGCTTACTATGAAGGTATGAGCAGTCAAATGACAGCTATCAGGCCATCAAACTTACGCCTCCAGACTCGCAATGTCAGGAAACTTGGACCATGTCAGGCGATGTTTCTTTACTGGAAGTCAGCACACACCTTTGAACTAAAAATCCGACAAGGCCCTGGCAAGAGTAAAATAAAATATTATACACGAATGAAGAACTCACGTTGAAAAGAACTTCAACCTACGCGGATGAGCGTCAGATGATAGACATGATAGGGATAGTACTTGCGATGACACTCCTAAAACAAGACTTAGTACGCATTTAGAATCCTACTCAGTCGAGTGATCATTCACCAGACCATATGAGTAAGGATCGTTGGACTGTCGAAATTTGTAATGACATAATAATAGACTGTTTCCTCTATCAATGTTCTGTATTGCTCTGGAGACACAGGAACGAACCTGTATGACATATCAGGCACTGGTGTATTGTATCGAAGATCCAGACCAAAGCAACCTGGGTCATCACCATCAGTTCTCACCCGAAAGGAATAAGGGACAGGCAATGCACAAGTCCTTTGATATACCAGACGTCCTTCGCTCAAGTAAATATGTGTCAGAAAGCTTGACTGAAGCAGTCTTTCCATACCTTGGGATACCTAGTAAAATAATAGAGTGTTTGAACGCATGAAACTATACGAGATGTTCAGACAGAGTTTATGATGAAGACAGTATCGTACCACCGTATAACCTGGACTATTTGATGAATCTGACAAGAATAACCAAAGTAAAACTCACATTGCAGCACAAATAACACCAATGAAGGCTGCCCCCATGCTGATCCATGTTATATTCAACAGTAACAGGCACCGGAAAGGATGAAGCATACGTGTTATCGATTTCCAAGACCTGTTCGCCAGAGGAGGACATTCTTAGAGCGAGGTATGCGACGAGACACAGGCAAGAGAAAGAGTAGGTGTCTGTATTTACCCTTCCATAGTACTTTAAGAAAGGAAGGACAAGGCCCAGAGGAGCCAAAGAAGTTCTTTCACGAGTTTCATCAGGGAAACCCGCTGTGGCACCATCAGAGGATTTCTTGATTTGACCACTCCGTAAAGCAACAATCCATCACTCCAGACCAGGGGAAAGTGAGTATACGAGAACCACCGAATACGCAGTCGAAAGGGTGTTGTCGGATGAATACATTCCAACAAAACCTTAATCCAGGAAAAGTGATTAGTTTCCCGTACGAAGACTCTATCCTCTGCAGCAATACGTAATAATCTCGGGGCTGAGGTACTTAGCTTCCACTTAGAGTCTCTGGATGACTTTGAAGGGAAAAGAAATCACTGGACTTGTTAGATGCTTCGGGCGATAAGACCAGATTTGCAAGTTGCCTAGAACCCTTCTTTTCCTTTTACATATTAGTGACGTATTCTGGGTTAGGATAATATGCTTACAAAGGGATGAATTTTCTCAATCTTCGACCGATAAGAACGCTGAAGTCGCTTTGGTAGCGGGCTGATCCCAGGACGAGTAGTTTCTTGGTGTGAATCGTTCACTATGGTGGACTTTCCGACTCTCCTAAAGGATAAATTTTGTTTTCTAACTAGGCGCGAGTTCCGGGAAGCTCGGTGGGGTGACCAACCAGTCGTTGCCTGATCATATGAATCCAGGACTTTGCGGCTGGAATAAAACCATGATCTTCGTCCACTATCATTTCAATTTGATAATATATATATTTATATCATGATTCTGGCTTACATGGCACTCAACTTATTGTGCAATCTGTCCTGTTGTGTTGCAATTAGCTTGCTTTGCTCAGTCATATGGCCTATCATGCTGTGTTGTAGTCATTTTGCTTTTCTCAGTTCTTATGTTAAAGTTTTGACCAGAGCTCTATGACAGAGGCTAGTCTGGCTATAATGCCTCTCAGCTAGGCTCTGGTTAAGGGTTGCCAAGGGTCATAAGCATGAGAAGAAACCTCGATGGATCAAGGCTCAATGAGAGTGAGACAGAACGATGAGGAAGGATAACAGATTGGAATAGCAGACTCGCAGCAACATCATTATTATTTCAGAACCTTGCTTGGACTGAATCTCTATTACTCTAGTGTTTCAATTGCATATGGAAGTACCTATATATTTCGACTGAGGATTATTGTTACAGGTTATGAGCCCTGTTGTATTTACATATCGTAATAATACTACATGCATAGATAGTATCAATATTGATATTGTGCTGCAGGACAGTTGTCTAACTTGAACAAATAAAGGTCTTATTTTTCCAACCTGTTGCACCAGGGATAAACATGGCTGTAAGTCTACCTGTTCAATCTGCCATTTGTATGGTTCATAAGTTGTTCAGAGTCGGTGTTCAAGTGTCCTGCGCCCATTCTCTCGATTGACTTTTCGGTAGGCCGTATTGTTTTGGTCAGGACAGGCTGCTTACGAACTCTCCTTCTGACAGCTGGTCGCGGTTATCCACTCACTCAAGATACTTGACCACCGCTGCTGCCGCTCCCTCAAAAACATCTGCTTCTTCTGTTCCTTCCAATGATCCCCAACTACATAGAATTGTCGATGAGATCTCGAATTTGACTTTGTTGCAGGCAGCGGATCTGGTGACATTACTCAAGGTGAGCAGTACCGTTTCACGTGTAATCTTCCAGACTTGCTTACTCTACTTTCAGTCTCGTCTCAATATCCAGGAAATTGCTCTACCTGCCGCGCCAACTTCCCCTGCTGGCTCTGCTTCTACCGCACCCGAGGAGACCGCCGCCGTATGTCTTTAGTTCCTTTGGTGACGCCAGGCTTTGACATCTATGTTTAGGAAAAGCCTCAAGAGAAGACAGTGTTTAATGTCATATTGAAGTCTTTTGATGCCGGTGCTAAGCCCAAGATTATTAAGGAGGTGAAATCTTTGGTGCCTAACCTGACTCTCATCGAGGTATGTCCGGACGTCGTTCGACAGGGCTCAGTTAAAATGTTTCTTTTAGGCCAAAAAATTTGTTGAAGCCGTTCCCAAAATGCTCAAGGAGAATCTGTCCAAAGAAGAAGCTGAGAAACTACAAAAAGCCTTCCAGAGCATTGGAGGTGATGTCACGCTGGAGTGATCCATTTGCTGGATTTATGTGCATTGCTTCCTCCTCCTGATCACGAAATTGAAGAAAGTATGGAATTAATAGGTTACAACATGCACTCGAGAATAATGAGACGATGGGGTCCCATCGCTAATGAGGAGGTACTTAATCTTCTAAGTAACGGTACTCGAATCGAAAATCGCTCTTCTTTCGCTGGCACCACGATCCTTCCCAGTCAAAGTAAACATACACGCCTTGCTCGTATTCATCGGTTATCGCTTGAGGCTCGGAGTGCCGCTGGAACCACGTTACATACTTCACATGAAATCGCCAAGATTGTCGCTTCAATTCTTTTGCAGCCAGATATCTGTAGGCATATGAGATAACAATGAAACGCAGAGAGTATGGCTTACTGTTGATATGTCCCTGGAAGATAGTAGAAGACATAAAACAAAGTCTCTATATCCAACTGAGAGAATATAGCTGCTGTATTCAGAAGAGGGTGAGGAGTCTGTGGGTAGTATAAAGGAGTCTGGAATGGGTTACGCGGTACATAATACTTGGGCCTGACAAGAAGGGCTTTGAATAGTCTGAAGCATAAGAATAAATATACTCACTTCTCAGTATCCTGAGGTTGGGGCATGCTAGTGTAACCACCTTCGAGCATCTTATGAACTTGGTCTAGATTATTCATTCGGACAACGGCTTATGAGTGATAAGTCAAGGGTATGTACTCGGATATAGGAAAAGTAAACCTTTCTGTTTGACGCTTTCAAACGACACTACCAGGTCTTGTAAAGAACTTGGAAACGCAGAAGAGCTGACAGGGCGAGACTGATAATGTTGTTGCTGCTGAGTGGTTGACGGGAGTCGCTGGTTTCCAATAGCAGGCTGCTGCTGCTGCTGCTGCTGATCATTCTGAGTAATTTTGACATCAGGGGCAAATAATGGTTGACTTGATGTTGCACTCGGTGGGGGTGACATGGTCCTTGCACTGGAGGGAATCTGCTGGACTTGCTGAGGTAGAGGCGAGGGCGCAGATTGAGAGGCAGGTGGTTGTGAACTACCATTCACGAGATGCAAGGGCGCTTGTGAAGCATCTGGGGAATCAGATGAAAGAGATTGATCTAGAAAGATATCAGATCAGGACCACCAAAACCTAGCTTGTCAACCCACCCGTTTGCGACGGCGTCACCTTCTGAGGCGATGGAAGTTTCGAAAGAGCATCCTCCGACAAAACTGGAGAATCTTCTGCAGAGTACATCGACCCCTCAGGATGCTGTGATACTGATGCGGCGGAAGACAAAATGGGACTTGTCACTGATGGATGCGTTAAACTTGGTGAAGACATGTTAACAGAAGATTGATCTTGAGTAGTCGATACAAGAGGGGCGGATGTCGTAGGTACCACATTTGAAGGTGGGGAGTGCGTCTGTGATGAGGCAGTCGTTGGAAGGTGAGAGATTGATGATGAGGCATTCGAGACGGGGAGTTGCGAGCTTGTCACAGCCTGAGCTACAGTCGCATACCGTATTGGCGGTAGTTGAGGTGGCCGAGGAGCTGGCGCTTTGACTACGTTCGACATCGATTGAGAGATATTGAGGTTTGAGGATTGTTTGGCTATCGATTGTTCGGCTTGAGGGTTAGTTGAAGCACCGGTAAGTTTTGATTTGCTATCCACGGGATGTTCTGAGGAAAAGATCAATTCAGCTCAGAACTTAGTGTTTGAACTGCTTACTCCGAAGCTGCAGGGTAACATTAGCCTTCTTGAGAATTGGACTATCGTCACGCTTGACGCTTGACAAGCTTTCCTCGTCTTGTTTTTTATTTGAGGACCGTAAAGGTTTCTCTGTTGTGAGACGCTAAGCTGTTTCTGGGATATACAAACAGTGGACTCACCTTCACTTTCCTCGTCTGAACTGCTACTGTCATCATCATCTGCGATAAGCCCAAATTTCTCTTCCTCCTCTTCGAGATTGAGCTCGTCGTAAATCCCTTCGTCTTCCTCGAAATCCTCTTCCTAAGGAGACAGTTTAATTGAACAAACTATACAGTAAGATATAGTGAAGATACATACAGTGTTGCTTTCTACAAAGTACTGCACGTCTTCTTTGAGATCCAGGACTTTCTCTGGTAAGAGAGAGCCATTGTTTAGAAGGCGAAGTACAATCTCCAACCGGCTGATGTGCCATTTTCGGCGATCGTTGAGGTGTTCTAACTCTTCAAGCCGCCCCATGTTACTCCCCTGCTTGCGTCTCTTCCCGGCTCCCTGCAGAGACTCTACTTCGGCTTCTGTAGATTCCACTTGCATTTGAAGTTCCTCAACCTGTGTTTGTAACCATTGCGTTGCTTCTTCCTTTTCTTGTTCTTTGGGGTCCAGTTTAGTGGCTTGTATCAAACCCTCCTTTGAGAAAGCCTTGGTCTTCATCTCCTTTTCGCACGCTTTGAACTTTTCCATTTGCTGCAAGAATAATGAAGATTAACAAAGAGTGAAGGGACAGAAAAAAAAAGATTGCTGTACATAACAAAATTGAGAAACCACTTACTGTCTCGATTAGTCGCCGGTTTTCCATCAGCTGTGATTTGTCCTTGATGTCATTACTTGCAACCCAGGTCTTTATTTGATCCCGCAATCGCTGAAGCTTCTTGATTTGCGTTTTGAGATCTAGTTCCAGCTTCTCCTTTTGTGTCTGGTTCGTTGATGCTTGCATCTTTTCATATATGTTCTCGAAAAGCTCAACACCCTCCGAAACCTTCTTTAGTGTTCTCTCGATTTCAGCTACATTGCATTGATGAAAAGGAGGCTGTATCAAAAATCAGCAGACATACTTTGTAGCTTTCTTGCAGCCATAGTGCAGCACTTGGATGGTGGTTACCTGGGAGGTAAAGAGGGTTAAGCGTGATGGATGTATCTTTGTTATTTAGCAAAACTGTTATTATGTAAGCAAGTCGGTCGGAAATACTGCGGTCGTAATTCAGGAACAGGATCAAGGGTTTTCAGCTCTCAAGAAGAAAAGACTTTACAAAACTCGACAATTGCGTTGAAAGAATGGAGGAAGACAAAAGCAAGGAAACTCTCACTGATGCGCGTCCCTGTCAGTCTCTGACTAGCTGCATGGCGGTGGTGATCAACAGGCTGACAGCTTCCTGTCGCCCGCACAGAGTCGCAGAGTTTTTGTAACCGCATTGGAGGTTCCCACTTATTCTATGAGCGCCAGCGATCAGGAACCCTCACACCGAGATGTAGCCAAATGACGCACGTGACTGATACTTTATTATCTCTTCTTTGCAAATATCCACGACCAAGTCAAGTATTTGATGAAGTCACTTCGGAAATCTCTCAATGGGCACAAGGATGGCTCCCGACCTTCTATCTCCACCCCGTTACCTCTTCCCGCCCTTTCCAAGCCACCTTCTGCAATACTACCTCCTCAGAAAGTCATTCGCGCACTCAACTCTCATCGTTCCCAGGCTCCTCAGGAACTTTCATTCCAAAAGGGCGACTTCTTCTATGTACTAAACTCAGGTGAAGATGGAAACCGTTGGTTTGAAGCTCACAACCCAGTGACCGGTGCACGGGGACTCGTGCCACGGCACATGTTCGAAGAATTTAGCAAGAATACATCGTATGGGAACCGTTAAACTTTCGTCAGCTTTGAGATTGACTGGCATCTTAGCAGTCGCGCTTCTCAGCCCGAGGCTCAGAGCCCGGCCCCTCAACCTGCACCTTCTTCTGTTACTCAGAAATCGCAAGTATTCTATGCAATCGTTCAACATGATTTTGAAGCAGAACGCCCAGATGAGTTGGATGCAAAACGTGGTGATGCAATTACTGTGGTTGCTCAATCAAATCGAGAGTGGTTTGTCGCTAAGCCTATCGGCCGTCTCGGACGGCCCGGTCTTATTCCTGCTTCTTTTGTAGAGATACATGATCCTTCAACCGGCAAACCAATAACAGACATCGAAGGAATAATGGACAGAGGAGAACTACCAAAGGTAGACGACTGGAAAAAGGCCATGCTCAGCTATAAACAGAACAGTATCTCGCTTGGTGTTCTTGAACCCACCAACAAAGGTCCAGTCACGGATAGCCCTTTTCCTGCATCGTCTAAGCCAGACGTCCCCAGTTACCATACCTTTACCACCCCTGATCCTATCTCTCCTCCCACATTACAACCTCTCCCCCATGGACTGCTTTTGTGCGCCGATGTAATATCTTTCCATTATGAGATGGAAGAGTATTGGTTCCGGATAGATGCTCTCTATCAGCCCTACCAGCAACCAGGAGACTCTGAGCTTCCTCCAGCAAGGCAACTTATATTATTCAGAGTTTATAACGACTTTTATGACTTTCAAGTCTCACTTCTTGATGCTTTTCCTCGTGAAGGTGGACGTCACCCACCTCACCCGCGAATACTTCCGTTCATGCCAGGTCCAGCGGAAGACGTAGATGATGCCTTGACTGCAGTTAGAAGGGGAGAACTGGATACATATATTCATGATCTTTGCAGCCTCGCAAGGTCTGGGGCTCGGTACATCCTAGAACATCACATCGTCCGGGAGTTCCTGTCTCTTAAACCTGGCGACTTTGAAAACGAAGTTGAACCACAAACTCAGGAGCTGGCTTCGTTGTTTGACACTGAAGTTGGTACAATGCAGGATGACAGTACAGTCATGAATGAAGTTTATGACCAAGACATCAGGGATAAAATGGAGGAGCTTCATATAGAGAATGATGGAAGAGAAGAATCGGGCCACGATGAAGATCGTTATAGTCAATCTCCTGTCCCACCGCTCGAAGGCGATTTGCGATCCCATATCCAAAATACTCCTAGTGAGAGTGGGACCAGGAAATACAATCAGACTCACGGACGGACGGATTCGTCAACTTCATTCTACTCACGGTCACATTCACCCTATCCAGATAACAACGATTCACCTCAGAACGACAGTCATCTACAGTCCCAGTCCCAATATGACAATGGCCACCACAACACCGCCTCAACTCCATCTGCCTCATTATTCAACTCATTACCACTTCGTAACCGATCTTATTCTAACGCTACCTCTAATCCCAACAGTCCACAAATATCTGCTGCCAATCCTCAGATTGCATTTGTAAAAATCAAAATTTTCGATCGTGTAGCGGATGACCTCATTGCAATTCGAGTCCACCCCAAAGTAACGCACTCAGAGCTGATGGAGAAGGTTCAAGCTCGCCTCGGGAGTGATGTTACTATTCTCAGATACCGCGATAGCATTACGAATACTTTTGTTGGGCTTGGGAGTGATGAAGATCTTAGATTGTGGATAGAAGGGACAAGAAAGCATGTACTTTATGCTGACTAGCTCTGCCCTTGCATTTCCTCTGTTTTCAACCCCCCTTTTTCTTGTGAATTTTCTCCACTCTCTTGATCGGACCTCGTTCTATCCGGATTGTAATTATTGTCTCTTCGGTCGCATTGCGACATCATCGCTCAGCTTTATTCTATATTGTGGGATGGCTCTTGTTGTACAAAATATCCAATTGCTAAGTTTTGTGAATTAAATACAATAAACTAAATTACGGGCTCAGGCGTTTCCTAAAAGGGCAACTGACAGTCTTGAGCAAATACAGTCAAACAGAATCCTTTCTCCTCGTCCCTATGGTTTCTTTGGCACGGACAATCCGTAGCATTCGACGTGTCGGTCTACGTGAGTGGTGGAGGCAGATGCAGTATATCTGTGATGCCAAGTCAGGTCGTTACGTTGGCAGAGACCAGTAAGTTGGGTGCAGAGGGAAGAGTATACACCGAGTCTAAGACACACAATGATAGGTTCGGAAATCGTTATTTCGAGAACATGAATGCAGAAGAAGAAGTTCCAGGTGTGTTCATCAAAACGCTCTGGACAAGTCTCATTGTTCGTCTCGTGAAACAGGTCGTCAACGATGGGTGGACTTTACCCAAGTGCGAAGACTAACCGATCTCAAAGTAGTTCCTCTGATAACACTTTCTCTTTTAGCATGACTACAACGCATCTCAGATACCTCCTGAATGGCATTCTTGGTTGCAGCACATTCGAAAAGATGCCCCTCCTGAGGATCCTGTGTTTGCCAAAGTTACACCAACTTGGAAGGCAGTACGTTCCTAAACTATTGCTGACGAATTTTCGTAATGAAAATTAACTTTCTATACTCATATAGCCTTATGTTGAAAATCTAACTGGTACTCGTGGCGCTTATAAACCGTACAATACCGTAGTTCCCAAAATCAATGGCTGGGAGCCCAAAGTCAAGGCTCGTGATTAGGCGATAGACGTCTGGACGAATGTATTTGATATTCCGCTACCTTCATTCGTGATCGAGGTTTCTATGTAGGATGTTCTCGACTACATGTTCAGCTATCGCAAGACTAGACGTCAATCCAGGACTCTCTATATTCAGCAAGCTAAGCATGGGATTTCGACCTTTTCTTGTACCAGTTGGGAAGTCTGATCTGAATACAAAGTCTTGGAATCCACCCCAAGGCGGGACTAGCTTGGGTCTGATTCCACAATAGTCAGGCTGTAGACCCGCAAGTTCGATATTGGATAGATAATCAATGACAGCTTCATACATCTCAGGTAATCGGGACTCGTCAGGTATGAGGTGCTTCATCCAGAAATCTGCCTCATCCTCAGGTCGGTCGTGGATGGGATCAAGTGGTAGCTCTATCCACTCGATATCTGGCCCAAAGCGAACTTTTCCCCGAAGATCCAGAGTAAGGTGAGTACCTAGAGATTGGAACCCATGTGCGTTTGACCCTGTGTCGGGACATGGGTATATGAGGCGTTTCACGCTACCAATGCCCGGGCCATGGTATGACGCATATGAGCCCCGGGCATAATACATGGGTATCTGGCAATCATCAGGCAACAGTGCGTTGAGGATGAGGGAACTGGAGAGCCCTGAGGAATTGATCACCGTCCTTGCAAGCAGTGCATCCCCTTCCTCTGCGTCCCCAGTCACAACTTGTACCACCCACCCATCTTCAGGACTAACCAGATCAGGTGTAGCAGGAACAAGGGATCGTGCAGATGGATCTACCCGGACAACGCGTGTTGAATATACCAGTTCACCGTTTTCGGAATCAATGATATCCTTTTCCAGACTCTCCATAAAGGAATGAGAGTCAATGATGCCTGTCATCGGACACCATAATGCAGCAATGATGTGTTTTGATAGATCGGGCTCCATCTGGCGCACTGCATCATTAGAGAGGAGCACCGTCGGTAGAATGGGACTACCATCTTCTTTGTTCCCTAGTTTGAGGGACTTGGCGTGAAGTTTACAAATGTAGTCCTGTTGAGACTCTTTGGCTACGACGAGTTTTCCGACCTGTTCGTGGGGAATGTTGTATGTCCTGCATCGCTCATACATCAAATCACGACCGCGTAGACATAATTTTGTCTTGAGAGATTGGGGAGGATAATAGAGACCTTGACGCACAGTGTTTCATGTTGAATATAGCAAGGAGTAGTGGAGATTGACACACCAGAATGTATAACCTCGGAATTGCGTGAGCTTGAGTGACCGAAAACAAACAAAAAGGAGGGGTAATGAAGTCATCAAACCACATGGTCAAAATTTAAATGGATATTGGTTCACGCTGACTTGCCTGGTCTCTTCACCGGCTTGGCCGTGACGTTCAATCAAGTAGGTTGATTTGGAAGGAAAACGTTGGGAAAGTCTTTGAGCTATGGCTAGACCAACCACACCTGACATCCCCATCCGTCATTTTGATGATCGGTTTTGCAACATGGTTTGAAACACCCACCTCCCCCTATGACCAGGTAATCGACGACTTGTTCTGGTGGCTGTTATTTGTGAACGATTAAAGAATTACATGAATTAAAGATGAAAATTTGATTGATAAAGGTTGGCCAGTTGAAGGAAGAGACGCATACTTTGAATTTGAATTTTCCACTTTGATTGAGAGCACGCGTGAGACCTCGAAACTGGTTCATTGAATGGTCAATGTGTAAGGGGATGCGAGAGAAGGTGAGAGTAACCCTGCTAACAAGATTTAATAGCCGTAAAGAATCGCACCAGAGAGAGTGCGTGTGAGAGAGAGAGAGATTGTTCTATTGCTATGCAAATTTCGTGACTTGAGTCATCTGTTCCCTCTCTAAATTAGACGTCATCAAGACTTTATGTAAGCCATCATTTGATAAGAATCATGTCTTGGAATATGACCACAAGGCCACTACCAGAAAAAAGAAACGAGGATGACACATCCCTTAACGGATTCGATGAAGTACCCCTATTCATGAAAACCCTTCCAGGAGATGAAACAGAAAATATAGCATTATCCGCCCTGCAGGATCTAGTCCACGAGGGAACAGAAGACGGTGGGTCAAGTCTGCCGATATTAATAATGATGATTTCTCACTCATCAGGAACAGAGGTCGCACTCAATTTCAAGGAACAAGCAAACGAGTACTTCAAGGGAAAGCGATATAGAGAGGCATTAGGTTTCTATAAACAAGGCACTGACGCCAAGCCAAAGGATAAGAGTATTTTGGAAGCCCTCTTGTGTAATACCGCGGCTTGTAATCTGGAGCTTAGTGCGTGTTGTTCCTTCGTTCTGAATGGAATGATTTTCACATAGTACGTCATATCAGAAAATTACGGTTCGGTGCTCAGAGATTGTTCGAGGGCGATTTCTATGAATGCCAAGTGCTCAAAAGCTTATTATCGCTCGGTGCTGGCGCTGTTGGCACTGGATCGTGTGGACGAAGCTATCGACTGTTGCAGGCGGTGCCTGGCTTTCGACCCTAGTAATACGGGGATGAAAAGTGTGCATGAAAGAACCCTTAAAGCCAAGAAGGAGCAGGAAGTACGGGAGAGAGAAAGAGAAGAACGGATAAAGAAGAAGCAAGAAGAAAAAGCGATTCTTGCAGCAGCTTACCAGGTTCATACTATCAAGCCATGCAACGGAATGGGCCAACTGATAGCGCCAATCTACTAGGCACGGAACATCATAGATGTTCCCAACCAGGATAATTCATCAAATCAATATTCACCCCATTGGGATACAGAAGACCCCTCCAAATTCAGGCTCATTGTCCCAGTCTTCTTTCTTTACCCACAATATGCGACATCAGACATGATAACGGAATTTTCTGAGGACACGCCGTTCTCGGCGCATCTGGAGGTGATGTTTCCGCCAAACAGCACACCAGCCGAGTGGGATAAAAATAAAGAGTACGTCAGTGGAAAGCTGGTCGTGTACGCCATTACGCGACGAAAACGGCTGCTCAAGGTCGGAAAGAACATGACGCTGTTGGATGTCTGTAATGCCGCCAAAGCAAAAAAAGGAGAGCCAAGGGATGGTTTGGAGCTCAAGGACGGATTCTTGACGTTTGTGGTGCTGCCGAAGGGCACGGATGCTGAAAAAAAATGGGTGGAGGAACTCAAAGCGATAAGAAGCCAGGGTTGAACCGTGATTGGTTGTATTCTACCAAGATGATGTCATATCAGATTGCTGCATTTGGAAACTGAACCATCTTGGACGTGCTGAATGGAAGTTGAAGGGAGGTTTTGAAGCATAAGACAGGACTAAAAGCTCCAAGAGAGCAGAGTAGAGTGGAGGGAAATTGGGTCGCAAACCGAGTGAAGTATAGGGGAGTGAAGCAATCGAACTACCTTCCATATGAGGAACCCTGAGTGAACCCTGAGTTTGGCCTTGTTGTGGCAAGTCTCCCTGCTCGGTAGCAAGTTCTTCGTTCGCTGTCGTCGCCGTCGCCAAAAGGTCTGGTGAGTACGATGCAGTTCTGGTTGTGCGTCCAGGTCGCCGTCAGGGATATCGGTCATGGTGGTTGGATGATTGGTTGGACGGAGAGGCTGGATGGCATGATCAAAAGCTGGATGTGGTGTTGAATTGTTCTGTAGGGTCCTCATCAAGATGTCCGTTAACCACAAAGTTCTTCGCACTGCAAATGCACCTACCACTCCTCCCGACGCTCTTGAGACTGAAGTTGCCCAAGCACTTGTCGATCTCGAAAATAATGTCTCTGAGCTCAAGACTGAGCTTCGAGCTCTCCAATTTTCTGCCGCCCGCGAAGTTGATGTCCGCGGTAACAAAAAGGCAATTGTGATATTTGTGCCGGTTCCCCAATTGAAGGCTTTCCACAAGATCCAGGCAAGGTCGGTTGTTTGCATTGATTGTGATGGCAGGATGGCTCATGTGAGGCAGGCTGACACGAGAACTGGAGAAGAAGTTTTCTGACCGTCATGTTGTATTCATTGCGCAACGCCGAATGTTGCGCAAGCCTACGCGCAATTCGCGTGTGAAGCAAAAGAGGCCTCGCAGCCGCACGCTGACCAATGTGCACGACAAGATCCTGGAAGATCTGGTCCACCCTACGGAGATCACTGGGAAGAGGACTCGTGTCCGGGTGGATGGATCGAGAGTTACGACAGTGTAAGTAGAGTGTGCTTGAGTACATGGCAGGGATGCTGACGCCACATAGATTTTTGGATCTGAAGGACGCAACGTCGCTCGAGTACAAGCTCGAGTCATTCTCAGCCATCTACCAGCGCCTGACTGGAGTGGATGTCAAGTTTGAATTCCCAGTGGTGTCGCAGGATAACTAGTAGTTAGCATTCTGTTTGTAGGCGGAAAAAAATACAGCATGTGGATGATCTGAGCCGGGCCGAGCCAGTTCGGAGGGGACAAGGCTTAAAAGGAAGGGCGGGCAGACAGACGCTTACGGTGGTCCTCCACCATGGACCCCTTCGTCATCGACCGCGGCGTCGACGCCAAGATTGTTGTCATGGGTAGTGCGGGTGTTGGCAAGTCTTCCCTCCTCAACCGCTACGTGCAGAACAAATTCGACCCGAAAAACACAACCTCGACGAGCGGCGCGCTGTTCATCACGAAGAAAGTGATCATGAGCGGTGTCAAGGTGCGGCTGCAGCTCTGGGACACTGCTGGCCAGGAGCGATTTCGGAGTATGGTTGGTTCTATTCTTCACGATGTCTACCCTGACTCTTTCTCATCTCTCTCATTACAGGCGCCCATGTATTATCGAGGTACTAGTAATAATTTCGCCACAACGTTCTCTCTGCTTACTTTTTTCCAGGCGCAAATGCTGCTCTTCTTCTTTACGACATCACCAATGCTTCCTCCTTTGACGACGTCCGCAGCTGGCTCTTAGGTCCGTGCATTCCCCTCTCCATTCTCCCAGTCCTGACGTCTTCTAGAACTCAGGAAAAACTGTGACCCTGACCTTCTCATCTACATCGTCGGCGCCAAGGCTGACCTCCACCACAAGCGCGCCGTCACCGCCGACATCGCCCGCCTCTCCCTCCACAACTGGTTTCCTCCCCCACAGCCCCCGCCACCTCCCCCGCCGCCGCCTCCTTCCACCCTCTCCTATATCCGTCCCCGTTTTACTTCGTTCCCTGGCCTGAGATCCCACTCCGCCCCTTCCTCTCCCCCTGCATCTTCTCATGCCTACCTCGATCTCCCTTCTAGCCGAAACTCCGCCCTCCAGCGCAGCAAGACTCTCCAAGTACGCCCTCGCGCCAACAGCTCCCTTACCCGATCCAACACCAGTTCCGGCTCCCGCACTCCTCAATCTTCTCATTTCGGTTCTCATTTCGGCTTCGGCAGTGGCTGGGATGCTTATGGCGATAATAGCAGTAACAGCATCGAGGAAGAAGATGAGTATGCGTTGGAGAGCGAAGAACTCGAGTGGGGTCTCAGTAAGGGAATGGAACTGTTTGAAGTATCTGCCAAGGATGACACTGGTACGCGTGTCGACGATTCTTGATCGGCGTCGCAGGCTTACGATCATCTCTAGGCATCCAAAGTCTTTTCGACCACCTCATATCCGCCATCATTCTCAGAAAGGATGCCATCGAGCGAGAAAATGAACTCAGGAAGCGCAACAGGATTGTCCTATCAAGCGCCTCGACTCCCACCTGGTCTGCCCAAGCCGATGAAGAAGAGGCTCGCCAGACGGCCCAACAACGTTGCTGCTAGCAATCCAGGACATGGGCTTCATTTTATATCGAGTCAAGTTTCTTTTCGTCTTCTTTGCTTGCCTTGGGTTCGCTTTATCTAGCTTATATCCTATCTTAAACACATATGTCCCATATGTCTTCTACTCAGGAATCTGATGCATCAAACGATCCGCGAAGTGAACTGGCTCGGCCACGTCTCCATCGATCATTAGGTCATCAGTTATAAGGATTATGTCCCCGTTCTTCCACCTTTGCCCTAGCCCTCCATTTTCAAGCGATGGCCAATCCAACAGTGGAGGATCTGGGGTCAGATGCTCTTTGTGCCCCTGAACATTGCTATCACGCCTTTGATACCCTCTATTGCGCTCTGACTTTTGCTGAACCGATCCCACCCGCGTTTCCTGACGAAAAATAGTGCGTCCTATCCCCGCAATATATTCCAATGCCTCGATCTGAGGAATACTAGCGCACTGTTTGTGACCTGGAACACGCGCTCGTCTCGACTAGGTCGTCCTCTTCGCTTGAGGGGCTGCGTCGGCGTTTTCGAACCGATGCCAATCAGAGGCGGTATCGCTCAATATGCGCTCATAAGTGCCTTTCAGGACTCCCGCTTTCGAAAAATTACCAGTGATGAACTTGACTCACTCGAATGCGGGTATGTCTTGCATGCAACTTGTAAAAAAAAAACATGAAATTCGAGACAAACCATATTGACAATCGGTTCCTCTCCCCCTCTTTTACCCTTCAATTCCCAATCTGCCTCCCACCGGCCTTAGAATTTCTCTACTTACCGATTTTGAGGATGCAAAGTCCTATCTCGATTGGACAGTTGGTGTACATGGGATTCAAATCACATTCCCCCATCCTTCCTTGATTCTGTCGTCATCCTCGGGAACTCCAACGCCCTCGTCATCTACCCCTAATTTGCCTCACATAACCTCTCATCGGACCTTCTCCGCTACTTATCTACCTGAAGTCATGGTTGAACAGCGCTGGGATAGATTAGATGCTATAAATTGTGCCATCCAGAAGGCAGGATGGGAAGGAACCGTGACTGAAGACTTGCGCAGGAGCATTAAACTCCGGAGGTTCAAAAGCAAGAAGTGTAGTGTATCATGGCGTGACTATTGGGTGTGGAGGAAGGAGAACCAAGTTGAATCATAATAGACAAATAGGATACGATAATACAAACACCATCACTTTGAATACAGATCAATGTACCATAACCTGGGGGAAATACTACCATGATGTTTGTCAAGTCGTGTCATGAGTATCTTGTGGAAAGAGTCTCTTCCGCCATCTGGTCAATCGATGATCAGGACCATATCTGAACGGTCCAAACCAATCCTCGACGCGTAACCAAATGGTACGTAAAAGCTGCACATCACGGTTGCTTGTCTTGTTGAATGAACCAACTATCCAGAACATAATTGATGCAGTGACTTTGGTGTCAGGAGGCAGTTGGATAAATTTTTCAAAAATGGTCTGCAAGGTCTCGAGGTTCCATTCCGGCTCATCTGGGTCCGATTTAAGAGGGCTTGTTTCAGGGGAAGTTGGACTGACACCATGACGACAAAATCCAAGGAACATAGCACGAAAGATGGAGACGGTGGGAGCGTAGAGAGCCCGCTGAAGTTCACCTTTCTCATCCAGGATGAGAGGTGCGCCTTGCTCAGAATTAGGCGTAGATATCATGTCACTGAAGACACTCAGGGTCGCGAGAAGGTTACCATGATATGCCATCATCTGAATCATGCTGGTGAAGGTAACCTCGTTCGGCCAGAGATCAGACGGGAGAAAGATCCCCTCACGACGAAGATGTCCCTGGACAAAAGTGATATCGTCGTGCCCAACGTAATCCTCCGGGACCATATTATGACGCAAGGCGCGATATATCATGATGGTGATATCGACCCTCCAACATTTGCTGTACGCCAACATACACGCGTTAAGTTCATCAACTCCGATATCCAGATTTTGCTCTCTCATGCGCGCGAGGGTCGAACGAACTCCCGATAGTTCTCTCTTGGCAGTGAAAAATTTCAGGAGGGTGAGGTGGGTTATTCTATTGGGAGGCAGCCCGGCCTCTTTTAATAATGCAATAGTGCGATGAAGTAGAGCAAGGTCGCCAGTTCGGGCCGCGACGTTGATTAATGTCGTGTAAGTATAAATGTCAGGTTCAGCGGCAGAATTTCTCGGAAAGTGAAGGTCATATGGGTCACCTTCCCGAGGGAAACTGAAGCCATCGTCACTTAAGAAACCTGAACCGGGTGGACGGTCATAGATCATATCACAATAGATGCTCAGGGAATGATAGAAATTCTGCGAGAGAGTAGTCCGGTATCCTCTCCCGGCATGATCGATAAGAGCGTTCCACTCGTGCAGCTGAATGTCGCCTCCGTAATTCTGTATTGTCGTCAGAACAGAAAGGAGGCGCGAAAACTGAAGGCGGGTCTTTGGGACATTCCTGGCGATGAGGCGTGCAAGGCGGTGGAGGTGAGCAAAGGGAACAACCGGAATAGGGTCGGTACCTCGATTCAAGGAGTTCTGTTGCTGCTGTATTCGGGAAAGAACTCCATATGCTCTCCAGCCTTTCTCTGCCGATTGTGTTGTTGCGAGTACGTGAAGTTCGTTTTTTAAAACTGCATCGTCGCCTTCTATAAAGGGTATCGTTGACATCGCATCCTTTGACGATGTACGAAGAATTTTGATCGGCAGTTGAGTCCAAGGTCGACCAGACAGAAAAGGTGGATCTTGAATAAAAAAAGTTGGTCGTTGTATAGTCTTCTGCGCGACGCTTCCCTCTGCAACTTGTTTGGCAAGTGGGCCGATCGCATCTTGGGGAGGCATGTTGGTTGCGGCTGCATTTTCCGCATTCTCTTCCCCGGAAGAAAGAACGCCAGGCTGTGCGACGCCGCCCAACTGAAAGCTCTCGGTATCCAGACACTCTCCTTCGTTGGTCCAGCGAGAGACAGAACAATTCGTAGCCAATGGGCGAGACGCAAGTATCAAAAACCGACGTCCAACGGTCCTTCCTGGGACTCGTAGACATTTCTGGATGACAGAAATGACTGTTGGTGGGAGGCCCAGAGAGGACACTCTGTGCATCAATAGAAGGTGCAGTCATCCTGAGAGACAAATGGTAAAGGAAGCTGTTGAGTACGCTGCTGCCTCACTTACCAGACGTGCACTACCCCGGCAACAACGTAAACGCACGCCGCTCACCAATGTTTCGAATAAATCTTTCGAGCACACCTTTCAGGCATGATATTCCCACGATATGTTACTTATCATGTGACTTATCGTAAACACAGTACAATGAGACGGTGACAGAAAAATGAATCTACGCAGAGGACTTGAGAGTACCCAGGAACGCAGCCTTCTCTTCGAACGTTTGGAAAGAGCCATGCTGCAATAGACTTCGTCAGTATCATATTGGTAAAAAGAGACACCACTTACACCGAATTTTGAGGATGTGTCGATGAATTTGAGTTGCACCTTCTCGAGATCCCGACGAGATGTGTGAACCATTAGCGATTTGCGAATTGTGATAACACGCTTTTTGGTTCCAGGTATGGAACCCTTGAGCAGTAAAAAGTCGTTTTTGACGATACCATAGTGGGGGAAACCACCCATGGGTGTGATGGTCTTCTTAGTGACATCTGACTCGGTAGAAGCATTCGAATCATCTGAGCCCGAGCCAATTCTGTATATCTTCTTGTTGAGTTCAGTACGATGGTGATAACCGTCTAAGGAAATAGAAAGACGCAAAGTCAGACATCTGGCAGCCAGTACCAAGGTTGAAATAATACCTACTTTGACCAGCACGAGCCACAGAGAACATGACCTTTGCAGGGTGCCAGGCACCAATACAAGCGACCTTACGAAGACCTTTATGTGTCTTACGAGGAAGTTTCTTGGTACCCCACCGATGCGTAACACCTTCGAAGCCATGGCCTTTGGTTACAGCAATGATATCGACAACCTCGTCCTGCTCGAACACTGAAGACACTTCGACAGGTTTCTCAAAGAGACCGTGAGCAAATTCAACCTTGTCGGCAATGGAGCCGCCATTGACCTGAATCTCCATCAAATGTGCCTTCTTCTGACTGAGACCCGTCTTCCTAATTTGTGTGTGGGCCAAGACACGGACGACAGTGCAGTATTTACGGATGCGCTCAAGCTCTCGAGCAATAGACTTGCCACCATCTTCAGCATGCTTCTTGGCATAACGGGTGAAGGCTTTCTTCTTCGAACGGTACCAATTCTTGTAGAAGCGGCGCTTAAGTTCGTCGGAGAGATGAGTAGCCCAGGCAGTGGTCAACGTGCGAAGACCACGGGGAGTTTCAACATAACCGACAACACCGACGACGATCAGGGGCGGAGTCTCAACCACAGTAACAGCCTCCACAATTTCACGCTTATGCATCTCTGTAATATGCCATGAGACCCATGTAGGCGAAAAGACAGCCAGTACATACTGGATCCAGGGCGGTCGAGATCACGAACAACGTGGGTCATACCAGCCTTGTATCCCAGATAAGCTGTCAAATGAACAGGTTTCTTGGGATCATCCTGTTCATGTTGGCATAAGAAGCTATAACTAATAACCAGATAAAACATACTTTCGGGAAAGACTTGACCTTCCCACGATGGCGAGCAGAACGCTTTCTTGGGAGGAAACCTAGAGACCCATGGCGAGGAGCTTCAAACTAAGATTAAATATGAACTCCTTGATGCAATGATGTGGCCATTAGATTGGACAAACCTTACGGTGACTAGAGAAAATATGTTAGCTGACAACATCAATAGACAGGTCGAAATATTATACCTCATCCTGGAATCTTGAGGAGGGAACGAAGATAATAGTGACCATGGATAATTTCATAATCTTCGGCAAATGCC
>Ga0153950_1000097_pt1 | contig 35725 bp, 40 predicted proteins | sample TSNJ034MetaG_FD_104737 | JGI IMG/M metagenome (GOLD analysis project Ga0153950, IMG submission 104737) | Attine ant fungus gardens microbial communities from New Jersey, USA - TSNJ034 MetaG | ecosystem: Host-associated > Fungi > Mycelium > Unclassified | place: USA: New Jersey, Wharton State...
CCACCGGTCACTCCCAGGGACGACGCGTACGGTCGAAGTGTCCCGTGGACTTCTCGAGTGAGGATCAGCATGACCAGCAAGCAGCTCCCCGTTGTCCTTTTCAAGGAAAGCCTTGAAGCCGGCCCCGATGAAGTGGTGGACGGTAACGTCACCGTGGTCAATGCCATGTACCAGGAGCTCCTGGGCCAGGAGGAGATCGCCGAGGACGCCCTCCGCAGCTACTACGTGGACTTCTACCTGACCCAGGCGCTGGGCGGCGGCTTCGCCCAGTACGTCTTCACGGCCACGGACCGCGAAGAGATCGACGCCTATGTCCGGGGCGGTCTGGAAGCCATGGGCGCCACGGCCCACCTGGCCCTCTTCGACCGCACGGCCGCGGCCTTCGAGGCCCTGAGCGAAGACGAGGTGGACGCCTACCTCGACGGCGACGCCGAGGACGAGCAGACCGAAGTCAGCGAGGCCGTCCTGGCCCAGGAGGAACTCGACAACGAGTTCGAGACCCTCCTGGAGACCGAGGACCTCATGGCCCTCAACGCCGCCTGGTTGCGTGGCCTGGACGGCCTGCTGGCAGTGGACGAGGACGGCCTGGACGCCGTGATCGACGAGCGCCTCAAGACCGTGGATGACCTCGAAGAGCGGCGCGCACAGGCGGAGGCCGCCTCGCTGGAGGACATGCCGGACTTCGAGATCATCATCCGGGAACTGTGTGACCTGGCCGAGGTGGAGCTGGAGAAGATCACCCTGGGTGACCCCAACTTCGTCTACGAGGCCGAGACCGTGGTGGCCTGGCACTTCCTGGCCGACGGCGAGGAGTACCTCATGGTCGAGCTGGAGGACGAGGCCCTCATGCTCCGGCCCGAGTCGCTGGAGGTCGTGGCCGTGGTCGAGATCGAAGCGATCGACGACGACGAGCTGGAGCCCGCCGGCGCCGAGGCCTGAGCGGGAGGTCGGGGCACTGAGATGCTCTGCTTGCTATCCCCGTGTCCTGTGGGTCACTTGGGCTCGGGTCGGGGCACGGGGCCCCTTGACGCAAGCCGCCGCATCTCAGTGCCCCGGCCTCAACACGACGCGCGACGACGGCGGGGTCCCGTCGTCGTCGCGCGTTAAGTGTGGTGTGCGCCGGTCAGGCGGCTGCCTTGCGGATCAGGTCCGCGAGGGTGGCTTCGGTTTCCGGGTCCAGGGAGGTGATGTTCCAGACGATCGGGTGCATCGAGGCACCCTCCTGGAAGGCCGGGTTCACGGATTCGCCGAAGCCGAAGGCGATGTAGTCCTTGCCCGTCTTGATGTAGCAGATGTCCTCGCCGTTCCGGACGTAGAACGGAAGGCCCCAGCGGACCACCGGTTCCAGGGCCGGGGCGTTCTCCCGGATGATGGCGTGCAGGCGCTCGCCGATCCCCGCATACGGCGCAGGGGCTTCGCGGAGCTTGGCGAGTGCGGCGTCGTCGCCCTTTTTGCTGAACAACATGCTGAAGCCTCCATCAGAGATGCCATCGGGTGAGGGGGCCGCCGCTTCAGATCCGAGGCGGCCGGCCGCTTCAAGCCTACGGCGGCGCGGACGGAGTGTGAACCTCACGACATAGTGACGCACGCTATGGGCGGCCGCGAGACGCGGTGACAGGATGGGGGTGGAACAACCTCAGGAGCGCCATGTTCAAAGGAATCTACGTCACCGCCACTTCCACGGGATCGGGCAAATCCGTGGTGGCTCTCGGCTTGGCCGAGGCCCTCTACCGCCGGGCGGGACGGATCGGGTACTTCCGGCCTGTGGTCCCCGGAGACACCCCGGATCATGACCCCATGGTGGAGCTGATCCGGAAGCGCTACGGCCTGGATCCGGCCGTCAGCCGCGCAGGGCTCACGCTCAAAGAGGCCCGCCGCCTGGTGGCCGAGGGGCGCCGTGAGGAGATCAGCACCGTCTGCGTCCAGGCGTTCAGCGAAGTCTCCGCCCTGTGCGATGTGGTGATCGTGGAAGGCTCAGACCTCTCCGGCGCCGATTCCGCCGTCGAATTCGACCTCAACGCCCAGCTGGCCAAGGACCTCGGCTGTCCCGTGGTGGCAGTGGTCAGCGGCAAGGACCTCAACCCGGAGGAGATCGCGGACGCGGTGGACGTGGTCCGCGCCGAACTCGCCGCCGTCCACGCAGACCTTCTCATGGTCATGGTCAACCGCGCCGATCCGGAACAGGTGGAACAAGTCCGCGCCGCCATCCGCCCGGGCGACGCGAAGCGCCCCGTCTACGTCCTGGAGGAGCGCCCCGAGATGGCCCGCCCCACCACGGGCGAGATCTCCGCGGCCCTGGGGCTCCAGCTGCTCGCGGGCACCGCGGACATGGAACGCGAGGTGGCCGGCGTGAAGGTCGCCGCCATGAGCCTCGGCAACTTCATCGGCGCCCTGGAACCGGGAGACCTGGTGATCGCCCCCGGCGACCGCGCGGACATCCTGGCCGGCGTGCTCGCCTCCACCCAGTCCCCGGACTTCCCGGTGCCGGCCGGCGTGGTGCTCAGCGGTGGGCTCATGCCTGATCCGCACATCCTCCCGCTCCTGGCGGGTGCCCCTTTCCCATTCTTCGCCCACCCGGAGGACACCTATCACACCGCCACCGCCGTGTCCGGGGTGCGCAGCGAGATCTCCACGGGCAACAGCCGCAAGGTGGCCTCCGCCCTGGGTGAATGGTCCCGGCAGGTGGACGAGGACGAGATCTTCGAGCGCTTCAACCTGAGTCGTCCCGTGTCCACCACCCCGCTGCGCTTCCTGCATGAACTGATCGGACGGGCCCAGGCGGACCGCCGCCATGTGGTGCTCCCGGAAGGGACGGATCTGCGCATCCTGCGGGCGGCCGAGATCCTGCGCCGTCGTGACGTCTGTGACCTGACCATCCTGGGCAACGAGGCCGCGGTCCGTGACCTCGCCGCCGCACACGGTGTCTCGCTGGACGGCATCACCCTGGTGGACCCGGCCACGAGCGAGCTGCGGCAGCGCTTCGCCGCCGAATACGCCCGGCTGCGCGCCCACAAGGGTGTGGACCTGGCGAAGGCCCTGGAAACCATGCTGGACGTCAGTTACTTCGGCACCATGATGGTGCAGCTGGGCATTGTGGACGGAATGGTCTCCGGCGCAGCGCACACCACCGCGCACACCATCCGCCCCGCTCTGGAGTTCGTGAAGACCAGGCCGGGAGTGGCGATCGTGTCCTCCGTGTTCCTCATGCTCATGCAGGACCGGGTGCTGGCTTACGGCGACTGCGCCGTGAACCCGGAACCCACCGCCGAGCAGCTCGCGGACATCGCCCTCGCCTCGGCGGAGACGGCGCGGCAGTTCGGTGTGGATCCCCGCGTGGCCATGCTCAGCTACTCCACCGGCGGTTCCGGCACCGGCGCCACCGTGGACAAGGTCCGTGCCGCGACGGAACTGGTGCGTGAGCGCAACCCGGAGCTCGCCGTCGAAGGCCCCATCCAGTACGACGCCGCCGTGGACGCAGCCATCGCCGCGGCCAAACTGCCGGGATCCGACGTGGCAGGCCAGGCCACCGTGTTCATCTTCCCGGACCTCAACACCGGCAACAACACCTACAAGGCCGTACAGCAGTCCTCCGGGGCGGTCGCCGTCGGGCCTGTGCTGCAGGGCCTGAACAAGCCCGTCAACGACCTCTCGCGCGGCTGCACCGTGGAGGACATCGTCAACACCGTGGCCATCACCGCCGTCCAGGCCCAGAGCGTCGCAGCGCCGTCCACCGCCGTATCCCAGGAGAACTGAATGCTCATCCTCGTCATCAACTCCGGCTCCTCCTCCCTGAAGTACCAGGTGCGCGACGTCGAAGCGGGAGAGGTCCTGCTGGAAGGGCTGGTGGAACGCATCGGCCTGCCGCAGGGCGACGCCCCGGCCGCGGTCCCGGACCACGGCGCGGCCCTGGAGATCGTGGCCGCGCGCCTGCACGAGGTGCTGGGCGACCGTCAGGTGGACGCCGTGGGACACCGCGTGGTGCACGGCGGGGAGCGGTTCGCCGAGCCCGTCCTGATCAACAATGAGGTCACTCGGGCCATCGAGCGGCTCAACCCGCTGGCCCCGCTGCACAACCCGGCCGCGGTGCTCGGCATCCGCGCCATCACGGAGAAGTGGCCGCATCTGCCGCAGGTGGCCGTGTTCGACACCGCCTACCACCGCACTCTGCCGGAGAAGGCCTGGCGGTACGCCGTCCCGGACTGGCTCTACACGCACCACGGGATCCGCCGCTACGGCTTCCACGGCACCAGCCACCAGTACGTGGCCGGCCGGGCCGCCGCGCTGCTGGGTGAGCCGGTGGACGAGTTCAACGGCGTCATCCTGCACCTGGGCAACGGCGCCTCCGCCACGGCGGTCAAGGGTGGGGCCTCGGTGGACACGTCCATGGGCTTCACCCCGCTGGAGGGCCTGGTCATGGGCACCCGTTCCGGTGACATCGACCCGTCCATCCTGGTGTTCCTGGGCCGTCAGGGCATGGACGCCGACGCCCTGGACGACCTGCTCAACCGCGAGTCCGGCCTGCTGGGGCTGGGTGGTTCCAATGACATGCGCACGCTGGTGGAGGCCGCTGAGGCTCCCGCGGCGGAGGCTCCCGACGCAGGGGCCGACGACGGCGCCGTGCCGGGTTCCGGCGTCGATCCCGTCCGCGCGCAGCGGGCGCTGGAGGTGGCCGCCTACCGTCTGGCCAAGTACGTGGGCGCCTACCACGTGGCGGTGGGCGGGGCGCAGGCAGTGGTGTTCACGGCCGGGATCGGGGAGAACTCCTCGCCGTTCCGTGCCTTGGTGTGTGAGCAGCTCGGGGCGCTGGGGATCGAGCTGGACCCGGAGCTGAACGCGATCCGCTCCAAGGAGGCCCGCACCATCTCCACACGAGGTTCCCGGATTCCGGTTCTGGTCATCCCCACCAACGAGGAACAGGCCATCGCGGAGGCCACCGCCGAGCTGGTCCAGGCCTGACGACGTCTTGCGGGGTCACTTAACGTCGGGTCCAGGGCCCGGAACCGACGTTAAGTGACCCCGCATTCCAGGCCAGGGCTCGTGGCTCAGTTCCGGCCAGCGTTCGGAATACTCCCGCACCTTCTGCTCGTACACCGCTCGGGGCGCCATGACGGGATTCGGGCGGAGGTGCAGGTTCGCGGTGTCATCCAGACCGTACGGGGCAAAGACCTCGTAATGGCCATTCCGCACGGTGATGCCGACGCTGCAGGTGGTTGAGGCGAAACTCTTGATCCCGTCTCCCGCCGAGCGGAACGGACGGATGCTCTTGCCGAACTTCTGTTCGTACCAGAGATGAACCCGGGCCTGATTGCGGATCTCGACGGTTGCCCTCAGGCCTGCGACGAGGCCCTCCGCAGTGCGGATCACCCGGTCTTCGGCCTCCCAGGAGAGATCATCCGCATCGAAGTAGAAGACGTCATAGTCCTTGATGCCGTGCCCTGGATCGCGTCCGGTGCGGGCGTTCCACACATTCTGAAAGACGGCTCCCGCCGTGAGGTACCAGTCGTCCAATCCGAGCCGGGGCATCCCTTCAAGGAGCCCACGGCACACCGGATCGGCCAGGACGGCGGACAGAACCTGATCTTCCAGGGCGCCGGACATGCTTCGACTGTATCTCCCAGGAATGCGGGGTCACTTAACGTCGAGTCCAGGGCCCGGACTCGACGTTAAGTGACCCCGCATTGCTCCTGGACGCTAGACGAGCGCGGCTTCGCTCAGCTTCCCGTCACGCATACGGGCCTCGCGGTCGCAGAGCTCCACGAACTCCACATCGTGCGTGACCATTACGGTCGCGGTGCCGTACTCGTGGGTGATGTCCCGGAGCAGCGCCACCACGGCGCGACTGCGCTCCTCGTCCAGGGCCGCGGTCGGCTCGTCCACCAGCAGCACGCTCGGCTCGCCCATGAGCGCCCGGGCGATGTTCACCCGTTGCCGCTGCCCGCCGGAGAGCTGGTGCGGGCGTTTGCCCTCCTGCCCTTCCAGCCCGACGGCGGCGAGCAGGCGGCGTGCCCGGTCCTCCGCCGTCGCCCGCGCGGCCTTCCCACCGAAGCCGCGCACATGCTGCGTCACGAGCAATTGCTCGACGGCGGTCAGCGAGGGCAGCAGATTCGGCTGCTGGAAGATGATGCCTAGCTTTTCGCGGCGCAGCTCCGCCTGCTCCGTGCGTCCCAGCCCCTGGACCTCGCGGCCAGCCACCAGGACGCGGCCCGCAGTGGGCTTCACCAGGGTGGCGGCGACGGCCAGGAGCGTGGACTTGCCGGAGCCGGAGGGCCCGGTCAGCGCCAGGAATTCGCCGCGGTCCACGGTGAGTGACGCCTGATCGAGTGCGGTGATGGTGCCGTTGCCGTCCGGGTAGTCGACGGTGACGGATTCGAGTTCCAGTGCGGGGGAAGTCATGAGTTTCTCCTGGTGACGAAGGGGAGGACGGGGGTGGTCCGGTGCCGGATCAGCTGCCACCGAGGGCCAGCAGGGGATCCACCCGGGTGACGTTGCGGACGGCCAGGGCGGAACCAGCCAGACCCAGGAGCACGATGCCCACCACGGGACCGGCGATGGTGAGCGGTCCCAGGACGAACGGTGCGGCCTGCCCGGCGAACCAGCCCCCCACCCCACCGATCAGGGCGCCCAGCACGGTCCCGCTCAGCAGGACGATCAGGGCCTGCGCCAGCGCGTCCTTGAAGACGTAGCCCTGCGTGGCGCCAAGGGCTTTGAGGACGGCGATGTCCCGGGTGCGCTGCACCGTCCAGATGCTCAGGAACGCGCCCACCACCAGAGCGGAGATACCGTAGAGGAAGGCCTGGATGAGGAGCAGCGAGCCGTTCTCGCTCTTGAAGGACTCCAGCGCCTGGAAGCTGGCGGTGCGTTCTGCGCTGATCGTGCCGTTCCGGCTGTCGGCCCGGGCTGCGGCATCGGAGTCAGCGCCCGGCGCGACCAGGACCGTCGCTTCGCGGCCACGGTTCATCTGCTGCCAATCGCTCAGGCCCACCCAGGCCACGGCGAGGTGCGAGTACCACTGGTCCGGGACGACGGCCTTGACCGTGAGGTCCATGCCGTTGCTGTTCAGGACGGCGCCGTCGGAGAGGTCCAGCGCGGTGGCGAGGGACTGACTCAGCACGATCTCGCCCTTGCCGGGGGTCTCCGGTGCCAGGGAGGTGCCGTCCACGCTGTCCGAGCCGAAGAATGCCGCATTGGTGGTGCGGCCGCCGTCGGGCGTGGACGCCGCCTGACCGGTGCGCAGTTTGCCCTGCGAGATGCCCAGAGGAACGGCGGTGATCCCGGCGTCGCGCGACCAAGCGGCGGCCTGCTCCGGGGTGACCTCGGAATCCGCGTAGCTCGCCTTCGCCGGGGTGCCCTGCGGAGCGCCGAAGACCACTCGTCCGGCCGGGAGGTCCGCGATCGCGGAGGTGGACTGGTGCGCCAGCCCCGCAGTGAGGCCGGAGAGCATGACGAGCAGGACGGTGATGAGTGCGACCACTCCGCCCATGAGGGCGAAACGGCCCTTGCTGAAGCGGAGGTCGCGGAGGGCGAGGAACATGGTGGGATCTCCTGGAATGCCGGGGTTTCTGGCGTGCTTCCAGCCTCCCGCGGACGGCCCGCGCGCACATCGACGGGGTGGTTGAACCGGGCGCTCGCTGTGGTTGAGTGCGGAATCAACCGAATGGTTGATGGGCCGGACCGGCGTCCGGAGGGATTCCTGTCGGAGCCCGCCGCTAGGGTGGTGGCATGGGAAACGGACCCGGACTCCACGGCCGCCTGGTCGCCGCTCGCGGCGCGGGTGAGAGCGCCCTGGACGCTGTCCGGAATCCGGCCCAGGGGACCCAGCTCATCCTGCGGGTCCTGAGGGTCAGCCTGCACCTCGGTTTCGCGGCGCTCCTGCTGCTCGGCGTGGTCCGGTACTCCCTGGCGCTCGGTCCCGCCGGTCCCGCGGCGGCCTGGTCCCCGGCAGTGGTCTACCCGGTCGCGTCGTTGCTCGCGGCGGTGTATCTGGGTGGCACCGCGGCGGAGAAGCGTCACGCGCTCGGAGCCGGCCGGCTCGATCCGGCGCCTTACGCCCGGTGGTGGCTGGCGGCCGTGGTGCTGCTGTGGGCCGTGCTGCTGGTGTTCTCCGCCGATTTCGCCTGGCTGGCCTTTCCGTTGTTCTTCCTGGAGCTGCATCTGCTGCCGCGGGGCGCGGGGCTGCTGGGGGTCTTGTGCACGACGGCGGCGCTGGTCCTGGCGCTGTTGCTGCACTCTGCGCCGGGGGCGCCGAATGCCGCCCTGGTGATCGGGCCGTGTTTCGGCGCCGCTTTCGCCGTGGTGACGGCCCTCAGCTATCAAGCCCTGTACCGCGAGGCCGAGGAACAGCGACGGGTGGCTGCCGAGCTGCGGGCTGCCCGTTCGGAGCTGGCCGCCAGCCAGCGGGAGGCCGGTGTGCTGTCCGAGCGGGCGCGCCTGGCCCGGGAGATTCATGACACCCTGGCGCAGGGACTGTCCTCGATCGTGCTCATGAGCCGCGCGGCCGGCCGTTCTTTGGACGCCGAAGACCTGGGTGCGGCGCGCGAACGCCTGGCCGTGGTGGAGGAGACCGCCTCGTCGGCGCTGGAGCAGGCCAGGGACTTTGTGCGTTCTCCGGGTGCGTCTGCGGGCGCGGCGCTGCCGGAGCTGCTGGAATCCCTCTGTTCGGAGACTCAGCGGCAGGGGTATGCCGCTGAGAGTCCGCTCTCCGTCCGTTTCCAGGTCAGTGGCGAGCCTCGGGAGACGCCCGTGGAGCTGTCTCAGGCATTGCTCCGGGCCTCCCAGGCCTCGCTGGCGAATGTCCTCCGGCATGCCCGGGCGGAGCACGCAGTGCTCACGCTGGGTTTCCTGGAGCGGGAACTCACGCTGGACGTGTTCGACGACGGCGTCGGATTCCGCCCCGAGGCCCCGGTTCCGGGGGACGGTGTGGGGCTTGGCCTGCTGAGGAACCGGATCGAGTCGCTGGGCGGGAGTCTGGTGCTGGAGTCGGCTCCGGGGGAGGGGACCGTGGTGGCGATCCGGGTTCCGGAGGCACCGGGCAGGAACATTGTGAGGGGTGCCGGGGACGCCATGGACACGGAGACCTCCGGAGAGAAGGAACAGCCATGATCAAAGTGCTCCTGGTGGATGATCACCCGGTGGTGCGGGCCGGTCTCAAGGCCATGCTGGAGGACCCCTCGATTCCGGGCGCAGCGCCTCTGGAGCCTGCCGGGTTTGCGCACGCATCGCCTGGCGGATCCGCCGCGTCCGCCGGGTCCCTCCCTCCCGGCGCGGATGATCTTCAGGGCATTCAGGTGGTGGCCCAGGCATCCGACGGTGCGGCCGCCCTGGACGAACTGAGGCGGCGTCAGACGCTCGGGGAGGACGTGGACCTGGTGCTGATGGACCTCCAGATGGGTGACGGCATGGACGGCGTCACGGCCACCCGGAGGATCCGGCAGGGTGACGGCGGGGTCCGGCCGGTTCCGGTGCTGGTCCTGACCACCTACGACAGTGATTCGGACATTCTCAGTGCCCTGGAAGCCGGTGCCAGCGGATACATGCTCAAGGACGCGGAATCCGAACGGATCCGGGCCGCCGTGCACGCCGCAGCTGCGGGGGAGACGGCGCTGGCCCCCGAGGTGGCGGCGCGCCTGGTGGGGCGGCTGAGGAACCCGGTGCCGCAGCTTTCGGCCCGGGAGGTGGAGATCCTGGAACTGCTCGCCACGGGGCTGTCGAACAGGGCGATGGCCAGGGCTCTGTTCATTTCGGAGGCGACCGTGAAGACGCATCTGGTGCACATTTACGCGAAGCTCGGTGTGGACAACCGGACCGCCGCCATCACGACGGCGGTGCAGCAGAAGATCATCCGGGTGCCGGACGCCTGACAACACGACGGCGGGCCGCCCACCAGGGGCGGCCCGCCGGAGGGTGACGGTCGAGGAAGAGGGCCGACCGCCGTCGTGCGCTCCGGGCTCTGCAGGGTGTCAGCCCGCGGCGACCACCGAGGATTCTTCTTCCTCGCGGGTGACGGGGGCGGTGTCGTCCGCCAGTCGCCGCTTCTTCACGGTGGCCAGGTGGCTGAGCAGGACCAGTGCCACGCCGCCGATCGCCCAAAGGGCCAGCTTGAGACCGTCCATGCCGAAGTCGGCACCCGGGAAGTACGTCAGGTCGCGGACCGCGTCGAGCCACGCCGCGCCGTTCCAGAAGGTGTTCAGGCCCGCGAAGAAGGCCGGGGAGAGGGACGCCGGGTAGACGCCGCCGCTGCTGGTGAAGTTGAGCATCACGAACAGCAGAGTCAGAGCCGGGGTGGTCCACTTGCCGAGGATCGGGTGGAGGCCCAGCCCGATGCTGATGATGCCGAACGAATACAGGGCGCCGAGCAGCCAGATGTTCCACTCGTAGCCGTTGAGCACCTGATACACCGGTCCGGCCACGAGGGTGGCGATGCCGGCCACCACCAGCGCGGTCCCGGCGGAGACCAGGAGGCGGATGCCCACCCGGAGCTTCGCCGTCGCGGCGGCGATGGCCACCACACTCGCGTAGGAACCCACGCTCAGCGCCACCAGCATGAAGAACACGGACTGACCGGCGGCGTCGTTGGGGCCGCCGGGACGGACGTCCTCGACGACGACGGGGAGGTGCTGCTGGTAGGCGAGGGGCAGGAACACCTTCTGGGCGGCTCCTGCGGCGGCTTCGGAGGCGGCACCGGAGACCAGGATCGTGGCGTGGTCCTTGGTGGGAACGTACGCCGCGGAGATCTTCTGGTCCGTGATCTGCTGGCGCGCCTGTTCAGTGGTGGCCACGGTGGTGACCTGGAGTTTTCCGTCCGAACCGTCATTCAGGGACTGAGCGAACACCTTGGTCTCCGGGCTCTGGCCGACCACGGCCACGGGGAAGTGGTGCGGGTCCGGGGAGTGGAAGGCGCCGAGGTAGGCGAAGGCCATGCCCGCGCCCATGACGAGGGGGATGAGCAGGTGAAGGGCGATGTGGCCCCAGGTTTTACCGTCGGGCCAGAGACGCGGGCGTGCGGGCGGCAGTGTTTTCACAACGGGGAGACGGTGCGTGGACATGGGTTCCTGTCAGAGAAAAGGGGGGGATTTCCGCAGAGGGAAGATTAGGCTCACTAACTACTTTAGATCCAATCGTTGCATTGTGCAACACTAACTGATGAGGCCACTCGTCGTCCTCTGGAGGGGGTCGAGGTGTCCCGATCATGCGAAGCGACTCGGCGATGACAGGCGCAGCACTAGGCTGGAGGGATGGTGACACCGGATCAGGAGCATGCCGAGCACAACGCCGCCGTGGCCCGCATTCAGACGGGCCTGACCACGGTCAGCAGGCGGGGAAGCGCCCGTCTGCGGCGCTCCAATCAGCCGCTCTCCCCGGTGGACCACTCGATGCTCGAATACATCCGCTCCCATCCGGGCTGCCGCGCCGTGGACATGGCCGCGCATTTCGAACTCAACCGGTCCACGGTCTCCCGTCAGCTCGCGGCCCTCACCCGGATGGGCCTCATGGCCGCGGTGGACCCGGAATCCACCGCGCGCAGCCAGGCGCTGAAGCTCACTCCCGAGGGCGAGGCTGCCCTGGAGACCTCGGCCCGCGTGCTGAATGAGGTCATGATGGAACGCCTCGTCGACTGGTCCAATGAGGATCTGGAAGCCTTCGCCGAGATGCTCGACCGCTTCAACGCCGCCATGGGGGAGAACTAGGAAACCCCCCATCCCGGCCCCTCACCGAGTCAGCCGGGTCTCCGCCTCCACGGCCCCGAGCTTCTGCGGGTTCCGCATCGCGAAGATCCGTGTGATCCGGCCGTCCTCCACCGCCACGCTGATGAGGGTGGGGCCCGCCACCTCGTCGTCGATCCGCAGACCCGGCAGGCCGTTGAGCCACAGCACCGCGCTGCGCGGGTTGACCGCGGCCTGGGGGAACGACTTGAGCAGGTTGATCACCTTCTTCACGCCCAGCACCGGCACCTTCACCGCCTGAGCCAGGCCGCCGCCGTCGGCGATCAGCACGACGTCGGGCGCCAGCACGTCCATGAGGCCCTGCACGTCGCCGGTGCTCACCGCCGCCAGGAAGCGCTCCACGACTGCCCGCTGCTCGCCGTGGTCGACGTGCACGCGCGGACGCCGCGCCGCCACGTGGGAGCGGGCCCGGCTGACGATCTGCCGCACGGCGGCCGACGACTTGTCCACCGCCTGGGCGATCTCCTCGTACGGGGTGTCGAACACCTCGCGCAGCACGAACACCGCCCGCTCCACCGGCGCCAGCGACTCCAGCACCGTCAGCATGGCGATCGAGACGCTCTCGGCGAGCTCGACGTCGTCGGCCACGTCCGGCACGGTGAGCAGCGGCTCCGGCAGCCACTCCCCGATGTAGTCCTCCCGTCGCCGCGCCAGGGTGCGGAGCTGATTGAGCGCCAGGCGCGTGACCGTCCGGACCAGATAGGCCCGCGGATCGCGCACCTCGGCGCGGGAGTCCGGGTCCAGCCCGGCCCACCGCAGCCAGGCCTCCTGCACCAGGTCCTCGGCGTCCGCGGCGGAACCGAGCATCTCGTAGGCGACCGTGAACAGCAGGCTGCGGTGGGTGACGAACGGGTCTGCGTTGTCTGCGACGCCGGGGCTCATGGCGCTCAGGCTACCCCGTGGCCGCTGCGGGCCGCGAGAGGTTTCAGCTCGCACGCCTCGGCGAAGCCCTCGGACTCGATGCCCATCGCCACGTTGCCGCGCGTGGTGAGGTTGGCGAAGCCGATCACGCTGGTCAGCTCCACGAGGGCCGGGGCGCCGAGTGCCGTCAGCAGCCGGGCCGAGATCTCGTCGGTCACCGTGACGGGGGTGCTGCTCATGGCCTCGGCGTACTCCAGGACGTCGCGCTCCAGCGGCGTGAACACGGCAGATTCGCGCCAGCACGGGATCTGCCGCGCCTTCTCCAGGTCCAGGCCCTGGTTGTAGGCCATGAAGTAGTTGTAGTCCAGGCACCAGGTGCAGCCGATGAACGAGGCCACGGCCATGTGGGCGTAGGACTTCAGGGACTCGTCGCAGTGGTTCCACTTCTGCAGCTTCTGCCCGAAGCCCATGGACGCCTTGAGGACGCCCGGGCTGTGCCACATGACGCCCAGGGATTCCGGCACGCGGCCGAACATCTTGGTGCTGAACTTCTTGACCAGGGCCCCGTAGAGGCCGGTGATCTCGGTGGCGGGGATTCTGGTGGTCATGACTCCTCCTGAGGTGTGTTTCGATCCTTCGTCATGAAGACACCGGCCGCGGCGGATCTGTGACAGATAGGGTGAATCCATGACTTCTTCGCAGGACCAGGCGTATTACCGGGACACCTACCTTTTCGGCACGGAGGCCACCGTCATCGACGCCGGCCAGGACGATGCCGGGCCGTGGGTCGCCGTGAGCCCCAACATCTTCCACCCGAAGGGCGGCGGTCAGCCGTCCGATGAGGGCACGGTGAACGGTCTGCCCGTGGTCCCGTCCCGCACCGAGGACGGCCTGGTGCTCCTCGCCACGGAGGCCGAGGCGCCCGCCGTGGGATCCGCCGTCGTCTGCGCCATCGACGAGACCCTGCGCAAGCGCCATGCCGCGCTCCACACGGCCGGGCACGTCCTGGGCCACCTGGGCGAGGCGCGCGGCTGGCAGAGCACCGGGCACAGCCACTACCCGGGCCAGGCGCGCCTGGACTTCTCGCCGGAAGGCTTCGAAGCGGAACTCGCGACGCCGGAACTGCGGGACGCGGTGCGTGCCGAGTTGCAGGAGGCGTTCGACGCCGTGCTCGCCCGCGGCGGCGCGGTCACCGCGGCCACGGATGAGACCGGGCACCGCACGGTCACGATCGAGGGTGTGAACGCGGAGCCGTGTGGCGGCACGCATGTCTCGGAGCTGTCCCAGCTGAAGGACGTCCGGGTGCTCGAACTGAAGATCAAGCGCGGCGCCCTCAAAGTCCGTTACGAGGCCGAGCACGCCTGAGGGCGGGGCGCCTCCCCGACCGTTCGGGACCTGAGGCGCGGGCGCCTTTCCTCGCCGTCAGAGCTCGATGAGCGTCGGGGTGATGTCGAGGCGAAGCCTCCGCAGCATCGCCTGGAACTCGTCGAGTGGATGCTCCTCAGACGCGGTGGCGATACACACGAGGTGTCCGGAGCCGCGTGTGGCCAGCTGTGCGAAATCGGCGACGACTTCATCGGCGGGGTCGAAGAGCATGAGGTCGGGGGCCGGCCGGGCGATCACGGGTGCGAGCCACGGCAGGTGCGTGCTCGACAGGGACAGGCCGCCCAGCTGCGGGTACCGTTCGCGGAGTGCCGCGATGAACCCGGCAATGGGCCGTTCGACCGTCGCCTCATCGAGGAACGCTCCCGATTCGACCAAGCCGATGAGCTCGTCGGCGGCCACGGCGTGCACTCGGCCCGCCTCGTCGCCAGCGGCATCCGCGATGAGCCGCCCAAGCCCAGCGCTCCGGATCAGTACGCTCGCGCCGGCCACCACGAGTTCACGGTCGTCTGGAAGCGAGGCCAACGCTGAGCGCACCGGCGGGACCACCCCGAGGATCGGCACCCGCACCAGCGCACGCAGCGGTTCAAGAACCGTCACGCTCGGCGCATTCGAGGCGAGAATGATCGAGCTCGCGCCGAGGGATTCGAGGGCCTGGGCGGCCCGCCCGACGCTGGCCAGCAGGTCCTCCTCGCTCTTGGCTCCGTATGGAAAGCTCGCACGATCAGCGAGGTACAGCACGTCCTGCTCGGGATAGGCCGCGCGGATGCGGCGCACAGCGTCGTAGCTGCCGATCCCCGCGTCGAAGATGCCAACGGGGCGGTGGAGCGTTGCGATGCCGTCGGAATGCGCTGCCGGCATCACGAATCCCGCACCGCGTGCCGGAGGGTCTCGCCGTGCACGTCCTCCAGCGTGACATCCACGATCAGGTGATCCGCCACGACCACGGCACGGACCCCCGCTGACACCTGGCTCACCACGGAGGCCTCCACCTCGGTGAGGTCGCTGTCCGGCGTGACGCTCACGGCGCATTCCGCACGCCAGGTCCGGTGCGGAGCCGCGCTGTCCTCGGGGCGCACGTCCACGTAGTTCACCTGGATGCGCTGGGATTCTCCGAAGGCGTCCCGGACCGCATCCGCGAGGTCCAGGGAGGTCACCCGGACCGTCTCGCCACTGCCGGCGGCGACCGCGCTCGTGCTGCGCAGGGGGCGCAGATTCTCCCGGATGGCGCGCATCACCGCGGCGACAGCGCCGTCGTCGTTCCCGCCGTCCTCGTCGCTGGTGCGGAGGATGGAGGCCAGACCGGAATCGAGGTCCTTCAGGCGCGCGCGCTCATCGTGGCACCAGGGGCATTGGAGTTCGTGGGCGTCGGGCGGCCCGTCGAGATTCTGCAGGACGTCATCGCGTGTCCTTCCGCAGGGCAGGGAGCTCATGGCGTCGCCTCCTCTCCAGGATCGTTGGTCAAGGACGCGCGGGCTCGTGCCAGGCGGCCGCGCAGAGTGGTCTCGGTGCTGCCCATGGCGAGTGCCGCATCCCGGTAGCTCAGCCCGTGCACCGCCACCAGGAGGAACGCTTCGCGCTGGGCGAGCGGCAAGGCGGCCACCCGCCCCCAGGCCCGCTCCAGCTCCAGGCGGCGCTCGGCCTGCGCCTCGGGCTGCGCGGCCTCAGGTGCGGCGAGTTCCAGGAGCTGTGCGTCCAGAGAGTCGGCTTTGAGCCTATCCCGCGAGCGGATCCGGTCCAGGCAGACATTGCGGGTGATCGAGTACGCCCAGCCGGTGAAAGCCGCACGGTCCTTCAGATGAGGCAGCCGTCGCCAGATGCGCAGCCAGGCCTCCTGGACGGCGTCCTCGGCTTCCGCCCACTGCCCGAGCACGCCGCGCGCGAAGCTCCGTAGGGGGCCGTTCAGACGGGTGACGAGGTGTTCGAAGGCCGCCGGATCACCCTCCTGGGCGCGGCCCACCCACGGAATGAGTGAGTCGGGAACCCCCTGTGACATGTGGCCAGCCTAAGGCAGGATGAGAGTAAGCGGGAGCGGGGTCCCAGAACCCCTCATGCACTGTGATGCGGATCACAGAAAAACCGCGTGAGGATTCCGGTGTCCGCTCCGTCTTCTTCTGTGTCCAGCGTTTTCGACAGCAAGACTGAGAAGCAAGGAGTGACCATGTCGCAGAATGTCAGCCCCGTCGTGAAGCCCACCGGTGAGGAAGCGGAACGCCAGGCGAAGCGCGAAGCAGTGCAGCAGCACGAGCAGCAGGAGACCCGCCCCACGGGTCCGTTGCACACCGACCACGGCAAGACCACCATCGAGGACCGCGTGGTCCAGAAGATCGCCTCGATCGCAGCCCGTGAAGTCCCCGGCGTGTACGCCATGGGCAATGCGGCCCGCCGGACGTTCAACTCCATCGCGGAGCGCATCCCGGGCGCCTCGGCCAACACGGCAGGTGGCGTGAACGTGGAGAAGGGTGAGCAGCAGGCCGCCATCGACGTGACCATCGTGGTCGAGTACGGCTTCTCGATCGTGGAGGTCTCCCAGGACATCCGCGCCAACATCATCTCCGCCGTGGAGCGCGCCACGGGTCTCGAAGTCATCGAGGTCAACGTGGACGTCTCCGATGTCCACCTGCCTGAGGATGACGACGACACCTCGGCCGATTCCGGCCGCGACGACCTGAAGTGACCACCGCGGGCAGGGGCGGCCACGAGGGCCGTCCCGCCCGGTGGCCCGCAAGCTGCCACACCAAGCTGCCATCCAAGGAGCAGACATGAATGCAACACGTTGGGGCCTGGCCGCCGGCATCGTGATCGGCCTGGTCATCGCGTTCGGCTCGTTCACCCAGTTGATCGTCGTCGCCTTTTTCACGCTGGTGGGCGGCGCCGTCGGATGGGTGCTGCAGAACCGCACCGATGTGAGCGGGTTCCTCAAGCAACGCCGCAGGTGAGCTCATGACCACTCATGAGATCGCGACAGCGGACTCCCGGCCGGATGGCCGGGGCAGCACACACATCCCGGCCGCTGTGCTGGCCAAGATCGCGGCACAGGCGGCCCGGGAGATCGACGGCGTGGGAGCGCCCGCCGGGGGAGTCCTCGGCGTGGCACAGCGCCGGGACTTCGACCGCAGGCCGCGTGCCGACGTCGAACTCCTCGGCAGCACCGCGGTGGTGCGCCTGGACCTCGGCCTGCGCTACCCGAGCCCCGTCGAAACGACCTGTGACGCCGTCCGGCAACGGGTCGACGAAAGGCTCCGGCGCGACGCCGGCGTCACCCGGACCCAGGTGGACATCACGGTGTCCTGGTTGAACGCGGAAGACACGAACGAGCGAAGGAGGCTCCTGTGAAGCGTTTCTGGCATGTGCGCCCGGCGCGCACAGTGGCAGTCCTGCTTGCCGCGCTGCTGGCGCTCGCCGTCGGCTGCCTCAGCCTGTGGGCCGGGGCGGCACGGCTGTCCAGCGGTTCGTGGCCGGATCCGGTCAACGGCTGGCTCGCCCAGCTCGCTGCGGCGGGCTGGAAGGACCAGCTCTGGGTCGGCCTCGGCGTCGGGCTCGCCGTGCTCGCGCTGGTGCTCCTGCTGGCGGCGGTCCTCCCGGGCAGCAGGGCCACCCTGCTGCTCCAGGGCGACGACGCCGGTGCCGGACGTGAAGAGGTGCTGGCCGCTTCGGGGCTCACCGCTCTGGTGCGTGCCGCCGCAGAGCGCGCGGACGGCGTCTCCTCCGCCTCGGTGACGTCCGGCGAGAAGAGTGTGCGCGTCGTCGTGCGCACCCCGGTCCGGACCACCGCGCCCATCCGCGACGACGTCCGGCGTCGCGCGGAGACCGTGCTCGGAAGCCTGCCGCTGCGGCGCGTGCCGCAGGTCCAGGTGCAGGTGCTCAGGAAGGGAGAAGGCTGATGTGGAAGACCCACGGACCCCGGCAGCGGGTGCTGCTGATCATCGCGGTCCTGGTCCTCGGAGCCGCAGCGGCGCTGATGCTGCTCGGCCGGGACCTCCTTCCGTCCTGGGGTGTCGCGGTCCCGGAGAAGCCCGTCGGGCTGATCCCGTGGCAGGGCGAGCAGGCGGGTATCGCAGTGGTGGCCGCCGGCGTGGTGCTGGTGGTGCTGGCGCTCTGGGTGATCCTCACGGCGCTGCCCACCAAGCCCGCCACGCACACTTTCAGATTCCACAGTGACCGCTCAGGAGGAGCGATGACCCAGATCGACACCGGGGTGATCGCCCGGGCCGCGGAGAACGCGGCCACGTCCCATCCGTCCGTGAGTGCGGCCGGAGTGCGCATCAGCGGCAGCGCGAAAGAGCCCGTGCTCTATGCCAAGTACACGCTGCGCTCGGATGCGGACGCGATGGAGGCGATGGAACTGGTGGAGCAGCGGCTCATCCCGGATATGGAGACCGTGCTGGGGGTGGAATTCGCCCGGCGCCACGTGCGCTTCGATGTTTCCGCACCGGTCAAGCAGGACCCGGGGCACCTGAATCTTGCGGGCGCCTCGGCGCCCCACGCCGGCTGATCACAGCCGGAACTCACACGTACACCTGAAAGCACGAAAGAGGAGTAGACACATGGGTTTCATCGGATGGATCGTTCTCGGCCTGATCGCCGGAGCCATTGCGAAGGCGATCATGCCGGGTGAGCAGGGCGGTGGGTGGTTCACCACCCTGATCCTCGGTGTGGTCGGCGCCGCACTGGGCGGCTGGCTCGGATCGGCACTGTTCAACACCGGCATCAACAGCTTCTGGTCGCTCGGTTCGTGGCTGCTGGCCATCGGTGGTTCGCTGATCGTGCTGCTGATCTGGGGATTCGTTACCAAGCGCCGCTCCTGACGCGGCGGGGGGCTGAGCGGGAACCCGCTCGGCACCCGGGGCCGGACGTGATCCGGGCCCACGGAAAGTTCAAGCATCTGGAGGAAGTGAGGTCGTCATGGGAAAGAACATTCTGATCCTGGCACTGGTCGCCGCAGCGGCTTACCGCATCGGCGTGGAGAAGGCGAAGCGGCGGGACGGGGACTACGAGGATCTCCGCCACCAGGTGGAGCGCCTTCTGACCGGGAACACCACGAAGAAGGTCCGCCGGAAGCTTGCCAAGGTCAACCCGCAGAGCGCGTGATTCCTGGATCCAGGTGATCCGCGCTTCGTGACCGTGGTGATTCCACGGCGCGGCGGTTGAGCAGGCTGTGGCCCGGGCGATGCCCGGGCCACAGCCGTCGGCGGACCCGGCCGGAACGTGGGCCGGTCAGCGTTCCTCGACCAGACAGACCAGGTGGCCGTCGGCGTCGCGCACCACGGCCATCCGATCACCCCACGGCCGGGTCTCCGCAGCGTCCACCACGGTGCCGCCCTGTGCCGCCCACTTCTCGCAGAGCGCGTCCAGGCCCGGCACGGTGAAGGTGGCGGCCACGGAGAGGTCGCTCGCCTGGCTCTCCCGTTCGTGGAGGAACACCTGGACCCCGTTGCCCGCCGTCAGCATGGCGAAGCCCGGCGTGAGTTCGGTGGGCAGGCCGAGCAGGTCGCGGTAGAACGCCAGGGCCGGTTCCAGTGCGTGGACGGAGACCACCACGCGGGTCAGTGCTGCGGACACGCTGTCACTCCTTGTACTCGTCGCTAAACGGTCGGCCACACCCCGGAGGTTCCGCGGCGGTGGCTGTCCACCAGGTGCGTGTCCACGATGCCGATGGCCTCCATGAGCGCGTACATGGTGGTGGGTCCTACGAAGTTGAAGCCTTTCTTCTTCAGGGCCTTGGACAGGGCCTTGGACTCCTCCGAGACGGTCGGGACCTCCGCGAAGGTGCGCGGGGCCGGGGTCTCGGCAGGCTTGAACGACCAGACGAAGTCCACCAGGCCGCCCTCGTCCCGGAGCGCCACGGTGGCGCGGGCGTTGGCGATGGTGGCCAGGATCTTCGCCCGGTTCCGCACGATGCCGGCGTCCGCCATGAGCCGCTCGACGTCGTCCTCCGTGAAGGCGGCGACGGTGTCCGGCGCGAAGTCCGCGAACGCCGCCCGGAACGCGGGCCGCTTCTTCAGGATGGTGGCCCAGGAGAGCCCGGCCTGGAACCCCTCCAGGGAGATCCGTTCGAACATCCCCTGCTCGTCCCGGACGGGCATGCCCCATTCCGTGTCGTAGTAGTCCCGCATCAGGCCGTCCGCCGCAGCCCAGACGGGGCGCAGCAGACCGTCCTCGCAGAGCACGGCATCGCTCACCGAGGCCGGGCCGCCGGGTGCTGCGGGGTCCAGGGTCTCCGTCACGGCTTCCTCCGATACGTCAGGTCGAACACCATGCGCCCGGCCTCCAGGGCCTTGCGCTCGAAACTCGTCAGGGTACGGCCCTCGAAGCGCGGGGCCCAGCCGCCTGTCTCATCCACGCCTTCATTGGGACCGGTGTGGGTGGTGCTGACCGGGGCCCTGCCTTCGCGCACGGGTGCGCCGCCCACCACGGTCTCCACGCCGCTGGCCCACACCTGCGTCAGGGGGCTGTCCTGCCCGGTGCGTTCGCCGTCGTGCACATTCTCGAAGTCGGGGGATGCATTCACAACATCCCGCGCGTGCACGGCGTAGTTGGACCAGTCCGTGGCGATCCGCCACAGCCCGCCCGGCTCCAGCGCCTGCGCCACCTGTTCCGCGAATGCGGGCTGGAGGAGGCGCCGCTTGTGATGCTTCGCCTTGTGCCAGGGGTCCGGGAAGAACACCCACACCTGATGCACGGACCCGGCCGGGAGCATGCTGGTCAGCACTTCCGGCGCATTCGCCTGGACCACGCGGACGTTCGTCAGGCCACCCTGGGCGATCTTCACGAGGGTGTTGGCCAGGCCCGGGGTGTACACCTCCACCGCCAGGAAGTCCCACTCGGGGTGCTCGGCGGCGGCATGCGTGACGGCCTCGCCCAGGCCCGAGCCGACCTCCACCACAAGTGGGGCCTTGCGCCCGAAGGCGGCCTCCGCGTCGAACACGTAGTCCGGGTGCACGGAGGTGTCCGCCACATGCCGGGGAACGTCCACCACGAAGCGGTCCGCGTACTCGTCCCAGGCGTCCTGGCGCCGGCCCTGGAGCCTGGTGCCGCGCCGCACGAAGCTCACGGGATTGCGCCGGTACGTGCCGAAGGAGGCCTGGCTGCCTTCGGTGACGGGATGGTGGTGCTGGGGTGTGCCCGGAGCGGAATCGGGGCCGGGGGAGTCTGTGCCGTTCATCGCTTTCCAGAGTACCGGGGAGGGGTGACAGGAATTCATCCGTTGTGGGTGCGGGGCGCGCGTGTGCAAGGTGACCCCGCCGAAACAGTGGATTTCCATCGAAACCGTGTCTTAAACACGCTGTTTCGGCGGAAACCCACTGTTTCGGCGAAGGAGTCCACAATGGGATCTGTGCACACGCAGACGATGACCCCAGGACCCAGCCGCACCCGACTCGCCTTCCTGGGGGTCTGCCTGGTCCTGATCGGCCTGAACCTGCGCACCGTCTTCTCCAGCTTCGCGGCCGTGCTTAACGAGATCCGCGCGGCGGGAGCCATCCCGGAATGGGCCGTCACCGCCCTCACCACCGTGCCCGCCACCCTGCTGGGTGTCTTCGCCCCACTCGCCCCCGTTCTGGCCCGGCGATTCGGCGCGGAGCGGGTGCTGCTCGGAGCCATGGCCGTCCTGACGGGTGGCCTGCTGATCCGCCCCGTGGACCTCGGCACACTGGGGCATCTGCCCCTGTTGCTGCTCGGAACCGCGCTGTGCGGGGCGGCCATCTCGCTGTGCAACGTCATCCTGCCCACCGTGGTCAAGCGCGACTTCCAGCACCGGCTCGGCCTCATGGGCGGCCTCTACACCACCGCCATCTGCGCCTCCGCAGCTCTAGGCGCCGGGTTCACCTACCCGATCTTCGAACTCAGCGGCCAATGGACGACGGCGCTGCTCGCCTGGGCGGCGCCGGCAGCCGTCGTCGCGCTGCTGTTCGCCCCGCTGGCGCTCAGGGCGCCTCATCACCGGCAGGATGCCGACCACGACGGCGCAAACGTGTGGCGCTCGCCCGTCGCCTGGCAGGTCACCCTGTTCATGGCGTTGCAGGCGATGAGTTCGTTCAGCGTCTTCGCCTGGCTGGCTCCGGTGCTCCGGGACCGGGGGATCGACGGCGGCACGGCCGGTGTCATGGTGTCCGTCTCGATCCTGCTGCAGATGCTGGGCTCCCTGGTGGCTCCCGCGCTTGCCGCGAAGTTCCGGGATCAGCGGGGGATCAACGTGGTGCTGGCGCTTATGACCGGGGCAGGCTTCGCCCTCAGCATCCTGGGTCCGCTGGAGGGTATCTGGGCGTGGATCTCGCTGCTCGGCCTGGGGCAGGGCGCTCTCACGGCGGTGGCGCTGACCATGATCATGCTGCGGACGGAGGACCAGCACACCGCGGCACGGCTGTCCGGCATGATGCAGGGCGTTGGCTACGGGGTGGGTTCCGTGGGGACGCTCATGGTGGCGCAGGTGCACCAGATGACGGGGACGTTCACCTTGGCCGGCTGGGTGTTCCTGGGTATCTCTCTGGTGGGCGCAGTGTTCGGGTACCTGGCCGGTCGCCGGCGGCTGGTGGAGTGACCTTTTCCGCCCTCTCTCATCCTGTCGACTGCTCCGTACGATGCCGTTTTCCCCGCGACACGCCGGGGCCCGGGCATCCTACGGAGCAGTCGACGGGAGAGAGGAGGGCTCAGAGGTACGCCAGGATCAGCCAGGCGAACGTCAGCCCCATCGCCACGCAGATGACCCAGGCCGTCACGGCTGCCAGATACCAGTGCTGCTGGACCTCCAGGCGGAAGCGTTCCTGACTGCCCCGCGGGTGTTTGCGGAGTGCGCGCTCAGTGAGGGCCATGACGGGCAGCAGCAGCGCCATCAGCAATAGGAACGTGACCAGCTGGAGCGCGCCCCACAGCGAACTCGGCCCGATGCTCACCACTCCCAGCGCCCGGAGCACCAGGAGGGAGACCTCCTGCGGCCCGCAGATGGCCAGGATCCCCGCTCCGCCGAGGACCACGGCAGCGGCCCGCCCGAGCCGCTGCCCCCAGCTCAGGGGGATCTTCGGCACGGGAGACGTGGGCTCGGAACCCCACTCGGCGACCTCGCCCGGAAGCCGGCCCCGGTTGTGCCAGAACTGACGATGCGAACCCCGGATCGCGAGCGGCCAGAGGAACAGCGTCACCACAGCGGCGATCTCCCAGGCGAAGACCTCGTTGGCGCTCAGACCCCAGTCGAGGTCCGCGCCGAGGAGGACGAGCCCGATCCAGGACCCCAGCATCGCCGGCACGCCGACGACGACCAGCAGCATCAGCCACAGGATCTGCCGCGCCGCAGAGGGCCTGGCGGGCGGGGCGGCCTGGGCGTGAGACGGAGCCTCGCCCGGACCGGAAGACAGAGGGATCATGACTCTGATCCTAGTGATGCGTGGTCTCCACCGAATCGACTGCTCCATTGGGCGCCGTTTTCACCTCGAAACCCCGGGAAATGGCGCCCTATGGAGCAGCCGATGAGAGGGGTTACTCCCAGAGGATCGGGCCGCTGCCGCTGCGGCCCAGCTCATCGTCGGGATTCTGGAGGGCGCAGCGTTTCAAGCTGAGGCAGCCGCAGCCGATGCAGGAGTCCAGGTCATTCCGTAAATGGGTCAGGGCGGTGATCCGCGCGTCGAGTTCCTCCCGCCAGAGCCGCGAGAGGCGGGTCCAGTCGCGCTTGGTCGGGGTGCGCTGTTCGGGGAGCGAGTCCAGCGCCGCACCGATGTCCTTGAGCGCCATGCCCACGCGCTGAGCGGTCCGGATGAAAGCCACCCGGCGCAGGGCGTCCCGAGCGTAGCGGCGCTGGTTGAGGCTGTTCCGCTCCGCGCGCAGGAGCCCCTGGCGCTCGTAGAAGTGCAGCGCGGAGACCGGTACTCCGCTCCGGGCCGACAGTTCCCCGATGCTCAGCTCGTGCTGCTTCCCGCCGTGGATCTGGGGCATGCGGCCACCCTTCGTCGAGGCTTTGACCTCAACCATAGTTGAGGTCGTAGCGTCAGGGCCATGGAATCCACTCGCACCTCCTCCGGACCTCAGGAGGACCAGATGCCGCCCGGCCCGCCGCGGGAGGAGGCATCGCACCGCACCGCGGGCGTCCTCGCCCCGGCCCATCTCCTGACCACCCTGGGGACCTGTGCCCTGGTGTTCCTGGCCGCGTTCGAAGCCATGGCCGTCACCACGATCATGCCGCTCGTCGCCCGCGACCTGGACGGCAGCGCCCTCTACGCCCTCGCCTTCGCGGGCCCGCTCGCCAGCGGCGTGATCGGGATGGTGCTGGCGGGCGCGTGGACCGACCGGCGCGGTCCGGCACTCCCGCTGTTCGCGTCCGTGGCGGTTTTCGCGCTCGGTCTGCTGGTGGCGGGTCTGGCCGGATCCATGCCGGTCTTCCTGGCCGGACGCCTCATCCAGGGGCTCGGCGGCGGCGCCATCAACGTGGTCCTCTACGTCCTGGTGGCCCGCGCGTACCCCGCCGCGCTGCACCCCAAGATCTTCGCCGCGTTCTCGGCGGCCTGGGTGGTGCCGTCCATGGTCGGGCCGTTCGGCGCGGGGCTCGTGGCGCAGTACATCAGCTGGCACTGGGTGTTCCTGGGCGTGGTGTTCCTGGTGGTGCCGGCGTTGCTTCTGCTGTTGCCCGCGCTGCGGCGACTGGCCGCCCAGCCCGCGCACGACGACGCCGGCCCGGCACCCGCCGGCACGGCCGCCAGCGCTGGGGCGGGCGACGCCGTCGTCGGGCAGGTACTGGAGGGAACCGCGGCGGGTGGCACCGAGCAAGGTTCTCGGCGTTCCACGGGCCGGCGCCTGGCGATGGCCTCCGTGGTGTCCGTGGCCGTGCTGGGGCTGAACCTCTCGGTGGAGACCGGGCGGTGGGCGGTGCCGGTCGCGGTGCTGGCTGCGGCCCTTGCCGTGCTCGCGGTGCGGAGGCTCTTGCCTGCCGGGGTCCTGCTCGGGCGGCGGGGGCTGCCGTCGGTGATCCTGGTGAAGTTCCTGATCGCCGCCGCGTTCTTCGGCGCCGAGGTGTACGTCCCGTACCTGCTCATGGACCGGCACCACTTCGAGCCGGCCACCGCCGGACTGGCCTTGACGCTGTCCGCCGTGGCGTGGTCGGTGGGTTCGGCGATCCAGGGTCGGCTGTCCACGGGGCTCTCGAATGCGGGCGCGGTGCGGCTGGGCGCTGCGTCGCTGGCGCTGTCGATTCTGATCGTGCTCGCCGCCACCGTGGTGGGCCTTCCGCCTGTGGTCGTCATCGTGGGCTGGATCCTGGCCGGTGGCGGCATGGGCTTGATGAGCCCGCGGCTCAGCGTCATGGTGCTGGCCTATTCAGCTCCGGCGGATCAGGGGTTCAACGGTTCCGCGGCGAACGTCGCGGATTCCGTGGGCGCCGCGCTGTCCCTGGCCGCGACGGGCCTGGTGTTCCATCTGCTCGGGGCGGGCGGGGCGTTCCTCGGGGTCTTCGCGCTGACGGCGTGCGTGGCGCTGGTGTCCGTGGCATGCTCGGGGCGGGTCCGGGTGGAGGAGTGAGGGGGCCGGTGAGTCTCAGCCCGCCGGGACCGGAACCGGGGCGATGCGCGGCTTGAGCAGGCAAAACTCGTTGCCCTCGGGGTCCGCGAGGACGTGCCAGGCCTCGTCGCCGGTCTGGCCGATGTCCGCAGGCCGTGCGCCGAGGGCGAGGAGCCGTTCGAGTTCGGCCTCCTGCTCCTGGTCCGTGGCGTTGAGGTCGATGTGGAGCCGGGACTTCCCGGGCTCGGGCTGCTCGCGGTAGCTGAAGAAGAGGGTGGGCTGGGACCCACCGAAGCCGTCCCGCGCGCCGATCTCCACCGAGCCGTCGTCTTCGCGGCCCAGGACCACGAAATCCAGAACCTGGCACCAGAAGTCGGCCAGGACCTCGGGCTCGCGGCAGCCGAAGACGAGTTCACTGATGCGGCAGGCCATGGGATGTTCTCCTGTCTGAGGTGCGGGGATGTGCTCCCAGCCTAGGCGGGCGAGGGTCGTTGGGGAACCCTTGGAGCCTCCCGCCGCCGTGCACTCAGCTGAGCCGCCGACGTCGGCCATCCACTGCCGCCGCAGCTTTCTCCGCCCGTGTGGACGGTCCCCGCCGCCACAGCGCGGGGGAATCTCCGGAAGAGCGGGGAAAGGCGGTCTGGCACTCGGGAAACCGCCCCGGCGTCGGCCCTCAACCGGCCCCCGCTGTGCACTCGTGTTCGGTTGACTGGACAGCTTTCACGGGACGTTGGCAGGCGGCTCGGCCAGGCGCTCAAATAGAAGCTGTGCCTTCTGCCGCCCCCGCCTCCCGCCACGGTGTTTTCAGCCCTCCGTACACCCTGACCAGCCTGGGACTGCTGGCCCTGGTGGTGTTCAACGCCTTCGAGTCCATGGCCGTCACCACCGTCATGCCCGTGGCCGCACAGGAACTCGGCGGACAGCAGTTGTACGCCCTGGCATTCGCCGGTCCCATGGCCGCCAGCGTCATCGGCATGGTCCTCGCGGGCAGCTGGTCCGACCGTCGCGGCCCAGTGGGCGCCATCTACGCCTCCGTGGCTCTCTTCACCCTCGGTCTGGTCATTGCGGGCACCGCCCCCACCATGGAACTGCTGGTGCTGGGCCGGATCGTGCAGGGCTTCGCGGGCGGGGCCAACGGTGTGGCGCTCACGGTGCTGGTGGGCAAGGCCTACCCCGCCGATCTGCACGCCCGCATGTTCGCCGCCTTCGCTGCGGCCTGGGTCCTGCCCTCCATTCTGGGCCCGTATATCGGGGGCCTGGTGGCACAGGTGGCCAGCTGGCACTGGGTCTTCCTGGGCGTGCTGGTCCTGGTGGTCCCGGCCCTGCTCGGTCTGGTGCCGGCGCTGCGGCAGATCAGCCGGGACCAGGAGCACGCCGCGCCCAATCGCGCGGGCCCTTACCCGTGGGGCCGCCTGCTCTGGGCGGTGCTGGCCGCGCTGAGCGTGATGGGCCTGAACTTCAGCAGCGAGGTGCCGGTCGTAGGGTGGGTGCTCGCGCTCGCCATGGCCGCCGTCTGCGTGCTGGCCATCCGTCCTCTGATCCCGCGCGGGACGCTGACTGCACAGCGCGGCCTGCCCAGCGTGGTCCTGACCCGGGCCATCGGCTCCGCCGCGTTCTTCGGCACTGAGGTGTACCTGCCGAAGGTCCTGTACGAGGTCTACCATTTCGAGCCGTCCTTCGCGGGGCTCGCCCTGACGTGCAGTGCCGTCTCCTGGGGCATCTCCTCCGGCATCCAGGGACGACTGGGCGCCACGCGGCTGCCGCATCACCGCGCGGTGCGGATCGGCTCGGCGATGGTGGCCGCCGTCGTCGTCGGGATCTTCCTGGTCATCCTGTTCCAAGGGCCCGCCTGGGCGCTGATCGCGGTGTGGCTGTTCGGCGGGGCCGGCATGGGGCTCATGTTCCCGCGCCTGAGCGTCATGGTTCTGGCACTGTCCCGGCCGGGCGAGCAGGGCTTCAACAGCTCCGCCCTGGCCATGGCCGATTCGCTGGGCAACGCCCTCTGCGTGGCCATCTCCGGCTTGGTGTTCGCGGCGCTCGTGGGGACGGGCAACGCCTATGCCGGGGTGTTCGCAGTGGCGGCCGCCTGCGGGGTGGCGATGCTGCTGATCGCACCGCGCACACGGGCACTGGTAGACTAGTACGTCTGGCCTGTGCGATTCAGCGCAAGAGCCACGCTGCCTGAGGACTTTCTTCCCTATGACTTCTTTTTCTTCCCTTGGCGTGCCAGCCGGGATCACTTCCGCTCTGGCCACCCTGGACATCACCGAACCCTTCCCCATCCAGGTCAAGACCCTGCCGGACACCCTGGCCGGCCGCGACGTCCTGGGCCGTGGCCAGACCGGCTCCGGTAAGACGCTCGCCTTCGCCATCCCGCTGGTGACCCGCCTCGCCTCTTCCGGCGATGCGAACGACGGCGCCGCCCGCCGTGGTGCCTCCGGCACCCGCAAGCCGCGCGGCCTGGTGCTGGCCCCCACGCGTGAGCTGGCCACCCAGATCGACCGCACGGTCGCTCCGCTGGCGGAGGCCCTGGGCCTGCGCACCACCGTGATCTTCGGTGGCGTTTCCCAGTCCCGGCAGGAGAAGGCGCTGGCCGCCGGCGTGGACATCGTCATCGCCTGCCCCGGCCGTCTGGAAGACCTCATGAAGCAGGGCGTCGTCTCCCTGGACCAGGTCACCATCAGTGTCCTGGACGAGGCCGACCACATGGCCGATCTGGGCTTCCTGCCCGTGGTCCGCCGTATCCTGGACGCCACCCCGGCCGGTGGTCAGCGCCTGCTGTTCTCCGCCACCCTGGACAACGGCGTGGACAAGCTGGTCAACCGCTACATGCAGAAGCCGGTCACGCACTCCGTGGACGCGCCCAAGGCCGCCGTGACCACCATGGAGCACCACGTCTTCCTGGCCCAGGACAAGGAGGCCAAGAAGCTCCTCATCAACGACCTTGCGTCGGGTGCGGGTAAGCGCGTGCTGTTCACGCGCACCAAGCACGCCGCCAAGAAGCTGGCCAAGGTGCTGACCGCCAACGGCATTCCCGCTGTCGACCTGCACGGCAACCTGTCCCAGAACGCCCGTGACCGCAACCTGGCGGAGTTCTCCTCCGGCGAGGTCCGGGTCCTGGTGGCCACCGACGTCGCCGCCCGTGGCGTGCACGTGGACGAGGTGGAGCTTGTCATCCACGTGGATCCGCCGGCAGAGCACAAGGCGTACCTGCACCGTTCCGGCCGCACCGCACGCGCCGGCGCCGAGGGCACCGTGGTGACCCTGGTCCTGCCGGAGGAGCGCTCCGAGGTGCAGAAGCTCCTCCGCGCCGCCGGGGTGAAGGCTCCGTTCACGCCCGTGGCTCCCGGTTCCTCCGAGATCCTGGACTTCGTGGGCGAGCAGGCCGAGACCGTGGATCCCGCATCCCGTGCCGCAGTGCAGGCCGCCAAGGCCCCGCAGCAGGGTGGTGGCAAGTCCACCGGCGCCAACGCCCAGCGCAAGCGTGCCCGTCGTGGTGGTCAGGGTGCGGGTCAGGGCCCCAAGGCTTCCGGTCAGGGTGGCGAGGCTTCCCAGGGCAAGTCCGCATCGGGCGACGCCGGCCGTGGCCGCCGTCGTGACGGCGCCGCACCGCGTGGTGAGCGCACCGCTTCCGGCGCCCGCGGGGATCGCACCCCGGCCCGTGGCGACCGTCCCGCCCGGGACCGTTCCGCCGCTCCGCGCGGTGGCAGCGCCCCGGTGTGGTCGTCCACCACGGGTGGGACCTCCGGTGGAGCCTACGACGCCGGCGCCCGCTCGGGTTCCCGCGGCGGCTCGGCCGCCGGTCGCCCGGCCCGCAGCGGTCCTCGCCGTGCGTCCGCTCCGGCGTCGAACGCCCGCCGAGGACGCTAGCCCCTCCGCATAACCCATCGACTGCTCCATAGGGCGCCAGAATCCCCGGAATTCCGGGAAAATAGGCACCCTATGGAGCAGCCGATGCGTTTAACCGGGGGAGTCCGCCAGGACGGCCACGACGTCGATCTCCACGAGGAAGTCGCCCAGCACGGACCCCACCGTGGTCCGGACCGGGTACGGTGCCGGGACCAGCCGTTGGTACACGTCATTGAATCCGTCGAAGTCCCGCTCCGGGTGTTTCAGGTGCACGGTCGCCTTGACCACGTGGGACAGGTCCAGGCCCCGCGCCGCGAGTACGGCGCTCAGATTCCGGAACGTCTGCTCGGTCTGTTCCTGAATGGTCTCGCCGACGCAGGCGTCCGTGACCGGATCGTGCGGGGTCTGTCCCGCCGTGAAATAGAAGCCGTTGGCTTCGATGCCCTGGGAGTAGGGGCCGGAGGGCGGCGGGGCGCCCTCCGTGCTGAATTCCGTTTTCATGAGGATTCCTTCCTGGCCGCGGCGCGGCCTTTCATGGTCAGTTCCGGGGCCTCGCGCGAGCCGGACCCGGGACAGGAGCGGGGACGGGGCGGGCGGAGCGTTGTCCGCCGGAGGCGCCGCTTTCCAGGCGCCAGGCTCAGAGGACCTTGGACAGGAAGGCCTTGGTGCGTTCGTGCCGTGGCGCGCCGAGCACCTGCTCCGGCGGCCCGGACTCCACCACCACTCCCTGATCCATGAAGACCACCTGGTCGCTCACCTGCCGGGCGAATGCCAGCTCATGGGTCACCACCACCATGGTCATGCCGGCCTCCGCCAGCTGCTTCATCACGTCCAGCACTTCACCCACCAGTTCAGGGTCCAGAGCGGAGGTGGGCTCGTCGAAGAGCATCAGCTTGGGCTTCATGGCCAGGGCACGGGCGATGGCGATCCGCTGCTGCTGGCCACCGGAGAGTTCCTGGGGGTAGGAGTGCCCCCGGTGCCCCAGGCCCACGCGGTCCAGGAGCACCTGGGCTTCCCGCAGCACCTCCGCCTTGGGCCGCTTCTGCACGCGCAGCGGTGCCTCCAGGATGTTCTCCAGGACCGTCATGTGCGGGAAGAGGTTGAAACGCTGGAACACCATCCCCGCGTCCAGGCGTGCCTGGGCGGTCTGGTCCTCCTTCATCTCGTACAGCTTGCCGTTACGCTCCGTGTACCCCACCAAGGAGCCGTCCACGGAGAGCCGTCCGGCGTCTACCTTCTCCAAGTGGTTGATGCACCGCAGGAACGTGGTTTTGCCGGAACCCGAGGGACCGATCAGGCAAGTGACGGAGCCGCGTTCCACGGTCAGGTCGATGCCCTTGAGGATCTCCACGGGACCGAAGCTCTTCCGGACCCCGCGTGCTGCCACCATGGCTGTGTTCATGACGCACTCCCGTTCTTGTTCCTGCGCCGGCGGAGCTTTCCCGCCGATAGTTCGAAGCCCCGCCCGTACCGCTTCTCCAGGCGGCCCTGGAAGTAGCTGAGCACGGTGGTCAGCACCAGGTACCAGAGGCTGGCGACGATCAGCAGGGGGATGGTCTGGTAATTGCCGGAGTAGATGATCTGCGCGGAGTACAGCAGATCTGAGATGGCCAGGACGCTGACCAGGGACGTGCCCTTGAGCATGGAGACCACTTGGTTGCCGGTGGGCGGCAGCACCACGCGCATGGCCTGCGGGAGGATGATTCGCCGCATTAGCAGCGCCCGCTTCATGCCCAGGGCCCGGGCCGCCTCATACTGGCCCTTGTCCACGGAGCCGATGCCACTGCGGATGATCTCCGCCATGTATGCGGCCTCGTTGAGGGAGAGTCCCAGGAGGGCCGCCCCCAGGGGACTGATCAGGACGTTCGCGGAACCGATCACCCAGGATGGTCCGCCGAAGGGCAGCCCTAAGGCGATCACCGGGTACAGGGCCGCGATGTTGTACCAGAAGATGAGCTGCACCAGCAGGGGAGTGCCCCGGAAGAACCAGATGTACGCGCGGCTGATGGTGCTCAGGATCGGGTTGGCGGAGAGCCGCATGACGGCCAGCCCGGTGCCTAGGACGATGCCGGCGGTCATGGACACCACGGTCAGGAGAAGCGTCAGTCCGGCGCCGGTGATGATCTGCGGTGCGAAGAGGTAGGACGCCACCACGTCCCAGTGGTACCGCTGGTTCAGGGCGACGTCGATCGCTGCCAGGGCGGCCAGCGCCAGCAGGACCACGGCCATCGCCACCCGGCCGGGGTGGCGGAGAGGGACCACCGGGATGGCGCCGTCGAGGTGATCGGAGGCCGCGCCGTGGTGTGTTTGCGGAGCCGGGGTGCCGTGCGCGGCCGGTGCGGCGGGAACCGTGCCGCCGTCGGGCCCCGGCACCTGGCCGGGACCCTCGGTGAGGGAGGGGCTGACGTTCATGTCGATCACGCTCACTGGAAGAAGTTGACTCGTGCGGTGGGGATGGCGCTGTCGGAGAGCCCGTACTTCTTCAGCACGGTGCCGTAAGCCTCGCTGTGCAGCACGGTCTCCATGGCCTTGGCGACGGCCTTGACCAGACTCTCGCCCTTGGCCACGCCGATGCCCACCTCGGCCACGTCGTAGCTGGCTCCGATCTGGATGGCCGGGTTCTGCGTGGCCGCGTAGTTCAAGATGGGGGAGTCGGCCAGGACCGCGTCCAGGCGGCCACTGCTCAGCGCCGAGATGGCCTGGCGGGTGTCCTGGTACTCGTTGCTCTGGATCTTCTCCTTGCCTGCGGCGACGCAGGCCTTGTCGAACTCGGGGACATCGGTGCGCAATTGGTAGGAGGCCGTCAGGAACCCCACTTTCCTGCCGCACAGGGACTTTTCGTTCAGGCTCAGCGGATTGCCCTGCGGAACGGCCACACCGCTGCCGAACCGGGCGTAGTCCACGAAGTCCAGGACTTTGCCGCGCTCGGCGGTGGGGGACATGGAGGAGACGGTGGCGTCATAGCGCCCGGCTGCGATGCCCGGGATGATCGAGTCGAAGTTGGCCACCTCGATCTGGACCTTCACTCCCAGGGCCTGGCCCAGCAGCCGGGCGACGTCCGGGTTCAGGCCCACCATGTTCTGGGTGCCCTCCTGGTAGAACTGCGTGGGTGGTTCGTTGGTGGGGATGGCCACACGGAGCGTCCTGGAGTTTTTCACGGACTCCGGTAGGAGGGCCGCGGCCTGCGCGTCCACCGCCAGCGGCGGGACCTCCGTGGTGACGGCACCCGCGGAACCGGATGAGGCCGGGGTTCCCGCCGGGCTGCACGCCGAGGTGGCGAGGACCAGGACGGCCGCGGCGGCCGCCGTGAGTCCGTGCCGGGGCCGCAGCCGCCGTGCCGGGGTGTTGGTGGTGCTCATGCCCTGCTCCTCAGATCGTCCCGGACCGCTGCGAGCCGGGGTGCTGCCGGTGTTGTCCTGCGTTCGAACACTTCGCTGCGGTGCCGGATGAGGCCGGGGCCGTCGGCACGCAGCTGAGCGATGCTGGAGACCCCCAGAAGGGTCATGGTCCTTTCCATCTCCTGGGCGAAGAGGCTCAGGACATGTGTCACGCCGTCCTCCCCGGCGGCGGCCAGCCCGTAAAGGTAGGGCCTGCCGATGGAGCAGGCGTCGGCGCCCAGTGCGAGCGCCTTGATGACGTCGGAGCCTCGGCGCACGCCGCCGTCGACGATCAGTTCCAGACGTCCTGCCGCCCGCTGGACCAGTTCGGGCAGGACGTCCATGGGTGAGGCCATGTGATCCAGTTGCCGGCCGCCGTGGTTGCTTACCTGGATGGCGTCGATGCCCAGTTCGGCCGCCCGTTCCACATCGTGGGGATTGACGCTGCCCTTGAGGATGATCGGCCCGTCCCAGCGGGAGCGCAGATGTTCGATGTCGCTCCAGTCGGTGGGCTCGTAGGAGCCGGCCAGGAGGGTCCGCCACATGTCCGGGGTGCTGGCGAGGGGTCCCCCGGGGGCCTCGGCGTCCAGATTGGGGAACGCGATGGCGTCGTTGAGCAGGAAACCCAGGGACCAGGCCGGGTGCAGGGCGCCTTCCATCACGGTGCGTGGCTTGATGGACGGCGGGGCCGTGAAGCCGTTGCGGTAGTCGCGCTCGCGGTGGCCGATGCCCCGGCAGTCCACATTCAGGAGGAGTGCCTCGTAGCCGGCCTTCGTCACCCGCTCCAGGACGGCGTCCAGGAGGCCCCGGTCCCCGATGGGTTCCATGTTGAACCAGCGGCGCAGGCCGGGGGTGGCCGCGCTGACGTCCTCCATGGTGGTGGTGCTCAGATGGGCCAGCCCGTACGGGATGCCCGCGGTCCGGGCGGCGCGGGCCACGGCGATCTCGCCCTGGGGGTGGAATAGCCGGGTGCCTCCCGTGGGGGAGAGCGTGAGCGGCATGGCGACGGGACCGCCCAGGAGAGTGGAGTCCAGGTGAAGGTCCGCCACGCTGCCCCATTGCGGCAGGAAGGACCAGTCCGTGAAGGACTCCGTGTTTCGGCGGAGCGAGTATTCGTCCTCGCCGCCGCCTTCGATGTAGTCGAAGACGCTTCGGGGCAGGCGCCGGGCGGCCTGCTTCCGGACGTCCTCCACGTTGAAACAGCGCCGGCCGAGGCGTTCGGCCTTGGTCCGGGCCGGTGGCTGGATGGAGACCAGCGCCTTGATGTCCTTGGCTTTCATTCACCTTCACCTTTGGGTCGGTCCGGAGGTCTGCTCCGGCTCTTCCCTTCCATGGTGACGTGCATCACGCGTGCTTCGTATGTGGATAATCCCCAAGATGATGACCTTGTCATGTGATAAATTCCAGCCATGTCAGAGGCTGTCGAGAGGTCCGTCCCATCGCCGGAGCGTCCGGCCACTCTGGCCGGGTGCCTCCGGCTCCTGGGTCCCGAGGTCACCCTGGTGGATCCCTCCGAGGAGCTTCTGCGGCATCCGGTGGCCGATCTCCGCATCCACGACCCCGCCGCCCGCCCGGCCTCCCTGGAGGACTGCATCGTGCTGGCGGTCGGGCTGGCGCCGCGGACCGCGGACTTCGCGGGCCTTCTGCTGCGTGCGACCCAGGAGGGCGCCGCCGCCGTGCTGGTGAAACCGTCCGGGGTGCCCCTGGAGGAGGTCCGGGCGCTGGGTGCCGGGCAGGGAGTCGCCCTGCTCATGGTGGACGACGACGCCGAATGGGAGCGTTTGATCTCCCTGGCCAGGGCGTCCGTGGCCGGGTCCGCGGTGGTGGACACCGCGTCGGGCGTCTGCCTGGGGGACCTCTACGCCTTCGCGAACGCCACAGCGTCGATGCTGGGTGGTGCCGCCAGCTTCGTGGACACCCTTGGCCGGATCCTCGCCTACTCGACGCTGCCGGGGCAACCCATTGACGAGGTGCGCCGCATGACCACGCTGTCCCTGCAGGAGGTGACGCCGCCGGCTTTCGATGAGGACTTCAAGACGGTGTACGCGGCGCCCGGGGCCGTGCTGATCGAACCTGCGGAGGAGGGGCTCGCCCGTCTGGCCCTGGCGGTCCGGGCGGGAGGAGAACTGCTGGGGAGTCTCTGGATCATCGACCCCGGACCGGGGCTGAGGGAGCGTGGCCTGGAATCACTGGATCGGATGGCGCCGTTGATCGGTCTGCACATGCTCCATGCCCGCTCCGCCTCGGACTTCGGGGAACGCCGGAACGCGGACCTCATCCGGACCCTGATCGAGGACCCTGGGCATGCGGCGTTCGCGGCGGCTCAGCTGAACCTGGAGTCCACCCGGGGCTTCGCGCTGGCCGCGTTCTCGATCGTTCATCCTCAACCCGGCAGTCTCGACTCCGTCCGCGACCTTCAGCGTCTGCTCCACCTGGTGAACACCGTCTGCCGGGTCAACTTCGCCTCGGCGCACGCGGCGCTGGTGGATTCGGTGGTCTATGCGCTCCTGCCTGCGGGGGAACGACCGCCCCGCGAGTCGCGCGAGATGCACCGGAAGGCGGCCGCGGAGATCCACCAGTACGCCGGAACCCTCACCACTCATCCGGTTCTGGCCGCGGTGGGAGATGTGGCGGCCAGCCTCAAGGAGCTGCCCGCCTCCCGCGATGAGGCCCTCCGGCTGCTTCAGCACCTCTGGCGCCGGAGCATGCAGGGGAGGCCGGCGCCGTCGTCGGCCGCGCTTGCGGAGGACTACCGTACGGCGCTGGGTCTGGCGCGGGTAGGGGCGTTCCTGGAGGAGGAGGGGCTGGTGGACGGGGATGCGCTGGCCGTCGTCCAGAAGCATGACGTGGAGCATGGCACCGAGTACCTGCTGACCCTGCGGGCGTATTTCGCGTGCAATGGCAATATCGCAGCCATGGCTGAGGCGCTGCACGTGCACAACAACACCGTGCGGTACCGGCTGGGGCGTTTCACCCAGGACACAGGGCTGGACCTGGAGGACGTCGAGACCCGGTTGTGGCTCTGGCTGCGGCTCAGCACCCGTTGAGGTCAGGCGC
>Ga0153950_1000098_pt1 | contig 35511 bp, 40 predicted proteins | sample TSNJ034MetaG_FD_104737 | JGI IMG/M metagenome (GOLD analysis project Ga0153950, IMG submission 104737) | Attine ant fungus gardens microbial communities from New Jersey, USA - TSNJ034 MetaG | ecosystem: Host-associated > Fungi > Mycelium > Unclassified | place: USA: New Jersey, Wharton State...
ATGTGGCGAATGTCACTTCCCCATGTATCAAATACCCCTTCCATGTGGCCACGTCGCTGCAAAGGTTCCATGGTTCGTTTGGAATCTAGCATTCACTTGTGGAAAATTGCACTGACCTACGTACGTTATAACTACATGCTAGAGGATCTCATATTCGTCAAATATCATGAGCAAGTTTACAAGCAACTTCCACGATGTGAACATATAGCGATGATGGGTTGCTACAGAGATCCGAGTACTGTTCAATGCTCAGAAATCCGTGCAGAACCGCTTGACTGCTGCACAAGACTTTGCAGGTCTACCTGTTCTCAATGTCAGTCGCTCACCAGCCAGAATGAGGATTTTCTATCATCTGGAAGGATCTTGCGTCGTCATCATGCTGCTCATCCTTGTGAACGCTTGCTTTATTGCGAACACAAGTGTAATTTGAAATGCCATTCCAAGGATCAATATTGTAACGCATCGTGTCAGCAGGCATGTCGTCAACAGTGTGTGTACCACAAGTGCCCAAAGCCTTGCTCTGAACCTTGTAGTCCATGTATGGAGCCATGCATTTGGTCATGTATGCACATGGCATGCCCTGTTGTTTGTGGTTCAGTACGCCAATATCACTTGGCGACATAATTTGGATGCTAATTCGTTATTAGATTTGTTCCCGCCTCCCATGCGATGAGCCATGTCGAAAGATACTGGAATGTGGCCATTCATGTCCGTCTGGTGAGTATTTTGTTGCTTATGGAAACTGCTTGTGGAGTTTGAACAAATTGTTCGTACCTAGTGTGTGGCGAAATCTGTGCGATGCAGAAATGTATTGTTTGCCTACCGGAAGAAGACAAGATTGACATCGTCGATTTCATCATGCAGCGTAGTCTAACTGACATTGATTTAGCCTCTTCTGATGTCAGTGACCGATTGATAACTCTCGCTTGTGGGCATATATTCACGGTGGAGACACTCGACGGCCATTGTAACATGAATGCATTCTACGAAATCGATGAAATAGGTCGATTTATCTCTACGAAATCGCCCCCGGTCAATTATCAGACACCACTCACTTGTTCGACTTGTCGAGGTCCCATCACTGCACTGCGCTATGGAAGGGTCACCAAGCGTGCGACACTGGATATCCTCGAGCAGAATGTTGCTGGAACCATGTCACGTTCCCTCGACGAATGCAGTCCTGGAGTCACGGATTTCGCCTGCGCAATGTCTACTCATGAGGAGCAGGTGAAGGCGCTAGAGTCGCAATCCACCGAGGCTGGTCCTTCGCACGATAATCCTGATGAAATACCGTTTGTCGACGTTCATGGTCCCCTTCCTGCTAAGTTACTGGATTTGGAAGGGATGCAGAAGGTTCATGGTATTGGGTTGGAAGAGGCGCGTGCCTGGTACAAGATAGTAAAACCCATTGTCCAGATCTACCGGCGTGTTCTGAAGATTGCGGTAATGCGCGGAGCACATGTCAAGGCCTATGAAGCTGCGTTTGCCACTCTATTCAGACTCGAGCTACGAGCGATAGCCGATGATACTGAAAGAGGATTCGATGCTCTAGAATCTCTTACCTTCGATAATGTGAAACAAAAGATCGGATAGCCCCATCCCAAGGCTGATGTACGCTTCCAAATTGAGGCATACTTTCTCTCCCTCGAGATTCGTGCCCTTATTGCTCAGCTCGCACAAGCGCGCGTGGAAGCTCTTCCGCTCACTTCGACTACCACAGATGCTGATGTTGATGTTGTGCATTGCCGCGGCAAGTGGGCTTCCTTCGTCACATTCTTGTACCAGTCGTGTGTCAATGACGCAGAGAAGGCAATAGTTCTGGCAACGAAGTCCTCAGCGTTTCGTCAGGTTGCACGCGCCTCTGTTCATAAACTTCGTTTCAGCTTCGAGTCATTCAGATGGAAAACTATGGTGCAGCGTTCAGAGATGTTCCGGATGGGCTTAGATAACCCAAGCGCTCGAAAGAAATTGTTAGAGAATGTTGGAAACTACAAGGTTCTTCTACGACGAGGTTTCTACCTGATCCAGAGGACGTATCTTCAGAATATACCTATACTCTCCACCTTAGCTGATCCCAGAGAGGAGCGCAAATGGTTGAACGAGAACTGTCGAAAGAGGGTCGATGCATGGGAGAAAGAATGTGACAAGCTTGAACATTCGGTTATGAACGGAGTGTTGTACCAACCAATTTTGACTCAAGAACTTGAAGATATTGTCCGGTCGTTTGGGTTCTGTATGTTTTATTTGCCTCTCTTTTCGATGAGACTAAATATCACTCGTACAGCTCACAGGGGACACTTCTATAATTGTCAAAATGGGCATACACTTGTCATTACTGAGGTTTGTGACATTTTACTGCTAGTTCAGTTTAGACTGATTGCAATTGGATTTTCACAGTGCGGGGGGACCATGGAAAGTGCTCGGTGCCCGGAATGCAAGGCTCCCATTGGAGGCTCCAGCCATCAAATTGACTTGTCCAACACGCGCAATATGGAACTCGAAAGAATTGCTAGAGAGCAGGGCTCTGCTGATAGTCCATGGAGTTGGAATCGAGATGCATAGGATGGTTGACCTGACACTCATCATTGTGGATTTGTGACTCTTCTGATCTGTAAATCTATAAGCATTGTGTAATCATAAATATAAGTCATTATAGGCAAATCATTAAATCCACAAGACTAAAAAATCGCTCGATGCCAGGACTCCAAAACATGAGGTTGTTGAAATATAGCACCTTGTTGTCCTAGAGAAAGAATCAGGCGGATCATCGGTGCAAGGGTGCAAGATTATTTGATCGACAATAGTGTGAGGAAAGGACCGTAATAGATAAGATAAGATAAGGCTCACGTCATATCTTACTTTCACATCCTATCGCCTTTTTTTCTTGCTATACGCGAGCCAGTGACAACTCTGAATACAATTATCCTGATTATTATCTACCATAGACTCCGATAATGCCACCTGGAAAGGGGGGCAACGCAAAGAAAGAAGCGGGGCGTGCCAAAAAAGCTGACAATGAGGCAAAAAAGCAGGCAGCGGCAGCAGCAGAAAAGGCAAGGTGTCATTGATTAAAAAGGAGCCTTTTTTTACCTACTCATAATCTGGATCTGTAGGAACACAAGGAAGCTGAATCGTGGGCAGACAAAGACGTGAAGGGTGGCAAAGCAGCCAGAGAGGCCAAGGAGGAGAAACGAAGAGCTGACCTCGCAAGGAAAGCAGAGAGTGCAAGACTTTTAGCTGAAGAAGAAGCTACTGCACCTTCAAAAGTCAAAACTGCACCAAAGGCGGGTCAAAAGAAAAGGACTGAGCAGGCTCGGCCTGCTGGCCCAGGAGCCATTGCTGCCGGAGGTGGACTTTTAGAAAGCAGTGGCAAGGAGGGCAAGGAACGGGAAAGTTATGGCGCAACAGGTATCGATAACGCCCTGGAGCTGCTGGATGTTGTGACCGCCAAGATGGACAAAGCGAGTCTTGGACAGCAGGCGGCTGGCTTGGAGAGACACCCCGAGGTTCGTGCAGTGCAGTTTGTGATGTGTTTCACTGATTCAGCGTGTCAAACAGCGTCGTTTTAAAGTATGTGAGATGGCACGGCTATTCACTATATATTGACTTTTGTTCCTAGGCAGCTTTTGAGGCTTATCAGGAACACGAGCTTCCTAAAATCAAACAGGATGTAGGGGTCTCCTATTCTTAGATCGTGTATGCGACTCAAACTCCTCTGGCAGCACCCAGGTCTTCGCCTAGCGCAATACAAAGTATGACAAGTCATGTCACTTTCATTTTCAGCTTGATAACCTAGGTGCAGGAACTGTTATACAAGCAATTCCAAAAATCGCCAGAAAATCCGTGAGTCTTGAGGTCTGATGCTCCTATCAACTCAATTTGACTTTTCTGGTAGTTTTAATCAGGCGACCGTTGCATATGATGCTACCAAGGTGGAGCGACTTGATGCCCTCAGTCGAAAACGCGCGGAGACAGAAGAGCGCTTGCGCAATTAAAACCTCTTTTCTCGCATAACAATAGCGGTATCTTGGTGACTAACATACAGCACCGGGCCTACCGCTGCTTGGCACTCATTGACTGTCCGAGCATGCTGTGGTGACCTTGGAATTGTGCTGGGTCTTTTTGATACACTGTAGTGCCACAAGTTAATGCGATACATGGAGTGTGTATTCTACCTGACGGTTAGTGAGCTGCGAGATATCGCCTGGGTGATGCTGCGCAGACGGCGAACAGCAAACAAACACTGCTGTGTAAATTCCACGATGTACAGCATTATGTCTTACGTAACCCATCAATCGAGATCAAATAAGAACAGTGGTAATTTTCTAGTATCCTCTATCCTCTCTCCATCTGTCCCTCGGTCATATACATCAAAAATGCCTTCATATGCTGTCCCTAACAGTGATAACAGTCCTATCGTGTCTTCCCGGGAGCAATCACCAGAAATCATCCGTACTAACACTCTCGCAGTGACACCTCTCCCAAGATCCTTTTTCCAACCTGTCATTCTTGAACTCTTGCGAGCCCACTTCTCGTCGTTCGGGACCATCAATCAATGGGTTCCTCTTCCAGGGTTTGCAAGGATCATTATAGTCTATGAGCAAGAGGACTATGCAGAGAATGCGAAATTGTGCTCAGATCCTATCATTCTTTCTGCTACTAAGGAGCGGTACGCCAAATCTATACAATTTATTTCCTTTGTTACAAGCTCATGAAGCCAACTGTCATTCAGATCCGAAGAACTCAAACTTCGTGTATATCGTGCCGACCCAAACCCACTTGTTTCATGTGATCCAGACGTTTCAGTGATTCCCTCAGAGGCGTACCTCCAACCCCCTATCTCTAACAAAAACTTTCTCATATCTCCTCCGGGGTCTCCACCAGTGGGCTGGGAATCTATCCATGAAGAACCACCCAATGCAACGCCTTTGGCAGATGATCTCATGGAGGCTCTCAGAAAAGTCCACCTTCAGCAACGAAGTTCGGAACGGAGAAAGAGCTTAGAAGTTCTCATTGAACCGGACGAAAGTGGTGTCGGCGTATATGTGGAGGACTGTGATGTGGTTGTTGATAAAGATGGCTACGTCATTGAAGTGCAGGAGGAAAGAGAGGAGGATTGGATTTATGGTGTTACGGCTCCTGCGAGGGCGAGGTGGACACCTGTGCCTACAGCTATGCCGCCTGCGCAACCCATATCGGCGTAACCTTTTTAGGACTATCGTTTACTTGGTGAGTTTGATACAATGTTGTGCATCTTTCGAACTCGTTTCTTGGATGATACTCTTCTCAGACCTGTTCCGACACTCCCAATGGGGTACTGCGGACAAACTATATTGCCTATGTTACTGATTTTATTCTCTGGTTTTAACCCTTGAAAATCGCTGACATTGATAATTCCTAGATTTCTACGTATCTTGTCGATGCCGTTTTTTTTAATCATTGTAAGCATCATCTTTTGCTATTCATCGTTTCTTCATTCACTTGGAGATTACCTTTGGGATGATCATTGCTCAGACCTGTTCTGATTTTTATGGAGACAAATCATGTATTGCCTTTTAATCTGATTCTCCCACCTATGTGCTTGGAACTATGCTAATTTGGTCTTTAAATGACAGGCCATCAACAATCATCATTATTTCCTCATTCTTTTTTTATGACGCTCTATTCTGGGATGAAGACTGTTTTTCTTGGACGAATTGTGTGTACTTTATAGACTTGACTGGACTTGATTCTGAATTGTGTGTACTTAATGAACATCATTGGACTTGGTCCTTGGAAATGGACCTATGTACTCTATTTCTCGTTTGTCTGTGTATATTACCTTATCGACTGTTTCCATGTAAAAGATCTGGTCCCAAGAATTATAATCTATTTTCAGGATTTATTCATGCTCCCATTGTCATCCAACATTCTGTTGGGACATGACGTGCAGGAATCTCTCCTGATCATCACAAAAACATTTTTGGTTTCCTGGTCTTCTACTCATCCCGATGGAAGACGTGGAATTTGGTCCTGACTCTCGGTCAATGTACTGTGTGTCAGTGGCCTCGGGCGGTGTCTATGGAAGCATGACAACAAAGCCACATCCACGTTTATTACGTACCGAAACAGGTGTTGAAGTGACGTATTTTCAGGTAGGAGACACCTTGTTTCTACCAACCGCAGGTGCTTACATAACGCGCGTTCCACAGCAATTGATGATTTTTTTCTGCGATACTTTCCTTTATCTGGTCCTTGCACCTCAGCTCGGCTCAGCTCAGTCCGGCGAGCCTTTCCGAAAGGACAGTCGAAGTTGTCGAAAGAAGGTTGTTCTCAATCAATACGATCAACGAATAGTACAAATCAATGTACAAGAAGGGAACAATGGTTCCTTGCAACTGCCCCTCGGCGCTCTTCTTTGCACTTATAAAACCCACGTCTAGTCTTGCTCGATTTTCATCTCATCTCTTCTATTCTCAGACTGCTTTGACAAAATCGTGGGTTGGTGCGTACACTGTACACAAGGACTCTGAGTATTCGTGGACGATTCTGTCTCCCACGTCTATTCTCGAGCTTTGCTTGCATCGCTGGACGGACTGACGGACGCCTGCGAATCTCTTTCCAATTCTTGCATTTTCGAGTGATACGATATCATGATTTTGCCGCTGTTCGCTGTTTTGCCTATCCTTTTTGTAACTTTGATTGGTGAACGATCTATGTTTTGGTTTACTGTCCTTTTGCTGATGGGAACAATAGCTGCGCAGTCATCTTCATTAAATGTTGTTTGCATTGCTGGACAATGTGTTCAAGGCATTTCCAACACAACACGTACGTCTCTCAACCCTCTGACACAAATTTCTTATGACTGATATTGGAGGATAGTTGGCGCCAAGCTTAGCGCGTCGAATTCACCTGTGTCTTTGCAACTCCTTCCGGACACTTATACGACGACTGGGAGTCCTCCAGTTCTTCGTGACCTTCTAACTTCGTCCGGTGCCGCTCTCAGCCCTTTCTCCGGTTTTGAGAATGCTAGTAAAGCTTTCAATCCTTCGTCTTTACCGTTGGATCTGGAGATGTCTCCAGGTATGACCTTGTACAGTGGTGTTTTGTATTCGGGTCAGGCTTCGTATTCTGAGGCGCCCGTGGTAAATGGCACGGATGGAGAACAACCGTCGCAGGTGACTGCTGGATCGTTTGTTCTCGCAGATAATATGTGTGCTGTGGTTGGAGGATCGAGTGGGAGTAATGATCGTGTGGTTGTTTGGTCCTCCGTTCCTGACACATCGCAACTTCCTCTCTCCTCCACTTCTTCCTCTTCGACGACACTCAATTTGTATGATATCATGTCATTGACCTGCAACCCCGCATGTTCAAGTAACGGGATCTGTTCACCGTTCGCCAATACGTGTATCTGCGCGCCTGGTTTCAACGGCACATCATGCGAAACATGCGCTTCTGGATTCTTTGGACCGACCTGCAAACAATGTCCAAGTGGATGTGACCAATGCGATGATGGGATACAAGGTACAGGAATGTGTCTGAAAAAAACCATTATTGGAGATCCGGAGAGTTGTGGATGTGTGAATGGTCAGTGTGGAAATGGAGGTCAGTGCGCTTGTAATGCCGGATGGAAGGATGGGAGTGACGGGAAGAAATGCTCAACTTGCCAAGATGGATTTTTTTTGAATTCAAGCGGGGATTGTCAAGGTATTTGTATTTTTTGAATTGTTACTGAGGTTTGTTTGCTGAATGACGTTTGTGGGATCTAGTCTGTCAAGCTGGATGTGTCAAATGTGCTGATTCAACTGGGGCGTGTTTGCAATGCAAATTAGGGTTCTCAATCAATTCGGGAGATAGAACCAAGTGCGATTTTATACCAACTTTAGGACCACAATGCCCAAATGGGAGTTTCGGTAATGGTACTCAGTGTTTGCCTTGTTCACCTGCGTGTCAGACGTGTTCTGGGGCTACGTCAAATGATTGTATTGTCTGTCAGTCCGGGAGCTTCATGTTTAATGGCAGTTGCGTCAGTGCCAATGAAGATGGAGTATGTCAAGGGACTGCTGGTTTGGTTGCGAATAATATCAAGGGGGAGTGTGATGGTGAGCAAAGTCTTTTAGTGCTATTGCCCTGATAGTTACTTAATTCTTCTCAGCGTGTCCGTCAAAGTGCACTTCATGCAAAATCCCACAGTTCGATGTTGCTTCAACCTTTGATCAGTTACAGTGTACCGGCTGCCTGCCTGGATTGGTTCTCTCGCAAGGCAAATGTGTCCAAAGCTGTCCTACTGGAATGTTTATTTCGCCACAGGACAACTTGACTTGTATTCGTATGTGACAGACTTCTACATGCCACCATATGCTGAACTATCATTTTTAGCCTGCGATTCCTCGTGTAGTACCTGCGCTGGTGCAGCGGATTTCTGTCTTGCCTGTAGTGAATCTGGTCAACTTGCTCATAATGGCAACTGCACCTCCTCTTGCCCGTTCAACACCTTTACCACATCTGGCACATCTGCTTGCATGGCGTGTCATCCAGACTGTGGTTCATGCTCGGGCCCTCAATTCAACCAATGTACATCATGTCCCCCCAGTCGGCCTGCTCTCCAAGATGGAAGATGCCTTCCTACGTGCGCCAAGGGTGAATTCCTCGATACAGGCTCAAGTTCCTGCAAAAGCTGTGATGATAGCTGTGCTACATGTTCTGCATCGGGAGCAGACCAATGTTTAAGTTGCATGGATGGAGAGATCTTGCGTCTGGGTAAATGCGTCAAAAGCAATGGAGGATGCCACACGTTGAAGGGTCTTGGTGTCTGTTTGAATGATTTGGTGTTTACTCCCAACTCGACTACTGGTGCAGACGTACCCAATCCCAGTGTTACTAGTACAACAAGCCTGACCGGAGTCAAGATTGAGAACAAGTTCCACTGGTGGCAGATCTTGTTGATGATAGCGGGCGGTATATTCATAGGACTTGTTGTGATCATTCTGTGGCGCAGGCACGCGAAGAAGAAGAGGGCGAAAACAACAAGACTCTGGGCCATGGAGAGAGGTGTTCTTGGCGGCAAAGGCGGATCATGGTGGAGAAAGATATTCGCAAGAAAACCTCAACATTCCCATAATCTCTTCTCGGAGAAGGAAGATTGGCTTCCGAGATATCGAGATGATGCGAATTCAGAACGTTCGGATTCGACGGTAGATGGGTTGATAGATGCACATGCCGATAAGCGCCCAAAAGGGAAACATCGATTAAGGAAAATGACTTCTGGGAGCCGATCTTTGTTTTCGGAGATTACAGGTGAACAGAAGAAGGTACCAGAGCCTCGGATGCTTGTTAGGGAACATTCTATGTCGGTTAGAAGTTTACGCTCGATCAAGTCTACCACAACTTTCAAGAACAGGAAGGTTGCTGATGTGGAGACTGAGGCAGAGAAATATGCTAGATCTTTCAGGGAAGAGGCAATTGGCCAGGCTCGTGAACACCCTGGGGTTGCTCCGTTTATTGCAACGGAGCCTCTTGGCCATTTGATCCGGCCTGTAGCGACGGGGAGTAGTGATCAGTCACGAAATCCGTTCAGGCCATAAAATAAATTATGTCACCCGTCATTTCGTTATCTACTAGGCGCCTGTCACATCAGTCGTAGCTGTTAAAAGCTAGTCCACTTCACGATCACGTGTGTGTAAAATTAATCAATTTGTATTTCGTGAGTGTCCCCCGGAATGCTCGGTTCAAGCTAGTTCGCCTGCTTCTTATCCCTTATCTCTCTAGTCTTTTCTTCTAGTCGTTACGAGTGATGATTATTGGACGTGCTATTGCCCCCGCTATCGCCAGCTGGGCATGGTCTGAAGATATCCCAGGTTCTAGGTGCGGGCCTGAGGATGGCCCGTGGCCGCGTCAATATCAGGTTTTGTCGGAGAAGGACGTTTGGCGCGAGCTTAAAGAGCTTGCAAAGCCACAATCTCTTATATTTGATCAGGAGAAAGGCTATCGTGCGGATTCAATCAACTTCCAGCCCTCCCCCAATACTCGAACACAGGATAGATACGTTGTTACGGAAATCAGCATTCGAGGACAGAAGTGGAACTTGACTGGCGTGTTTGATGGTACGTCAAACTACACTATTCTCTACTTTCAACCAATCCATTCTTCGTCGTGTTGTCCAGGGCATCTAGGAGACGTGACCGTTGAGCATGTTGCTTACCACTTACCCATTATCGTGCAAGAGTTTCTACAGGCTACCCTCGAGCGGGAGGCAGAACAAGAGTTGACACCTGAGTATGTCGGTGATCTATTTTCTCGTTCAATCCTTGCCTTCGACGACGCTATTGCCCACGACGTACTGGATCTCTTTGGTGGGTCTATAGAAGAACTAGAGAAGTACTCGGATACAGAAATCAAACAAATCATCAATGACCAACACCTCGGAGGTACAAATTGGCGAAAAGCGAGGCTGTGCATGTATGGTACAACAGCACTTGTTGCTCTCGTCGACCCAGACCATGTCAATCTCTGGGTCGCTAATCTGGGGGATTGTCAGGCAGGTAGGTGTTCGTCGAGATAATTACGTTCACTTGTCCTGCTGACTTCGGCATCCTGCGACGCCTCACGTATAGTGTTAATAAGTCCGGACAACGAGGGTGTTAAAGATTGGCAGATTGATTTCTTGACAAATGCGCATAATGGGGACAATCTTGCTGAGGTTGAGCGGATACGAGCCGAGCATCCCGGCGAGGATGAATGTGTGCTGAATCGGCGTGTGCTTGGTGCTCTTGCTCCTACTCGTTGTGAGTAATCTGCCTTCTTTCTCCTTTTTTCTGTTGGCCGCTAGTCATTTTGATGCCTCATCGCACCAACCCCGCATTGCATCATGCTTCTCGGCTTCTTTTCCCAATCTAGATGTGCCTTTTTGTGCTCATGTGTTCCATTGATTCGGTGTGCACGTGCTCGGATTAGTCCCTTTTGCGTAATCCTATTACGTCGTGACCGAAATTGACTCTGGTTCTGCTCGAGCAGGTTTAGGTGATATCCCATTCAAACAACCACCGGCGTTCACACGAAGGGTACTCTATAACCTCTTCCCTGGATTTCATAACACCTCACCTTGGGAAGAATTCCTTCAAAGGAATAAAACTTCGCCCTATGTCACTGCAAAACCTGAAGTCATACACCGAAAGCTCAGAAGAGCGGCAACTGATCCACTCCCACCACCGCAGCTGACCTTCACACCAGCATCGACTGATAGCTTGGCGAAATATTCCTACCGACCCGGAGAGATCGAACCAGAGGGACATGTTGTCCACAGACCAACGTTTCTTGTGCTTGCTTCTGATGGATTCACGGACTTGTGTTCTAGTGAAGGTCCGACTAGGATATTGGAGAGTTGGGCGAGGGGGATGATGGAACTCTGGTCGTTTGGCGAAGTTGGCGAAGGTGGAAGAGGTGGGAGTGGAGTGGAAGAGGATGTAAAAGGGTCTGGGAACATGGCATTGAGATTGTTGAGGAGGAGTGTGGGTGATGATCGGTTCAGTGTGAGTAAGGTACTGACATTGGACATGGATGAGGCGTGGATTGATGATACGACTATTGTCGTTGTCACTATCTGAAAAGATTCTGGTACCTTGAAGTGGACAGTGTTATTTTGTTTGCGCATTCTTTCTGGGTTTCTTTTGCAGTTCTGTGGAGTGAAAGATTAATTGCAAGTGTATTTTTCAGTGCTTCTGTAAAATTTTCATTTCGTAATATATGGTACCACGCCTTTCTGTGTATGTCCTTTCTCCATGTTTCTCTACTGGTACTTGCATACTTGCATGTAGTAGTTACGATCAAGGAATCATCACTCAAAGTTTATTACCCATGGCAAGCGCAGAGCTTTCTGTAGACCTAAATATGACTGATGATGTAGCTGATTAAGGACAAGTGTTCGGCAGGAAGATCATTACTTTAAACATCTTCTGCTGCTACTCACTGCTGGCAGACTCAACATCATTACAGTGCTTGAATTTTGTGCATTCGATCCTGTCAATCTGATACCTGTTGAAGCGCTTTATTTATATCCAAAGTCTCGATTTGGCTTTACACGATTACAGCTGAGCAGCGAATACACAATACTAGCACCGATCGTCCACACACTATCTTGTGCCATAAATCAGGATGACTGCGCCTAAACCCACGGTGAACAAATGGGCATCTGGGACATCCTGTGAGTGTTACCACTCTTGCCCTTCTTGATTGCTTGATATCTTTCCTTTTTTTATTAAAAAAACAGATGGACCGGTCCTTACACAAACCGATTTGTATCTCCTCAAACCCGAGCTTGAGATTCACCCAATCCTCCAACAAAAACATCCATCTTTACATCCTTCGCTCAATATGTCTACAGGTATGCATCACCATTCCAAATCATCATCATTTCTTCATCTCTCCTACGATTAAAGAGAGGAAGATGATCAAATGGAGAGGAAGGAAACGTCAGTTTGACTCATTCATTTGTTTTTTTTCTTTTCTTTTTTTGGAAAGGTCAATGGCAAGATGACGCTGGGGGCGAATTAAAGGATAAAGGCGAACCGGCTGTACTACCTAGGGTGAATCAATTGTATATCATATCGGAGTTCAGTCCGTGGTGTACGACTGTGAAGAATGAGCAGGGGGTCACGTTGGGGGATGTTTCTGGGACGATCTGGCGAGAGTATGTCGTTATCGTTTTTCTTATCTCGACAGAACGCTAAAAAGGATATGATATGAACTATGGCTTCGTCTTTCTTTCTGGACGCCAGATATACAAGTAACTATGTGACGGATGCAGAGATGGCTTCGCTGTCTTCAAGAGGGCAGGACCAAGTCAAGAGAGCTGCACAGGCACATCAGGGACCAACATATACATACGGTGCTGCTGCAGTTGCGCCTATCAGGTATCGCCGAGTTGGTGAGTGCATCACCTACATGCACGTTAGAGTTATGAGGCTGAATGACTACCTTGTAGATTGGTTGAAAGATAGGATATTCTTAGAAGGAATGAGAAAGGATGATCGTTATGTGCAGGATAGGCTTGGGTTTCAAGCGGCTAATATTTTCGTTATGAGTCTCACAAACTACTGAGACCTTTTTGTTTTACCCATATTGCTTTCCGTTCTTTCGTATCATGCGCAGCAGCATAGCACTATCGCACGTACTGCCGATTCATCGGGGATCAGTTGCTCCCACAATAATCCTCCGGGTCTCGGATCACAGTAATAGAAGTTGTATCGTCGCTGGGTGAGCTGGTAGATATGCACAGTATGTTGACAACACAGCTCCCTCCTTTCCCCTAGCAAAGTTCAGGGACTAGCCAACAGTGGCTGCAGTGAATTGACACACACTCTCAGAACACTTTGTGATCCCATGAAGCTCAATCGATTCTTTTGTACACCGCAATTCATATCTTCATCCCATACTGTCCTACACCCATCCACCAAAAATATTCCAGTAAATTGTTTTAAAAACACCATCCTAGACCTTGGTGATTTTCCCTTGGGTCACCCCAAGCCCTCGTGAGCTTCAATCCCAGCTAATTGTGTATCCTCGTACTCCAAGTTGGTCTCATCAAAATGTTGCAAAGTTAGTTTTGCACATGTAAATTATATGTATATTATACACCTTCAGGATATATGTAACGATTTTGGACACATACAAGCCTCATGTCAATCTCACATTGTGCACGTGCTCTATCAATTACAGTAGACAGTCGTAGGATAGCTCTCTGGTTTCGACCTGGTTATACTTTCCTAACACAAGACTCGTAACAGTATACACCTATCATACACCTATTGCGCCTGACTTACCCCTATTGGCAATTGGATCACACCACTTCCTACTCGTTCTCGTTACCGCATAAGTGTCATCTCCATCATCGCCCACATCGATTCCCTCAAGATTTGAAGCTCCACGACCATCGGTCAAGACGATTCTTAATCTACATTATCTAATAGATTATCTTATCTCAGAATGTCTGGACAAAATACACCCTTCATTCCTCCGCTTGACACTGGTGAACCAGTTATTCCGCCGGTTATACCAAACCCTCAGACCGCTCAATCTCCTCGATATCCTCCTGTTCATCCTCCTGTTCCGGGAGTCCCATCATCTGGATGGGATGCGCGAGGTCATCAACCGCAAATGCCACCTTACGGTACACCCTACACCCCTGCTCCTTTCTTTGCAGTTTCTCCGTATCCTCAAGGCCTATCGTCAACTACTTTTGGGTATTCTCAATTGCCTCCGATTTTACCTAACGGACTAGCGTCAGATTATCGTGGTTACCAGGAGCAAACACCATTCTTGAATATGGGAGGCACGGCTCTACCAGCCAATGCACCTGGACTTGCTCCGCGGGGATCACCATGGCACGGTGGAGGGACTATGCCATTGCATCATAGTCCACCTCAAGGAATGTATCCCCCTTCGCCTTGGACTACAGGCCAAGGAGCACCCCGAGGATGGCCCGGTGGAGATGGCATGCCCTATACTGCCAACTGGGGACCGTTCGTAACACCTATGGGGTACACGACAGCTTTACCTGGGTGGGGAGGAGGATATGGTGGATGGGCCAATCCGGTTAACCACCAAGAACCACCCAGGAGGATGAGCAGGGAAGCAAGCGATCGGATGCCCAAATTTACAGCTGGATCGCACTGTGAGTCGATTGGCCACTCGAGTTACTGAGTGATGGGTTAAATTGTGCAGATGGACCGGTATTGACTGCCTTACAATTATATGCCGTCGGTGCAACACTGGAGCTGAACCCTCTCCTCACTCCAGTTCCCGAATCCGGACCAGAATCGGAAAAAAACCATCTACAGTGGAATATGCTCAGGGAATCGAGTCTTGTCCATCGCTCTGGCGATCGTGTCCAAGTCTCGTGGTCAATTGGGCGAAACGAGCCTGCAACATCTCCCCGTATAGATGTCCTCAAAATTGTAATTGAACGCTACCCCTGGCTCATAAAAGTCGAGGCACAAAATCTCGAAGCCGGTGTTTCATGTGGGGAAGTCATTGAAGCTATTGCAAGTGACATGGGAAAACTTGCAACGAAGGTCGAATATCAAGCGTTACCAGCAAACTTGCAGAAAGTGGTGTCGGAAGCTTATCATTTCAACCGGTCGAGGAGACCAGGTGTGCCTGGGGGAAAGATGGGTGAAGGATTGAAGAGGGCGGATTTCTTGGGGCAGATGACGACTTTTGGAGGACTAGAAGCCAATCCTGACGGGGTGAGGATGGTCTGTGGTGCAACAATGCCGGGGTATGTTATGTTGAAGTGTGAAAAACGGGAATCTATGATGTGGGAAGAGGCGCAGCATACTCAAACGGGGGGCAACTCGGGGAGGGCTGCGGAGAGTAATTCTGAGTAGACAAAAAGGATCAAATTCGTTCCGGTGTTGAGTTGGCCGACTAAGACTAGTTCCATGATGAAACCGGGGCTATATCATGACTTTTGTTGACTCATTGATCATCTCCACACACGTCATTATCTACTTCTCGGAACAGCCTTGGCCCAGATCTCTGTCTCACTGACATTAAATGCCACTGTCAGCACCTGCAGGCTCGTATCTTGGTCTGGCACACCACAGAACTTGGTCTTTTTTCACAGTCAACATCATGCACCAACAGCCATAAACTGCCCATACACTGCTTCGGAGATTAAACTCGGAAAAAAAAGATTGTCTTGCGTCATCTGCTGCGCCATCATTGTGATTCAGAATTCCAAAATAGTTAGATTAATTGGTTCATTAATTGGTTCATTGGTGTTGAGTCCTCCATCACAGTTTGTGATAAATCGCCGGGAGAGAGACTTATCCTCTGATAAAGTCAAACATTATAGATATTGTTTTAGACATAGATTCGGCATTCATGTGGGGCTAGCGTGTGCGCTTTGACTTCGGCCAACAATAAACATACTGATCCGAGAAATTTTCATCTCACAAAATAAAATAAATCTTGCCTTTTCGTAGATTATCTAAGCGACGATCATAAGAGTGATCATAAGAGTTTACGTCTGGACGCGATCATAACAGAAAGTTTATGTCTGGATGGATGGAGGATGGACTTGGTTATCCCATCTTACTGTACTAGTCCCTATCGAGTCCAAGCCTATAATTAAACTTGGCCTACTTTGAAGATTTACCTGTAACGATTGCACTACTTTGATTTAGATATTTATATTTATAATTCAGCATCGAGGGCTGGCAGATGGAAATTCTCCTTCGAAGCTGCCTATTTTTTCATATACAGACAGTAGAATGGCCTTTACATTGTCACAGTGGACTCCCTGCATGTCACGACATTTTTCCGTTGGATGTTGTATGATGGTAGAGCTGGTTCCTGGTTCACAGGATTTTCCTTGATCCACGCTATCAGGATCACAGCCGCTGAGATGTTGAAAGATGTTGTAGACCAGCTGCCGGAAGAATTTTTGGTTGCCTTTTATCAAATCCGGAAGTCTGTTTGTTGCTAACGCGATTCCCGATCAGTCTTTTTTTGGATAATCACATCGTATTTCACGGCGTTCACTCATCCAGTTTCTTCTACCCTTTCTGCAGTGAATTCGACAAGCACCAATGAAAGTTGCAGTTTATGGTACTCATAAGGTGAATATCTGAGGTTCTAATCTCAAAGCCCAATCTCAAAATCGTAGTACGACGTCGAATCACTCTCCAAAGCGGCCCAAGGGTCAAATATACAGTTCACTTTCATAGAAACATTGCTTGATGAGTTGACGGTTCAATTGGCCGACGGGAATGACGCCGTTTGCCTCTTTGTTAACGATGTTTGCAATGCAGAGGTGATCAGGCATTTGAGCCACTTGAGAGTGGTACGCCAGCCCACCTGAACATATATTGTGGCACCAATGACCTTGATTTACTCAGAGATTCGTCACTTTGCGATGTGCAGGCCACAACAACGTCGATTTAGCGGCCGCTGCCAAGTATAATATCCAAGTCGCCCGTGTGCCGGCTTATTCCCCGGAAGCTGTGGCTGAATTTACTGTGGGGATGATCATGACTGTCGTGCGCAAGTATCACAAAGCATATAATCGGGTTCGAGAAGGAAATTTTCTTCTCGATGGCCTGTTGGGCTTTAACCTCCATGCAAGGACAGTCGGGCTTATTGGTACCGGAAACATCGGGTTATTAACAGGAAGGATCCTGTCGAAGGGATTTTGCTGTAATGTCATCGCATACGATCCTTTCCCGTCTCCTCTCGCCACAGAATATGGAATTGACTATGTCAACGATCTGAAAGAGCTATTAGAGAGATCCGATATCATCAGCTTGCACTGCCCCCTGACAGAAGAGACAAAGTATATCATCAACGACAACACACTGGGAAAAATGAAGGAAGGAGTCATTTTAATAAATACCTCAAGAGGAGGCTTAATTGACACATATGCATTAATACGGTGTGTGATCTGAGTGATTTGTGCAAGAACATGATTGTTGATAGGAGGCCTATAGTGCATTAAAATCTGGCCATGTCTCTGCTGTAGGCATGGATGTCTACGAGCAGGAATCAAATTATTTCTTTGCAGACTCGAGTGCAAAAGTCATCCATGATGATGTCTTTGCTCGTCTCTTATCTTTTTATAATGTTTTTATGACGTTTGTCATTCCATTTGTCAAGACATTGAGTTGCTGAGAATACGTATTAGGGGTCATCAGGCCTTCCTTACACAAGAGGCGCTTGCAAATATTGCAGAAACTACAGTCCTCAACCTCTTATCACTGGAATCAGCTGGTCATTGTCCTAATATCGTTCATTGAGCACCCTTGGACTCAGGCTCCGGATTAAAACCAAAAAATAACCTGGGCTAGCTTACAAGAGTTTTTTTATGCAATTTTATGTGGGCTGCTAGTGGGTTTCCATCTGGTTCCAAACTTTGAACATGCGCAGCACTCAGCTGAAGATTATTGTATTATCAAGAATTCGAATCAAGATCTTCCAAAATTGGGATGTCTCATTGAGACAACTGGTGATGTGGAAAACCTTGTGAAGAACCGAAATAGACTGATCTAGATTAATGGCTGCAGATAAATCTCCGATCTATATTCAAGGATGATATCTGAGCATGCTGAATAACAGTGCTGACAATATTTCTCTGTGAGGAGCCGATAAAAAGGGCCTAAGTTGCACTCCAAGCGACTTGAATTCGTGTCCTCTGCATTGCCATGTCCCAACCCACAGGAAACAGGCTTCTTGGATGGACCCCACCTTCGGGAATGGCTTATCAGTTGGTCACTTTGGATACCCCATCAGAACCCGGCCCCTCGTTCTCACCACTCTCTCCATCGTCCGCTCCTTCAGATGTTGACCCCCTCCTTTTACGACCTGTCACTATGCGTCTGGTTCCCCGCCCTCGTCCCCCACAAGGAGCGCCTGAGGTGCCTCGCCCCAGGAACTCGTTCATCATATTCCGCTGTTCATGGATCCAGGAATATCTCCGTCAGCAAGGGTCTCGCATGCGCACCACCACCATCTCAGGCCAATCTCTCGAGCCGTCACTTTCTATGCGTGCAGCTACAGCTTGGCGCCAATTGAGTCCCGTGGAAAAGCAGCCCTTCGAGGAGCTTGCAAAACAAGAACGCGAAGAACACGCGATCAGGTACCCTTTCTACCGTTTCAGCCCCAGCCCCCGACGTCCTTCGACAAAGAAGAAAGGATCTACTGGTCGAAAGCGTTCTAAACAACGTGTTGAGAGTGATACCGTCTCCGCCCCTGCGCCTGTGCCCGCCCCCCAACCTGAACATGCGCCCGCCCCCGTACCTAAACCTGCACCTGCTTCTGATAGTTTCTCGGTCCCCTCAACATTGTATGGATGGTCTCCGGATCTCGAAGCGCCCCGTCACGTTCCAGATGTTGAGCGGGGTTACTTTGGTCAGGTATGATTTTTTCGAACAACGATTGAAGGGACGTTTACTCATTATCTTCTCTTAGGAGTCGTACGTCGCCTCCACGTCAAGCAACGCAGGTATAGATGGCCCAGGTGTGTTCTTCGGAGGGTACGACTTATCGGCACCGATGCCGATGGTGCAGAACGTCGAGCCAGGTTTTGATTACATGCAACCTATCATGGACCCGAATTACAACTTCTTTACGGGACAAAATCAGTATTACCCTGTCGACAACGTGGTCGAGCCCTGGAACATTCCAATGGGACTCCCCCAAGACTTCGTTCATCAAAGCTACTATCCATACTACGGGGCTACTGATTGCGAGCCTGATCCAATTCTCGAGTATACCACTCTGGCCGGCATGCCCCCATTGTTCTGGTAGTCCGTGTGTTGCAAGGGGCCGAAAGGGGACTGTTGTTTTGTTGTCAAATCCACTATCTTTTTTTCCTTTCCTCTGATTCGCTGTCACATTTACCGAGTCCGTATCTTCAAGACCAACGCTTACTCATTCAATTCCTCGGTATCCTTTTTTTCTTCCGGCAAACATTACCCTTGTTTATGATTTATTTATTATTAACTAGTATTGCTCTGTCAGCTGAAGCTCAAGTTGTTGTCGGACCTAGCTATTGTTCATCGCTTGTTGCATTGCCGAAATCAAATTAAACTGCTTTTGATTGAATTGATAACCTCTGCCCCACTACTTTGAACACGCAGGTACGTTCATAAAAAGCGGCTTGGACTGACGCGCTCGGTAAGCATCTGCTGATAACGCAAGTACAATATGTACAACAACACAACCTAGGTAGCACTTTTCAAACTCAATCTCTCAATTCAATGTAGACAGGTTGCATCTTCAGAGTAGGCTGTGTGATATTGCGAATGCAAACTGACATCAGAGCAGAGGGCTGGATGAAGTCGCAACAAGTGTATATATAGGTATCAAGGGCTACAAACAAAGAAAATGCCTCGAGAGCTAAAGGCACACTACAATGTCCAAGATCTACTACGTCCTGACCTTTCTCAAGAAAACTGATTGTTCGACTTAATCCTGAGGCAATTCCTTCATCAAGGGATGGTTCGTTATCCAGCGTATGATCAGGTCCTATAGTACGCATGTTAGAATTTAGAGACATTGCTCTGGGACGATATAAAAGCAAGGCCGCACCGAAGCACCCAAAGGTTGATCATAAGGTACCATATGTCTAAAAAAATCCATGCTCAATACCACTCGAGAAGACGAGTCAAGAAATAACAAACCCTGCGTCCCAAATGGTGACAAACGAAATGTTTCCTGCCGTGATACCAAAACCACCGGCGGTGCGAACCTCTCCTATCTGTACTCCGGTATTGATAGTATTGACAGGAAGGGGTTTGGCCTTCTTGAATTCGTCAGCGAATTGTGTTTCGAGATTTTCAACCCATCGTTCGTTGCCCTAAGGTAAGTGAATCAATGATACAGACTCGGCCTTCAGCGCAGGAAAAACACTTGCAATATAGTTGCACATGATATCTGAAGTCAAGATAATGGTTCATAAAACCAAACAGAACAAAAAAAACTGCAGAGCGCACCAGCGTTTCCGGCATAAACCAAAAGGCGGATACCATCTTCGATCAACTCAGGGAGCAGGAGCGCAGAATTATGCATGGCATCGCCGTTCATGGTGAAAGCTTGATTAACATTCATGTTGCAGGACTCAAAAGTCCTTTCGGGATTGACACCTAGGGCAGCCTTATTCTGAGGTTTGTTCATCCAGGTCTCAATCCACTGCATTTGCTTGTAACAAAGGGGTCCATCTGCTTCTCTGTCACACTTCCTTCTCACGTCGTACGGGTTGAGTCCAGTCTCTATTGTAAAATCAGTTAGATAGAACGAGATTAGATCAAGTAAACGTACTCATTATTGGGCCGAGAAGTTGGGCATTACAGTAAAGCTCGGCAGGTACACATGTGAGTCGGGAGCTGAATCGGTAACAGGCTTTAATGAGCCGTTGACAAACGGGAACCTTAGCACGGAGAGCCTTGCATTCCGGTCCTTCCGGATTGAAAACAGGAAAAGGGCCATTACAAGCATAGTCAGGCACCGAGGTCATCTGGATATACGGGTCCGTGAGACCGTTCGCGAGGATGACAGAAGCGAGGTTGATGTGTTTCAACCCAGGAGTGGGAGCAATGGCAAGCTGCTTATTAGCATCATGGATAACTTTTGCGATGTTGGGAGCGTATGTGCCACCATAGCTTTCCGCAGCGAGGTGGAAAGGTTTCTCGGAGTATTGAGGGAAACGGTTCATAAATAGCTCAAGAAAAGCGTAAACATCTTTACCGGCAGCAGGGCTAGAATCAACGGTGGTATCACCGTCAGCATAAGAGTAACCGACGTTGACAGGCTGATCCAAGAATATGATATTTGCACGATGATTCCAGCTGAAATGGTTGAAAGTTGTGTTATGGCCCTCATTGATGATACTGCAGGGACCGAGTTCAAAAAGTAATCCGGTTGAGGAGCTGCATCCAGGCCCTCCATTAAGCCACATAAGAAGAGGAGCATACTTCGGCGCTACCCGCGATTCAAAGAACCTTTATGAAATGTTAACCCCAGTAAGACTTTCAAATCACAGGAACCGACCAGAAGAACAAGTGCTTATCCTCCGCGATATCCAAGTAGCCGGAATACTGCTTCACAGAGGGGTCGCAAAGCTCCGGCTCGGTGATCCTCAGTTTGTAAGTGCTGAAAGCAGGAAGTGAGAAATGCTCGTCTAACAAAAGACATGTGAGTTTACTTTTCCGTTGATGTGTTTTGGGATGGTCAACTTACATAGGAGGTTATCCTGCTTGATGTATTCCTTTCCTGCATGTATCCATTTCTGCATGTTTACTTTTCCCTTCAATATCTCTTTCTTGCTGTCTTGTAGGTAGTCGGCCACGGAATGCTTGAGCCCATCGGTAACTTTGAAAATGTCTTGTGCTGAGGGCACGCGGTCGAGGACGACTTGGGCATCGTTGAATGGGACAGCAGATACGAGGGAGCAGCAGAGAATGACAAAAGGGAGCAGAGACTTCATGGCTGGACTCTACTGCGATGTGTGCCACCCTTTAACACCTTCGAGTCACATGCAGGGTCGCAGACTAGTGAATTCGATTCATAATAGGCTACTTCAAAACAATGACTAGTGTACACTCAATGTATGGGTTCGGTTACAGTAAAAGTCCGAGTAGAATCAGATACTGGACTAATATCCAATCAAACTGGAGTTTTATAGTCAACGGACCTTCAAAGGTCAGGCCTTGTTGTGAGGCTCTGCAAAACTTCATAGAGTACCTCTTTCTCCAAGCCTCAGAATTCAGAATGACAAGAAAAAGAAATTCAACATGGTGGATGTGTCTCGTCTAGCTGAATGCAGAGATTTGGTGGCAGTAAAACTTTCACTAAATCATGGCGTACATATTATATAGTGGCAACCTGTGAGCAATACGATGATCAGACGATGATCAGACAATTGTGTGTTTAAGGGGTCGGTTGATTCTGATACACTTTTTGTGATGACTGTTTTCAACTCGTTTGTCTCAGGCGAGCATCAATGGTACGCGTTTACCAATAACATGGAAAGCGTGTCGTGTTCGTTCTGAACATCAGCAATCCCAGTAGTAGTAGTGCACAGTCACCAAAAGGGAAGAGAAAGAGAGAGAAGAATGCAAGTAATTACGACTAAAAGACCAGTCAAATGAGTTACACTAGGACCATTGACCTTCCCCAACGAGACAGCTTTCATCAGAGCTCCCTCTATCCTCTCTGACATAGCACCTATGCTGAAAACCTCACGAGCCCGCTGTTTTCCACGACTAGAGAGACTTTGTTTGTCATGAGGAGGAAGATTGAGGATCTCTCGCAAAGTTTCTGCCCAGACCTCTGGATCAGGAGGACGCAACCAACCAGTGCGTAGACCAGTCGAATCGTCAACGACACTTTCTGTCGGACCCCCACTGTCACATGCCAGAACTGGGACACCACAAACCATTGCTTCAACAGGTCCAATGCCAAAGTGCTCATTGGTGGGGGTATAGACAAGGACTTTTGTAGAGGAACTATGAAGTAGAGCGGTGCGTTGAGCAGTCGTGAAATTGAGGAGGAATAAGACATCGGGGAAATATGGTTTGGTGTGGGTCAGAACGGTGGATTCATCAGGAGCTTCTAGAGCGTAGGCCAGAGAATGTGATTGAGCAAGCTCTATGAGGGAATCCAAAGTCTCGGTATTATCTCGCAACCTCGGGTCGTAACCACCTGCAGATGGCTTAAGTCTAGGACAATCACTGGACATATATCACTCACCTGCAAGCACGAGGCGCAGACCTTCGAAGCTCGGCAGTTTTTTCAATCTAGCAAAAGATTCAATCGCTAATGCTGCATTCTTTTTCTTCTCAAAGCGATTCAAAGAAAGCAGAGTAGGTCTCTGACTTGACCTCACTTATAAGTTCGTTCATGAACATGAGGATGAATGATTCACGTACGATGTTATTTTTGTGATCTCTGGATCTGTGAGATCTACTTGAGTCGTGTAGGCTTGGATATTGATGCCAGGGTATACGACATCCGGATTGGATTGAATTGAAGGAAAATACGATCTGAACACACGAGCAGTAAACTTGGAATTCGCAAGGATCACATCAGCTTGTCCTATCAAGATAGAATTAGAATGGTATATTATATTCAGCTCAAGTTTAATCGACGCACTTGTCGTCATTTCTTCGAGCAAATCCATAGGATAACGATATATTCTTTTCAACAGACTGCCTTGTTCCCTCACCAGGTTTTCACCAGAAAAATACGTTCCATTGGCGAGTAATTTGTCAGGGAAATGACAATAAAAGACCACTCGAGTTTTACCAACTGCACGTAGCAGGGGAATGCAAGTCGAAAGTTGGTCAACAAAGTAGACATCATATGAGGGTCCTTGACGCAAAAGAAGGTGACTGGTGAGATGTAGCTGCCTTGCATGAGCAAAAAGGATATGGAACTTTCCCCTTATTGATCGAGGAAAAGGCGGTTTGATGTAGCGAACGTTCAGACAACCTAATTACAATTGGTTTAGAATCTCATACGCCGGATGATACATATAGCCATACCATTTTTTGTTTCTTCAAAGCAGTGCTGTGGATCCCAATGTGAAGTGTATACATCGACTCTATGGCCAAGATTTTGCAGGCCTAGAGCAGCATCAACTACTAAACGTTCAGCTCCACCTGGGGAGTCATGAGTTTATCGCTCACGAAATAAGAGAAAAGGTAATGAGATTACCAATGCCTAAGTCAGGATGAAGGAATGCTATCCGTAGAGGCCTTTTCGACATTATGAAATGGTCTACAAATGGTCTACGAATGGTCTACGTCACTCGTAGTTAGCCTGGGAATGTTGAGGTCATTGTAATTTGGTAAGCCCAACTACAGCTGTTGGTGTACCTTTATTTTCTGTTGATCAAGAAGATGAGTACGAAGTTCTCGGACCAGTTAGTAATATCTATCAGTTCCATCGGAATCCCAGTCTCTCCCACCAAGTACCCAAGTCTTTTCCAAGCTCAGTTTTCAACCTTTCGACTTCCTTATCTTTATCCTTGATTGTCAATGGCCACGACTCTTGAACTCAAAGATGCCAGGAAGGTCTCAGAACCTCAGACGGACCTCAAGACCGTCGTTGAATCCGAGATTAAGTACGATCCATTCCCTTCGACATATCTCAGTACCGATGCGACCTCATCATCCTAATACAAAGGGAATGGCATTTTCGTAGGTCGAAACCCCAGAATCATAGCACTTGCTAAAACGAACTCCTTCTCCCCGTACCATCAATTCTGGTGATGATGAATCTCTGAGAAAAGATATCTACTTTCACCAGAACAACAACGAGGAGCATCAAGCAGCACTGAAACTCCGAGATGCAGTACTTTGCCTCCGTCGTGATGGGGCGTTTGTCGCTGTTCCTTTATTCCGTGTCAATACTGGTCCGATCGGACCGCATCCTGTCGGTCAGTACCGGTGATCTGTGGAACAACCCAAAAAAGTTTTTCCTTCTCAACTCCACTACTTGTCACAGGTTCATATGAAATATGGTGCCCATCCGAAACATTTTCGGCGGTTTACTCATACATGTGTCTCAATAGAGGCAACTTGAGGTGTGCCAGCCCATCCTATTCTGGGCATATTGAACACTAACGATGTTGAATGAATAGTGTCTTGATCCATCCCTTGACACGACAAGAAGTAAGAGTATTTAATTTATTCGCTGAGTTGCATCTCATTGACATAAATGCGAATTTTTTTTAGCGCATGTAAGGTCAAAATTCTCATCGTCGAATATATCACCTATAATTATGATGGACAGGGATCACGAAGATCGAGTTGCGTGGTTAGGTCAGTCTTATGGCCTTGACCTATCAACACTTCCGGTTTACTCAGAGGAGCTACCGAGTCAATATTCGTCATTGAGTATGTTTTCTCCATCTTAGACACCAGCCACCTCTAATAATGTATCAGGATTGGGATATGCGGCACCGACGCTCAGCATCGAGGATCGTCTTAAAATAGGTGCAAATGTTGAAGCAATACTTTCTACTGATAGGGATGCTGCGAAAGCACCACCAAGGGATTCCAATACGTGATGAATTCTTTATTAACCATATGCCGAATGTATGCCGATTGTCATAACAAATGATGAGAATGAAATGTGAAATACATATTATATAACAACAAAGTATGCCAATAGTATGCCAATCCAAGTAATATACGAGTATATTTCTACGAATGCATGAATATTACAACAGCTACCAGAAGGGAGTTTTTATACTATAGCTAGGCTCGGGGTATCGGCCCAATCGCCAAAGAGAAGGCTGATACTTTCACCATTGTGCGTTCTACGAATACTTTCGGCGATCGTTGGGCTTATGTCGATAGTGATCAACTTGGAACATAAGTCTTGATGTTGTTTTTGCGGAATGGTATTGGTGACCTGATCATCTCAGCATTAATCTCTTCTTGTAAATAGACGAACATACCACAAGCTTCTCGATGGGCAGCGCATCTATCAAGCTTAGGTTGGCTTCCGATAGAAGACCTTGATCATATAATTAGCTGAGAGCGCTGACCAAAAGGGCCTAACAATAGTACCGTGCGATATGAGCGCATGGACAGACTTGGCACCTTTCTCTTGCAGGGTTCGAGCGGCAAGAGCGAGGGTGGTGCCAGTGTCAATCATGTCATCGAGGAGGATCGCAACCTGGTACAATATTACATTATACCACATGGGTTGGAGGGAAGCTTGTACACACTTTGTCTTTGACATCGCCAACAAGAATTTCGATTCGTTCTGGAGCAGTCTGAGATTTCCCCTCACGCTTCCGATGAGTAAGGGCAAATTCAATTCCGAGTTTATCTGCCATTGCCGTTGCACTGGAGCAGACTTGAGACCCGTGACCCATCATAGACGTCAGCGAAAATTACTCACCGCTTGGCACCGCCTGCATCTGGGCTAACAACAATGCCGTTTGCCCACCCAGGAATACTCTGCTTGATGTACGAAACCATTGATGGTTCCGACCACAGATTATCTACTGGGATGTCGAAAAAGCCCTGAATTTGGCTTGCATGAAGGTCCATCGTAATGACATGATCACAACCCGCAACCACGAGCATGTTTGCTACCAGCTTCGCTGTGATTGGTGCCCTGGACTGGTCTTTTTTATCCATGCGGGCATAAGGGAAACAAGGTATGACGGCAGTGATCCTGCGTGCGGAGGCTGTTTTACAGGCAGAAATCAGAATCAGGAGTTCCATCAAGTTGTCGTTGACATCGCTGCAGCCAGACTGAAGGATGAACACATCTTCATCTCGCACAGATTCTGAAATTTTGACGTTGGTTTCTCCGTTGGAGAATTTTTTGACTGTGACAGGGACAAGCGGGACATTCAGCCTGATGATGTCAAGAATCATAATTTCGATGGACGACGGTTAAAGTCGCATTTCCTAAAGGCGACTCAAAAGAGCTCACCGCTCAGCCACAGCTTGAGCGAGCTCGGGGTGGCTGTTGCCTGGCAGAATGTTAGAGCTCTTTAACACTGGGAGTAATAGGTAGAACACACCTGTCAAGATACGGATAGAGTTATTGTGGTGCATGAAACAGAGAGAGAGAGAACGACAAATCAAAACATTAACAGGGGGATGAACTGAGGAACAGACAGAGGAGACTTGGTGGAGTTAGGATAAAAATTATTAAATCAGTATTTATAAATAAAACCTCAGTCAAGATATCCAAACTGGGCAATACACGTTCAAATACAACTTGTATTGGGCAACACGTTCAAATTTCACAGATATGTCACGGAGGTACTCGGATTGTGACATTTTCGACCACATATTCTGAGTCTGCATATCCCAGGACCTGTGTCAAAAGCGAACTTCGAAGTATCAGTATTCGTTCAATACGGAAGAGGACATACACACCTGTTCAGCCCCTTAACACGAGTGATTTGGACCGAGTTATAGTTTGCAAGCCCTCGGCCAACCTCAATTAAGTTAGCCTCTGTGAATTCTGGGCTCCTGTCTCCTGAACTTGGATCTGTATCCAAAATAGCATGAATATTGTCTTTTGAATATTCTTCTCCTTGTAGTGATGCCACTTCTGAAAGGGTTGTCATAGTGGGAGTTCCTGGCCTTGTTGAGCCGAAACCTTCTCTATACTTCTCGCGAGCCGCTTCTTGCGATGCAAAGGAAATCGAATCGCCTTGTGCGATGCAGATCCGGACCGCCTGACCAGATGCAAAAGCACCCAGTACACCGCGGACCCCCACTGCCAGCAATCTACCTCCAGACTCCCGACGCGAAAGGACCAAATGTGCGCCTGCATCAATGATCACACTTCCGGCAGGGAATAGTGTATGACTCGTCCAGGACTTGAGATCACGGAGTGGTGCTGGGGAGGCTTTGAATAACGTATGAGGTGGTCGGAAGGTAGCTGAGCGACGATCATCGACTTCACCAGCCTGGATAGCAGAAGTATCGAGTTTTTTCATGGCTAAAGTGGGACTAGTGCGACCTGATAGAGGGTCACAAGGAGTAGAAGGTTCTGAGAGTGCTTTTAGAGAGTTGCGTTGGTGGTATTCGATGACATTCAAAATGTTCTCGGGATGTTTGCTTGAAATGATAGCAGTAGTTACACCAGCTGCAGTGGCGATGTCTGCTGCAATTAACTTTGTCTCCATTCCGCCTGTTCCAAGGTTGGACCCTAATGTCGTCGTGCTTACTTAAAACAAAGAGGACCATGATAAGAAGAAAGGCCGAAGGACCACCAAAAGTGTATACACCAACCTTGATTGCGAATGGCCGATACTGATTCAACTTCTTCTATGAGCCTAGCATTTGGATCTTTCCGGGGGTTTGCTGTGTATAGTCCATCGACGTCTGTAAGAAGGAAGAGATAATCTGCATGAATCATTGCAGCGGTGATGGCTGAAAGAGTATCGTTGTCACCAAATTTAATCTCCTGTTCATAAGGTCAAGCGGACTATTACAGGGATTCAACAGGCAATTTTTCACTCACACTAACGGAGATGGTGTCATTTTCATTCACGATAGGGACAACTCCCATAGATATAAGTTCCTGTAGGGTATTAATGGCATTAAGGTATCGTGTTCTCTAAATCGTAAAATCAGCCTCTGTGAACGATAGCATTGCCGGACGTACATCTGAAATGTCTCCCCTGGTCAGCAAAATCTGGGCAATAGGCTGTTCTAAATGTCCGAATAAATTGTCCCACAAAGCAATCAGTCGCCCTTGTCCAATTGCAGCTAATGCCTGAAAATGTTAGCACGAAGGAGGGAATTGAAGATTAAATTGCGCACCTGTTTTCCAGCAAGGCTTTTCGGCCGACTGGGTATATCCATCCTCTTGAGTCCCACTCCAATTGCCCCAGAGCTGACAAGAACAACTTTATGCCCATTCCTTTTCAACTGTATTGTCGTTTCAACGACCGAGGAGAGGGTTGATAAGAGTGGCTGATGTGTCTGTTCATGGACGATGGAGGAGGTACCTGAAACCAACAGGATCGTAAAAAATACTGTGCCGTTAACTTTAGGCTGACTCACCGAGTTTAATGACAACGGTACATGGGGACCCAGTTCTCGAGCGGGCCATAGGACAGAAGAGCGTAGTCAGTTCATTTTATCATCGGCAATCTGATCAAGTTACTCTCCCGCGCTTCCGTACAATGTCCAACGGTCCGTAGAAATTGTAGTTGACGATCAGATCAGATCAAGGCGCGAACTATACTAGAGGCAATCACACCAATTTTCAGATCATGTTCAAATATGATATGGACTGCAAAGGAATCATCATAGGTAGCCAACTCTGGACTTAAGAATGTCACACTCAGGATCCTCAGCCTGCAATTAAAGCCATTGATTGAGTCATCGAGAGCAAGAATTAAGAAGGGCATACCCAATAGCCTAATCAGTCACCACACGTTGAATGAACACTCATCTTATTATGACTATTCAATGGTTGCGCTGTGTATGTATCTCTTTCAAAGGAGTTGAGTACAAACGGATCCATTACGACCTATTGATTATCTCAGTGATACAGATGTTTTGGCCATGAGCATTATTGTGAGCTACTTCATATCCCGACCTATCATAAATTACAAATTTGTATGATTCTGGGAGTTTGTGTGGCACTTGGTACAAAATAGGCACGTGATCGATGGTGCCAATGAGATCTCTCAACGCTATTTGGGTAGGTATCCTTTCCAACATGTATCACTTATGATGTCAGAGTCATCAGGGAACTCTCAAAACTCTTCTGATTACTTCGGAGAAGATGATTCTAATTTTCTCAGAGCTCTCCAGAGCATGACCTTGCCCGGTGACAAACCTCAAAATGAACATACCCAGCTAGCCAATCATCCTAACGCTATTGAAGATGACTGTAAGAATGCAGAAACGCACTTCTTTCCTGCGCAATCAGGACTGAAGCGCCGCTTCTGTGACGCTGAGTCGGAGCAAGAACAAGACGACGCTATCTATGGAGCATCTCATTTCGGACAATTCAGAGAATATATGAAGAGGAAGAGAGCAAAACTTCAGATACAAAACCATGAATTACAGAATCAGACAAACGCTAGCGAAAGAAAACACCTTGGACTATTTCAAGGCATTGCTATCCATGTCAGTTGAACTGACACACAAAATCTCATCAGTCCTGACAACACTTTGTAGATCAACGGCTGGACCCGACCATCTGTACAAGAACTTAGAAAACTTATAGTCGAAAATGGGGGAATATTTCAACCCTACCTAGATAAGAAAGGCATAGTGTGCGTCTTATAACGTCAATGTTACGATCTTTTGTTCAAGAATGGTTCTTAGCACCCATATCATTACCTGTTCTTTGACGCCTGCTAAGATTAAAGAGTTCAAGTCTATGAAGGTTGTCAAGCCGGAGTGGCTCACAGATAGTGCCTCAGCAGGTGTCCTCCTTCCATGGCAGGATTACATCTTCAAACCAGTTGAGCGAGTAGAAGACAGTCAAGGGGTTTCCATTAAACAACAGACGTTCTCAAACGCTGCTACACCTGGCCCTAATTTGCACCAATCCGGGAGCGTCTCCAATCATCCGGGGCAAGCGGCTGATGCATCCACAACAAACGTGTCAGCCAGTGAGACGGATTCCCTCTATCTAACGAAATCTTTAGCTGGCTCAGATACTCGCAATATTATGAGTTACGCCTCTGCGACCTCTAATCCAAACGCTCAAGTGGCTATTGCGAATCCCGACTGGCGCAAAGCTCACACTTCGATCGCACCCGATTTCATTGAGGGCTATTACAAAAACTCTCGCCTTCATCACCTCTCGACATGGAAGTCTGAGCTACGAGCATTAGTCATTGAAGCTCAAGAGAAAGCGGAGTCTGGATTGAGTAGTACCCCAGAAGCTTTACGAAAACCTGCCTTTGATAATATCAGTATGCGAGGTGCACGTCTCAACATGCGAAATTCACCAAAGAAATGGAAGGGAAAGAGCAAAGCAGGATTTGACAATCACAACGAGCGAGTTATCATGCACTGTGACTTTGATTGTTTCTTTGTATCGGCGGGATTGGTATCGAGGCCAGAGCTAAAGGGAAAACCGGTTGTCGTCTGTCACTCTCAAGGAGTCCAAGGCGGGACTTTGAGTACGAGTGAGATTGCCAGTTGCAGCTACGAGGCTCGCGAATTCGGAATACGCAATGGTATGAGGTATGATTGTTCATTGCTACGATCTCATTGACATTCATTGCTTTATATCAGTCTACAACAAGCGAGGAAACTTTGTTCACATGTCATCACAATACCATACGAATTTGAAAAGTGAGGTCTTTGTGATTTGGTGTCATAGGCTCTCACCAACGGCTTCAGATATAAGGAGCATTCACTGAAATTTTATACGGTACTCATGTCATTAGCAGATGATCTTCAAGCAGTGTCCGTAGATGAAGCGCTCATTGAAGTTACCAGTGCAGTACGTGCTCGTGATGAGATATCTTTGATGGAACTGGGAGAAAATCATGGCCATGACTCGGCAAAAGTAGTCGCAGAGTCTATTCGAGACGCTATTCGTGAAGCGACTGGCTGTGAAGGTATTCATCTGTGAATCTACTTTTTAACCTTCGGCTCATCTTATTATTTAGTTAGCATCGGTATCTCCCACAACATCATGCTAGCGCGTCTGGCTACACGTCGTGCGAAACCAGCAGGCTCTCATCATTTATTGCCAGAAGGGCTTTCCACCTTTATTGAATCCCTAGAGATCACCGACCTTCATGGATTCGGATACAATACGAAGCAAAAAGCGTTGGAGAAACTGGGTACAAGTAAGCTGGGAGAGATCACCGGTATGAGCAAAAATACACTTTGCGACGCTCTTGGCAGAACAACGGGCGAGACATTATACAATGCAGTACGGGGAATAGACGATCGGCAGCTAGAGAGTAGTAAAGAGAGGAAGTCGGTTAGCTGTGAGATCAATGTAAGTTGCATCTGGAACCGACCTCTTGCGATGCAATTGATATGGTAATCTTAGTACGGCATTCGTTTTGAAAACGATGAACAGGCGGAGAAGTTCGTTTATCAGATGGCAGAGGAGGTTAAGCGGAGATTGGACGAGAGCGAAGTGCTAGGACGTTCAATAACGTTGAAAATCATGAAGAGAGACCCTACCGCTCCCGTGGAACCACCCAAGGTGTGAATTTCCAAGTCATAGCATCGTCGCTCTGAACTAACCTTGGCTTAGTTTCTTGGGCACGGAAAATGTGATACGTTTAACAAACAGGCTAAACTTGTTGGGAACGGTGGTAGCCCGGTCAACGATGAAAAAATCATTGGAGAACAAGCTTGGAAGTTGCTAAAGTCATTCAACTTTGATCCGAAAGAGCTCAGGGGGATCGGGATCCAAATACAAAAGCTCGAACCGCTGAAACAGGGGTCAACCTCGATGCAGGCTGTCCAGTCTGTTTTACCGTTCAAGAAGCTCAACTCTAGTGCAAAAAGGGGCCCTTTGAAACTTTGCCAACATGCATCAGACACTAAAGAGATCCCGGCAGGACCTTCGCGTGTAACGGAAGGAGCAATCAGCAATTTCCCTAATACCGAATGCGTCGACCTCCCTCCGATTTCTCAGCTCGATATGACGGTTTTTGAGGCCCTACCTCGAGATCTGCGAGAAGAATTGGAGAAGGAGTATCAGAGACGTTCAGGGTCCCCACATGTTCGAGTTGCAGATACCTCTGGGATTGGTCCCTTAGATCCTTTGCAACGTCGCCAATTCTCTCCTGCCCATCGTCAAAACCCTCTCTTTCCACGAGTCTCGGACTCACCACGAGACACAACGCCGAATTTTCGGGCTGTTGATATTTTCCCACCAAAGCCTGTTGTGGGCAGAGAAACCGATTATAGTCGTATCACGAAACAGCTAGCTCCTCGTCATGGAATTAGTGTACATGGAAACAAATCACTTCTTCGCGCTCTTGGACTCGACAAACCTAAACCACCCCCAGTTCGCATAACGGAAGCGCAACTGCGAGATCTTGACATCGACCCTGAAGTATTCGCTGATTTGCCAGTCAAAGTACAAAGAGAGCAGCTGATCAGGGCACGAGTCCTCAAAAAGGAAGGATACGTGCCTGACGAATCCACACAGCGCAAAGTCCTGAAACCTATCAAGCCCTTTACTTCGCCCTCACGACGACGTAGGCGGGGCCCTGCACCCAAGGCAGTATATATTCAACCTCCAATACTGCGCCAGCAGGGTAACGGGAAGGAGAAGCTGTGCTATTTCGAGACGGACGATATACAGTCCGTGATTGAAAAATGGGTGACAAGCTATAGACATTGGGTACCGAAGGAGAAGGATCTCGAGTTTTTCTCAAGATATCTTTTACAATGCATGGAGAGTCGTGAAGGCGACATGGGGTTAGAGAGAGCAGTATCTATCATGAAATGGTGGTTGGTATTACTGAGGCGGATGTGGGGAGAGCTTGAGGATGAGGATCCTCAGACCACATGTCAGGATCCGAATGAACGTGCTGCAATAGCCTGGTGGAAAGCTTTTAAGGAAGTGAAAAAGAGGTTAGATGAAGTGGCAAAGAAAAGATTTGGAGGGAAACTTTCGTTCAGATGAAGGTGTTCTCGATGCTCCCGTTTCTTGGCTGTGGTCCTTGAGGGACGAGACAGTCAGAAAATCCACTGTGTTGTGAGTGTCGGATCTGTCATTTGAATGGCTGGGTTTTTTTGTCTTAAAGCCTCAACGAACAGATGATTTTCGTTTGGAGCTAGGATATCCTTCGCTGGAAATCTTTCGACCTTACCGTCTCCAAACTATGATTTTATTCCATCAAACTGCGGTTAACCAAGAACAGCACGGCTGTAGCTGAAAGTTTGAATGAGCTGTCGATCTACTTATGTCACTGTGTCGTGATGATGATCGTGGGCATGCATATGGTGAGGTAACCAGTATCAATAAATCCCTTATGATGGAAATCTGATTGGCGTTGTTAAGGATGCACACCCCGCTTATAATTCAAGCCAACCCGGTTTGACCTGTTGCTCTACGATTCTTCCATTCACATTGATTTGTCAGTTTCAAATACCTTCAAAACATAACTCTTAAAAGGAACATATGAAGTAGAGATGCTACCTAATTAAATATACAATAAGTCTTAGAAAAATCGATGTCGTTCAATAATTATCGTTTTCAATGGATCCCAGTTTTCAGCTTCAGTGGCATGCATGACTTCTCTGAGCTGAATAAAATATCCCATAAACGAATTGCATTACTCAAATTCCATTCTTAGAGGTCAGGATGCAGCAAGTGGTTTGATACCACGAGCAACGAACAACGTAACCGAGTACCCATTCTTCTTCGCGCTGATAGCATCATCAAAATTGAAGGACAGAAGTCCAGCAGCATTGAAGGCTTCTTCAACTTGATGTCGCGCAAACCCTCCTTTGTGAGCAACAATGTCGTGAGTACCATGTTCGGCGAAAACTCCATTAATCATAAGATTGCCCTCCTTGAGGAGGTCTAGGACGAGGAGAGTACCACCTGGTTTTAGGTATTTGCTGAGTGCTTGTGTCATCAGTTTGATATCGTCGAAATGGTGGTAGGAGGCAGTACACTGTAAGCCCGATGAACGACAGAATTGACGCAAGTAAGAAGACACTGACTGTTATTACGTCGAAGGATCCTAACATGCTTTCGAGCTGGTCCGAATCTGAGTCCAGAATATTGGCACGTAAGGCATGCATCTCTTCCATAGAGATTCCTTGATTTGCCACTCTTCGATTATATTCATCTACCATTCGCTGACTTATGTCGATGCCGACAATAGATTTTACATATGGAATCAGTTCTTGTGATACTAAACCTATGCTTCCCCAAGCCAGAAGGACCGGAATAAATAAGCTGCTCGTCAATTAGGTAGGTTGATCAGGCGTCGACGCACCGATACCACACGCGAAATCCATCACCGTAGTATTTTCCTGATCAAACTCGTATGCTCTATGAAATGCTTCGGCTGCTCTACATAGACCCAGTTTGTCCGTTCAGTCAGAGTAAATCGCCACATGAAAAAAAATAAAATTGTAAAGCGTCCAATCAGAAAGGGAACTGTTAGCAACAACATTTCATTGGATAAAGACCTTTGTGTCAGTTGAATTGTACTTGGAGAGTCATAACTCTCCAGATGATCGTAGTAATATTCATTTTTTGAGTGATAGCAATCCATGTTGTAGATGGTTGCCTTGTGGGACGTGTAGGATTTCAGCCTGCCCTAAGACCTATTAGAAAAGGTTGTTACAGTGGCGTAGCTGAGCATCTTCATACATACCCATGTGACATGTGAATACTTGTCTGGACTAGGTTCGAATATCAACATTCCAATACTGTTTCAATACTATCAAAATATTGCGACAGGCAAAATCCAGATATTAGAAGATGAATTCTGGTTTGACAACAAGAGGAGCGTCAATTCGGCGGATGTGACGACAATTTGAATTGTTATCGAGAAGACATGAACTTATCTCCTCCGCCCGGAACTCA
>Ga0153950_1000099_pt1 | contig 35490 bp, 29 predicted proteins | sample TSNJ034MetaG_FD_104737 | JGI IMG/M metagenome (GOLD analysis project Ga0153950, IMG submission 104737) | Attine ant fungus gardens microbial communities from New Jersey, USA - TSNJ034 MetaG | ecosystem: Host-associated > Fungi > Mycelium > Unclassified | place: USA: New Jersey, Wharton State...
TGGAAGTCCTCCCTGGGTCATCGCGGAGCCGGGTGTCAGGCTGGCCGGGCGTCAGAGCAGCCGGGTCGGCAAGGGTCGGCCGTTGCCTCCCGGGACCAAAGGCGTGCTGGCCCTCCACGACGCCCAGGTCACGCTGGATGCGGAGGGGCTCGCCGTCGTCGAGCGTTCTCCCGGCGCGCGTCCCGGCGCGCCACGCAACGGTGAGAACGTCAGGTCCGCCGGAGAGGAGGTCCGCCCGGATGCCTCGCTGCTTGCGAGGGGCACGGTCCTGGACCCTTTGCGTCTGGCGCTCCTGGCCGCGGCCGGAGTGGACACGGTCCCGGTTCTGCCGAAACCACGGGTGCAGGTGATCCAGTCCGGCAGGCTTCTCCTGCAGGGGGAGCCTGGCTGGGGAGAGGACCGTGATGTCCTGGGCCCGTTCCTGGATCCGCTGCTGGCGTCCTGGGGAGTGGCGCTGGAAGGCCGGACGCGGATCCGTGGGACGACCGCGGAGTGGCGCGTTGCGCTGGAAGAGGAGGCCGACGGCGCCGCGGTGCCGGTCGACGTGGTGGTGACGGTCGGCGGGACCGGCCTGGGAGAAGAGGACCACCTGAGGGAGGCGCTGGAAGGCCTGGGGGTCCGTTACCTGGTGGACGGGCTGTCCTGCGAACCGGTCCGGAGCGCCCTGGTGGGTGTCCTGCCCGATGGCCGCTACGTGCTGGGCCTGCCCGGAAACCCCGGGGAGGCCCTGACGGCGCTGGCGCTGTTGGGTGAGCCGCTGTTCGCCGCCCTGGGGCACCGGGAACCCGGGGCGTTCCGCGCGGTTCCCGCCGGAATGGCGATCGAACCGGAACTCCGGCCCACGCGGCTGGTGCCCGGTCACACCGTCTTCGGCATGGCTTCACCGTGCGGCCCGCACCACGGCCTCGCCGAGTGGGCCGTGGCCAGTCTGCTGCTGGTGCTGCCGCCGCACGGCCTACGGATGGGGGAGGACCTTCTGGCGCTTCCCCTGCCCTGGGGCCGCGGCGAACGCGGAGCGGGCCCTCTGAAATCCGAGGCTGGCGGAGCCACAGCGCGTCCGGGAGCGGCAGTGCCCAAACCGGACGGCAAACGGAATCCGCGTACCCCGAAAGGCTCAGCTCCTATCGACTGGGCGGCGCAGGACTGGGATTCGCTCAGAGCATCGCCCGGAGAGAAGGCATAGGACCCGTTCGCCGACGAGCCCGCGCGCCGTGGAACTCTGACTCCGACGACGGCGGCCCCGGAGGGTGTTAACGACCGTGGGCGGCGCCGGGCAGAAGGATTCTGCGCGGCGCCGCCCGGCGGCGAGACGTGGGGAAGCTACTTCGCTTCGCCCTCGAAGATCGCCTTGTGAGCGAAGCCTGCGATCAGGCCACCGACGATCGGGGCGACGATCGAGGCCCAGAGCTGAGCCAGAGCAGTCGGGCCGCCGTAGACGGCCGTGGCGATGGAACGAGCCGGGTTGAACGAGCCGTTGGTGACCGGGATGGCCAGCAAGGCGATGACGGTCAGGGTGAGACCGATGGCGAACGGGGCCAGACTGCCCGCGCCACGCTTGCCGGTGACGGCCAGGATCACGGTGACAAACAGGGCCGTGGCCACGATCTCAGCGATGAAGAAGGACGCGGTGTTGTAGCCGCCGGGGGACAGCTCGCCCCAACCGGTGGAGGCGAAGCCGCCCTTCTGGGCAGCGGCCAGGGCGCCGTCCTTGCCACCGGCGAGGATGGCGACCAGAGCGGTGGCGCCGAGGACGGCGCCGATCACCTGGGCGACGATGTAGGCTGCGACGTCCTTCCAAGCGAAGCGGCCGGCGGCGGCCAGGCCGAGAGTCACAGCGGGGTTGAAGTGACCACCGGAGATGGGACCGAACGCGAAGGCTCCGATGATGACGGACAGACCCAGGGCCAGGGAGACACCCAGGAAGCCGACGTTCAGACCACCCTCGCCGGCAGCGAAACCGGCGGTGAAGAGGGCGGTGCCGATGACGGCGAAGACCAGGAAGAACGTGCCGACTACCTCAGCGCCGAGCTTGGCGGCAACGGAGGGAGCAGCAGGAGTCGTGGACTCAGACATGTTTCCTCTTTCGAATTACTCAAAATTAGGGGCGGGTAACACCCCAATGGTATGGATCACAGGGGTCCGAACCAATATTCCTTTACAAGCTGTGATGCAAGTCTCATGCTAGGTTGCAGATGTGACTGCTTGTGGCTTCCGATGAAGCCCGGAGCTGTCGTATTGGCATACCGCCGGATTCAGGGGACGGCACCTCCCATGGGAATCGGCTCTGCCGCGTCAGCTCCTGCATCCCGTGAGGGCCGGCCTTTACGTGCTTCATCGAGGGTTCCCAGGGGGACTGATGCATGACGACAGGCAACTGACGGAAGGCCGCTTCGAGCGGTTCCTCCGCGATGTGATCCGGCCCCAGGTGTATCCCGCGGTGCTCCCGCTCGACCTGAGTTCCTGGCAGGCGCCGGGCGAGCCCGTGCCGTTCGCCGAGGCCGCACGGCAGGACTACACCCCGCTTGCCCCAGGCTCCAGTTGGGGCGCCGCCTGGGGGACCACCTGGATCAGGGTGCGGGGAACCGTACCGCGGGTCTGGCAGGACACGGCCCGGGAGGGGCGCTTGGCGTTGGAGGTCCTGGTGGATCTTGGTTTTCATGACCGGGCGCCGGGCTTCCAATGCGAAGGTCTGGTCCATTCCGCGGACGGCGAGGTGATCAAGGCTGTCTCCCCGTTCAATCAGCACGTCCCGCTGGAACTGCTGGAACTGGCCGCGGACGGCTCGGTGGACTTCTACATCGAGGCGGCCTCCAACCCTGACCTCTCGCAATCCTGGAGCTTCGATCCCACCCCACTGGGAGACCGGCGGACTGCGGGGACGGATCCGCGTTACACCCTGGGAATGATCGGCATCGCGCAACGGGACACCGAGCTCTGGGAACTCGCCCAGGACTGCCGGGTGCTGGGACAGCTCATGATGGAGCTGCCCGCCGAGCTGCCGCGCCGCCACACCATCCTCCGCGCCCTGGAACGGATGATGGACACGCTGGACCCGGATGACGTGGTGGGCACCGTGCCGGCTGCGCGGGCGTGTCTGGCGGACGTCCTGGCCAGCCCGGCGCAGGCCTCGGCGCACAGCCTGGTCGCCACGGGTCATGCCCACATCGACTCCGCCTGGCTCTGGCCTGTCCGGGAGACCGTGCGGAAATGCGCCAGGACCTTTTCGAATGTCCTGGCGCTCATGGACGCCAATCCTGCGTTCGTCTTCTCCTGCTCCTCGGCCCAGCAATTCGCGTGGATCAAGGAGTCCTATCCCGGTCTCTACGCGCGGATCCGGGAGAAGGTGGCATCCGGGCAGTTCGTCCCGGTGGGCGGCATGTGGGTGGAGTCAGACACGAACATGCCCGGTTCCGAGGCGATGGCCCGCCAATTCATCGAGGGCAAGGGCTTCTTCCTGGAGGAGTTCGGGGTGGAATGCCAGGAGGCCTGGCTCCCGGATTCGTTCGGATATTCCGCCGCGCTTCCGCAGATCGTCCGGGCCGCCGGTTGCCGGTGGTTCCTCACACAGAAGATCTCCTGGAACCAGGTCAACAGGATGCCGCACCACACCTTCCACTGGGAGGGACTGGACGGGAGCCGTGTGTTCACGCATTTTCCTCCGGTGGACTCCTACAACACGGATCTGGCGGCCAAGGATCTGGCCCATGCCGAGCGGAACTTCCGGGAACATGGGAAGACCGGGCTGTCCCTGGTGCCCTTCGGCTACGGTGACGGCGGTGGAGGGCCCACTCGGGAGATGCTTGCCACGGCACGGCGGACCGCTGATCTGGAGGGCTCTCCGCGGGTCCGTCTGGGGAGCGCGCGTGACTTCTTCGAAGCGGCGGAGGCGGAATACGCGCAGCCTCCCGTCTGGGTGGGCGAGATGTATCTGGAACTCCACCGGGGGACCTACACGAGCCAGTCCAACACCAAGAAGGGAAACCGGCGCAGCGAGCACCTGCTGCGCGAGGCCGAACTCTGGAGTACGACGGCCGCGGTCCGGGTCCCGGGGTTCGTTTATCCGTTCGCGGAGCTGAAGCGACTGTGGCGTCTGGTGCTTCTGCAGCAGTTCCATGACATCCTGCCCGGCTCCTCCATCGCCTGGGTGCACCAGGACGCCGAGCGGAACTATGCGGCCATCGCTCGTGAGCTGGAGGAACTGATCACGCGTGCGGCGGAAGCTCTGCTCGGGGAGGGGGATACGGAATACCTGCTCAACGCCGCACCTCATGCGCGTCTCGGGGTTCCCGCCCTGGGCGCAACGGAGGTGGTCGCCGTTCAGGACCGCGTGGCGGTCCGGCGCCTGGAGGGTGGGAGCGTCCTGCTGGAGAACGGGCTGATCAGCGCACGCATCGACGGCTCCGGGCATCTGGTGTCCCTGCGGGATGCTGTGACGGGCCGTGAGGCCATTGCTCCCGGGGCGAAGGGCAATCTCCTCGAACTGCACCGGGACACCCCCGTGCACTGGGACGCCTGGGACATCGATGAGTACTACCGGCGCAATGTCACCGTCCTGGACGATGTACGCGAGTTCCGGGTCGAGGACGACGGCGGCGGGTGCGCCGCCGTCGTGATCAGCCGCGGCTTCGGCGGCTCCAGCGTGACCCAGCGTGTGACGCTGGAGGCGGGCTCGCCGTCGTTGTCCCTGGAGACGGAAGTCGATTGGCAGGAGTCGCGGAAGCTTCTCAAACTGGGCTTTCCGCTGGACCTCCGGGCCGACCGGTCCGCGTCGGAAACGCAATTCGGGCATGTATTCCGGCCCACCACGACGAATACTTCCTGGGAAGCCGCCAAGTTCGAAATATGCGCTCATCGATGGATTCATGTGTCCGAACCGGATTATGGTGTGGCCGTTTCGAATAGTGCCAGCTATGGACATGAGGTGGTCAGGGTGGTTCGTCCAGACTGTGGGACCACCACCACTGTCCGCATCTCCTTGTTGCGTGCTCCGACCTTCCCGGACCCTCAAACGGACCGGGGCAGACATGCCTTCACGGTGACGGTGCGTCCGGGCGCGGGCATCGCGGAGGCCGTGGAGGAGGGGTACCGCACCAATCTCGTGCCGCGGCGGGTCACGGGCGGCCGGGGTGTGGAACCTCTGGTGGAGCTGTCCTCCGGCGGGGTCCTGGTGGAGGCGGTGAAGCTCGCTGAAGATGGCAGCGGGGACGTGGTGGTGCGGCTCTACGAGTCACTGGGCAGGAGAGCGACGGCACAGTTCAAGCCCGGGTTCGCGGTGATCTCCGTGACGGAGACGGATCTGCTGGAAAGGCCTCTCGCCGAAGCCCCTGGGGCGCTGTCGGGGACTTGGCAGGACGGGGATGCGGAGGCGACGCTGAACCTGCGGCCGTTCCAGATCGTGACGCTGCGCCTTGTTCGCCGCTGATGGGGTGGCCGCCGGGCCGGAATTCCGGGGGACGGTGCGTCGGGGGAGCGCGTCGGGTCTGACGCTTTGCCGTCAAACAGGTCACAGGAATGTTTTGCTGTGACTGGAACTGAGCCCGGGCCGGGTCCATCCGGAGCGGCGAGAGAGGCTTTAAAAGGCTGAGCGGTGGCGAACCCCCCCGGTCCGCCGCCGCTCATCCCCCCAATGTGTGAGCGCCTCCCCAGACGCCACGATCACACGTTTTCCATTATCCCATGTCTTGTAGAAAATACATCCGTGATCAGATCACCATTTGGTAAAGGTTGCTCCGATGAAAACCAGCTTGCCGTTTTCCGCGCCGGAGCGGCTTCGTGACCCTTCGCGGCCCGGCCACCCGGCCGGGCCGCGAAGGGCCTTTGCGCGGCGGGGAAAGCCTCTGTTAGAGTTTTTGCCCGTAGCCCGCCGCGCCGAATACCCCCCAAGTCCGGAGCGGCGGGCTTTTCCATGTGCCGGAACGGCCTTCCCGCACGGTTCAGAGACCGACGGCCGCGGCCAGGGGCCCACCGCAGGGAACAAGTCCGAGGAGGACACCTCATGAGCATGGACCGGGCGGCGATGAGCTCCCTCTACAACCTTTCCCGGGCGCAGGAAGGCAGACGGCCCTTCTCCCGCGAAACGATCCGGCGGGTCCTGGCCTTCGCCGTCCCGCACCGTGCCCGGCTGGTGGCCTTCATCCTGCTGTCCGTGGTGGCGGCGTTCCTGGCCGTGGCCACACCCTTGCTGGCAGGCCAGGTGGTGGATGCGATCGTGGCCGGAGGGAATGCGGACCTGGTGGTCCGGCTGGCACTCCTGATCGCCGTGGTGGCCGTGGCCGAAGCCGGTGTGGGACTGCTGGTCCGCTGGTTCTCCGCGACCATCGGCGAAGACGTCATCCTGGACCTCCGCACGGCCGTCTTCGATCACGTACAGAGGATGCCGGTAGCGTTCTTCACCAGGACCCGCACGGGCGCCCTGGTCAGCCGCCTGAACAACGACGTGGTGGGTGCGCAGGCGGCCTTCGCGGGCACACTGTCCTCCGTGGTCAGCAACCTGGTCTCCCTGACACTGACCCTGGTGGTCATGATCGACAAGTCCTGGCTGGTCACCCTCCTGGCCCTGGTGCTGCTCCCGCTCTTCCTGGTGCCCGCCCGTCTCATGGGAGGCCGCCTGGCAGCGCTGCGCCGTGAAGCCGCCGCCCAGAACGCTTCGATGGGCACCCAGATGACGGAACGCTTCTCCGCGCCCGGGGCCACCCTCATCAAGCTCTTCGGCCGGCCCGCCGACGAATCCCGGGAGTTCGAGTCCCGGGCCCATCGGGTGCGTGACATCGGTGTCCGGACCGCGATGCTGCAGTTCACCTTCGTCACGAGCCTCACGCTCGTCTCGGCCCTGGCGCTGGCCCTCGTCTACGGCGTGGGAGGCTGGCTGGCACTGCACGGCACGCTGGGGCCGGGCGACGTCGTCGTGCTGGCGCTGCTCCTGACGCGTCTCTACGTGCCCCTCACCGGACTGAGCAATGCCCGGGTGGAGGTCATGAGCGCCTTGGTGAGTTTCGAGCGCGTCTTCGAGGTCCTGGACCTCAAGCCCATCATCCAGGAGGCCGAGCAGCCCCGCGCGTTGCCCCCGGGTCCGCTGGCAGTGGAGTTCCGGGACGTCCGTTTCTCCTACCCTTCCGCCGAACAGGTCTCCCTGGCCTCGCTTGAGGACGTGGCGGTCCTGGATTCCCGGGGCGGTGAGGAGGTTCTGCACGGACTGAGCTTCCGCGCCGAGCCGGGGCAGACCGTGGCGCTGGTCGGATCGTCCGGCGCCGGGAAGTCCACCGTGGCGCAATTGCTGGCCAGGCTGTACGACGTCGGATCCGGGGCCGTGCTGCTCGGCGGCTCCCAGCCGGGGGAAGGCGTGGACGTCCGGGAGCTGAGCTTCGAATCCCTGCGTGAGGGCGTGGGCATGGTGACGCAGGACGGGCACCTGTTCCACGAGACCATCGGCTCGAATCTGCGCCTCCCACGGCCCGGGGCGAGCGATGAAGAGCTCTGGGCCGCACTCCGGCAGGCCAGGCTCGAAGACATGGTCCGCACCCTGCCAGACGGGCTGGACACCGTGGTGGGGGAACGGGGCTACCGGCTCTCCGGTGGAGAACGCCAGCGGCTGACCATCGCCCGGCTGCTCGTGGCGGAACCCCGTGTGGTCATTCTCGACGAGGCGACGGCCGCGCTGGACTCCGCGAATGAGGCGGCCGTCCAGGAGGCCCTGGCCGCGGCCCTGAGCGGCCGGACGGCCGTGGTCATCGCCCACCGGCTCTCCACCATCCGTGAGGCGGACCAGATCCTGGTGGTCGAGTCCGGGCGGATCGTGGAACGGGGCACTCACACGGAGCTGCTGAAGGCCGGCCGCCGCTACGCGGAGCTCTACAACACCCAGTTCGCTCAGGCGCACGAGGCCCTGGCGGAAGCCGGCCAGGACCTCGGCACCCTGCCGTCAGGAGACGGGGAGGGCGACTTCCCGTCCCAGCAGTGACTGGGCGCGTTCGGCGATCAGCCGGCTGGCGGAGCCATCGCCGTAGGGCGAGGGCCGGGTGGTCAGTGCTTCCGCCCACGCCGTGTCCGCGAGTGCCCCCGAGATCTCGGCGGCGAGATCCAGTTCCGGGGTGATGAGTTTGGAGAAGCCGGCCTCGATCGACTCCGGCCGCTCCGTGGAGCGGCGGACCACCAGGAGCGGTTTCTTCAGCACGGTGACTTCTTCCTGCACGCCGCCCGAGTCGGAGACCAGAAGGCGCGCATGTGAGGCCAGTTCGAGGAAGTCCGCGTGTCCCACGCCGGTCAGGACTTCGAAGCCTTCAAGGTGGTGCTGGAGCCCGAACCGCTCAATGGCCGCGGCCGTGCGGGGGTGCAGGGTGAAGACGATGTTGCTGCCGACGGACGACAGGGCGGCGAGGACCCGCTCCAGAGCCTCGGGAGTGTCCGTGTTCTCCGGACGGTGAATGGTGACCAGGACATAGCCCTCCTGGATCACCCGGTCCTGGACCATGTCCGGGACGTTCCGGTGCGGGAGGTCCCGGGCCAGGAGGGTGGCTTCCACCACGGTGTTGCCGGTCAGGAGGACGCGGGACGGCTCGATGCCTTCGCGGAGCAGATTCTCCGCGTTCTGCGGCGTCGCCGCACAATGGAGATCCGCGATGGCCCCCACCACCAGGCGGTTGATCTCCTCCGGCATGGCCCTGTCATGTGAACGCAGGCCGGCCTCGACATGGACCACGGGGACCTCCAGGTAGTTGGCCGCCTGCGCGCCGATCGTGGTGCTGTTGGTGTCGCCCTGGACGATCACCGCCGTGACGGGGTGTTTCTGGAAGTGGGCGGCCAGCTCGGAGATGCCATTGCCCACCTGAAGCCCGCGGGTCTGGCCGGAGACGGATTCGAGACGCACGTCCGGCTCCCCGATGCCGAGGTCCCGGAAGAACTTCCCGGCCATGTCGTCATCCCAGTGCTGACCGGTGTGGACGGTCCGGGCCCGCTTGCCGAGATGCCTGATGATCCCCGCGAGTTTGATGATTTCGGGCCGGGTACCCAGCACGATGGCGATATCCCCGAGTTCAGGTCCGGGAACGTTGAGCACAGCCAAGATGCCCTCCTCAAATGAGCTGTCGAGGGAGACGTTCCTGCGCAGGGCGCGGCCAGGCATGCCCGTCTTCCCCTCATGACGAGTGATGAGCCGCGGCCGCTGTCGCGGCCGGACAGCTTCATGCTATCGGATGCCCCGCCGCGGGGGTCCTGGAGGAGGGGCCCTGCTCCGTATATGACCTTCCGTTCAGCCGGCCGAGGGCTTTCCATTCACCGGGGAGCGTTCGGGCGGGGTGAGGGGATTCTGGCTGAACGCGTCCCGCGGCTGGAGGGAGAAGCCTTGCCAGTGGACGTCCATGGGGCTCTGGTCCTCGTCCCGGGGCACGTGATGGTAGGAGACCGCCACCCAGGAGACCACATCGCTGAGCTTCTCCCCGGAGAGGAACTGGGGAATGCCGGAGGTGGGGCAGCCGGTGGAGAGGTTCTGGGTGGCATAGCGCTCGCAGTCCTTGAACTGGGTGAACGCCACGTCGTAGCCGAAGGCGGCGTCCCCGGCTCCGGGACCGTCCTGGCCCGCGTGGTCGCCATGGCTGTGCGGGGTGTATCCGTCGCTCTGATCCAGCTGGATGCGGTAGGAGATCTGGTGACCGTCCGGGTTCTTCCCACTGCCCAGCACCCGCCACCAGCGACGGTCAGCGCGCAGCCGCTGTGACTCGGTGCCCAGTGCGGTGAAGGTGCCGTTCACGATTGCGGCGTCCTTGCCCCGGCTGCCGGTGAAGTCGGCGTTGTACTCCTGGACGCTTTGCGGGCCGGGCAGCCCCCAGTGAATGCGCCAGACGGCGTTGTGGCTGTGGCTCGTGGCGGCTTCCGTGGTGCCGGGACCGACGGGGGAGCCGTGCTGCTCGTCGTGGGAGTAGTCCTCGGGGGAGAGGTCCCCGGTGGCGCCGAGCCGTGGGGTGATGCTCCCGTCCTCGCCGAAGCTGTAGAGGGAGAGGTACTCGTACCATCCGACCACGGAGAGCGTGCTGATCTCGAAGGAACGTCCGCGCTGCGCCACGGGGCTGCCGGTGTACTCGCTGCGCCGTCCCAGGCCGGCGTCGACTTCCTCGGTGCAGACCACCTCCCGGGTTTCCGAGCCGCCCACCGTTCCGGTCCCGAAGTCCGGCAGGCTGGCGGCGAGCCGTGACCCGGCGCATTCCGCGGAGCCCAGGGTCTTCATATTGCGTCCGCCGAACCCGTGTTCGGTGATGTCCCGTGTGGTGCGCACCCCTGTGTCGTAAGGGACCTCCAGCTGGGAGAGGGAGATCTCCTGCACCACCGGCAGGGCGTCCTTCCCTGGAGCCGTGTAGCTGACCTGGGTCAGGGTGAGGCCCTGCTGCGGATCGATGCTCCAGCACATCCGCCAGGAGCTTCCGGCCGGAAAGCGGTGGCTGAGCGCTGTGGTCCCCTTGCCGCAGTCGGCGCCGGCGGGTGCCTCCTGGCCCGTGCCGGACGACGACGCCGGCTCAGGGGCCGCGGACGCCGTGCGGCCGGGTGCCGCGAGGGTTCCCCCAGCCCACCCGCCGAGAAAGACCAGCGCCGCCACGGCAAGGGCGAGGAGAAGTTTGTTCCTTCGGGTCACCGTTCCTCCTGGAAGGGTCTGCTCGGATTGTCGGTGTGCCCGGGGCCGGACACACCGAGGGTGCGCCGTCCGGGGACGGCACACCCTCGGTTCTGGCAGGCGGCGGTCAGCAGCCGGCCGGGGTCGCCTTCGCGGTGGACTTGCCGAGTTCCAGCCGTGCGCCGTCGGCGGACTTCAGGAAGGACAGGCTCAGGGCCGAGAGCGAGTGGGAGGAAGGCACCGGAGTGCCGCCCGCGGGTGTGCAGGTCTGCGTGCTCTGGCTGTTGACCTGTACGGACACCACCTGTGTGGCAGCGGTGAAGACGGGCTGGAGCATGTTCACCACGGTGGAGGTGAAGCCGAACTTGATCTGGTTGATCAGCAGGTCGAAGACACCGTCACCGCCATTGGCGATGACCAGGTTGTAGACCGGGCGGAACACGGTGCCGACCACATTGGCCGACTTGGCCAGGGTGGTCACGAGGGTGCCCACCAGGCTGCCGAGCAGGCCGGTGCTGTTGTTGACCGGGGCCGGGAGGGTTCCCGTGGCGGCCTGCTTCAGGGTGAAGCTCCAGCTGATGTTCAGGCCGTTGGAGCTCAGGAGCAGCGGGCCCACCCAGCTGAGCTTGATCTTGACGGCGTCCAGGGAGTTCTCCACGGCGCCGATCGCGATGTTGGTGGCGTCATGCATCAGATCGTGGACCGTCTGAGCGATCAGAGGGTAGTCCTTGGAACTGATGAGCTCCTTGTTCGGGCTCTGCGCGTTCAGGCCACCGGAGGCCAGCTGGTCCAGGTGGACCTTGACCTTGCCGGTGGACAGGTCGATGGTGACGAGCTTGTTGCGCGAGGTGAGGGGCTGCGCCAGAAGCTTGGCGAAGACCTTGTCGCGGGTGTTGCTCTGAACCGTCAGGGTCGGAGTGGGAAGAGCCACGCCGAGCAGCCCGTTGAGCTTGTTCAGCGGAATGCCCTGATTGACGATCTGCTCGATCTTCCGGTCCACCGCACCCAGGCCGTTGTAGAGCTGGGAGGCGGCGTTCTTCACGGCGGAGGAACTCACGGTCAGATCGGCCTGGCCGACGCGGTATCGGCCGGGGCCGCCGACGCCGTCGGGGTCCTGGAGCCGGCCGTTGACGAAGCTGGTCTCCGAGGCGAAGGCCCCGAGGTCCAGGGTCAGGCTGTCCACCAGCCCGGCGGGGATGGTTGAGCCGGTGCCGGCCTTGATCAGATCGATATGGGCGGCCTGCGAGGGGTCACCCGTGGTGGGGAACGTGAAGTTCTGCCCGAGCGCCCCTGATGCGCCACGGGAGTTGAGCGCCGATCCTGCCTGGCTGACGCTGGTCAGCAGACCGCTGGAGTCCAGACGGATCAGGCTGGAGAGAGACAGCGACGTCCCTCCGATGCTGGTGGTCGCGGACCCGAGCTGAAGGTCGTTGGGTACGTAGCCGTAGTTGGGGCCCGGATTGGACGGGTAGGCCGCGGAGCTGCCGCCCCAGGTGACGGCGTTCTTCCCTGTGAAGGACACCGAAACGGGGGCGGAGGACGCGGTGGAGGACGACGGGGTGTCGGCCGCTGCGGGCGAGAGGCCGGCACTCACGGTGGTGAGGGCCACGACGGCGGTGACGGCGCTGAGACGCCGTCCTTGCTGCCATCGCGCAGAGGCATTCGGGCGGAGTGATGAGGTCATGACAGATTCCTTAGGAGTGAATGAACGGTGAGATTTCTCTCATCGGGTGTTGGAACTGACATCACAAACGTTGACATCTCGGTAAATCAGTGTCAATAACTGTCCACATATGTGGCGTTTTCAGAATGCCTGGAAATGGCCTTCGTGAGGAGGCGGGTGGTGCCCCGGACCGGCCGCGGAGCTGCGGCTTCATTGCGTAGCGAAGCGAGGCTCCGCGCGGTGGAAGATGACTGGTGAGGGCGATTCGAGGGGACTCAACCTCCCCGGGAGAGGCAGCCCCTCAGAGGTTTGCCCGGGGCGTGAAATGACCCCGGAAGTCTTCGGGACTTCCGGGGTCATTTCCCCCGCTGGCAGAGGTCCGGGCGCGCCTGCCGAGGGTCCGCCGGAATCCTCCAGGCGCATTCGGGCCCTCAGCCGAGAGGCCTGCCGGCTGTGCTGCTTCAGCCTTCCCGGCGGGCCCGAAGAAGGGCCGGGAGAACGTGGTCGGTCAAGAGAGGGGCCAGGTCAGAAGGCCATTCCTGCTCAAGATCCAGCCATCGGACGGCCTCGATCTCCGCGGCGGGAGTGGCCTCCCAGGTGCCCGGAGCGGTGAACACGGTGGCCCTGATGACCGTGTCGGCCTCGTTGGCCGCGTCGGCATCCCAGGTGCCCAGGTGCTGCAGCGCCCCGGCCTCGATGCCGATCCCCACTTCCTCGGCGAGTTCGCGGCTGGCCGCCTGTGCCGCCGATTCACCGGGCTCGGGTTTGCCGCCCGGATGCATGAACTTTCCGGTGCCGCGTTTCCGGACGGTCAGCAGCCGTCCTTCCCGGTCGTAGACGCAGACCGCTGAGACGGTCAGGAGGTGGGGTGAGCTCATGGTCCAGAACCCTATCAAGCCTCTGGAAACGAGTGGTCATGGTCGAAAATGTTTTGTTTTCGCTGCTCGTCTTTCATATGACTGGAGGAAATATTGAAACATGTATATAGTTCAGCCCTTTGCTCTGAGAGTTGACTCTTGGATACGATGATTCGTCATGTAGGCGGCCATTCGCGGCCGCTGTCACGGCTGCACAGGGGGCCTCTGCGGCCGTGGGGGAAAAGTTTTATGGAGGACTTGGAATTGTCTCAGCATTCAAATGAACGGCGTACCGTCCTGAAGGGCGCGGCCTGGTCGCTTCCCGTCATCGCGGCAGCGGTCGCGGCCCCCGCAGCGGTGGCGTCCACGACCACCAACCAGACCTGGAACGGCCTGGTGGATCTCGACGGGTTCTGCGGTGGCGCGGCGGGCTTCAACGGCCCCGCCTACCGCCTGTCCGCTCCGGCTCCGGGTCTGCCGGAAGGCAGCTTCCTCGACCTGACGGGCCCCGGGGCGGGCGATCTGGCCTGGAAGCTCGACTTCCCGGGCGACTACACGGTGAGCAAGCTGGGTGCTGATGCCGCCCGTCTCACCTTCGGAGCAGGCTGGACCAACAACCTCATCCAGATCCATGCGCCGCTGGCGGTCACCGAGGACACCACCTTCCACGCGGTCCTCACGCTCGGACAAGGCTACCTTCCGGACGTCAACGCGGATCTGACGGGCTTCGTGACCATCAGCTCGCAGACTGCGATCCGCTGCGCGGATGACAACCAGTCCTCACTCTGATGCTGTGACGGCCCGTGAGAGCCGTTCATCGCGGGCTGACTGAAGCGGCGAAGGGCCCGGATGTTCACAGGAACCTCCGGGCCCTTCGTGCACCCGCCGGGCGGATCATTGATGCGCAAGCGGCACGGGCGTGGTTTCAGGCAGGCCGGTCCAAGGCGCCGAGTGCCGCCAGGAAGCCCTGGATGTCCTCAGGATGATCCACCAGGCCGGTGGCGAACCTCCCCTCCCTGTCCACGAGGAAGAGCGTGGGGACGTACTGGACCCCAAGAGACTTGCGCAGGCTCAGCGTCCCGTAGAAGACGGGCAGAGTGCAGTCCGGGTACGTCCGGCGAAAGGACTGCCGAGGAGCCGAAGACCCCACCACGATACGGACGGTGTCCCTCAGGGAGGCCTGCCGCTGTTCGAGCTGGGGGAGCAGGGCGGAGCAGGCCTGACATCCCTCACCGAGAACCGCCACCAGAACGGCCTTTCCTCCGCCCTGGCGGGACAGCTCCTCCAGCAGGAGCCGGACCTCTCCGTCGTCGCCGGTCACCTCCAGCCGGGGGACCCGGGCGCCGGTCATCGACGGCGGGGCGTCCTCGGCGGGGGTCCCCGGACCGGTGGCCCGCTCGGAGGCCGCGGGACGCGCCGTGGTCATGGCCCAGCCGAGTGCGAAACAGCCTCCGGCGAGCAGCAGTGGAAGCAGAGCACCGCCGTCGTGTGTCAGGAGGGCTTCGCCCAGCGCCGCGCCGGCCGCACGGGGAGAGCCTTCGACGGTCACCAGCACGGCGGCGAACAGCAGCAAGCCGTTGCGGATCACTGCTCGGGCCGTCACGGGCTGGGTGGTGCCGAAGCAGGCACACTCAGCCTCCCCGCCGCGCCGCAGGGTCCGGACGATCAGCACGGTGAAGCCTGCCAGGACCAGCGCGGCGGCCCCGGCCCAGAGACGGAGCGCAGTCCCCTCCAGAACAACGAAACCGAGCGCCAGTAACAGCTCGGCCCAGGGCAGTGCCCTCGCCGCGAGTGCGCCACGCAGCACAGTGGGAGCGCCCAGGGAGGCGGCAGACTCCATGATGCTCTGTGCGGGGAGCCTCAGCTTGGCCCAGCCTGAGACCAGGAACACCAAGGCCAGGAGCAGGGGAAGTGCGAAGAAAGGCATGGAGTGTTCCTCTGCGTCACCGGCGGGGCTGAACGTGCTGATGGCCGGAAGAGTTCTCGCCCGGCCGGGCCATCGACAGAAACACGGAACCGCGGCACGCTTCGGCGTGCCGCGGTTCCGGCGTCGAACTGTGTGCCCTCGATTGGATTCGAACCAACGACACCGGCTTTAGGAGAGCCGTGCTCTATCCCCTGAGCTACGAGGGCGGGCGAACAACGCCTTTAAGCATACAAGCTCGGGGCGCCTGCCTAGGCCTGAGGTCTTCTCAGCCGGGGCAGCAGGACGAGGACGGCGCTGATCAGGCAGAGCACGAAAAGGACCCACCCGGTGACCACCAGGAAAGAGGCCCAGGCTACCGCCCCGGAAGAGGGTGCAGTGGCGGAGAAAAGAGCATCGATGGCGAAGTTCCCGCAGATCCTCACGACCACGAACAGCCCCGTCAGTGCCCAGAGGACCCGGCGGAACCAGGAACGGGCGGTGTTCAGCCCGATGAGCAGGAGCCAGGCCAGTCCGAACAGCAAGGGGAAGAGCATGCCCGCGGTCTTGTGGATCCAGTTGAGCTGGCCACGTGCCGCGTCGTTCATGGCGCCGCGCAGCTGCTCGATCACGGCGGGGTCGAAGCCGAAGACCCGGGAGTCGGGCATCGCGAGGCCGCCGGAGAGCTGCGTCATCTGCGAGAGCACCATCAGGTGGAGGTACCAGAACATGAACAGGCCCGCGACCACCGCGGCGATGACCAGCATCTTCGCGTTGGACTGCGGTTGTGCCGGGGAGCGCTGCCCCAGGGTGCGCGGCGCCTTCGGGTTGATCACGGGCGGCGGCGTGGTGTCCGGGACGTCAGCCCGGGAGCCGTGCTTCTTGATGCGCTGGGCAGGCGTTTTGGACATGTCTCCCATTATCGCGGATACGCTGGAGGACATGAGCATCGGCCGTCACAGCACCGCGAATCCCGACCCTTCCCTGAGCGACGCCGCCCTGGCCGAGGTGCTGGTCAGGGAGGCCGGCACCCTGGCCCAGCTGATGCGCGCCGCCGGAGTGACGTCCCAGCGGAAGACCGACGTCGCCGATGTGGTGACGGAGGCGGACCGTGCGGCGGAGGCGTACATCGTGGAGCAGCTCCGCCGCTGCCGTCCGGAGGATGGCATTCTGGGCGAAGAAGGCTCGGCGCATCCATCCGCCAGCGGCCGTACCTGGGTGATCGACCCTGTGGACGGCACCTACAACTTCCTGCGCGGCTCCACCTACTGGTGCTCCGCCGTCGCGCTGGTGACGGAGCACGACGGCGTGCGGCGTCCGGTCCTCGGCGCGGTCCACCAGCCGGAGGAGGACAAGCTGTGGCTCGGTGGGGAGGGGCATCCCGCCACGCTCAACGGCAGGCCGCTGAACGGGCCCGCCGGGAAGGAGCTGGCGGAGTCCAGTGCCGCCACCTACATCCACCCCACGTGGTTGCAGGACCCCCTGTGCGCCATGCCGTGGCACGCCGCGGCAGTGGGCGCGGCGTCGCTGCGGATGCTCGGCTCCGGGTCCTGCGATCTGGCTCGCGTGGCTCAGGGCGAACTCGACTGCTGGTTCCAGCACTCCTGCCCCGATTGGGACTGGTTCCCGGGCGCCGCGATCGTGCTGGCCTCGGGCGGGTCCGTCGAGGTGGTGACGGTCAACGGACTGCGCTGGTTCCTGGCCGGAAGCACGACGGCGGTGGCGCAGCTGCGAGCCGCGATGCTCAGCACGCACCTGGGAGGCTGAGCGGGACGGACTGAGCAGGCGGCTGCCGGGTGGGGGAATCACCCGCCGGCGGCACCGGAAACGGACGGAGGGCCCCAGGCGTGAACGCCTGGGGCCCTCCGTGTGAGGTCCGGTCGACTACAGGACGGGGGTTGCGGTGCCCGTGTAGTTGAGGGTGCCTGCGCCGCCGAGGAACGACGGAGTGACGACGCCCGTTGCGAAGACGTTGAGGTCCCAGGTCAGGGTGACGGGGCAGGTGATCTGCAGCAGCGACGGCAGACCCACCAGGATGATGTTCACCGTAGCGGTGATCCGGGTGGGGCGGACCGGGTTGCTGTTGAGCAGGTAGGTGCCGGACGGGAAGTTGATGCCGCTGAACAGCCAGGTGCCCGGGAGGACGCCGATCTGGCCGAAGGTGCCGGTGGCGGTGCCGAGGCCGGTGCCGTTGTGGGTGCTGCCATCGCTCATGGTCAGGGTCGCCGAGGTGACGATCGAGGTGTAGAGCGGCTGGAACAGGGTCAGATCACAGTTGCTGGAATCCATCCCGAAGACGCCGGCGAAGGCGAGAGCACCGGTGTTGCCGGCGACGATCGACTGGCTGGTGGTCACGCCGCCCAGCAGGACGCCCGGCTCGATGCAGGTGGGGCAGACCGGTCCGCCGGAAGCGGCGGCTGCGGGGGTGCCGATGGCTGCGGCCAGGACAGGGGTGGCCCAGGCAGCACCACGGAGAACCCGCCGGCGCTCGATGGATTTACTGGTCTCGTTGCTCATAGTGGTCTCCTGAGTGATGCGAGTGATGAAGGCCAGGTCCCTATTTCTGGCTCTTAGTGATTTCTACCATGAGGTCAGAGGACTTTGTCAAACAGTTAAAAGTTTGCGACATGGAGTCAAATGCATTCGAGAGAGTTCTCTCGTTGGGCCCGCAGAGCCGGGCGGAGAGGGAAAACTCGCCGGGAAATCACCGATTCCGGCTACGCCAAGGGATGGACGAATCCGAAAAGGCCAAAGAAACGGGAAACCCCGGTGCTCAGTTTCCGGGCGCTTCCGCGTCGGCCAAGGCCTGCTCCGGAGCTCGCTCCACCGGTGCCGGGGACTGCTCTTCCGCGGCTTCGCGGAGGACCGAGGCGATCTCGTCGACGAAGCTCTCCATCTCCTCAAGGTCGTGGACGGGGCCGCCTGCCAGATAGCCGTCCGCGCCCAGGAGAACAGCCGAGGGGGAACCCGTGAGGCCCAGGGCGTTCCAGGCGAGGTTGCCGTGGTCGTAGAGGGCTCCTTCGGCGGCTGGAATGGCCCGACGGAGCAGTTTCAGGGGCACGGTGCTCAGGATCCGCACATCGACCTCCGGGATGCGCTCGCTCCACTCGGCCACCTTGTCCGCCGCCACGTGGCTCGGCTTGCAGACGCAGTTGAAGGCCACCAGAAGCTGGGCCCGGCTCGCGGCGAGTTCCCGGAGGGTCTGGATCTCACCGTCCTGGGATTGGAGCAGGGCGGTGGGGATGGGTACGCGGGCGTAGTCCAGGTCATCGGCCTCCGGCGAGGTCCCGGCGGCCGTCGTGCCCGGCGTGCCCGTCCCGGGCTGTCCGGGCCGGGAGACGATCAGCCCGAGCAGGAGGAGCAGGAGAGCGCATCCGGCCAGCCACCAGAGGGCCGTAGGGTCCTCAGCGATGACGGAGACCGCCGTGCGCCCGGTGAGGGACAGCCAGAGCGTGAGAACGCCGAGGAAGACCAGCAGGGAGTTCCTGAACAAGGTCTTCCCGGAGACGCTCTGGTCACCGATGCGGCCGAAACATCCGCAGCTGGGGCGGGGGTCGAAGGTCATGGCCCGGGCGATGACGACCCAGTAGGCGAGGAAGAGCGCCAGGGACAGAGCCGCGGCGACGGTGAAGAGCCCTTGCCACGGGGAAAAGAGCACAAGCGCCAGGAGGAATTCACCGAGTGGCAGAGCCCAGGCGAAATAGCCGTGCCGCAGGAATCCGGGCAAGCGCAGTTCGGTGACCACGCTGAGCGTGGATTCCCGGTCCTTCAGTTTGGCGATGCCACTCAGAACCAGCACGGCGGCCAGGCCGACCGGGGCAAGGATGAGTGCGTCGGGTGTCATGCTTCCTCCTGATTTCCTGCGTGCGCGTTTCCTGCGTGAGCGGGGATGCTCAGTTCCCGTTCTTCAGGTTGTTTGCTGCCACGAAATCGGCCATCTTGCCGGACTTCATCGCGTCGGCCAGGCCCTTGGCCTTGGCAGCATCCAGATTCACGATCGACTGTCCGTCCGAGGACCAGCCTGTTCCAAGGGTGGGAAGCGTGAACATCACCGTGCCGGACGGACGGATGTCCTTCAGGTCCAGGGCGAGCTCCCCGGCTTTCTGCCCGGTCAGGGCGGAGTCCACGGTGATGAAGGGAGAGATCTCATTGACCACGGAGCTGAGTGTTCCGGGGTTGGCCAGGACCTCGGGCTTGGCGAGCTTGCCCATGAGCGAGCGGAGGAAGATGCGCTGGTCCCGCACCCGCTGGTAGTCGCCGTCACTGAACGCGTACCGTTCACGCACGAACGCCAGTGCGGTGGTGCCGTCCATGTGCATGGTGCCCTTGGGGTAGTGGAATCCCTCTTTTCCATAGCCGCTTGAGGTGAAAGCCACCGGAACATCGACATCGACGCCGCCGATGGCATCGGTGAGGCCCTTGAACCCCTCGAAGTCGATGAAGGCCACGTGATCGATCCGCTGATGCAGCAGGGATTCCACGGTCTGGACCAGCAGGGGCACGCCCCCGAACGCCAGGGCCGCATTGATCTTGGCTTCACCGTGGCCGGGAATGGGTACCCAGGTGTCCCGCATGACCGAGATCAGGTAGGCGTTCTTGCGGTCGGCCGGGACGTGGAAGAGCATCAGACTGTCCGCACGCTGGTCGGAGGCCTGGCCGGCCTCGGCCGTGTCCACTCCCGCGCCGCGGCTGTCCGAGCCCACGAGCAGGATGTTGACGGCCGCCTTGTCGCCCACCTTGGTCACTGCGGGACGCTGGCTCTCGGCAGGGAAGGCGGAGGGGAGCTTGGCGGTCTTCGAATCGAAGGTGTTGACGAGTCCCGCGATGTAGATGAACGCCACCACTCCGGCCAGCACGACGATGGTGGCGAAGCTGACCAGGGTCCAGAGCGCGACCCGCTTCTTCCGCTTGCGGGGCGGAGTGGCGTCTGAGGGTGTTTCCGAAGGGAGGTCTGTGGGGCTCATGGCTTCCTTGGAGTTGCTCGGAGGGGAAGGGGCATTCCCTGGATGGTGGGGTGGTCTTTTCCTGTAACCTGCTGGGGTTGCCCGGCTGAAGAAAGGTTTGCCGTGACGCGTGGATGGCTGATGGTGGCCCGTTCGGTGTTCGCCCTGTACGTGCTGGCGCTCTTCCTGGTGGTTTTCCTTCCAGCGGAGGACGCGATCCAGGTGACCGGATTCGTGGCGGTCATTGCCGGTTTCCTTTCGTCCCTGGGACTACCCCGTCAGCCGTCCGAGGTGGTGGTGGAGTTCCTGTCGAACATCGTCCTCTTCGTGCCTTGGGGACTCTTCGTGCGGCTCCTGAGCCCCACGCGGTTCCCCGCCTGGGCGGTGGTGCTCTCCGGCGCCGGTCTGTCCCTTGCCATCGAGCTGATCCAGATCCTGGTCCCGGGCCGGGTGACCGCGCTCTCGGACGTCATCGCCAACACCCTGGGCACCGCGGTGGGCTTGCTTCTACTGAAAATCGTAGCGCCCTCCGCGCTCCGTCTCATGGGGCGAGGTGCTGCTTGAGGCCGTCCGCGATCCTCTGAGTCAACTGGTCGATCTGCTGTCCCACCGCCCGGTGCACGTCCTCCGGCAGATTGATCGGGTCACGCACATCATCCTTGGACGAGAGGGCGGCCAGGTAGCGGGCCGACGACGCCGCGCGGACCACGCTGCTCAGTGCTGAGCCTTCGCTGGGCTCGGTGAGCTGTGCCCAGGACGGCGCCGCGGCTTCCGGGGTGTTCTGCGGGGACGCCGGCAGAGCGTTGATGATCCTGCCGAACTCGGCCAGGGTGAAGGTTCGCTGTGCCGCGGTCGGATAGCGCTTGGCCAGTTCGTCGCGCTGGCCCTGGGTCATGGTGAGGACCAGGTCGGAAGCGCCCACGATCTCCGGGCTGAGCTGTTTGCCCACGGCACCCTCGGGATCGGCTCCGTACTCCAGCGAGAGTGCGGCGGGCCAGGGTTCCATGGGAGCGCCCACCACGGCGCGCAGGCCGGCGCTGAGCAGCTCGAAATTCTTCAGCCCGGTCTGCCCCAGGCGCGCCCTCAAGAGCTGTTCGGCCAGCGGCGAGCGGCAGATGTTGCCGATACACACGGTCAGGACAGTCGAGGGCGGCCTGCGGACAGACAGAGCGGAACGGGACATCAGGCCCTGCTGCGGTCCCGGCGGCGCATGTGACGCTGGGGCTCCAGCTCCACCGGCTCCGTGTCACTCACCGGCGTGGATTCCGTGACCGGCACATGGCTGGCCCGCGGAGCCTTGTCGCCCGCGTCCTTCCGGTTGTAATAGGTGTAGTACTGGTAGCCGTAGCCATCGCCGGCTGCCGACTTGCGCGGGACGCCGTTGATGATGATGCCCAGCGGGCGGCCCTTCACGCGCTCCAGGTTCTGGAGTGCGCGCTTGAGTTCGTCGTAGGTGCTCTTGCCCGAGCGGGTGACCACCAGGGCGCCGTCCGTCTGTGCCGTCAGGATGGCGGCATCCGTGACGGGGAGCAGCGGCGGGGCATCGATGAGCACGATCGCGTGCTTCGCGATGTCCTGCAGCATCTTCTGCATGACGTTGGAGCCGAGCAGTTCGCTGGGGTTGGGAGGCACGGAACCGGCGCCCAGCACGTAGAGATTGCCGCTCTCGCCCCACGGCTGGAGGACTTCGTTGAGATTGGCGCGCCCGATCAGCACATCGGTCAGGCCGATGGTGGTGAGCAGGCCGAAGGTCTTGGCGACGGTGGGGCGGCGGAGGTCGCCGTCCACCACCACTACGCGCTGACCGGAGGCGGCGATGGTCTGGGCGAGGTTGGCCACCACGGTGGTCTTGCCTTCGCCCGGCAGCGCGGAGCTGACCACGATGATCCGGGGAGGGTTGTCCACATCCATGAACTGGAGGTTGGTCCGGAGTTCACGGATGGCCTCGGCCACGGCGTGGTCCTGCTGGCTCGTGTTGTCCAGGTCGTTGCCGCCGTGGGAGGACACGATGCGGTGCGTGCTGTCGAAGTCCTTGTTGAAGGGGACCGTGCCGATCACGGAAAGCCCGGTTTCGGCTTCCACCTGGGATGCGGAGCGGACCCGGCGGTCGAAGATGTTCCGCAGCAAGGCGTAGAGGACGGCGATCACCAGGCCGGCGACCAGACCGATCACCAGCGCGAGCTTGGTGTTCGGGGAGCTGGGCGAGGTGGGGAGCTGGGCGGCATCGAGGGACCGGAAGGCGACGATGGACTTCTCCTTGTCCCCGTTGGCGCCCTTCTCAAGCTCGTCCACCTGCTTGCCCACGGCCCGCACCCAGGCCTCGGCCAGGTCGCGTGCGGCTTCGGGAGTTGCGGCTTGCGCGGTGAACTTGAGAGTGGCCGTGTCCTGGGGGTTCTGCGCGGAGACTCTGCTGATCAGCTGTTCCGGCGTCACGTTCTGGAGCTTGAGGTCCGTAATGACGTTTTCGGCCACCGAGCGCGACTTGGCCACATCGAGATAGGACTTGGCCCTGGACTTGGAATAGCTTTCCCCGGCCATGGCGGTTCCGATGTCCTTGTTCACACCGACCGAGATGATGCCGCTCGCGTCAGCGTTGAAGACCTTCGGCTGCAGCAGGCTCCAGCCGAACGCCACGAGGACGCCCAGGACCGTGATGCCGAGGACGGAAACCCAGTGAGCCCTGAGTATTTTCCAGTAATCGGTCAACTCCATGTAGATATCCCCTTGGTGGTGCGGTGAAGTAAAGTCTGGGCGCCGGAACCCACGCCCGGCATCCTGAACATCCTAGCGTGTGGACCTAAAGTGTTACTCAATAACTTGCTTTGACATTCAGGTTGCACGATGTTGTCCAGGGCAACTTTGAGTTTCGCGTGAAGATACTGGCGAGTAGTGGAGCATCGAGGGCCGATGCGCTGAGGGGGAGAAACGTGGTGTTGCAGGACGTGCTGGGACTCCAGAGGGGGAAATCCGGGCCGGCGGTTGCCGATGGGGAAGATGAAAACTCCGGGCCCGTCCAGCCTGAGCTGGTGGACTGCGTCCTGGGTGGCATCGTTCTCAGCCACTTGGAGGGTGACCTTTCAGTGCTCGGCCACCGAAGCCGCGCGGACGTGGTCGATCTCTACTTCGTGAATCAGGCGGTGGTTCTTGATCCCGGAACCGGATCACCCCAGGAGTGCGGTAGCGCACTCGTCGTGGTGCCCGGGGGAGGCCGGACCGGACTTCCTTTCGCGGGGCCGGGGAATGCCGACCGGGTCAGGATCAGCAAGAGCTCGGCGGAGACCTTCGTTCCGCATGCCCTGCATGACATCCAGTTCTTCCCGGACCTGACCCGCCTCGACCGGGCGGCCCACAGCTTCATCAGGGCCATGATGAGCCGCCAGGACGATGGGAGACGGTCCTCGATCGAGGAATACGCCTCGGAGCAGATCCTGCTGGAACTGGCGGGCAGCATTCTGCTGGAGCACTGTGGTTCCTCCGGCACGCCGGGATCCGCGTCCTCGCTCCTGAGGGATGAAGCCATGGCGGTGATCGCGCAACGCTGCGCGGACAGGGACCTTAAGCCCGAAGCCGTGGCGAAAGCGGTCCAGTCTTCCTTGCGACGGGTGCAGGCGGCTTTCGCCGAAGTGGGGAATTCTATCGCCGCTGAGATCCGGCGTCAGCGGGGGCGGCTGGCGAGGACCCTGCTGACCGATGCCCGCTACGACGTGCTGAGCGTTCAGCAGATCGCGGAGGAGACCGGGTTCGGGACGACGGCCGCGCTGAGACGGGCACTGGACGAGCTCTACGGCTGCGGCCCCAGAGAACTGCGGGATGGGCGCGGTGTGCTCTGACGTATGAGTTAAATACGTTTTATAAATGGAGATTCGACTCTCAAATAGCGGCTGGCCTGCTTCGGGAGACCGGCGCACCCCGGGAGAATCCGGAAGTATCCACCGGCCGGGGATCGTCAAGATGACCTCGAAAGCACGTTGCGTGCATATCTTGTGCCGTTAAGCGACAACTTTCCGCTAATGGGCATTTGGGCCTCCAACCGGTGGATAGGCTCTGAAGCACAGGGGGACCCAGCACTCGCATGGGCGTCCGTCTACCACTGGATTTCGTCTGTCCTGAAAGAGGAAGCATGAACAAGGATCTCAATCTTTCCAGCCCGGCCACTCGCCGGACCGTCGTCAAGGGTGCCGCTTGGTCCGTGCCCGTGATCGCCGCCGCGATCGCCGCGCCTGCCGCCAGCGCCTCCACCATCGAACTCGGCGCGCTCAACCTGAGCGGCACCTGTGGTGTTCTCGGCGTGATCGGCCCGGGCTTCACCCTGACCGCCTCCGCCACCGCTCCCATCCCGGCAGGCACGGTCATCACCATCAGCGGTTCCGGTGTGGCCAACATCGGCGTCTTCAGCATCACCGGCGGCCTGGCCTCGGTTGCCGTTCTGAGCGGCACCAGCCGTCAGATCACCGTCACCAGCGAGATCCCCGCCGGTTCCACCCTCGCCATGCGCACCACCCTGTCGATCAGCGTCGCGTTCAACCTGAGCGCCTCGGTGGCACTGCCCAGCGGCTACACCGCCACGGGTGCCAAGACCGCCGGCACGGTCAGCTCCACGCTGATCCTCTGCAGCGCCAGCTGATCCACTTCCCGGGTTCAGTCGCCGCCCGTTGGACGCCGTCTTCCGTCGGAAGAGCCCCGGCTCCTGCTCACGCGGCCATCTGATCTCATCCGAATTCACCGATGGGTGGTTCCGGACCCGAAACGCGCCAGCCATATGTGGCTGGCGCGTTTCGCGCATCCGGGAGCGTGAACTAGGGTGTTGCCGGGGCTTAGCGCGCGGTGCGCACTATCGCTTTATCATTTCAGGGATTCTTTACGGGGGTAATTTGCAGTCCAAAGACATTCTGGTGAGCGCTTTGGGAGCCTTGATCAGGATCCGCCTCGACTGTTCCCGTCATGCTCTTGACACCACGCGGTTCCTGCAACTGCAGGAACCGTGGTCGGATGCCGCTCCTGACGCAGGACTGGAGTCCCTTCCGGAGGATGAAGCGGTCGAACTGCCGTGGCAGTTCCCCAATGAGAAGGGACTTCCTGGGTCCATCGCCGAACTCTCGACTCGGGTCACCCTGGCCGCCATCGAACACAGGCGGGGCGAACTGCTCATGCTGCACGCGGCGGGCATCGCCGATCCGCTGGGCCGTGTGGTGGCTTTCATCGGTCCTTCGGGACGAGGAAAGACCACCTTGTCCAGAACCCTTGGCCGGCACTATTCCTACGTGACCGACGAAACCGTGGGCATCGACGTCGACGGCGCCGTTCATCCCTACCGGAAGCCGCTGTCCATCATCAAGGAAGGCCAGCAGCACAAGGAACAGACGTCGCCTTCCTCGCTGGGCCTCCTGGAGCTGCCCGCGGAGGACCTGAAGCTCAGCGGACTCGTGGTGGTCATCCGCAACCCCGAGCTTCAGGGCGCCCCCGAAGTCGTCCGGCTGGAGCTCTGCGAAGCGCTCGCCGCAATCGTTCCGGAAATCAGTTACCTGGCGGACCTTGAACGTCCTCTTCAGATGGCCGCCCGGCTGGTGGACCGCTGCGGTGCCATCCGGCAGGTCACCTACCGTGAAGCCTCCGATGTGCTGCCGTTGATTCCCGGACTCTTGGAGCCCGCGGATCCCGAGGAATGGGAAGCAGTCCTTCCGGTCCCCGGTTCGGCAGGTGCCCGGAGTGTCCTCGACGAGGAGAGCTATGTCCCCGCGGAGGTGCTGGACGCCGTGGAGTCCGCGGGGCAGACCGCGATCATCGACACCAGTCGCGTCGTGCACATCCTGGACGGCGTCGGCCCGGTGATCTGGCGGTCGCTGTGCGCGGGCCGGGACTTTGACGGTGTGACTCACGATGTCGAAGAGGCCTTCGGCGCTCCGCCGGAAAAGAGCCTTGAGGCCGCCGTCAGTGCGGTCATGCGTTCGCTGGCGGACGTGGGTCTTCTCGTCCGGACCTCTGAGCGGACAGCATGAGCCAGGAGCACATGAGCCAGGAGCACATGAGCCAGGAGCAGCAGCGCGATGCTGCCGCCCGGAAGCCCGACGACGGCGGAGACGCCGCTCCCGCGAAGGGTGCGCCGCGCCGTCGTCGTCCTCTGCTGAAGTCGACCTGGGTGCACCTGCTGATCGCGGTGATCCTGGTGGCACTGGTGCAGGGGTTCTTCGTCAAGGTCTACCAAGTGCCGTCCGGCTCCATGGAGAACACCCTCAACATCGGGGACCGCGTGCTGGTGAACCGCACCGCCTACTCGGGCTCCGCACCGCAGCGGGGCGATGTGGTGGTGTTCCGGAAGCCGGCCTCCTGGGGCCCGCAGAGCCAGCACAACCCGCTCCGCACGGCGCTCGGCTGGTTCGGGGACCTCACCGGCATCGGCCCGGGCAACACGGACTACCTGGTCAAGCGCGTGATCGGCGTCCCGGGGGACACCGTGGAATGCTGCGACGCCCAGGGCAAGGTCACGGTCAATGGCAAAGCGATCGATGAGCCGTACATCCATCAGGACCTGCCGTGGGTCGCTGGTTCCTCGTCCTGCTCCGGGACGTCCGGGACACCTCGCTGTTTCCGGGCGGTCACGCTGGGGGCGGATCAGTACCTCCTGCTCGGCGATCACCGGTCGAACTCCGCTGATTCCGTGCTGTCCTGCCGGATCCAGGGGGCTCTGCCGGACTGTGCCAGAACGGCCGGCCGGGAGGAGATCATCGGACGGGTGGACTGGTTCCTTTATCCCTTCGGCAAGTGGGGCAAGGATGTCTGAGGCAATCGCAGGAACGACCGGAAGGACGAGCCGGCTCCCGGCAGGTCCGGACGGGCAGGGGGAGACGACATGGGCAATCTGAATCGACTGGTGGCAGGCCGGGCCGCGCCCGTGGTGGTCACCACGCAGCGCCAGCTGCTGAGCAGGGAGAAGCCTGCGGCGGTGGACCTGGGAGTGACAGCGGTCCTGTCGCCGGCCAGCTACGGTTCCTTCGGCGACGAAGGGATGATGCAGGGAAGCCGGGACAGCATCCTGGCCTCCCAGGGCCGTCCGGAGCTCTTCACCCCGGGCCCGGAGGAGCCGTGGAGTGAGATGGGCGTCGCCGGTGTGCGCTCGATCGACGGGATCATCGCCGTGGGCGGGATGCACATCGACGCCAGAAGGCTGTCGCAGCTCAGCCGCGCGGACCGGATCGTGGTGCTGGGCGCTGATTCCATCGACGGGGCCTACGGCATCCGCTCGATCTCCCAGCGTGTCAGCCTGCTCAACGTCGCCGTGGCCCAGGGGCGCTCCGCGGAGCTGGCCAACTTCAGTTTCCGCAAGAACGCCAGCCAGGACGCCCTGGCCGCTCTCCGCCAGCTGGACCCGCGGGTCCGGCTCACGGCGCGCGACAGGAACTCACAGGAGCGCATCATCGCCGCGTTGCGGCGGGACGTCGGGGTCTTCCCCGACGTGGCCGCTTATATGCAGCCCTCCTCGACGCCGACCGTCGACGAGCTGGCGGACTGGATCGGCAGCCGCGGTCGGCCGACAGCGGTGCTCGTGCCGAACACCCACCTCGCCGCCTTCAACGGAACCGGTCACGAAGAGGTACGGCGGCGTTTCGCCTCCTACGTCTCTGCCCTGAACGAGGCGGGTTTCGCCGTGGTGGTCCTGGCACACGACATCCGCGAGGAGCCCGGAGACGTGGCCCTCTCCCAGGACCTGGTGGCCGGGACCGACCCGCAGACGTGCCGGGTGGCCGTTCCCCGCAATGCGCAAGAGGCCAAGGGGATGCTCGGCGCCGCCAGCGTGGTGGTGACGGCCCGTATGCATGCCGGCGTGGCCGCCCTCAGCCAGGGGATCCCCTGCGTGGGCCTGGACTATGTGGACAAGTTCACCGGACAGTTCGAATGGTACGGGGCTGACGAGTACGTGGTCGCCTGGGAGGACAGGCCGTTGCCGGACCATGTGACGCGGCTGGCCCAGCAGGCGATCGACGCCTCGGCGGTCCGGGAGAAGAGCACCCCTTCCTTCGTGAGTACGCCTCCATCATGGTTGCTGTAGCGCAGACGGTCACCCGAGGACACCACGCGCTCAATGCGGTGGGGTCGATTCTCATTCCGCTGAGTTCGCTGCTGGTGGCTCCCCTGCTGACCCGGTCTCTGGGACCGTCGGGACAGGGCGACTTCTCCACCAGTCAGTCGGTCATCGTCGTGTCCGCATCCCTGCTCGGGCTGGGGGCCTCGGACTCCCTTGCGGTCTACAGCAACTACTGGCGCCGGAAGTTCCGCTGGGGTATCTGGGTGGTCGCCGTGGTGGTGGCACTCCTGGTGGCGCTGGGCGCGGCCGGAGCATTCGCGCAGGCGGGCCTGCTGCACGGGGAGCTGGTCCTTCCGCTGGCGGCGGGAGCGGTGATCTTCGCCCTTGCGCTGATCCAGCGTGGTGAGGTGCTCAACCGGAACATGATTCTTGAGACGTCCGTGGAGAAATGGATCACGGCTCTGACCCGTCTGGCGATGACGGCAGGGCTCTTCGTCACGGGCCATCTCAATCTCCAGACGGCGGTTCTTTCCCTGGTGCTGCCCCAGTTGTTCGGTTTCCTCTACCTTTCCGTGGCCACCTTGCGGGTGCCGCGTCATACGGCCGAGATCACCACGCGCGTCATGCGCCGGGTGACCGACCGTCCTCTGAAGACCGCCGTCTGGGCGGTTCTGGGCGGCCTCGGGGGTGTTCTCCTGGTGAACCTCGACCCGATCGTGCTCAGGCCTCTGATCGGGGCGGAGCAACTGGGCTACTACGCCATCGCAATGCTGATCGCGGAGCTCTTCACGGTGGCCGCGAAGCCCTTCCGTGACGCCGCCCTGGCGGGAAGCAGCGGACTCCGGAAGACCCACGAGTTCAACACCATCATCAAGTGGTGCGCTCTGGTGATGACCGCAGGGCTCCTGGTATGCGTGGGCACGCTCTGGTTCCTCATCCCGTTCGTCTTCGGCCATGCGTTCCAGGGCGCGGTCCTGCCGGCGATGATCCTGGCGGTCGGCGGCTGGGCCAAGGGACTGGGTTTCCTGGTCAACGGCATCCTGGTGCGCACGGGGCACGCGAGGATGCGGGCCTACGCCACCCTGACCGCCGTCGCCTTCAGCGTCGGAGGCATGATCCTCCTTTCGCCGTGGGGCGCGGTCGGCGCCGCGGTTGCGGGAGCCATCGCCTACCTTGTCATGCTGGCGCCAGGGGTCATCTTCCTGCGCCGGAAGCAGAAGAAATCATGGAGGGGTCGCTAGACGATGCAGCAGGATCCAGAGCAGACTGGGCAGCCGTCGGCGTCACTCCCGATGGCGTCCGCGACGCCGCTGGCTTACGCCATGGTGGACCGTCTAGCAGCGAAGCACGGTATCCGCGTCCTGGCGATCAAGGGGCCGGTGCTCGCGGAGCTGGGGCTGCGTCCCCAGAAGGTCTCCAGCGACGCCGACATCCTGGTGGAGCCGGAGAAGCTCAGTGCGCTGTGCGCCGTCCTGGAAGCGCAGGGCTGGAAGGACCGTGAGGTCCGCTTCTCGCCCAGTATTCTGGACCCGCATTCCCGCACGCTCATCCATCTACACTGGCCCTGTGACATCGACGTGCATTCTTATTTCCCCGGGTTCTTCGGCCCGGCTGCCGAGGTTTTCGACGAGCTGTGGTCAGGGCGCATCACCGTGACCCTGGCGAACTTGCGGATCCAGACTCCCAGTCGGGTGGCGAACGGAGTGGTCGCCCTGCTGCATCTGCAGAGGAACTCTCCGGATGCCCGGGAGAACACCTATCACCGAGTCCTGATGGATGCGCTCCTCGAAACCGACGGTGAGGCCCAGCGGGCGGAACTCGTCCGGCTCGCCGAAGTGGGGAGGTTCCGCCGCATCTTGGAGCAGGAACTCCGCGTGCTGGGCCTCGAAGGACCGTTCGACGATGTCTCGGATCGTGATCTGGCCAGGTGGGAGATCAATCGGAAGACGCACGCCGAGGCGACCACGGGCAGCTGGCTCTACGCGATCAGAACGGCCGCCGGGTGGTCCAAGCTGGCCGTCTTCGTCAAGGCCGTCTATCCAAGCGCCGAGGAGCTTCGCAAGGACCCTGGGCTGGGGGGTTCCGGAGTGCTGCGCCTGATGGGGGTGCGTGCCAAACGGCTTCTGCACGGGGTCAGGACCTTCCCTTCCGCGTTCGTCAGTCTGTTCCAGAACTGGAGGCAGTAACCATGCCCGGTTGGTACCGTTCCCCGGACGTCGCATTCGAGAGCCTGGGGGAGGACGTGCATCTGCTGGATCTCGGGAATCTCGACGTGGCGCCGAGCCCTCGTGCCCTGGAAGGCCCCGCCGCCGTCATCTGGCGTTCGCTGGGCAGCCGGGAGGAGCCCTTCAGCGAGGACGAGGTGGTTCACCGGGTGGCGGACCATTTCGGGCTGGACGATGAGGACGTGCGCAGGCAGACTGTCGCATTCCTCCAGGATCTGTCAGCCAACGGACTGGCCCGGAGCGCTGGCTCCACGGAGGACTGAACTGGACGCCGTCCAGGTGCTCTGAAGAGTGACTCCAGGCTTGGGCATGACGGCACTCTGCCGTTCGAGAGCCATGCCGGTTTCTTTGTCGTCGGCTTGTTTTACTCGAAGTCATAGTGAAAGTCACGGAGAATTCGGCTAGGTGGCATGAGATAGAATTTCGGCAGGCCCGGTATTGGCTGCCGGGCCCCATTCGCGCTGACCGGGCATTTTGCCGATGACTGGTCATTTTTTGGGGGGAAACCGCATTGATGGAACCGATTCATCGGTCCCGGGGCCGACAGCGCCTCAGGACCCCTGAGGCTTTTTCCGGTACTTGCCGGGAACGTTTCCCGGCCCGGCCCGGAGTGCTGGAGGGCTGGACTCATGACGGCTGAGGTCTCCACGGCTCGATCGATCATGCAAGAGAAGAACCCCGTCTTCGTCAGCTGGATCGACTTTCACGGGCGCAGCGAGGGGATCGCCAGGCGCCTGGGCATCGAGGAATGGGCTGATGGCGGCGGTTCGGGGCCTCTGCCGGTTCGCTATGCACGTCTCTGGGCCGCCACGTGGAAGTACCTCCGGCGGGTGAAGCCCACTGAGGTCATCGTGATGCAGCCTCCTGTCGTTGCCCTGCTGGCCGTGCGTGCGGCAGTCGGCCGGAATGTCCGGATCTGCGGCGATCTTCACACCGGAACCTTCTACGACCCCAAATGGAAATGGTCCACCCGGCTGGTGATGAAGCTCCTGAAGGCTCCGAACATCTCGATCGTGACCAATGACGCGCTGGCCGTGAAGGTGCGCGAGCTGGGTTCCGAAGCCGTGGTCCTGCACGACCTGATCGAGAGCTATCAGCCTGCGGACGAGCTGGGACCGTTTGAGGATCCGGCGCTGGAAACGCTCACCGAGCGCAGCTACGTCCTGGTCCCGATCACGTACTCCTATGACGAGCCTCTTGAGGAACTCGCGGCAGCGACGCATCGGACCCCGGGCGTCACGTGGGTCTTCACCGGAAGGGCACCGGCCTCCTTCGTTGAGCAGTGCGATGCGGCCAACACGGTCTTCCCCGGCTTCGTCTCGCGCGAGGAGTACCTCCGGCTGCTGGCGCACGCCAATGTGCTGCTGGCACCGACCACCGAGGAAGACACCATGCAGCGTGCCGGCTATGAAGCCATGTGCGCAGGCAAAGCACTGGTCACCTCGGATACGGCCGTGCTGCGTGAGTTCTTCGCGGACGCCGCCCTCACGGTTCCTCCGCAGGCGGCGCGGTTCGCCTCCGCAGTGGCCCGGGCCGCCGAGGAGCAGAAGCATTTCGAGAGCCGGATGAAGGATCTTAAGGTCCGTCGTGAGCAGGAGCAAGAGGAAGCACTGGCCCGGCTCACCGCATGGATCAACCAGGGTAAGGGGAACTAGAGAATGTCCAAGACCAGTCTGTTCAAGCGACGTCAGCGCGTCTTCGACCTGCCCCTCGATCTCCTGACCATGGACGAATCGGTGGAACGCTGCCATGAGCTGATCGATGAGCGTGGTCACTGGCGTGCCGACCTCAACGCGTCCATCGTGCTGGACGCGCTGGAGGACCAGAAGCTCCGTGAGTACGTGGAGACCAGCGCCATCAGCAACGCAGACGGTCAGTCGATCGTCTGGGCCAGCCGCATCCTCGGCGCTCCGGCACCCGAGCGCGTCTCCGGGATCGATCTCTTCCTCGAACTCATCCGCCATGCGCCGCGCAGAGGGGACAAGGTCTACCTGCTCGGCGCGGAAGAGGAAGTCGTGGCCGCGGTCGCTGAGATCTTCGCCGCGCAGGGCGTGGACGTGGTCGGGTACCGCAACGGATTCTGGACGGCGGACGAGGAGGACGCAGTGGTGCAGGCCATCGCCGACGCCAAGCCGGACATCCTGTTCCTCGCTCTTCCCAGCCCTAAGAAGGAGCACTTCGTGCTTCGTCATAAGGACAAGCTCGGTATGGGTCTGGCGTTCGGGGTCGGCGGCTCGTTCAATGTGGTCTCCGGGCAGCTCAAGCGGGCTCCGCAGTGGGTGCAGCGGTTCGGCATGGAATGGTTCTACCGTTTCATCCAGGAACCCCGCAGGCTCTTCAAGCGCTACTTCGTCGGAAATGCCAAGTTCGTCATGCTCACGCTGAAAGCCCGGCTCAAGGGCCGCTGAACGCGCAATGGCGAATTCTTTGGGAGAATCATCTTGAATCTGAACACCAGGAGGGCCACCAGGGCTGAACCGCTCTGGCCGTGGCTGATCGTGCTGCCGTTGCTGGTGGGCATCACCTACCTCGCGGTGGTGGACCATCTGGCGGCGATCGGAGTGCTGGTCGTGCTGGTCGCTGTCATGGCGATCTGGCGGAATCCACCGGTCGCGGTGCTGTTCTACGTGGTCCCGCTCCTGGTGGGCGAGCAGGCACTGGCGGTCCTGCTGTCTCAGGACCAGGGGAACACGCTGCAGAAGGCGGCCCTGATCGCGGTCACCATTCTGTGCGCGCTCCTGGCCGGAGTCCGGAAGCCGCCGGCCGCCGTATTCCTGGTGATCGGCACCTACCTTGTGTTCCTGGTGGTCTCCCTGCTGTTCAATTTGAAGGCTCCGCAGTCGATCAGCAGTTTCCTGACCTCGACCGCCGGGTATCTGATTCCCGGGCTGATCTTCTTCGTCAACTGGAGGAGAGTCTCGGTCAAACTGGTCATGAGGGCGATCACCCTGGTGCCCATCGCCACGCTCCTGTTCAGCGTGGTGCTTGACGCTGCCGGCATCATCCCTCTCTTCACTGCGGGGACGTTCGACATGTCACGCCTGGGTGGAACGCTTCCCCCGGCCTATCTTGGCGCTGCCGGTGCGTTCGGAGCGATCGCTTCGTTCTGGCTCTGGCTGAACCGTGCCAAGGGAGCCTTCCTCACCCTGATCATCGGGGTGCTGGTGGCGGCGGCCAGTGCCACACGTGGCCCCGTGGTCGTGATGTTCTTCGTCATTCTCTGCATGCTCCTGTTCACCCGCCGGCTCCACAGCAAGATGGCCGGTCTGATCAGGATCGTCATCCTGGGCGCGCTGACCGCGGGTGCCGGGCAGATCGCTCCGGTTCTCATCGAACGGACGACGGACCAGGACCAGTACCATGGCGGTGGTCTCTCTGGACGGAACCTGGCCTGGGACTATTTCTGGTCCCGCTTCCTTGAGGAGCCGTGGCTGGGCCATGGCCCCGGAGCCAACGCTCTGCTGTCCCAGGAATCGAGTGTCCAGCTGGTGCGCCAGTACTTCATCGCCCCCCACAACACGTACTTGCAGCTCCTGGTGGACTTCGGGATCGTGGGTGCCATCCTGATCGGTCTGGGGATCGTGCTGGTGTTCGTGTCGGTCGCGCGTCGGCTCACGGAGCGCCGGGACAAGGTCCTGGTGGTCTCTCTGGGTCTTGCCATGCTTTTCTACGCCTTCTTCGACAATGTGCTCGCGGCCCCGCAGATCTACATCCCGATGGCGCTGATCCTGGCCTCGCTGTCGGCACACGGGAAGGCCGCCGGAGCTGAGGCCGAAACGGAGCCCGGGGAGCCGGAAACCGCGGGCCAGGATCAGGAAGGTCTCCGGAAGGAGCCGGCCTTGGCCGTCTCCTGAGATAGCTGGGCTTCGATCCAGCACCGGCTGCGCGAAAGCCCCGGACGGATTGCGTCAGGTGCGGTTGAAGGCGTCCGCCATGGCGTTCACGGGCCGGGCTCTGGGGATCAGAGAGGCTCCGACGACCAGCCAGAGGGGAACGGTGGCATTCATCGAACCGGCGTTCTCGGCAAGTATCGCGATGATCAGCGCGCCGAACGCCAGATACTGCTCGCAGCGGGCGGGCTCGCGGAGGATGTTCACCGCCAGTCGGCCCAGGGCCAAAGCATGGATCACCACTGCCACGAGGCCCACGGCGGAGAAAGCGATGCCCGAGAGGCTCTCGGAGGCCTCTTGCAGCGTGCCCGGTTTGCCGGCGAAGTTGCCGACATACCGGAAGCCCCGCCCGATGACGGAGTCGAAAGCATGCTCCAGCCCGATCGTCAGCCCATCCACAGGTGAGTCGGAATTGCCGAGGTCCGCGATGTTGCTGCCAGCCACGATGACGGGGACACTCATGGCGGGCAGGGCCACCATGGGGTGGAGCTTGCGGGAGAGGAACGGGCTCACCAGTCCGATGAGCATGAGAAGGATGCCTGCGCGGCTGACGGGCGGCCTTGGCCCGGAGCCCTCAGGGCGGTCCGGTGGGGAGCCGGTCTGCCGCAAAGCTCATGCCGTTCCGGGTGGGCCCGGCTCGGCTCAGTAAGCGCCGTCCTTACCCAGAACCGCTTTGGCGGTCCGGAAAAGGATGAGCATGTCCTGGGCCAGAGACCAGTTCTCCACATAATACAAGTCAAGCCGGATCGACTCGTCCCAGGAGAGGTCGCTCCGCCCGCTGACCTGCCAGAGCCCCGTGATTCCGGGCTTCACCAGCAAGCGACGGTGTGCGAAGTTGTCATACAGCGCCACCTCCCGGGGGAGCGGAGGGCGGGGGCCGACCAGGCTCATGGTGCCGTTCAGGACGTTGAAGAGCTGGGGGAGCTCATCAATGGAGAATCGGCGGATCCAGGAACCCACCCGGGTGACACGGGGGTCCTTTTTCATCTTGAAGAGCACGCCGTTGCCTTCGCTCTGCTCCTGCAGATTGACCAGCTGGGCCTCCGCGTCAGTGCGCATGGAGCGGAACTTGATCATCTTGAAAGGCTCGCCACGCCTGCCTACGCGCTCCTGGAAGAACAAGGCCGGGCCGGGGCTGTCCAGCCTCACGAGCAGAGCCACCAGCGCCATGGGCACCGAGAGCAGCAGAAGGAGGAGTGAAGCGGAAAGGATGTCGAAGACCCGTTTGGCGAAGGCCTTGATGCCCTCCAGCTTGGGGGTGGTGACATGGATGAGCGGCAGACCGGCGACGGGCTGCATGTGGATTCGTGGGCCGGAGACGTCGGTCAGTGCCGGTGCCATGATCATGCCGACTTCGCGAGCCGAGAGAGCCCAGCCGAGGTGGCGCAGGAA
>Ga0153950_1000101_pt1 | contig 35362 bp, 32 predicted proteins | sample TSNJ034MetaG_FD_104737 | JGI IMG/M metagenome (GOLD analysis project Ga0153950, IMG submission 104737) | Attine ant fungus gardens microbial communities from New Jersey, USA - TSNJ034 MetaG | ecosystem: Host-associated > Fungi > Mycelium > Unclassified | place: USA: New Jersey, Wharton State...
AGGCCTGAAGAAGCAGACCCTCACGCTCGGCGACATCTTCGACAAGAAGGAGGAGGCGAAGAAGATCGTCGCCGACCTCGACGCCGCCGTCGCGGACGCCAAGAAGGCCACCAACGGCCAGACCGTGTTCCTCGCCAACTCCTCCGGCGGCAAGATCGACAACGGCGCAGGCCGGATCGGCCGGATCCTCGAAGGCGTGAACCTCAAGGATGTCTTCGCCCAGAAGGACGGCAAGCTCGGCTCCGAGTCCGTGCACAACAACTCCGGCCTTTCCCCGGAGACCGTCGCGGCCGCCAAGCCGGAATGGATGATCGTCATGGACCGCGACGCGGCGGTCACCGAGGAGGGCAAGGAGTTCAAGCCCGCCAAGGCCGTCATCGAAGGCCTCGGCAACGTCTGGAAGGACGTCCCGTTCTTCGCCAAGGACCAGATCGTCTACATGCCCTCCGACTTCTACCTGACCGAAGGCATCCAGGCCTACACGGACGTCTTCAAGAGCATCGCCAAGGACTTCACCGCGAAGTCCGGCGCGGCCAAGTGACCCAGGCACCGGGCACCACAGCACCGTGACCTCACGCCTCTTCAGGATGGCGACGGCAGCTGCCGTCGCCATCCTGCTGCTCGTCTCCCTCCTGGTGGGCGGCTACGACATCACCCTGGAGAAACTCCTCACCGACCCCGCGGCCCAGGAGATGTTCTGGCTCTCCCGAGTTCCCCGCACACTCGCACTCGTGTTCGCCGCGGCCGCCATGAGCATCTCCGGCGTGATCATGCAGCTCATCACGCAGAACAAATTCGTGGAACCCAGCACCGCCGGCACCAGCCAATGGGCGGGGCTGGGCATGCTCGTCATCCTGCTGGTGGCCCCCGAATCCACCCCCATGGTCAAAATGGTGGTGGCCACGGGCTTCGCATTCCTGGGCACCTGGCTCTTCCTGGCCGTCCTGGACCGCGTGCGGGTGCGCTCCTCCGTGGTGGTTCCCCTGGTGGGCATCATGCTCGGCGCGGTCGTCGGCGCGGCCACCACCTTCATCGCCGGGACCTTCAACCTCATGCAGGCCCTCACCGCCTGGCGTTCCGGCGGCTTCAGCGGGATCGTCCAGGGCTTCTACGAGCCGCTCTGGATCGTGGCCGGGATCGCCGTGGCCGCCTTCCTGGTGGCGGACCGCTTCACCGTCGCAGGGCTGGGCCAGGACATGGCCACGGGGCTCGGCCTGAACTACCGCCGCGTGGTCTTCCTCGGCGTCATCATGGTGGCCCTGGCGACGGGTGTCACCAGCGTGGTGGTGGGATTCATCCCGTTCCTCGGCCTGATCGTGCCGAACATGGTCTCCATGATCCTGGGTGATGACCTGCGCAGGAACCTCCCCTGGGTGGTGGCCACGGGCGTCGCGCTCCTGCTCGCCTGCGATCTGCTGGGCCGCGTGGTGGTCGCCCCCATGGAGATCCCCGCCTCGGTGATCCTCGGTGCCCTGGGCGCCATCGCCTTCATCATCATCCTGCTGCGGACCCAACGGGCCTCCGCCGCGGCCCCGTCGCTGGCCAGGGAGCGCGCATGAGCACCACCGTCTCCCCCGCCACCACGGCGCCGGCCGCCGCTGAGAAACCGCGGCGCGCGCCGCTGAGCCCCCGCGCGCGCATCCTGCTGACGACGGCGGCGGTGCTGATCGCCGTCGTCGGCTTCCTCTTCCTGTTCATCCGCGGCGCGTTCTGGTTCGCGCTGGACGCGCGGCTCTCGATGCTGGCGGCCATGGTGATCGCCGCGTTCACGCAGGGGGTCGGCACGGTGGTGTTCCACACCATCACCGGGAACAGGATCCTGACGCCGTCCATCATGGGCCTGGACTCGATGTACACGCTGTCCCAGACGCTCATGGTGTTCGTGTTCGGCGGGGCGGCCGTGGCACAGCAGGAGGGCATCGGGAAGGTGCTGGCACAGACCGCCCTCATGGTGGTGTTCGCCACTATCCTGTACCGCTGGCTGTTCTCCGGGCGGAACGGCAGCCTCTACATCCTGCTCCTGGTGGGCGTGGTGTTCGGACTGGCATTCGACTCGATCGCCGTGTTCGTGCAGCGCATGCTCAACCCCACCGATCACGACCTGCTGTCCGCGAAGCTGTTCGGCCGGATGGGGGACGTCAACGTCTCACATCTGCCGGTGGCGTTCGTCATCTGCGCGGCGGTGGGCGTGATCCTGTGGCTGCGACGGTACCGGCTGGACGTGCTGCTCCTGGGCCGGGACACCGCACAGAGCCTCGGGGTGGACCACAAGCGCGAGCTGACGCTCATGCTGGTGCTCGTGGCGATCATGGTGGCGTTCTCCACCGCGCTGGTGGGACCCATGACGTTCTTCGGCTTCGTGGTGGCCACCCTGGCCTATCAGCTGACCGGCAGCCACCAGCATCGCTACGTGATGCCCATGGCCTTCCTGCTGGGCCTTCTGACCCTGGTGGTGGGGCAGTTCATCATGCAGCACGTGTTCTACGCGGCGGGCTTCCTGACCGTGATCATCGAATTCCTGGGCGGCATCCTGTTCCTGGTGCTGCTCCTGCGGAAGGGCAGAGTGTGATCTCTTTTTCGGATGTGACCAAGAACTACGGCGAGACCCGGGTCCTCGGACCGGTCACCGCCACCATCCCGGAGGGTGGGATCACCAGCCTGATCGGGCCGAACGGCGCCGGGAAATCCACGCTTCTGACCATCCTGGGACGGCTTCTCGAAGCCGATTCGGGCTCCGTGTCCGTGGGCGGGCTGGACGTGCGACGGGCCAAGAGCGCCGAGCTGGCACGGAAGGTCGCCATCCTGCGCCAGGAGAATCACCTGTCCGCCCGGCTGACGGTGCGGGACCTCGTGGCGCTGGGGCGTTTCCCGCATTCCCGGGGCCGTCTGACCGTGGAGTGCGTGACCGCCGTGGATGCGGCGCTGGAGTTCCTGAACCTGACCAGCTTGCAGGACCGTTTCCTGGACCAGCTCTCCGGCGGGCAGCGACAGCGCGCGTTCGTGGCCATGGTCCTGGCTCAGGACACCGACTACATCCTGCTGGATGAGCCGCTGAACAATCTGGACATGAAGCACTCGGTCCTGATGATGAAGCAGCTCCGCCGGGCCGCCGATGAGCTGGGCAAGACCGTGGTGCTGGTGATCCATGACGTGAACTTCGCCGCGGCCTACTCGGACCGGATCGTCGCCCTGCGGGACGGGCTGCTGGTGCACGAGGGGTCCGTGGAGGAGACCATGACCGCGGAGGTCCTGACCAGCGTCTTCGACACCCCGGTCACGGTCCACACCATCGGCTGCTACCCGACTGCGGTGTATACGCACTGAAGAGTGCCGGCGGCGCGCTCCGCTAGCGGGCGGGCGCGTCCTCCGGGGCCGCGGCCCCTCGGGTCTCCGCCTGCCGGAGCGGCTTCGGACGCAGCGTCACGCGGCCCATCAGCCATTCGGCCGGCCCGATGCCGATCCAACGATCCCAGCACCAGGACAGCACCAGCGGGAGGATGACCACCATCGCCCAGCCACCGGGGTCGATACCGCTGGGAAGGACCCTGTCATGCAGGAGAATCCAGACGGCGATGAGGGCCACGTGAAGCAGGTAGAGGCTCAGAGCGTGCCGGCCCCAGACCTTCAAGGGCGCGAAGATCCGGTCCGCCACCGCGCGGACCGGGCCGGACGCCGTTGCCAGAAGCACCACGGCGACACAGACGGCGAGGACCAGTCCGACGTCGTGCAGAGTGTCGACGTAGGTGCCTGAGACACGGAGCTCCCGGCCGGTGACCTTCTCGGCGAGGGGCCGTGCCGCATACGCCAGAGGTGCGGCGACGGCCATCGACCACAGCACGGGACCGCGCCGCAGGCCATGACGGATGAGCAGCCCTCCCAGCAGGAAGAACGGCAGGAGGTTGGTCAGCCGGTAGGAACCACCGAGCGCCACCAGATCCGCGAAGAAGCGGGTGACCGGGTCCGCCGTGTAGATCCAGGTCTGTGTCCGGGCGAAGGCGTTCAGCGGCTCGCTCACCAGAACCACCAGCAACGCCGCCGACGCCACCCAGGCGGTCCGGAGACGGAGCAGGGGCACTCCGATGATCAGCAGCAGGCCGAGGTGAGCGAGCACCACCATCACCCAGGTGCCCCAGCTCGCCAGCCAGATGCCCAGCACGATGAGGACAGCGCCGCGCAGCGCCTGCTGCAGTAAGGTGAGTCCGCCGCGTGACGAGGCGTTCCAGGTCAGCTGTGCGGACATCCCCATGACGAGCGCGAAGAGCGGCGAGGCGAGGTCATTGATGTTCCCCACCGCGAACTGCACGGGCTTCGGCGCATCGGGATAGAACCTCGCCGCGTGAGCGATGAGCATGGCGATGATGGCGATTCCACGCAGTACATCGGGTACCGGCAGGCGCTGCGACAGCTGTTTCATATGATCCCCCCTGAGATGTTCCACTTCATCCTAAGCGGCGGGCGCCGGGGAGGCTCGGCCGCGAAGCCCAATAAATGAGACAAAATAGTCCACACTATGGACCTCCAGCTAGGCTTGAAGCGTGTTGGGAGTTTTCGCCGGTTTCTTCGTGGTCTGGGCCATCATCGGGGTGGGCTGGTTCGTCGGCCGCAAGGGCATTCTCGGACCGAACGCCGGGCAGACCCTCAGCCGGCTCGCCTTCTTCGTCGCCAGCCCGGCCCTGCTGTTCGAGACCCTCTCCAAGGCCCGGCTGGAGGACGTACTGGGTCCACAGCTCGCGGTGGCCGCCATCAGCGGGACTGCGGTGGGCATCCTCTACCTCCTGGTCAGCAAACTTCTCCTGAAGCGCAAGAGCCCGGAGAGCATCATCGGGGCCATGAGTGCCAGCCAGGCCAATAGCGCCAATCTGGGCATCCCCATCGCCGTGTACGTGCTGGGAGACGCCAGCTATGTGGCCCCCCTGCTGATCTTCCAGCTGGCGTTCTACAACCCCATCAACCTGATGATGCTGGATGCCACACTCGGCGGCCGCAGCAACCGGCAGAATCCGGTGCTGAAGTTCCTCCTGATCATCCTCCGGAACCCCGTGATCGTGGCGTCGGCCCTGGCGCTCGTCCTGTCCGCCCTGCACCTCCAGCTCCCCGATCTGGTGCTTCAGCCGATCCATTTCATCGGCGGCGCGGCCGTCCCCGCCATGCTCATGTCCTTCGGCATGTCCCTCAACGGCAACCGCCCCCTGGCGGCGGCGAGTGGCAGGCGCACGGACATCCTCGTGGCATCCTCCTTCAAATTGCTGCTGCACCCGATGCTCGCGTTCCTGGCCGCGCACTTCATCCTCGGGCTGGACGGCCACGCCCTCTTCGCCGCCACGATCGCCGGAGCGCTGCCGACCGCGCAGAACGTCTTCGTCGCGGCGAACCGCTACCAGCAGGGCGTGACCATCGCCAAGGACACCGTCCTGATCACCACGATCATCGCGGTCCCGGCCATGCTGGTGATCGCCGCGTTCCTGCACTGAGCCTTGCACGAGGCCCTGCGTGAGGCCTCGCGTGAGCAGGCCCAGCGCAACTCACCGCCGGGCAGCTCAGCGCCGGGCCAGCTCAGCGCCGGGCGCGGAACCCTCTCAGCTGGCCCAGCAGCATCGCCCCGAAAGCCAGGACCAGCCCCACCAGCTGCAACGGCCCGAACGTCTCGCCCTTGACCAGCACCCCCAGGGCCGCCGCCATCAGGGGCGAGAGGAACCCCAGCAGCGAAGCCCTGGTGACCGGGAGCTTCCCGATCGCCCAGAACCACAGCGCGTACGCCAGCAGCCCGCCGACAAGTCCCAGCCAGAGGTAACCGCCCAGGGCACGCCCGTCGATGGCTGCCGGGAAGCCCTCCCCCAACAGCGTGAGCGGAAGCAGGAACAGGCTACCCGCGGTCAGCTGCCAACCCACCATCGCCAGGGGCCGCACGCCCTCCGGCCTGCCCCACTTCTTGGTCAGCACCACGCCCAGCCCCATGGACGCGGTCCCGGCGAGCCCGGCCAGAATCCCCACCGCGTCGAGCCCGGCGGACCGCCCCAGCACCACGAATCCCACACCGGCCGCACCCACCACGGCCCAGGCCAGACGCCAGAACACCAGCTTCTCCTGGAGCACGGCCACGGCCAGGAATGCCACCAGCAGCGGCTGCGCAGCGCCCAGTGTCGCGGCCACCCCGCCGGGCAGGTGCGCTGCGGAGATGAACAGCAGGGGGAAGAAGAACCCGATGTTCAGCAGCCCGAGCACGGCGGCCCGGAACCACCAGACACCATGCGGCAGCGCACGGCCCAGGGCCAGCGCCACCAACCCGGCCGGGAGGGCACGGGCCAGCCCTGCGAACAGGGGGTGCCCGGCGGGCAGGAAGTCCGTGGTCACCAGATACGTGGTGCCCCAGGAGAGCGGGGCCAGGGCAGCGATCGCCGTCACCAGGGCCAGCGGCAGGGCACGACGATGCGCGGCCGGCCGGGCCGCCAGAGCGGCGGCCGCGCCGGGCACCGGGACGCCGGGCACCGCACCGTCAGAGGCGCCAGGCGCGCCAGGCACCAGGAGAGCTTCGTGCGCAGAGGAAGTGGTCATGAATCCAGCCTCCCGCTCACCGTGTCAATGAGTCCAACGCATGGATTTCATCTGAATCATGAATAATTTAGATTCATGGATCTACAGCAGATGCGCTACGTCATCGGCATCGCGGAGACGGGGAGCTTCACCCGCGCCGCCGCCCGGAACTTCGTGGTGCAGTCGGCCCTGAGCCATCAGGTGGCGGCCCTGGAGCGGGAACTCGGCGTCCGGCTGTTCGTGCGTTCCAACCGTCAGGTCCGGCTCACGGAAGCGGGTGAAGCCTTTCTCCCCCACGCGCGGGCCGCTCTCGACGCCGCCGACCGCGCCCGGGACGAGGCGTCCGCCGCCCAGGGGGTGGTCCGCGGAACCCTCCGGATCGGCTTCATCCCCACCGTCACGGCGGTGGATCTGCCCCGGCTGCTGCGTGAATGCCGCGCCCGCTTCCCTAAACTCCTCCTCCAGGCACGAGTCTCCAATAGTGAGGAGATGATCCAGGAGGTCCGCGTCGGCACACTGGACATCGGCTTCCTGGGGCTGCTGGACGGCACCCGCGTGGAAGGCGTCGCGGCTCAGGAGCTCACCTGCGACACCCTGGCCGCGGTCCTGGCCCCGGATCACCCGCTCGCCACGCGGGACCGCCTCTCGCTCGCCGAGCTGGCGGGCGAGCCTTTCGCCGACTTCCCCCGCACCTCTGCCGGGCGCAAGCAGAGCGACGCGGCGTTCGCGCGGGCCGGCGTCGAACGTCAGGTGGCTTACGAACTCGGCTCCATGGAGCTGACCCGAGAACTCATCGTCAGCGGCCTCGCCGTGACGCTCCTGCCCAGCCTGTACGCGGCGGAGCTGCCCGGCGTCGTCGCGGTTCCGCTGGAGGAGGAGACGGTGCGGCACGAAATCCTCATCTGGGACCGGCTGCACCCGAGCCCCGCGGCGCGGGCGTTCACGGCACTGGTCGCGGAGCTCCGCTCACGCTGAAAGCCCGGCGCCGGCCGATTGCCGTGAACGGTCAGGCGTCAGGCAGGATCTCGAAACCCAGCGCCCCGGACGGCGGCACCGGAACGGAACGGACCTCCTCCACCCGCGCCCAGCGCGGCCCGTGGCGTGCCCAGGTCACCAGAGCGGCCACTTGCTGCTCGTCACCCTCCACTTCGGCTTCCACCGAGCCGTCCGGGCGGTTCCGCACCCAGCCCGCAACTCCGATCTCCTCCGCCGCCTGACGCATGGAGAAGCGGAAGCCCACCGCCTGCACGTAGCCGGTGACAAGAAGGTGCACTCGTTTCATGGCCCCATGATGGCCCATGAAATGAGTGGTGGCGAGGGCGGGCCTGCTGCGAGCGCGCCAGGCGGCCTAGCCCAGTGCCACCTGACCCAGCAGTTCGGCGGAGCGCAGCTTCGCCTCGGTGCCCGGAGCCTGGTGGGCGACGATCAGCTCGTCCGCATCGGCATGCTTCGCGAAGCCTTCGAGGTATGCCAGCACCGCGGCGGGCTCGCCCACGGCCGAGTACTTCACCATCTCCCGGAGGTGCTGGCCCTGCGGGGAGTCCAGGACCATGTCCGCCTCATCATCGGTGAAGGTGTGGCCGCGTCCGAAGAAGGTCTGGACCCGCTGGCGGAGGGCGTCCCGGAGGAGATCCTGCGCCTGGGAGGCGGAGTCCGCGGCCACCACGTTCACGCCCGCGATCACGTAAGGCTCGGCGAGCTGGGCGGAGGGCTTGAACTGTTCACGATAGATCCGCACCGCGTCCTGGAGCGCCGCCGGGGCGAAGTGCGAGGCGAACGCGTACGGCAGGCCGAGCGCCGCGGCGAGCTTGGCCCCGAAGAGCGAGGAGCCGAGGACGTAGAGCGGCACGTGGGTCCCCTTGCCGGGGGTGGCTTCCACACCGGGGATGAGGGTGTTCTCCCCGAGGAAGCCCTGGAGTTCCTGGACGTCCTGGGGGAAGGTGTCGGCGGCCATGTGGTCACGGCGGAGGGCGCGCATGGTGTTCTGATCACTCCCGGGGGCGCGCCCCAGACCGAGGTCGATGCGTCCGGGGTGCAGGGATTCCAGCGTGCCGAACTGTTCCGCGATGGTCAGCGGCGAGTGGTTCGGCAGCATGATCCCGCCGGCGCCCAGGCGGATGGTCTCCGTATGGGCGGCGATGTGCGCGATCAGCACGCTCGTGGCCGACGACGCGATGCTGGCCATGTTGTGGTGCTCGGCGTACCAGACTCGCTCATAGCCGGCGCGCTCAGCGAGCTGCGCCAGGGCCACGCTCCCCGCCAGGCTCTCCCCTACGCGCTGCCCGGGTGCGATCGTGGCGAGGTCCAGGATGGAGAGCTTGAGTGTCATGACTGCCTTTCGTCGGTGTTCCGCGCCGGGATCACCGGCCACATGGGCGACAACGACGGCGCGCGGCCGGGCATTCCTGTGAGATTCGCCGCGTGCCCCGCGCCTGGGGTGGCGGGCTGCCGGTGCGGGCGTCTTCCGGACGCCCTCCGCCGGGGAACCCTCCGGCGGGGGCCGTCCGCATCAGCTGCCCGGCGAGGCGCCGGCCCTAGAAGATTCCTCGCCCGGCGACTGTTCCTCCGCCCCCGCGCGGATCCGCCGCAATTCCTCGCGGATCAGGCCGATGGCCCAGCCCGTGTCCGCCTCGGCCGGCTGATGCAACAGGTGAAGACCGAGGCCGTCACAGAGGGCCAGCAGACGGCGCCCGTCATGGCAGGGACCATCCTCCGCGGGGTCTTCCTCTCGCAGGAAGCCGGCCAGTCGGATGAACAGGTCCAGCAGGCGGGCGTGGGCATCGTCCCGGGAGCGGGCCAGGCCCGGGTTGGCGGGCGTCTCCGCGATCAGCGCCAGGTTGAGTTCGAATTCGCGCCGGGTGGCCGGAGTGAGCGGGAGGAGTTCGCTGATCACCTCGATCATGTACTCGATGAGGTCCGGCCCGGGGACGACGGCGGAGACCCGCGCCGTGGCACGCTCCACCATGAGTTCGGCGGAGAATTCGAGCAGTTCGGATTGAGTGGGGAAAAGATGCCGCAGCGAGCCGACCGCCATGCCGGCCCGGGCCGCCACGGACCGCACGGAGACGGCGCTGATGCCGTGCTCCAGGACGATCTCCCAGACCGCTTCGGCCAGCCGTGCTTTGCGCTCTTCGCGCGGCGTGTATCCCACCTCCTCATCCTAGTACAGTCGTGCTAGCCTCAAGCTAGTACGACTGTACCAAGCATGGAAGCGCGAGGAGAGCGATGATCATTCCCGGTGAAGCGGCCGGAGCCCTGTTACTCCTCGCCCTGACGGACTCACTCAGCTTCGGGACGCTCCTGGTCCCCGTGTGGCTGCTGATGGCGCCGGGCCGGATGCGGCCGGGGCGGATCACGCTCTACCTGGGCACGGTGGCGGTCGCTTACTTCGCCGTGGGCATCGTGCTGATGACGGGTGGCGGTCTGCTCCTGAAGAACGCGTCCGGATTGCTCGACTCCACCCCGGCGCTCGTCATCCAGCTCCTCCTCGGAGCGGCGCTGCTGACCCTCAGCTTCGCCCTGGACACCAAGGCCGCACGGGCGCGGGCCGCCGAACGCGGAGCGCAATCCGGGCGCCTGCGGCGCTGGCGCGACCAGGCCATGGGCGAGAACAGCGGCTCCGCGGCGCTCATGGGGCTGGCGGTGAGCGCCGTCGTCGTCGAGATCGCCTCGATGCTGCCCTATCTCGCGGCCACCGGGATCATCGCCACACAGACGGACGGCTGGCCGTCCGCACTGCTGGTGCTCGGGCTCTACTGCCTGGTCATGATCGCCCCGGCACTGGTGCTCACGGCGGGACGGCTGTTCGCCCGGCAGCTCGTCGCGGAGCCCCTCCGGAGGCTCGATGCCTGGCTCACCCGCAGCGCCCGTTCCACCACACTGTGGATCGTCGGAATCCTCGGGTTCCTGCTCGCCGTGAGCGCCGTCAAGTCGCTCGGATGGATCGTCTGAGCCGGAGCCATTCGGCCCCATCGGAGGGACAATGGAAGGAGGAGCTCCTCCGGGGCAGAAGCGCTTCCGGATGGCTTCGCAAGCTAAGGAGGGGATCCCCGTGGACCCCATTGCTCTCATCATCCTGGGCGTCGTCATCGTGCTGCTGATCATCCTGGCGAAAGCGTCCATCCGCATCGTCAGGCAGTACGAACAAGGCGTCCTGTTCCGGCTCGGCCGGGTGGTCGGGGTGCGGATGCCCGGCTTCCGGCTCATCATCCCGGTGGTGGACCGTCTGCCGCTGGTGAGCTTGCGGATCGTGACCATGCCGATCCAGTCCCAGGGGATCATCACGCAGGACAATGTCAGCGTGGATGTCTCCGCCGTCGCCTACTACCGCGTGGTGGATTCGGTGAAGTCCGTGGTGGCGATCGAGAACGTCGCCGCCGCCATCAACCAGATCGCCCAGACCACCCTGCGACGGGTGGTCGGCCGCCACACCCTGGACCAGACCCTGTCCGAGACCGAGAGGATCAATGACGACATCCGTCAGATCCTGGACGTCCTCACCGCAGATTGGGGCGTGGAAGTCACCCTGGTGGAGCTGAAGGACATCCAGCTTCCGGATGCCATGAAGCGCGCCATGGCCCGCCAGGCCGAGGCCGAGCGGGAAAAGAGGGCCAAGATCATCGCGGCTGAAGGCGAGGCCATCTCGGCCGCCGCCCTGGGCGACGCCTCGGACACCATGATGGCCCACCCGCTGGCCCTGCAGCTCCGCAATCTGCAGAGCCTGGTGGAGATCGGCGTGGACAAGAACACCACGGTGGTCTTCCCGGCCCCACTCATGAGCACCATCGGCGAACTCTCCGCATTCCTGGCCCGGGAGAACCAGGCGGCGGGCGGTTCGACGGCGGGGACTGCGAAGCCGGGTGCGGCGGCCTGAGCTCTGGGCTCCCTCAGAGGTGAGCCTCCAGGATGCCGATCCCCCGGCGCAGCACGCCGGCCATGACCAGCCGTTCCTCTTCCGAGAAGGCCGGGGTGAAATGATCCCCGGCCGGCGTCACAGACTCAAGATTCATCCCGAAGAACAGCTTGTCATAGCAGCGGGAGACGAGCGGCCCACGGTCTCCCAAGTCCGCGCCCACGCTGGAGGCCACATCCCCGAGGAGATTCCACACCTCCACGATGCGGGAGCAGAATTCCTTGCCCGAGGGTTCAGTGGACAAGTCCTCGCATCCGTCAAGGTCCAGCACGGTGGGATCCTCGTCCGGGTCGAATCCGAACCGCGCGGCGAGCCCGGCCAGCCCCTCCTGCGTCCGAACGTGCACGATTCGCCCCTGCTCCACCGCGACGCCGTCCGGCGCGGCGCCCTCGTCCGCCACGTCGTCGGACTGCCAGACGATCCACAGCGGCTCCCTGCGGAACGTGATCCGCACGGGATACGAATTTCTCATCCCTGCACTGTAGCCCCGCCCAGCGTGCCCTCGCGAGGCGCAGTGTCCCCTCGGTCGGCAGCTTCACGTCTCGGCGGGCGGCGCCGGAAAAGGACTTCCAGGATGACTTTTCCGCACGCCGTGTGACCCGCTCCGCGACGCGCGGTGACGCCGTGATTCCCCGTGTTTCCGTGCGTCTCGCACCGTGTCAGACCGCTTTGACCGGGCACCCCGGCGACCTTGAAAGTTGCAGCACCAGCTCTACTTTCGAAAGGTCATCATGAGCTCTGCAAGATCAACTGCTGCGGCCGCCGTCGCCCTCCTGGCCAGCGCTTCCGTGGGGCTCAGCGCGTGCTCAGACCCCGGCGCCAATGCCGCCGGGAACGACGCGACGCCGGCCCCCTCCTCCACCGTCTCCGGCAAGGTCTTCAACCTGACCCCGCAGCAGGACCGCTTCCCGGTCACCGTGGATGCCGAGGCCGCCGCGCAGGTGCCGGAAGCCATCAAAGCCGACGGGAAACTGACCGTCGCGGTGAGCCCCTACGCGGCGCCGCTGTCCGTGTACGCCAACGACGACAAGACCCCCGTGGGCAACGAGGTGGACATCGCCTTCGCCGTCGCGGAGAAACTCGGCCTGAAAGCGGAGATCGTCCCCACCACCTGGGAGAACTGGCCACTGGGTGTCGCCTCCGGCAAGTACGAGGCCGTGATCTCCAACGTCACCGTCACCGAGGAACGGAAGGAGAAGTTCGACTTCGCCAGCTACCGCAGCGACAAGCTCGGCTTCTACGCCAAGAGTGACAGCTCCATCGGCTCCATCGAGAAACCGGCCGATGTGGCGGGCAAGAAGATCATCGTGGGCTCCGGCACCAACCAGGAGTCGATCCTCCTGGCCTGGGACGCGGAGAACAAGAAGAACGGCCTGGCCCCCGTCCAGTTCCAGTACTACGACGACGACTCGGCCTCCTCGCTGGCCCTCCAGTCGGGGCGCGCGGACCTCACCCTCGGTCCGAACGCGACCGCCGCCTACAAAGCGGCCAAGACCGGCCAGACCAAACTGGTGGGACTGCTCGACGGCGGCTGGCCGCTGAAGGCGAACATCGCCGTCGGGACCAAGAAGGGCAACGGCTTCGCCAAGGCGGCGCAGGCCGCCCTGAACGACCTCATCAAGGACGGCACCTACGGCAAGATCCTGGACCGCTGGGGCCTGAAGGAGGAGGGCATTCCTGCCTCCGAGCTGAACCCGCCGGGCCTGCCGAAGAAGTAGCCCCCGCCACCACTCCGCGAGAGAACAGCTGACGCCCCTAAAACCGAGTTTTAGGGGCGTCAGCTGTTACTTCGGCGAAGTCATCCCAACGCATTGACGAGATATGCACAACCGAACGGATGCAACGCCCTGACAGTTCTTCCTACTCCACCAACTCCGCACCGGAATCGAACACTTTGGCGTTGGAGGTGACAACGCCAAGAAATAGCTCAAATGCGCCCAATTTCGGGCCGCTTATCAATTAAGGCTTGGAAGAACGGACTTCGCGGACAACACTTGGTCGCGGAAGAACGCCCGACGCAAGCCGACTTGCAATATCGTCCGTTTCTATAATCGGCAGCTCGGGCACGGGACCGAATTCTGTCCCACCCCCCGGAAGTGTTCCGGCGACATGGAAATGAAGATGACCGACCGCCTGGTTTGCCGGAATCCCATTATTCTGCCAGACAGCTATCCCAGGGCTCTTAGCCACATCACTGATCGCGCGGGCCGCATCACGCACTGCGACCATCAAGTCACCGGCCTCGGAGGTGCGCAACTCGAGCAAACTCGGCACGTGACGTCGGGGAATTACCAATAAATGTGAAACTCCGCGCTGTTCGCGAGTTACCAATACGGCAACCCGCAACTCGCGCCAAAGAATCGTGTACGGTCGATACCCGCTAAGGTAATCGCACAGTGCGCAACGGTCGTCGTCTGGCATATGCAAGGAGTTACTCATCGCGAAAGCCTCAACGAGTCAAGGAATGCTTGTATCTCAAGGTGGTCCAGCGTGTCAAATTGTTCGGACGGTACGACGATGGCCAACTCACTACACACAGGACGCGCGCGAGATGCCAACATGAATGACATCGCAATGAATCGAACGGAATCCAGTGCAGGAAGAACCGGCGAAAGCTTAGACTGACCGCCACCAATTATGGGCATACAGACCTTAGAACCATTGCTCGTCGAACGCACAGCGTTCCACAACTCGTTTAGGCTTCGCCATACAGCGTCCGGAGTCGAGGAAGCGCTACTTTGCGAATCCATGGCGGTGTATGCGATAAGAAAATAGCGCCGCCAGTTTTCCCGTAGAATTACTGTGGTGCCAAGAGGATACCGACGCGACTTTCCGTCCTTTCCGGGAATTGTTTCGATTGTCTCAACCCCAAGAAGCTCTCGCTCGATGTCAGCATCTAGTTTAGAAATGTCGTTACCATAGACGCGGTTTAGAAACTGTCCCTGCACACTCGCTGTTGCAATATACGGAGAAGCAGTGTCGAACGTATCACTGAAGCCGATCACAAGGTGCGCGTCGTGCTGCAAGAAGAGGTCGCCTCGAACTACCTTAATCAACGTTTCAGGCACGCGGTATTTTGCCTGAATCGGGCGAGGCCACGCCCGAACTCCTCCGTATCCAAGCGACAACATCACTGCAGCGAAAACGAGCCACGCATTGCTCTTAAAGAAATCGGGCCAAAACAGGCCAGCTAGACCCGCCGAGGCCGCGAGGAATCCGAAAGATGCTAGCGCCTGGGTAATTTGAGATTTCCAGAAACGAGCAGTCCGAATATCTCGAGCAACCGAGCGCATCAAAGGCCTAGCTGATCATAGACTGAACTTTTGTAATAGTAAGGTCCCGAGTTCCGGCTAGTGGCGAAATTTTCAGCATAGTCTTCGAGCGCGTGTTTGATTATTTTGGGCTGAAAAGAAACGGACATAGTGTAATAGTTAGCATCAATCAGGGGGCGGGGAATGAAATTTCGGTCGACTGTCCGATCTCCGTCAAGATTAGAGACCACCACCGGAAGGTCGAATTCCATCATCACCTTGACCTCGTGCGCGAGAAACGAGATTCCGTCGGATCCTTTCCTCTTTGCATGAGCACTTCCTAGAAGAACAACCTGCTTGGCATTCTTCAGACGCTCCCGGAGATTGCGTTTGATTGTTTCCGGCTGGCTACTGTCCCTCGAGATGAACAAATCATGCGCGTCAAAGAAATCAAAATCGATACGCTGATTATCGCGCCACGCCTCCATCAGACGGTACGATGAAATGTCTTCACTTGCGAACGCGACGTATGTTTTGTTGCGGTAACTCAACTTCTTCCCCCAGTACTAAACGGCGACCCTTTCTTCCGGCCGCTTCAGGTTCTCATGAGCCTACTGCATTCGTGCTCCTTTTCTATGGAGTTCGCGCGAAGCGACTTCACTGCTCGACGGCGGCTGGCCGCTGAAGGCGAACATCGCCGTCGGGACCAAGAAGGGCAACGGCTTCGCCAAGTCGGCACAGTCCGCCCTGAACGACCTCATCAAGGACGGCACCTACGGCAAGATCCTGGACCGCTGGGGCCTGAAGGAGGAGGCGATTCCGGCCTCCGAGCTGAACCCTCCCGGCCTGCCGAAGAAGTAGGCCCCCGCCACCACTCCGCGAAGTAACAGCTGACGCCCCTAAAACCGAGTTTTAGGGGCGTCAGCTGTTACTTCGCGTGGCTGGTGCTAGATCAGCGCGTCCGAGAGGTGGTTCGGCGTGCCGAAGCGGTGCGCGGTGATGGAGACGGCCTGTTCCTTCAGGAAGGTGAGCAGCTCCACGCGGCCCGCGGCGACGACGTCGTTCGCGTAGATCGCCACGTCCGGCTTGCCGTCGGCCGCCTCGGCGGTCGGCAGCACCGGGGCGCCGATCAGGCGGATGCGGGCCGAGGACTCCGGGCCCGTCTTCGCGGCGAGACGTCCGACGCGGGCGGCCCACGCGGCGTCGTCCTCCACGACGGCCGGCATGCCGGCAGCGCTCAGCGCCTGCACGACGGCGGCCGGCAGCTTCTCCGCGGCGCTCACCACGGTGCCCTCCGGAGTGCGTCCGCCCCAGGCGGTGGCGGCGGCCGCCGCGATGCGCAGCACCTCGGCCAGGCCGCGTCCGGAAGCGTCCGCCTCGAAGCGGATGGTGGCCGGGACGGCGTGGTAGCGGAACACGTTGCGCTCGGCGGTCAGGCCGGAGGCGTCACGGGCGGCACCGAACTCCGCGGCCCAGGCCTGGGCGTCGGAGGCCAGGGCCTGTTCGAGCCAGGCGAGGTCTTCGGCGCCCAGCTCCGCGGAACGGGCGGCCGCGAGGAGGCCACGGGCTGCGGCGGTGGGAGCACCCGTGGCGGACACCTCGGCGTCCTTCCAGGAGCCCAGGCCCACCAGGTAGTTGGGGCCGCCGGCCTTGGTGCCCGCGCCGACTGCGGACTTCTTCCAGCCGCCGAACGGCTGACGGCGGACGATCGCGCCGGTGATGCCGCGGTTCACGTACAGGTTGCCGGCCTGGATGTTCTGCAGCCAGTAGTCCAGCTCGGCCGGGTCCAGGGAGTGCAGGCCGGAGGTCAGACCGTAGTCGATCTCGTTGACGATCGCCACGGCCTCTTCGAGGGTGTCAGCGGTCATGACGCCCAGGATCGGGCCGAAGTACTCGGTCTTGTGATATTCGCTGCCGCGCTTGACGCCGCTGCGCACACCGGGGCTCCAGAGCTTGCCGGATTCGTCCAGCTTCTTCGGTTCCAGGACCCACTTCTCACCCTCGCCCAGGGTGGTCAGGCCGCGCAGGAGCTTGCCCTGTGCGGGTTCGATGACCGGGCCCATCTGGGTCTGCGGGTCCACCGGGTAGCCGACCTTGAGGGAGCGGGCCGCGTCTTCGAGCTGCTGGTTGAAGCGGCGGCTGGTGGCCACCGAGCCCACCAGGACCACCAGGGACGCGGCGGAGCACTTCTGGCCGGCGTGGCCGAAGGCGGACTGGACCACGTCCTTGGCTGCGAGGTCCAGGTCCGCGGACGGGGTGACGATGATGGCGTTCTTGCCGCTGGTCTCGGCCAGCAGCGGCAGGTCCTTGCGGAAACTGCGGAACAGCTCGGCGGTCTCGTAGCCGCCGGTGAGGATCAGGCGGTCCACGGCCGGGTGGGACACCAGCTGCGTGCCGAGTTCACGGTCGGCCAGCTGGACGTACTGGAGCACGCTCCGGTCGATCCCGGCCTCGTCGAAGGCCTCCCAGAGGGCCTCGACCATGACCGCGCCGGAGCGGCGGGCCTGGCGGGCGGGCTTGATGACGACGGCGGAGCCGGCGGCCAGCGAAGCGAGCGTGGAGCCGGCGGGGATGGCCACCGGGAAGTTCCACGGCGGGGTGACGACGGTCAGCTTGGACGGCACGAAGGTGGCGCCGTCCACGTGGTCGAGTTCCTTGGCGAGTTCCGCGTAGTAGTGCGCGAAGTCGATGGCCTCGGAGACTTCGGGGTCGCCCTGGTCCAGGGTCTTGCCGCACTCCGCAGCCATGACCTCAAGAAGTTCGGCACGGCGGGCCTCCAGGCGCACACCGGCACGGTGCAGCACCTCGGCGCGCTGGGCGCCGCTGAGGGCACCCCATTCGGTGCCGCGCACCACCGCGGTGGCGATGACGTCGTCGAGCTCTTCGGCGGTCTTCAGTTCGTGGGAATCCGCGGTGGCCAGGCCCAGGGCGGTGCTGGGCACGCGCTCCAGGATGGCGCGGCCCCAGGTGCGGTTGGCCGGGAGGTCGGGGTCGGTGTCCGGGGTGTTCTCGAAGCTTGCGGTGGGGCCGCCGAAACCGGCGTCCGTGGCGAGCGCGGCGCGGGAGAGTTCCTCCTGGGTGAGGGCCGCGGCGTCGAAGGCCAAGCGGTCCTGCACGCGGTTGGGGCCGGGGACGGTGTCCGTCAGGGCATCCAGGGAGGCGAGGAAACGGTTCTTCTCCCGCTCGAACAGGCCCTCGTTCTTGTCCAGTTCGAAGACGGCGGACATGAAGTTCTCCTGGCTGGCCCCCTCTTCGAGACGGCGGATCAGGTAGGCGATGGCCACGTCGAACTCACCCGGGTGGACCACGGGGGTGTAGAGCAGCAGGGAGCCGACGGTCTGCTTGACCGCTTCGGCCTGGCCGGTTGCCATGCCCAGCAGCATCTCGAACTCCAGGCCCTTCTTCACGCCGCGGGCTTCGGCGAGGAGGTGGGCGAGCGCGACGTCGAACAGGTTATGGCCGGCGACGCCGATGCGGACGTTGGCGATGTGCTCCGGGGTGAGGGCGTAGTCCAGGACGGCCTTGTAGGAGGTGTCCGAGTCCTGCTTGCTGCCCCAGGTGGCCAGGGGCCAGCCGTGCAGATCGGCGTCCACCTGCTCCATGGGCAGGTTGGCACCCTTCACGACGCGGACCTTGATGGGGGCGCCGCCCTGCGCGGTACGCGCGGCGGACCACTCCTGGAGACGGATCATGGCGCTCAGGGCGTCCGGGAGGTAGGCCTGGAGCACGATGCCGGCTTCCAGGTCCTTGAACTCGGGACGGTCGAGGAGCTGGGTGAAGACCGCGATGGTCAGCTCCAGGTCCTTGTACTCCTCCATGTCCAGGTTGATGAACTTGCGGGGGCTGGAGGAGGCGGCCAGGCGGTAGAGCGGGGCCAGCTTCTCGATGATGTGCTCCACGGCCTCGTCGAATGCCCAGTGGTTGTGCGGGGCGACCGTGGAGGAGACCTTGATGGAGACGTAGTCGACGTCGGGGCGGGCCAGGAGCTTGCGGGTGCCCTCCAGGCGGCGGGAGGCCTCGTTCTGGCCGAGGATCGCCTCGCCCAGGAGGTTGACGTTGAGGTGGATACCGTCCTTCTTGATCTTCTGGATCGAGGCGCCGAGCTTGGCGTCCGTGGCGTCCACGATCAGGTGGCCGACCATCTCGCGCAGCACGCGGCGGGCCACGGGGATGACGACGCCGGGCAACACCGGGGCGAGGGAGCCGCCCAGGGCGACGGCGGACTTCATGTACCAGGGGAGGAAGGCGGGCACCTTGGGCGCCAGGGCCTTGAGGTTGCGGGCGGCGACGCTCAGATCCTCGGGGCGGACCACGCCGTCCACGAAGCCGACGGTGAACGCCAGGCCGTTGGGATCCTTGAGCACGCCGGCCAGCTGTGCGGCGGAGGCGTCCACGGGGATCCGGGACCCTTCCTCGAGCCAGCGGCGCACCAGGGCGATGGCCTCCGTGGCCAGGTCCTGAGGCCTGACGGACGGCAGTTCGACACGAGCAGGGGTGGTCATGGCGCTCCTTGCACTTCAGTGTTGTCCGCTGATCCGGGTTGCGTCACCGGGGGCGGTGGAAGGGGTGATCGGTGTGCCCTGATTCGTCCGTGAACCGGGTCACCCGATCGATCTGAACATCAGTATGCGCCTTAAGGAAAATTAGGAAAAGTGATGTTTTCTGTAGAATATTGATCAGCTTTCCCGAACTATTGAGACGGCATCCTCCCAGGGTGCCGATGCCCCGGAAATGAGGCCCCGATGCTGGAGATCCGCAGGCTCCGACTGCTCCGCGAACTGAGCATCCGCGGCACCCTCGCCGGGGTGGCCGAGGCACTCGCCTACAGCCCGTCGTCGGTGTCCCAGCAGCTGGCACTCCTGGAGAAGGAGGTGGGGGTGGAGCTGATGCGGAAGTCCGGGCGGAGGGTCCTGCTGACCCCCCAGGCGCAGTTGCTGGCGGAGCACACGGGCGAGCTGCTGGACGCCTTCGAACGGGCGGAGGCCGCCGTCGCGGCCAGCCAGGACGAGATCCGGGGCACCGTGCGCATGGCCGTATTCCAGAGCGCGATGCTCGCCCTGCTCCCGGCCACCCTGAAGGCGGTGTCCGAGCGGCACCCGGCACTGCGGATCGAGATGGTGCAGTACGAGCCGGAGACGGCACTGCATGAGACCTGGGCCCACGGCTTCGATCTGGTGGTCGCCGAGCAGTACCCGCATCATGCCGCGCCGCGGTTGCCGGGCCTGGACCGCAAACCCCTGGTGGAGGATGCGATCCGGCTGGCAGTCCCGCCGGAACACGCGGACGACGGCGGCGCGGTGGGCCGCCTGAGCGACGCGGCGGAACTGCCGTGGGTCATGGAGCCGCACGGCGCGGCCACACGCCACTGGGCCGAGCAGGCATGCCGGTCCGCGGGATTCGAACCCGATGTCCGCTATGAGACCGCCGACCTTCAGGCCCACATCAGCCTGGTGGAGTCCGGGCACGCGGTGGCGTTCCTGCCGGACCTCATCTGGGTGGGGCGCCGGTCCTCGTCCGTGAGACTCGTGGAGCTGCCCGGCTCACCACACCGGACCGTCTTCACCTCGGCCCGCGCCGCCAGCGTCGGGCACCCGGCCATCGCGGCGGTCCGGGACACCCTCGAAGAGGTGGCCAGGGAACTGGACCCGGCCGCCTGAGGCGGCGAACCGGTCGGGAGGGGCGCCGGCGTTGAGCCGGAGCGGGCAGGTGCCCGGCGGCAGCCCCGCGCGTAGGATCGGCTCATGATCATCGCCGGGCTCATCCTGACGGGGCTTGCGGCCCTGGTTCACGTCTACATCTTCTACATGGAGTCGGTCTCGTGGACCTCGCCGCGCACACGAGCCACGTTCGGCGTCGGCGAAGAAGAGGCCCAGGCCACGCGCGAGCTCGCGTTCAACCAGGGCTTCTACAATCTCTTCCTGGCCGTGGCCGTCGCCCTGGGCATCGCCTTTCACGCGGCAGGTTCCACGGCCGTCGGGGCCACGCTCATCTTCACCGGGGCAGGATCGATGGTGCTGGCCAGCCTGGTCCTCATCCTCTCCAGCCCATCCAAAGCCTCCGCCGCGCTGAAGCAGGGCGTGATCCCGCTGCTGGGAGTCGTCTCCCTCGCCATCGGCCTGGCGGCGTGAGCGCGAGCCACTGAGCGCCCCACAGTAAGCGCAGCCTCCAGGCCCGCCAGCGACGGCGCCGCCGGACACCTCGTCCAGCGGCGCCGTCGTCCGTCTCCGGGGAAAGCCTCAGCGAGGAGCCCTCTCAGGCAGTCAGGTAGTTCCGAACCGTCTGACGGAGCACTTCAGCATGCTCATAGATCTCGTCGAGTGCACTGATCGGCATCCGGGTTTCCACTTTCTCCGAATCGAACAGCCCAAGATATTTCTGTGACCGGTTGAAGTGAAGACGGGCGATGGGCTTCCGGTTGTTGTCATCAAGAAGCACTGCGAAGTAGGACTTGGCGTCGCGCTGAGCCACCCGGTCCAGCTTCACCTCACTGCACACGATGGCCCTGACGATCTGGAACCCCTCCATCTCCTCGATGGTGGTTTCGACCAAGTCTGCCTCCGCAGCCTCCAGATCCTCGGTCGCCACCGGTTCGCTGGTCACCGCCCCGGCAGATACCGGGCTGTAGTTCTGCTGGCCCAGCGCCTGCTTGAGACGCTCATTGACCTGATCGTTCAGGAATTGCTTCTGCGCCTTCTCCACCAGGGGCGTGAACTGCTCCCGGACCTTTTGTGTGTACGAACCGGTGATGACCTTTCCCGTGAGCATCTTGATCCATTCGCTGTCCGGCTCACGGAACTGAGCTGCCAGCACGCGCTTGAGCTCTCCGATGTATTTCAGCTCACCTGCGGCATTGATGATGGAATCCAGCTCGAATTCCGTCTTGGACAGCTTGCGGAGTTCCGGAAGAACCGATTCGTCAATGTCTTCCAGATCAAGGACCAGGAACGGCCGCTCGTCGAGGATATTGGGGGCGTCCAGGTCTGTGTAGAACTTGTAGACCACGCCGTTGGTGAGGATGGCGATGCGCGCCTTGGTGACAGAGAAGTAGCGGAAAAGCTGGGACGCATGCTGGATCTTGAGGGGCTCCGCGGACTTCTTGCATTCAATGAGAATCTGGATGTCGCCGTCCTTGACCACGGCATAATCCACTTTCTCCCCGCGCTTCACCCCGTGGTCCGCCGTGAACTCGGGGACGACTTCCAGCGGGTTGAAGACGTCGTAACCCAGAATCGTCGAGATGAAGGGCATGACGAATGCGTTTTTCGTCGCCTCTTCGGTGGCGATGGATTCGCCCTGCTGACGCACCTTCGCGGCCAGAGCGGCAATACGTTCATGGAATTCCACGGTGTCCCCAATGCTCAATTCGAGTGAATTGTTCAGACGTTAGCGCGCATGGTTCACATCCGTCCAGAGTCTCCGCACCTCAATCGCCACCCGCCATCACCCTCCTCCCCGCTCGGCACCCACCGGCTGGCCGGGCGGATCGACGGCAACTTCAAGGGCGCCCTCCCACCGACCCGTGGTGGCCGCTCTCAACCCGACCCCTCGCCGTCGTCATCCAGAAGAAATTTCACATTTGGTATTCCAAAAGTGGCATAGTGTGAGATGCGACACTCTCTGGGAGGAGTACCTATGACCCTTATCCTCACGGCCTCGGACCTCAGCGCTGCGGCCGACATGAAGGCGACCATCAATGCCGTCGAGGCTAGTTTGGTAGACCAAGCGAGCGGGGCGGCCCATCAGCCGGGCCCGCTCTCCATGCGACTACCCGACGCCGACTCCCGCTATCTGGTGATGGCGGCCGCCTCGTCGCCGAGGGGGCTCGTCGCTTCCAAGCTGCTCAGCGACATCCCGTCGAACGCCGCAGCAGGCCTCCCCACGCAGCGTTCCTCGATCATCCTGGCCGATCAGAAGACCGGTGAAACCCTCGCCCTGCTGGACGGACGCGTGCCCACCCGGACCAGGACGGCTGCCATGTCCGCCGTCGCCACACGCCACCTGGCCCGCCCAGGCAGCACCGTGCTCGGCCTGATCGGCGCCGGGGCCCTGGCCGTGGCCCATGTGGAGGCCATCCGCGAAGTGCTCCCGATCTCCACGGTCGTGGTCTGGTCCCGCAGCAGCAGAACGGTGGAGACGTTCCGGCGCGCCGTGGAGCATTTCGGTCTCGAAGTCCGGGGCGCAGACTCCATCCGTGACGTCCTGGAAGCCAGCGACGTCGTCTGCACACTGACCCCCTCGGAGACACCCATCGTGCAGGGCGGCTGGCTCCGCGACGGCCTCCACCTCAACGCCGTGGGCGCCCGCCCCCGCCCCGATCATCGCGAGCTGGATTCGGCGGCGATGGCCCGGTCCCGGATCGTTCTGGACAGCCGGGAGACCGCCCTCGCCAAGTCCGGCGATCTCCTTCTCGCCATCGAAGAAGGCGCGCTGACCATCGACGACGTCGCGGGGGAACTCGGGCAGGTGATCGCAGGTTCGGTTGTGGGCCGCGAGCACGCGGAGCAGGTGACGCTGTTCAACTCGGTGGGGATCGGCCTGCTGGATCTGGCCATCGGCCGCATCCTCTACGACGCGGCAATGGAACGCGGGCTCGGCACCGAGATCAACCTGGCGAGCTGAGCTCACCGGCACACCCGCACCATCGGCCCGGCGGCGCCTGAGAGGGCGCCGCCGGGACGCTCGTCCAGCCCGCGGTTCCGGAAAAGGACGCGCCGCTCAGACCAGTTGTCTCGCCGTCGCCATCCTCTTCTCCCTGGTTACCCGGACGATTCCCGATCGTCCTGGGCACCCTGATCGCCGGAGGACTGGTCCACGGCGGCCTCTTCGGTCCCGCGCTGCGGCTAGGCGCCCGCGAAAGTGATCACGCCGTCTTTCCAGGTTTGGAGGATGCTGGTGGTGATGAGGTCGTCCGCCGATGCGGGTGTCGTACTGGGCCACAGGCCAGTCCGGACCAAAGGCCAGGCGTGCGCCGGCTTCTTCCATCGCCTGAAGAAGTTCGAATTGGCGATGGTCGCCGTTCATGATGGTTCTCCCGGTGATGCCCTTGGCGGCCAGCAATCCGAGGAGTTCGCGCCCCAGGGCCATCCGTTGCTGCTGGGAACGAGGCGGGAGAGCACGATAGATCGGCTCAAATGCGGAGTCCTCTCGGAGTTCACCGGTAGGTGATCCCGCTTCATCCGCGACAACGACGCACGTGTCAGGGAACTGACAGGATCCGGTGAACCCGGCGAGGTCAGCCCATCGTCTTCTGACCATCCAGGGACTCCCGGATGATGTCCGCGTGCCCGGCGTGCTGGGTGGTTTCGGAGATGATGTGGATCAGCGTCCGTCGCGCGGACCAGGAACCGCCGTCGCCCCAGGGCGTCTCCGGGAGGTCATGGGAAACGCCGAGATCCTCCAGCGCCTCGACGGCTCGCGTGGTGTCCTCCGCGGCGGCCCGGTAGTCCTCCAGGACGCCAGCCAGAGTCTCAGTCTCCAGAAGCCGGAAACCGTCGGCGTACCGGGCGAAGTCGGCCTCGGTCATGTTGGAGTAGTCGGTCTTCGCGGCCGCCGAATCCGGGCCGTTCACGATGAAGTCGGTCCAGTTCCGTTCCACCGCGGTGACGTGCTTGACCAGGCCGCCGAGCGTCAGCTCACTCACGGTGGACCGTTTCCGGGCATCTTCTTCGCTCAGCCCGCGGCAGGTGTAGCTCAGGAACTCGCGCGCCTGGGCCAGGGCACCCAGCAGATCCGCCTTTTCGCCCGTGCCTACGGCTTTCATCATTCGTGCGGTCATGACATCTCCTGTGATCGTTCGGTCTTGATGATTTCAACGCTACGTGCCATTGGTGTCACTTTCCGTCCTCAATAGGGAGCAGACTGAGAACATGGCGAACACGAGTTCACGCACCCTCCGGCTGCTGTCCCTGCTGCAGGCCAGGCGGTATTGGCCGGGCGGTGAGCTGGCCGGCCGGCTGGAGGTGTCGGTGCGGACCCTCCGGCGCGACGTGGACCGCCTCCGCGAACTCGGGTACCCCGTGGAGGCCGCACGCGGGGTCGACGGGGGCTATCAGCTCGCCTCAGGCGCTGCGATGCCACCGCTGCTGCTCGACGACGAAGAAGCCGTCGCTCTCGCGATCGCCTTGCGGTCGGCGGCTCAAGGGGCGGTGAGCGGTGTCGCCGAGGCATCGGTGCGTGCGCTGGCGAAGCTGGTGCAGGTGATGCCGAAGGGGCTCAGGAGACGGGTCGAAGCGATCGGCTCGGCTACGGAGAGCCACTTCTGGGAGCCGGTCGAGGAACAGATCGATCCGGAGATCCTGATCATCATCGGACAAGCCTGCCGCGACCAGGAGCGGATCGGCTTCGACTACACCGCGGCCGACGGGCGCGCCACCACACGGCACGTCGAACCCCTGCGCATGGTCCGTCTCGGACTGCGGTGGTACCTGGTCTGCTACGACCTGGACCGTGGTGAATGGCGTACTTTCCGCCTGGACCGGATGTCGAAGCCGGAGCCGACAGGGGCCCGTTTCGCTCCACGGAATCTGCCCGCGGACAGCCCGGTCGATTTCGTCCGGGAAAGCACCGAAAGGGCCGCCAACACGAATGATGTGATCGCGTTGGTGTCGGCGCCGCCGGGCTATGTGGCGGAGAAGATCGGGCGGTGGTCCACCGTCTCCGAGGTCACTGAGAGCAGCTGCCGGGTGACCGTTCACGCGAAGACGCTGGACTGGGCGCTGCTGGCGCTCGGCATGCTCGACGCCGAGTTCACCATCGAATCGCCGCCGTCCGCGATCGAGGGCGGCCGGGCATGGGGCGAGCGGCTGGTGAGGGCGGCCGGAGGCGGCCGACGGCGATGATCCCCCGCCGGCACGGCCCGGCTCCTCCCGACATCGGATGCCCGTCGACCGGAGTTGCGCGAGCGGCACCCGGCCTGATGGCCGGCCTAAGACACAGCCACATCCGTGACGGTTCCTTGATGGATCACGTGGCGGAGGTGGCGCTCGGGTGAGACGAGAACGCTGAGATCCTGCTCAGGGTCGCCGTCCAGGACCAGCAGATCCGCGTGAGCTCCCGGTGCGAGCGTGCCGATCCGTCCCTCCAGCTTGAGGAGCCGTGCTGCCGTGCTGGTGGCGCTCCGGATCACGTCAAGAGGCGACTGGACGCGCCCGCGAATGGTGAACTCATCGAGCTGGCGGGCCTGCAGGGCGCCGAGCAGGTCGCTTCCGTAGACCAGGTTCACACCGGCCCGGTGCGCCTGTTCGAGTGCGTGCATCGCCGCCGCCCTCACTTCTTCGAGCTTCTTCAAGGAGACCTCCGACAGCCCGGAGGCGGCACCGGCCTCGTACATTGCCTCGTAGGTGATGATCGTCGGAACCAGGAAGGCATCGTTCTCCACCAGCAGGCGAATCGACTCCTCATCGATGAGGTTGCCGTGTTCCACACACCGCACCCCGGCTCGCAGTGCCTGGTTCACCGCGCGAGGGTGATAAGCGTGAACCGTGACGTAGCGGTTGTGGTTTTCGGCCTCGACGACGGCGGCACGGATCTCCTCGGAGGTGTACTGGACCGCGGAGATCTCATCGGATGGGGAGGCCACCCCGCCGGAGACCAGCATTTTGAGGTGATGCGCGCCCTTGCGGAACTCATCACGGGCGGCGTGCCTGACGGCTTCGACCCCATCGGCGATGCGCCCGAAGTCAGGCTTGTGCTGACAGCACGGCTGGGAATCATCCAGGGGTGCACGGAAGTCGCCATGCCCACCGGTCTGGGACAGCGCTTTGCCGCCGAAGATCAGGCGCGGGCCCACAGCGAGGCCCTCCTCAAGGGCCCGGGCCATGCCGTAGTCGGCGCCGCCGACGTCGCGCACCGTGGTGAATCCTCGGCGGAGCATATCGCCGGCCGATTGCAGAGCCCGGACCGTGGTGTACCCCGGAGTCCACGTCGCCCGGTCGATCACATCGGTCGATGTCACGGTGAGGTGAACATGGGCGTCAACCAGTCCGGGCATGACCGTACCGCCTCGGGCGTCGATGATGCGGGTGTCGCCCGAGGGTGCCGGCGGGGTCCCGACGCCACCGCCGGCGATTCGCCCATCGACGACGTCGAGCCAGGCCCGTTCCTGCCGTTCCCCGGTCAGAGGTTCGAGCGTATGGGCGTTGATGATGCGGATGCGCATGGTTGATCCTAAAAGTGTCGAAGGAGCGGTTGAGGGCCTGGCCGGCCCAGCGGATCAGGCGTGAACGGGCACGTCTTCGTTGAGGCTCCGCCCGGAGGTGCGTTCACCGAAGATCACGACGATCGCCACGGCCAGGGCGAGGGCCCCGACCAGAACGAAGAAGACGTTGGTGAAGCCCAGGCCGGCGTAGAGGTAGCCGATGGCGACCGGAGCGGCGATGGCGCCCACCCGGCCGACGGCGGATGCGGTGCCCATGCCCGTGGCACGGATGGCTGTCGGGTAGAGCTCTGCCGTGTAGGTGTAATACACAGCGGCTACACCGTTCGTGAAGGCCCCCAGCATGGCGCAGCCCAGAAGGAGCATCTCGTTCGAATTCGCCACAGCAACGATGATCGCGGCGACCGTCGCACCCGTTGCATAGAGGGCGATGAGCCACTTGCGCTCCATCCGGTCGATCAGGAGACTCGCAACGTAGTACCCGGGAACCTGGGCGATGGCAGTGACCAGCGCGAAGACGAAGGAGCCGGTCAGGGTGAAGCCTTTGGCCGTGACCAGCAGCGCGGGAAGCCAGGTGGTGAAGCCGTAGTTCACCGCGGTCAGGAGGAACCAGAGCGCCCAGATCACTGAAGTCGTCCGAGAAAGAGACCCCTTCCACAGCGCCGGAATCTGAGCGAAGGGGCCCCGCTGCGCCACCACCGGGCGAACAGCGGGCGATTCTCCGCCGTCGGCCACTGGGGTGGATCCAGTCTGGCCGCCAGCCCTGCGAACGGGGACGACGTCGGTTCCACGCTCCAGGCTCTCAATGACGGCGGTCGCTTCAGCGACACGCCCTTTGGCGAGCAGGTACCGGGGCGATTCCGGGAGCGAGCGGCGCCACCAGAGCAAGGCGAGCACCGGCAAAGCGGTGACGACGGCGGCGATCCTCCAACCGACTTCCGGGTTGGGGGAAATGATGATGGGCGCGAGCACGCCGGCCAGGATGTAGCCGATGGCCAGGAAGCCCACAGTCCGGGACACGAACTTTCCCCGCACCTTGGCAGGAAGGAACTCGGAGATGTAGGGCGCGATGATGACGGTTTCAGCGCCGATGCCCACACCGGCGAGGGCTCTCCAGATGAACAGTTCGGTGACGGTGTGCGCGGTGCCCATGAGCAGACTGCAGGCGCAGAAGATGAGCAGCGAGGTCATCATCAGACGGCGGCGGCCGAATCGGTCAGCAAGCACACCGGCGAGGAGCGCACCGACCAGGTACCCGAAGAACAGGGAGGAGAGAAGCCAGCCCGAAACCGACGAGGGGATCTTCCAGATCACGATCAGCGCGGCAAGGGCATAGCCCATCAGGGCTCCGTCGAAGGAGTCTGAGGTGTAGCCGAGACCTCCCATCACCATGAGTCGGCGATGAGGCTTCCCGGGCTTCAGGTTGTCCAGTCTCGCGAGAAGAGCCGCGTGCTCTGTGGCTGTCGCATCAGGGGAAATGGCCATGGTGAACTCCATATCGTTCAGGCGGATTGATGCAACAGTAGATGCATTGAAAGTGATATGCAACACTTAGAGCATGACAATTGTGACCGTCCTCACCCTCCGCCTGGCTCCTTCCCGCACTCCGGATGTCGTCAGCTACTACCAGTCCGCACGCATTCTGGAGTCGTCAGGGGCATCGATCGCGCGGCTCTGCGTCAGCACGGAAGATTCGGGTACCGTGATCGTTATCGCGGAATGGCCAGACAGGGGCGCCTACGAAACATGGCAGGCCTCGCCGGTACGCGGCGCGTTTTCTCAAGGGATCCTGGAGGCCGCGGGCGGTGCAGTGTCATCGACCAGTGAGGTTTTCCAGGTGGCAGAGGCTTGAGATCCGTTCATGGACATTGAGGAGAAGGGCACCGAGGTGACGGTCGAAAGCATGCTCGCGCAGCGGGCGGGCCGCGCAAACCTTGGCGCACGCGCCGAACGAGTCGTTCAGCTGCTCCTCCAGATGCCCCAGTTCGGCTCTTACGCCTCCGCGCGGGAAGTCGCCGAACGCGCCGGGGTGAATGTCTCCACCGTCGTCCGCACCGCTCAGCAGCTGGATTACGACGGATGGACCGATCTGCGCAACGCGCTGCGCGGAGAATATCTCCACTCCCTCGTGGCGAAGGAAGCCGAACGGCCCCTCTCCCGGGACACCGCGGCTCAAATGCTGCGGCGGGACACCGCGAACATCACCGCCGCCTCATCACAGGAAAACCTCGACTCCATCAACGCCGTGGCGGAGGCGATCAGCTCCGCCCGCCGAACGGTCGTGATCGCCACCGGATCAGCCACCGGGCCTGGCCAGATCCTCAGTTACCTCGCCTCGATCTACGGGTACGACATCCGTCTTGCCGCCGGCCCCGCCACCGAACAGACAGTCGCCGTATCGCAGCTGGATGAACGGGATTGCCTCGTTGTCCTGAATGTCTGGCGCCTCACCCGGACGCTGCGTTCGCTGACCCGGCTGGGACACGAGAACGGAGCCACGGTCGCCGTCCTGACCGATCTGCACTCCTCACCACTCAACGAGGACGCCGATCACGTGGTAATCACGCCGATGGAAGGCCTCGGAGCCAGCCCCTCCCTCACCGCGATGGTCGCCGTCGTACAAGCAATCCTCGCGGAGCTTGAAAGGACTGCCACCACCTCGTTCGCACGCGTGGAGCAGGCGTGGGACGCCCTCGGCCTGATGGAAGACCAAGCCTGACGATCTCCTTCCGGACCGTTCATGACCCAGCCCCGCCTGCGAGACACCATTGCCGAAGACGTGGCGCGTCTTGCCTCCGGCTCCAGGGCGCAAAGAGCCGGAACGCAGCATGCCGCCGTCGTCGTCTCGGATGAGGCGACGACGGCGGCATCCGCCGGAGCGTCAGCGCGTCAGTCGCGCACCGGCAGCGGGAGGCCCAGATGCTCGCGGAGCGTGCTCCCGCGGTACTCCGTGGGGTACACGCCGCGCTCCTGAAGGGCGGGGACCAGGTGGTTCACGATCTCGTCCAGACCGGTCGGGATGAGCCACGGCGAGATGTTGAACCCATCTACCACGCCGTCCCGCGCGTACACGGCCAAGTGGTCGGCCACCGACTGGTACGAGCCCGTGAACGTCGCATCCCGGCGGGCGGACTGGGCTGTGACGAACTGCCGGATGGACAGCCCCTTGTCCTTGGCCTCGGCCCGCCACTGGTCGGCCAGCTGCCGCGCGCGGGCACCGTGGAAGCCGCTGCCGCGCGTCTCGCTGGTCTCCTCCACCACCGGGTCGATGTCCGGCAGCGGCCCGTCCGGGTCATAACCCGACAGGCTCGTGCCCCAGAACTGCTCCAGGAACGCGATCGCCTGCTGGGGCCCGATCTGCAAGGAGCGAACCCAGGCCTTCTTCTCCAGCGCTTCTGCCTCCGTGGGCGCCAGGATGAACTCGCTGGCGGGGAAGATCTGCAGGGCGTTGGGGTGACGTCCGGCCGCGACGGTGCGCTCCACCAGATCGGCCCGGAACGTCCTGGCGTCCTCCAGCTGCGGGTGCGCGGAAAAGATCACGTCGGCCTGCCGCGCCGCGAAGTCGCGGCCCTCCGGGGAGTCTCCGGCCTGGAACAGCACCGGACGGTACTGCTCGCTGCGCGGGAGCCGTGGGACGACGTCCACCGAGTAGTGCTGCCCCTCGTGCCGCACCCGGCGGGCGAACGTCCCGTCGCCGCCGGACGCCCATGACGGCGCCACACCGTTCTCCGCGACGGCCCCGTCCTCCCACGAATCCCAGATCTCCTTGGCCACCCTCACGAACGCCTCCGCGTGCGTGTACCGGTCGGCATGGTCCAGGTATCCCCCGCGCCGGAAGTTCTGCCCCGTCCAGGCGTTGTCCGTGGTCACGATGTTCCACGCGGCCCGCCCGCCGGAGATCAGATCCAGGGACGCGAGGCGGTGCGCCAGGTCCGCGGGATCGTTATAGGTGGTGTTCTGCGTGGCCACCAGCCCGATCTTGTCCGTGACACCGGCCAGCGCCGCCAGCATGGTCTGCGCGTCGGGACGTCCCGCCACATCCAGCTCGTGGACCCGGCCCAGGTGCTCCCGCAGCCGCAGGCCCTCGCCCAGGAAGAATGCCGCGAACAGACCCCGTTCCGCGGTCTGGGCGATCCGGCGGAAGGACTCGAAGTCCGTCTGCGACCCCGCTTCCGGCGTCTTCCAGACGGTGCCCGAATTGACGCCCTGGAAGAAGATTCCGAACTGGATCTGACCGCTCGGCCGGAAATCCGCCGTCGTATATCCCCGTGTGTCGCCGCCGCTCATGCCTGCGCCCCTGTCCCGGCCGCAACACTCTGCGCGGCCTCCGTCGAATAGCGATTGACCGCACGCCCCAGCCCCAGGACCGCGCGGAAGGTGTTGCCCGGCTCACCGGCCCGCAGCAGACCCCGCGAGCGCAGCAGCGGAAGCGTCAGCGCCGACAGCTCGGGCAGATCCACGTCCAGCACGGCCGGGTGCAGGCGTACCCCGTCGGCCACCTCCAGCAGCTCCTCCAGAACCACGGCCAATTCCTCGGCCGTCCCCACGAATCGCGCCCGCCCGGTGGACCACGGCGTGGCCGCGTCCAGCTCGGCCAGACGGTCAGCGGCGCTCAGGCCCCGCGCGTCGAGCACCACCTCCAGCTCGGCCACCAGTGCCGGGCCTCCCTCAGCCCGAGGGCCGAAGGACTCCCTCAACCGGACCAGACCGTCGCGCAGCCGCTCCAGCGAGGGCTCGCTCACCAGGACGGCATCCACCTCGCGGGGAGACAACGGCCCATCATCCTCCGAAACCAGAGCTGCCGGCGCCGCCACGGGCAACTGGCCCTGCAAAGGCCTCGGGATGATGGACGGACCCTTCACGAAGTAGCCCTCGCCGTTCCCCAGATCCGCCTGGAAATCGGCGTAGTGCAGCCGGCCCGCATCGAGGTACTTCCCGGACTCCACGTCCTTGATCACCGCGTCGTCCTCCCAGGAGTCCCACAGCCGGCGGTTCGCCTCCACGGATGCCCCGGCCTCGGCCCGGCGACGGTCTCCGTCTGCCACGGAGCGCCCGACGGCGGCAGCCTCCCGCGCGTCGTCACTCGCCGCGAGCAGCCAGCCGGCCCGGCCCTGCGAGACGTAGTCCAGGCTGGCCAGTTGGGTGGCGACATGGAACGGCTCGGTGTAAACGGTGTCCACTTGCGGCAGGAGTCCGATCGAATGGGTCAGCGGCCCCACGAAGGCCGCGCGCTGCACGGCGTTCAGCCGCGCCTGCGCGTCGGGTCCCTCGGGGAGCGGCCCGTCCGTGTAGCTCAGGGCGTGGAATCCGGCGGACTCCGCTGCGAGCGCCACCTCCCGGAGCGCCTCGGCCCCCAGGACCGACGACGGCGCCGTCCTGCCGGCACGCCAGGCCGCGGGGTGCGCCCCGGCACCGTCCGCTTCGAGAATCAGGAAGCCGCTCATGCCGCGGCCTCCGTCTCCGGGGTCCCGGCGGCTGGCGAAGCGTCCGCCGTGGCGCGCTCCACCGGCAGCTTCTCCCCGGCCTCCACCGCCACCGGCAGGCGGTTCCCCGCGGGCGGGAGGGGGCAGGTGGCGAAGTCCGTGTAGGCGCACGGCAGGTTCACCGCCCGGTTGAAGTCCAGGACGGCCGTCCCGTCCCCGTCCGGGGTGACCACGAGCGAACGGTTGGCCGGGTAGGTGGTGTCACCGCTGGTCAGGTCCGTGAAGAGCACGTTGAGGGTGCCGGGGGCATAGCCGTTGAAAGCGGTCAGCACATGCTCCTGCCCTCCCAGAGTGAACCGCAGGCGGGCCGGAGATTCGTAGACGTGCTCGATCCCCTCCACCACGGCCCCCACCGTGACGGCCCGGGGCTCTTCGAAGAACTCCACCCGGGCCGTCACGGCGAACTCCTCCGACGCCGGGTAGGCGGGTGTTCCGGGGTACTCCGCACGCAACGGATAACCGGGATCGCGAGGCCGGACCACCAGGAAACCTCCCCGGCGGGCCACCTCGATCTGCACGCGGCCGTGGTCCAGGAGCACGGCGTCGCGCTCGGCGATGGGGCCCAGGACCGTGGTGCTGCCGGTGGCATCCGGATTCAGTTCGCGCCCTTCCCAGCTGAGACGCTCCACAGCGGAGAGCGTGATGGTCACGGTGTCCTCCACGGCGTTCCAGAGCCCCGGGATGCCAGGGACCCGTTGCGGTGCGTCGTCCAGGAAGTGCAGTCCGGTGACCGCCAGGAATCCGTGCGGCGCGGCGCGCTGCTCCTCGTGCCGGGCGTGCCAGGCGTCCCACTCGGCCTGGAAGGCGCTGGGCTCCGCGGTGGCCACCGGGGTCGTGGCGGCCTGGCCGGCCGCGGCCGTGGTGCTGTCAACTGACGAAGGCATGCTGGCTCCTGTGCTGGTGGTTGAGTTCGGTGATGCGGGCGGCGGCGTCCGGCTCCCGTGCTCCGGCGACGGCGGGACGCCCGCCGTACGGGTCCCCCTCCTCCCAGAGCGTGGTGGGAGCCGCCGCACGGACCGCCGGGATGACCTCGGCGGCGAAGCGTTCCAGCAATTCGAGCTGCTGGGCGAACGGCAAAGTGGTGGGCAGCGAGACGGATTGCAGATCGTGCCCATAGAGCTCGTGATAGGACAGGATCTTGTCCACCACTTGCTCCGGGCTGCCCACCAGAGCGGGCCCCTCGGCCACGGCGTGGTCGATGTCCCGGTACGGGGAGTTGTTGCCCGGCACGTTCCGGTGGGCCGTGAGGGCCTCGTAGACCGGGCCGAACTGGGCCTTGGCCTCCTGCGTGGTGTCCGCCAGGAAAAGCCCTCCGGCGCCGCTGCCCGAACCAAGGTACGCGAAGCGCGGATCGTGGCCGTGCCGCGCGTACTCTTCGCGGTAGTGGTCGATCAGGACCTTGTAGTTCTCCCGCGGCTGGATGGCGTTCGCGGTGAAGAGCGGATCGCCGTACTGGGCGGCGAGCGCCGCACTGGTCAACGACGTCGCCGATCCATGCCAGACGCGCGGGGCGCCCGCGAAGGGGCGCGGCGTCGTCGTGGTCGGATCGGTGAGCGCGGGCCGGAAACGGCCCTCCCAAGTGACGCCCTCCTCCCGCCAGAGCCGGTGCAGCAGGCCGTACTTCTCAGCGAGCAGCTCCCACTGGTCATCCAGTGACAACCCGAAGAGCGGGTATTGCAGCACCTCGTTGCCCTTGCCGATCACGAGTTCCAGTCGGCCGGCGGAGAGCTGGTCGATCGTGGCGTAGTCCTCGGCCACCCGGACCGGGTCCAGTACCGAGAGGACCGTGACGCCGCTCTGCAGGCGGATGCGACTGGTGACGGCGGCGATCGCGGCCAGCACCGTGGTGGGCGAAGAGGAGATGAACTCACCCGCGTGCCGCTCCCCCACGGAGAAGGAGTCGAAGCCTAGTTCTTCGGCCCAACGCGCAGTCTCCACCACCTGGCTCAGCCGCTCCGACGGGGAGACGACCTCCCCGGTCAGCGGGTTCCGCAGGTGGGGAATGATGTCCAGGACCTGGAATTTCACTTCTTCGCCCCTTCAGTGGCCCCGTAGTTCTCCGCGGTGATGGTCCCGGAGTCCGGCAGCGCCTCCTCGGAGAGGCCCCAGCGGGCCAGGACCTTGGCGTAGCTGCCGTCCTTGATGCTGGAGTTCAGGGCCGCGGTCACGGCGTCCGCCAGGCCGTTGCCGCGCTTGGCCACGGCCGCCACGAGCGTGGTGGCCGGCCAGCCGGCGTTGACCTTGCCCACCACCTTCAGTTCGTTCCGGGTGTTCGCGCGGTACACGGCGGACGGATACGGGCCGAGGTTCAGATCGGTGCGGCCGGAGGACAGGGCCAGGATGGTGTCGGCCTCATTGGCGTAATACTCCAGCTGCGCGGGAACCTTGCCCTTGGCCTCCAGCTCCTTGTTCCAGGCCAGCAGGATCTTCTCCTGGTTGGTGCCCGACCCCACGGAGATCTTCTTGCCGGAGATGTCCTCCGCGCCCTTGATCTCCAGCGTGGAGTCCTTCTTCGCTTCGAACCCCATGTACGCGGCGCGGTAGCTGGAGAAGTCGAAGAGCTTCACGCGTTCGCCGTTGATCCCGACGTTCGAGAACACGGTCTCCACCTCGCCGGACTGGGTCTTCAGCGGCCAGCTCTCCCAGGAGGTGACCTTCACGTCCAGTTCCAGGCCGAGCTTGTCCGCCACCAGCTGGGCGATGTCCAGCTCGCTGCCGACGGGCGTCTTGTCATCCGTGGCATGGAAGGACAGCGGGATGGAACCGGCGCTCGTGGCGACCGTCAGCTTCCCGTCCTGGGAAACAGCGGCCGGGACCTTCGCGGCGGCGGCAGCGTCCTTCTGCGTCCGGATCCGGTCCTGCTGCGGAGAGGTGTTGTACGTGACACCGTTGCGGGCCGCGGTGCTCGGGGCGGAGGCGGCGCTCGCTCCCGGATCGGAGCAGGCCGCGAGCGCGGGAACGACGACGGCGGTCAGCGCGGGGAGTGCCAGTGCGGGCTTCGGCGGTGGGCGGCGGAGCCCGGCCGCCCGGG